>Ga0209512_1000434_pt1 | contig 69946 bp, 94 predicted proteins | sample frozenSSSSmetaG_FD_184142 | JGI IMG/M metagenome (GOLD analysis project Ga0209512, IMG submission 184142) | Glacier valley bacterial and archeal communities from Borup Fiord, Nunavut, Canada, to study Microbial Dark Matter (Phase II) -... | ecosystem: Environmental > Aquatic > Freshwater > Ice >...
CTGTCCCCTCCCCCGCCCACCCCGCCACGACCCTCGTGTCCAGCCCGTACGGCACTTCCAGCGCCCGGGGCACCTCCCCTCCAAGCAATCCCGCCGACGTGACTCCCTCTAATATTATAAGTCTGACAATCTCCCCCAGATACCGCCCCGAGACCATCAGCTCGAGCGGCTGGAAGCCCGGCATGGGGTGGGCCACGTCCAAGGCCTCGTCGAAGCGCGTTAGCGGCAGCAGAGAGGCGCCGAACATGCTGATCTCGCTGTTGACGATGACGTGGCTGTGGTCGGTCAGGGGAGGTGGGGCGGCTCGCGATGCGAGCTTGGGCGCGAGGAGCGAGACGGGGAGGTGCACGGCGACATTGACGCCTGTGCCGAGGACGAGGCCGTAGTGTGTGTGCGGGGTGATGTAGGCCCCGCAGAGGAGCGTCGCGGCCGCGTCGTTGACGGTTGCGGTGAGGTTCAGCCGTAATCCCTTCAATTCGTCAATATCAGCATATATGGCACATTGCGGGAGGGAATGGACGCATACCCGTCTGTCGCAAGCGCCCTGGAGCACGTCTGCAAGGTCGGCGCCGAGCAGGCCTTCCATGGCGCGGAAGCCTTTGCCCATGGCTTGGATGCGGCCGCTGCGGAGGGAGGTGTGTTCGATGGGGAAGCTCCAGGAGAGGCCCATGTTCACCCTGTCATTCTGTGCGTTTTCCCGTATTTTCAATCCCTGTACCCCCTTCAAAGTCTCCTCGATTCTCTCCGCCAGCCATTCGAAGAACTTCTCCCCAGCCAATTGCTTCACGCTGTCGTCGATCTTGTATGTCTTCAACGCCTTAAACTCGCTACCATTACTGCCGCCCCCGACATGCCCGCGCCCATGCAGCTCCACCACGGCGACGCGGAACGTCGAGCCGCCAACGTCGAGGGCGACGTACATCCCCTCCTCCTCCCCCGTCGGCAGCACATGGTTATAGCTCGGCAGCATACAGGCCGGATTATCCCCCAGCGCCTCCAGATACTGTCTCCGCAGCCCCCTGGCGAGCTCTAGCAGGGCGTCGTGTTCGAAGATGGTGCCGAAGAGCTGTTCGATCTCGGCGGCATATGCCAGGGCCGAAGACGTGTGGCCGATGGGTCGTTTCTCGGAACGGAGACGCTGGATGAGGGCGGCACAGAGGCCGCGGATATGCTGCGTGCGGTGCAGGAGGGAGCGCAGGGCCGAGAGCAGCGCGTGTCGGAGGCGGCGCATCGCGACGGTGCAGCTGTGCGAGCCGGTGGAGAGGAGGCGGAGGAGGCAGAGGGGCAGGTAGTTCGTGCGTCGCGAGGGCATGGAGGCATGGATCTATATAGCCGCGAAAACGGAGGAAGTAAGGAGGGGAAGGAAGGAGAGGCAGTAGAGGTGAGACGGCGAACGATGGTAGAGTAGAGTAAGGTAAGATGAGAGTGAGCTCTCCAAGCTCATACGCATAGGAGGAGCTCGAGATGTGAATACGATGTCCAATGACACCGGCCTTGCGCCTTCCCTCCTTGTCTGCACTGCAGTCGCTGTGTTGCTCGCAGGCGCAGTGCTCTATCGACAAGCAGGAGGCGGGCGCGAGATGGTGCAATGGTTGAGGCTACATGGCCACGCATCAGGTTGTGTACAGTCGCTGTAGCTGTAGCTGTAGCTGTGACTGTAGCTGTGACTGTAGCTGTGACTCCTCGGTGCTACATAGCCATAGCAGACTATACAGAGTACAACACAGCGGGTTGGCTGCAGCAGAGAGTGCAATTTCTACAGGGCGCGATTCTTTGCCTGTTGCCCTGCGCGTCTTTGTTCTGGCGCGCTGTGGTGGTGATGGTGATGGTGGTAGCAGTTGATGGTGGTAGCAGTGATGGTGCTGATGCTGGTGCTGGTGCTGGTGATGGACGGATGTTGTGTTGTTGATTGTGCCTCCCTCTGCCTCTTCTGGTGGGGTCGTGATCCCTGCTCGGTTGTAGCTGCAACGTTCCATCCATGAGGCGGCTCAGAGTCAGTGTCAGCGTCAGTTAGCGTCTGCAATCCTTAGGGATGCTACTGGAAATGCTCAACTTTAGGTCCGATACCAACATGTATGTACGTATCTATGTATCTATGTACATCAGGATGGCTACAAAGATGAGGTGACATGAGATGAGATGAGATGTGCGCATACTAAGATCAATAGAGTCCGAGGGAAAGGGGGGGGATCTTCAATCGCTGCGAACTTCGGAAAGCATAGCTAATCACCACATGGAGGATTATGAGAACACGGTATCACCACCATTTGTGCGGAGGCGACAGTGACGTTCCATGATCCGGCAGTCAAATGATGATTCTTCGCTGGAACGTCCTCAGCCCTCAGTCCTCAGTCCTCAGTCCTGTCAGTCATTCATTCATTCAGAGCTCACTCCAAATAGATATGCCATCATGACCCACTGCCGTATTATTCACTGCTCTCTCTGTAGATTCATAGCACATAGCGCACATAGTCCTCTTCATCTTTGCAGCTTCTTAATCCTCGCTGTACACATACACACATCCTGTCCATAAGCAAAGTTAATCAAGACAAACGGCGCACCTGATCTCCATTCTTGCGTCTGCTTGATCTCCGCCACCATGCGGCTCATTATCAGAGAGAACGCCGATGCGGCGTCGGAGTATATCGCAAACTATATCATTAGTACGCGGAATCCAATAGATCACCAGTATAGCAAGGATCGATGACGAGATACTGATCATGTCGCAGACAGAATCAAGCACTTCCAGCCAACAGCAGCGAACCCCTTCGTCCTCGGCCTGCCAACAGGCTCGAGCCCAGTCACCACGTACAAGCTGCTCGTAAAGGCATACAAGGAGGGCAGGATATCCTTCGAGCATGTCGTGACATTCAATATGGTAAATTCCTTCCCTCCCAATCACTCACTCCATGCGTTCGGCCAGCATATGATGTATCTGACCGCATAATCCCCAGGATGAGTATATCGGCATTCCGCGCGAGCACCCCGAGAGCTACCACACCTTCATGTACAAACACTTCTTCGCCCATGTCAACGTCCATCCCTCGAACATCAATATCCTCGATGGCAATGCCCCGGACCTCGAGGCCGAGTGTGTCGAGTACGAAGCGAAGATCAAGAGCGTCGGCGGCATTGATCTGTTTCTGGGCGGCATCGGGCCGGATGGTCATATCGCATTCAACGAGCCGGGCTCGAGTCTTGCGTCCAGGACGAGAGTGAAGACTCTGGCGTACGACACCATTCTGGCAAACTCGAGGTTCTTTGGAAATGATTTAGAGAAAGTGCCGAAGATGGCACTGACGGTTGGCGTGCAGACTGTACTTGAGGTAGGCCAGAGAAAGGGGATATGCAGAGCAGCAAGCTAATGATGTCAGGCCCGCGAGGTGGTGATTGTCATCACCGGCGCTCATAAAGCACTGGCATTACAGAGGTGCATCGAGGGAGGAGTGAACCATATGTGGACGTTGTCGAGTCTGCAGTTGCATCCTCATCCTATGATCGTCGTCGATGAAGACGCGACTTTGGAATTGCATGTCAAGACAGTCAAGGTAAGCTGTTGCTTCAACCCGCTTGGTTCATCGGTCCGAGATACACCCCTGACATCTCCCAGTATTTCAAGTCCATCGAAGCCGTAGCAGCAAGCCAGGGCTTCGAACAGATCTTGCCCTCCGCTGCACGCACTGGCAATAGGAAGCTGAAGCCGTTGGCAACCGGTATCTCGACAAGTGGAGGCTCAGTAATAAAAGGGAATGCGGCGATCAAGAAAGATAAAGAGAGCCCGACGATAGAAAATCCTCAGCCGACGACGTCGACTTATCTCTCGGCTCCTGCGACGGAATACCCTATCAGATCCGTCACACCGGATCTGATTCCCGACAACATGGCGTCGAGGATTGAAGCGCTGGTACAGTAGGCGGTGATTAGCAAAGGCGCCGGCGTGTCCTGAAGTTCGTGAACTGGGCCAGTGGGGATAAGGTTTGACGGGTGGACAAGTTCCTGTTGTGGGGGAGATCGGGAGGCGGGAAAACGTAAAGAGACCTGCGACGTCCAGCAGGAGTCAAATGGCATGTAACTGTATAGCAGCATGGATTTCAATCGATCCTTCAGACTCGCAGCGAATTCTGTTCGTGGAGGAAGATTGGGGAGAGATGGAGGGGTTCTTTTGAAATTTGACTTGAAAGGAGTCTCGGTTAATCTTCGCACAACACTCCAGAAGCCACAAGGCTCTGGGAAGACATACAACGATGAGAGGATGATATGTCTTGGGACCAACGGATACATCTGTATGTAAAGCAAGAGTGAATGATCAAACACACGGCCTATACCCTTCATGCCGAAGCCAAGCAACAAGACACATTGAAGACTTGCTGAAAACGTAAGGCATCATCCATCTGAAGAAGTGGTTCTTTGGAGTATGTATGCAAAGCATTGCAGGCTTCAGCTTGCTACGGCATTGACTCATGAAGAGAGGACTAGGTATCTCAATCATGCATTGCATGCTGTGAACCGTTGACTCGTCACAGGAGGTGTCGGAAAACAGGAATATCATATATGCGCATATGCATGAGCGGAGGGGTGGTGCAACAGCACGCACCTCCTCGTCATGACATCGCGAAGCAACTGGTGACGCCCGGTTCTCATATCCACAATGAGGTTGAAAGAAGGAATTGTACTGTCCTCCAAGTCGGAGATTTTGAGAGATGCCTGCTGTTGCTTAGCAATTCAGCCTGTAGCAATTAATAGCAGACAGTAATAATGGAGAAGATGGTCCTCTTTCCTCTTTCCCCTTTCCCCTTTCCGCTTTAATGCCAAGCCAGCCTCTCTACTCCCGAGTTATGGCCCATGGGCACCACAACAGTTGCAAAGGCGCGGTCACGTTGCTAGTGTTGTGTTGATTGCTTGATTGAGACCTGGAGAGGAGGTACATACGACGAGGATTGTCTTGTATGTATCTTGTGTGTATCTTGTACTCGATTTTAGCTTTTGCTTTGCGCCTCTGGACAGGGCATCCGTCCTTCCTCTTTGAGGTCGCCGCTTCGCATTCTCTCTCTGTCAGCCAGGTAGATCGTGTAGCCCCTATTTTCATCATGGCTTGTCCTCGTCCTCATCTTCATCTTCGTCTTCCTCGATCAGCTTCTCCAATCTAACCTTCATCCTCCTTCTTCAGCCTCGCCGACTCAGGCCGCTTGACTCACACACCTATCTCTGTGCTGTGGACATGCATATGCATGGTACCATACCTATGTCCATACCTATGTCCATATGTCCTATGTCCTATGAGAGGTGAAAGCCCACCACCACGGCGGGAGCTCCCAGGATTCTCACATTAGCCCCGGTGCGGGTATCTGCGGGTATCTCATCATTTGGTAATTTATCCGGATACAGATGTCGCATAAACTGCGGAGAAATAGATTGAAGGAGGATACAGATGTCGCATAAACTCCGGGAAATAGATTGAAGGAAGCATGGAGATTGAATCCAACAAATCCAACCAACACTGCGGTCTGCTCTGCGATATGTCAGCCACACGGACCCTCAAACAGAAAAATAAAAAAATAAAATAAAAATACCTACCCAAAATGTGCTGGACTGGAAATGATAGTGGGAGTGCGCTTTAGCTTTGCTTGGTCTGATTACCTGATCACCTAGCTTATATTTATAAGAAAGAGGACATTATTCTTATCTCCGGCGGAGAAAATATTAGCTTCCTCTTCTCCTGTTCTCCTCTTCTCCTCTTCCCCTCTGCATCTCTGCATCTCTGCTTTTATTATCATCTTCATCTTTTTCTTCTCTTCATTCATTTCTTCCCTTTGTTTTTTGTCTGACACTCCCCTTCTCTTGCCGGCCTTTCCCCGCGATCTCGGGCAATTCTGACAGCCAGCTGACAGCCACCTGTCAGAATTAGCGAGCAGACCAGACCAGCCCACAGTGGCCGGGGCAATCGCTATGGCCAAGATACGCGAAGATCACCATCCGCGACTCGCACAGTCAACCACTACCCCAGATGCGCCAATTCCAACGACGGCCACCTCCAGACCTTCGAACGACACCACTCGAGATCCAGAAGAGCAGCGCGAGGATGCGCGACATGGCAATCCCAATGGCTTCTCGAGTCCAAGTTCGGGGGTTTCTGTCGCAGAGGCAGAGGCTGAATTTGCCGAGCTACAGAGAGAGTTGACGGGCATCTCAGCGAAGGGCCGACGGAGTCGGAGAGCCAGTATTGCGAGCAGGATCACCCACAAATCGCACCATGGAGTCATAACCGATGTCGAGAAGATTGCTTCTTCCTCAGAGGCCACGACAGATGGCGAACAGTTCGACCTGGAAGGCACACTGAGAGGAAATAAGGCAGCAGATGAAGAGGCCGGCATTCGTTCGAAGCGGATTGGTGTCATTTGGGACGCACTGACAGTCACTGGCACCGGAGGAGTTAGCAACTTTGCGAAAACATTTCCAGATGCCTTCGTCGATTTCTTCAACGTCTGGGAAACGGGAAGACAGATTCTGGGACTTGGCAAGAGAGGCCGCGATGTTGAAATCCTGAAGGACTTCCGGGGACTGGTCAAGCCTGGTGAGATGGTTCTGGTCCTTGGCAGACCCGGCAGCGGATGTACCACGTTCCTCAAGGTTATTGCAAACCAGAGATTTGGATACACGGGGGTCACCGGCGATGTCTTTTACGGCCCGTTCGATGCGAAGACATTCTCCGAACAATATCGAGGGGAGGCAGTTTACAATCAAGAGGATGATATTCATCATCCCACGCTCACAGTGGGCCAGACACTGGCCTTTGCTTTGGACACGAAAACTCCTGGAAAGCGACCCGAGGGCATGTCAAAACAGGACTTCAAGGATAGAGTCATTACGACACTGTTGAAAATGTTCAACATCGAGCATACAAGAAACACCGTAGTTGGATCTGCATTCATTCGTGGCGTCTCTGGAGGCGAGAGAAAACGAGTTTCAATCGCTGAAATGATGGTCACTGGTGCGACCGTGTGCGCTTGGGATAATTCAACTCGAGGATTGGATGCCTCCACAGCTTTGGATTACACAAAATCACTCCGAATCATGACGAATATCTATGAGACTACAACCTTTGTTTCCTTGTATCAGGCCAGCGAAAATATTTATAAATTATTCGACAAAGTTTTGGTTATAGACAGCGGCCGACAAGCATATTTTGGGCCAGCCACAGAGGCCAGAGGATATTTTGAATCTTTGGGTTTTAAGGAGAAGCCACGCCAAACCTCACCGGATTTCTTGACCGGCTGTACCGATGAATTTGAGCGGGAATACGCCGAAGGCAGAAGTCCGGAGAACGCTCCGCATAGTCCAGAGACTCTTGCCAAGGCGTTCACCGAGTCCAAATTTGCAACGTCTCTGAACCAAGAGATGGCGACTTACAGAGAAAATTTGGAAGAAGAGCGCCAGAGCCACGAGGACTTCCGCGTTGCTGTCCATGAGAGCAAAAGGAGGCACGCGTCGAAGAAATCTGTCTATTTAGTCCCATTTTATTTGCAGATCTGGGCCCTGATGAAGCGTCAGTTCCTCATCAAGTGGCAAGACAAGTTCGAACTCACCGTCTCCTGGATCACTTCTATCGTTATTGCTATCGTCATCGGTACTACCTGGCTCAATGTTCCAAAGACATCAGCTGGAGCATTCACCCGTGGCGGCGTATTATTTATAAGTTTCCTGTTTAATGCATTCCAGGCCTTTGGAGAATTGGCTGCTACTATGTTAGGAAGACCTGTGGTCTCGAAGCACCGTGCATACGCCTTTCACAGGCCGAGTGCCTTGTGGTTGGCGCAGATCGCTGTGGATCTTGCTTTTGCAGCTACCCAGATCTTTGCGTTCTCACTCATCGTCTACTTCTCATGTAATCTTGCCAGAGAGGCTGGAGGATTCTTCACATTCTACCTGCTTATTGTTGCTGGATATCTGACAATGACTTTGTTCTTCAGAGTCATTGGATGCTGGTAAGTGATTACAAGCCTCCATCTAAAAGTATGCTACAACTTACTGACTGTATGAACAGCTGCCCAGATTTCGATTACGGAATCAAATTCGCAGTTGTTACTCTTACCTTCTTTGTGCTCACCACCGGCTACATGATTCAATATCAGTCTCAAAAGGTCTGGCTGCGATGGATCTTCTGGATCAACCCGCTCGGTCTTGGATTCTCGTCTCTGATGGCCAACGAGTTTAGTCGTATAGACTTAACCTGTGATGGGCAATCCCTCATACCAAACGGCCCAGGATATGGCGATATTGCACATCAAGTATGCACACTTGCAGGAAGTATCCCGGGAAACCCAATCGTGACTGGCGCGGACTACATCCAGACAGCCTTCTCCTACGCCCCAAGGGACCTATGGAGGAACTTCGGCATCCTGTGTGCTCTGATCGTTGCTTTCCTCATTGCCAACGTCGTCATGGGCGAAGTGGTAAACTTCGGAGCTGGCGGCAACGTGGCCAAGACTTACGTTAAACCAACTAAGGAGAGGGACGAGCTCAACGCTCAACTGCTGGAGAAACGGAACAAACGACGCACATCTAAGAGCGAGGCTGAAGGATCAGAGCTCAATATCACCTCGAAAGCGGTTCTTACCTGGGAGAATCTTAACTATGATGTCCCTACTCCAGCCGGTCAACTTCGACTTCTCAACAACATTTATGGCTATGTCAAGCCCGGCGAACTCACCGCGCTGATGGGAGCCTCTGGAGCCGGGAAGACTACCCTTCTGGATGTCCTCGCCTCCCGCAAGAACATCGGCGTCATCTCCGGCGATGTCCTCGTCGATGGTCTCAAACCCGGCACGTCTTTCCAGCGCGGCACGTCCTACGCCGAACAACTCGACGTCCACGAGCCGACACAGACCGTACGTGAAGCACTGCGCTTCTCCGCCGATCTCCGTCAGCCCGTCACCATCCCGCAGTCCGAAAAGTATGCCTACGTCGAAGAAATCCTCTCTCTCCTCGAGATGGAAGATCTCGCCGACGCCATAATCGGCTACCCCGAGTCCGGCCTCGCCGTCGAACAACGCAAACGCGTAACCATCGGCGTCGAGCTAGCCGCCAAGCCCGAACTCCTCCTCTTCCTCGACGAGCCCACCTCCGGCCTCGACTCGCAATCCGCCTTTAACATCGTGCGCTTTCTCAAGAAGCTGGCGGCAGCCGGCCAAGCGATCCTCTGCACCATCCACCAGCCCAACGCCGCGCTCTTCGAGAACTTCGACCGCCTCCTCCTGCTCCAGCGCGGCGGCCGCTGCGTCTACTTCGGCGACATCGGCCCCGACGCATCCACCCTACTCGCCTACTTCCACCGCCACGGCGCAGACTTCGCGCCCGACGCGAACCCCGCCGAGGCCATGCTCGACGCCATCGGTGCGGGGCAAGCGCCGCGGGTAGGCGACAGGGACTGGGCCGACTTATGGGCCGAGTCGCCCGAGCTCGCGAACACCAAGGACACGATCGCTAGCATGAAGGCCGCGCGCATGGCGGACGTCAGCACCACTGTCGCATCCGCATCCTCGTCGCGCGAGTTCGCCACGCCGCTGCTGCACCAACTCCGCATCGTGCAGTCGCGCACCCACCTCGCCTTCTGGCGCAGCCCGAACTACGGGTTCACGCGGCTGTTCAACCACGTGATCATCGGGCTCATCACGGGGCTCACGTATCTCAACCTCGACGACTCGCGCAGCAGTCTGCAGTACCGCATCTTCGTCATCTTCCAGGTGACCGTGCTGCCCGCCATCATCCTGGCACAGGTCGAGCCCAAGTACGCCCTGAGCCGCACGATCTTCTACCGCGAGAGCAGCAGCAAGATGTACGGGCAGTTCGCGTTTGCCTCGTCCCTGGTCGCGGCGGAGATGCCATACAGCATCCTCTGCGCTGTCGCCTTCTACCTGCCCATCTACTTCCTGCCGGGCTTCTCGACGGCGCCCAGCCGCGCCGGCTATCAGTTCCTCATCACCCTCATCACGGAGTTATTCTCGGTGACCCTCGGCCAGATGGTCGCGGCGCTGACGCCCTCGGCGTACATCTCCGTCCTCATGAACCCCTTCCTCATCATCACCTTCGCGCTCTTCTGCGGCGTCACCATCCCGCCGCCGGCCATGCCGGCCTTCTGGCGCGCCTGGCTGTACCAGCTCGACCCGTTCACGCGCCTGATCGGCGGCATGGCGGCGACGGAGCTGCACGGGCTGCGCGTCGCGTGCCGGCCGGCCGAGTTCAACCGGTTCGTCGCGCCCGCGGGCCGGACGTGCGGGGAGTACATGAGCGACTTCTTCGGGGCGGGCGGGGCGGGGTATCTGGCGAACGCGACGGCGAGCGAGTGCGAGTTCTGCGCGTACAGGGACGGCGACCAGTTCCTGGGCGGGCTGGAGATGGAGTGGGGGAATCGCTGGAGGGATCTGGGCATCTTCGCGGCGTTCATTGGCAGCAATCTGGTGATTCTGTTCCTTGCGGTGAGTACGGCCGCATCGCGTGTGGCGAGTGGATCGTGGGGGCGTGGGCTAATTCGTGCGCAGTCGAGGTTTTTGAATTTTAATCGCAGGTGAGGCGAGACGTTCATCGCGGGGGATCTTGGAGAAGTGGAGCGGAAGGCGGGAAGGGTGCCACGTCGTTTGTTCGAGGATCTCATTTCGTCAGAGATTGGAAAAGAGCCAGCACAGGACGTTATGTGCGTACACAGCGCGTGAGCGGCCGTCTGGCGTAATGGATCACTCTCTCGCAGTTGTGGCTATAGATAGACGAGGATAGACTGTTCTCACGATGCTCCTCCGTCGGCGACGAGAAGAGCAGAGCGGGCGAAAACGCAGTTTTGCAGCGTGCTGTATGTATTGTGGAATACGTAATCGTCGGATCCGCCTGGTCGCTCTCACTACTGTTGGAGGAAGCGATACGTCCCCTCTCAAATCCTGGCGAGTCCAACCCCTCAAGACCGCCTCCACCTTAGACCCCAAATTGCGAGTTGAAGAATAAAGAATTTCTGTTCCCCCATCCCAACACGAACCATGCCACAGCCTCCATCGCACGGCCCGATGCGCCATGCACGCACGAACAATGAGCGTGACGGGCACTCGCGCCAGCCATGCCTCAAATCCAGAACTCGCATTCCTTACCTTGATGTGGCGGACAGCGTGAAGCCCGCCTGTCCTGCTTCCTGCCCAGGTCCGCGACCTATCGTCGGGCAGGGGCAGGCCCGACGGATCAGAGAGGGCAGTGACGGGCGCCAGGAACCACAGCGGATTCTGGCACAGCTGCGAGGATCTGAGCATATGGGCATCTGGTTGGAAACACGCGAGGGCGAAGAAAAGGGGGGGGGGGGGATGTACGCTGAGACTACCGCGTTGTGGACCAAGAAAGAACACGAGAACTAAGACGGGATTTATCCAACGATCAACAGGTATGGTTCTCTCTATCTACCGTGTCGAGAATCCCAGCCTCCATTCGACCACACCTACACAGTCCACATCGCCTCTCTACCTCGCGACCTCCGTCGCCGTTGCATCTCCGCCATAAACCCTCTTTTCCTCATCCGCGTGCGCGCCCACATCCAAGCCGCCCTCAAAATGGGCCGCCTCGCCATGCGCCTTGCGGTCCTTCACCGCCTCGATCTCGGCGTCCAACCTACTGCCGCCGGGCTTCGTGTGCCACGGCCGCGGGCCCTCGGCGCTGAACAGGACCTCGATCTCCTCGAGCGTCTTGCCGCAGGTCTCGGGGTACGTGAAGAAGGCCTGGACGGCGGCGCCGAAGCAGAGGACGCCGAAGATGAGGAAGGTCTTGTAGGTGATGTTCGCGAAGGCGGGGGGCACGAAGAGACCTAGGAGCGGGGGTTAGCAAATTGGGAACTCGAGAGGGAGACGGCGGGGGGGGCGGACCTAAGGCGAAGTTGAACAGCCAGTTGGCGACGGCGGCGAGGGCCATGCCGGTGGCGCGCGTCTCGAGGGACCAGACTTCGGCGGCGTAGACCCAGGCGACTGGTGCGAGGGTTACGGCGTAGACGATGATGAGCAGGTACGAGAAGGCGATGACGACGTTGGACGGCGAACCGGTCACGCGGATGAGAACGTTGAGGTTTCCGTCCACGCCGCCTGGGACGTATTCGCCGTACGTTCCGAGCACGCCACCGACGACGAACTGGCAAACACCCATAGCAATGGCGCCGTAGATAAGAAGCGGGCGTCGTCCGGTTTTATCGATGAAGAAAAAGACCACGGTGGTGAAGATGATGAAGAGTGCGTACTGCACGCCCGAGCTGATCAGGTTGATGTTCCCCGTCAGCCCAGCCATCTGGAAGACGTAGACGACGTAGTATGTCATGACGTTAGCGCCGGACATCTGCTGCCAGGCCTGTACGGACATGCCAGCCAAAGTGCGCTTCCACATGCCGCGGTAGACGAACTTGCGCCAGCCCTTGGGTGACTCGCGCTCGGCTTGCAGGACGGTCCAGATTTCCTCCCACTCGGCGACGACGAGCGGGTCGTCGATGTTGCCGTTTGCTTGGATGTCGGCGAGGGTCTGGATGGCTTCTTGCGTGCGCCCGACTTTGGCGAGCCAGCGTGGGGATTTTGGGAGGAAGGGGAGACCGATGAGGAGGAAGACTGCGGGGACGAATTGGATTCCTGGGGGAGGCGGTTAGCATAGGGAAAGCGTTGGGAGAAGCTAGACATACCCCAGGCAGTGCGGAATGAGGCGGGTCCTTGAATGAATGAACATCCGTAGCCGGCGAAGAACATGATGAAGATTCCTATTAGTGCCAATCAGCAACTGACACGGCAGAGCACAATTTGCCCATGGCAAGTAAAACCAGGTCACATACCCCATTCGATAGCAAGTTGCTGGATAACAATGATACTTCCTCTCTTGTCCTTCTTCGCGATCTCGGCGAGATACACGGGAACCTGCGACGACGTGATACCAACGCAGACGCCATTGAAGATACGGCCCGCAATCAACTGGCCGAAGTTCTGGCAAGCAACTTGGATGGCCGTGCCCAGGATCCACCAGAAACAAGCAATCCAGATGGAGTTTCGACGGCCGATTTTGTCACTGATGGGACCGGCGACGAGCGAGCCGACGACGGAACCGGCGGCGAGCGCGGAGCCGATAGCACCTTGGATGATGCCGTGCGGATTGTCGAAGTACTTGACGTATTGTTCCGTGCCAACGATTGCGGACATGGAGGAGATGTCGAAGCCGAAGCTGTGCGGCGTTAGAGTAGCCCTGCCGCAATATTTGTTCTTGGAGGAGCAAAGGGAAGGAGCATCACCCACAGCATGCCACCCACGGTAGCGATCAGGGCCAACAGGTAAGTGTTGTGGATTTTGGGGAAGGACGGTAGCTTCACCATGGCGACTTCGAGGCTATGGCCCGGGTTCAGAGTATCGAGTTGGTATACAGTCTACGGGCTGAGACTGTGGAGAGCTCAACTTCGACCATGTGCGCGCGGGGACGCATATATATAATGCTCTCAGAGCTCTACACGTGCATCGTTAAACCGGTGAAGAGGTCCTAGGATGGCTTTGCACCTCTTCCGCTCGGTTGCTCCATGTTGGTGGCATCTCACTTAGTTCTTTGCGAACAAACTATGTCGTGTGATGCTTCGTCTGGGTACGTCAGTGAACAAGCATGGTCGTAAAAGTGCAATGATGCTGGCCGCAAGAAACGTTACGTGGAGAGAATAAGCTTCTGTCAACTAGAAGCGCACCAACCGGCCAAATAGTCTGCCTCCACATTGCCAGAGATCAGACAGGGGCGAGAGTGAGATCTCACGACAAATGGCGCGGGGGAAGATGCAACTGTGTACTGTGGATGCATACCACAAGATTCCGTGGTCGGTGATAGGTGCGAAAAAGAAACACAGGTCGAGGCCTCGACGCCGTTTGAACGTTGGATCGCAACGGTGGGAAGAGCTCTCGGACCCTTTGGTGCGGTTCTGGAGGTCCAGTGGCGCCGGGAGTGGCGTGTAGACTACTCGCAATTTTTTGTGCTAGAGTGAGGTTTGTATGCCATCTTCATGGAACGATGTGATATTGATCAGCGAAACTTTCATAATAATCGTGGATGCGCATTAATTGTCGGATCCTAATGATATCAAGAGTCTCGCCTTGATCTACCCGTCCACCGATGAACTTATCTTATGCGCCTTCCTGAAACATACTATGTGATAATCCGGATAATATCTCTCCGCTGATCTCCATGTCCCTGCCGCGGTTGCAGAAGAAGCTGTTGCGGAAGCGATGTTCGTATAAGAGCTGTCTGTCGTACATGACAGGCGAGTATTGATGACATTATCCGGGAACTCCGAACTCCACATTCTGGCACGGGAATTGAAGTTTCCATCGACCCTCACTTCCATATGGCCTACGTACCCCGGTACCCCAATACCCCAGTGCCCCAGTACCCCAGTACCCCTCTCCACCTTCTCAAAACCCCCGCAATGCATGCATGGTTCCTCGAAAAGCGCGCCAATAGCACCCCTTGCGTGCCTGGCTATTCTCCGCATGGCCGTCCTGTACGTGAATGTACCGCAAAGAGCTGCTGTCTGCAGAGGCTTTCGTCGGGTCAATCCGACAGAGCGCTTGCAGATCTTCGACAGCATGTTGAGGAATGAGAGTAATGCGCCAATTTGAGGCGGGGATGTCGACTCACGAGTCACGATCCCCCGCGTCGGATGCACAGTGTCACTGACGATTTTGATCAGCGTTGATTTGCCGCCGCCGTTCAGCCCGACGATGCCGATACGGTCGCCTATATGGATGGAAAGGGAGATGTCTTGTAGGACGACCGGGGAAATGGGGGAGTATTTGTAGCTGATGTCTTCGAGGGAGGCGAGCGGGCCAGGGAACCGGAGGTCGGAGGATTGTGGGAGAGTTACAGAGATGCCTTGTTCGTCCTTGGGGATCTTGATTAAAGCGAGCTTCGTGTCATGAACAACGCATACGCCATCCTCCGGAGAGTGTGTCGACTCACCAGGTGGTTCGAGCATGGCGTTGGGGAAACTAAGGCCTTTGAGAACTTCCCGTGCTTTTTTCCTCGAGATCGACGAGGCTCATCTAGAGGAACACGTACCAAGTCAGCAAATGTGCGCAGGTACAATGACGGAAGGACTGACGGATTCCCTCTCGGTCTAAAGATCAACCAGAAGTGATGACGCGCAAGGGACTCTTGAACCTTTGCGGATTCGATGTCGTCGTGATGTCTTGCCCGACCCTGCTGCACGGTAGAAGTACAAGTAGATCACCACCACTGCCGCGAAGACGCATACATCTCCTTTGCCTCTGCCACCTCCTTTTCAAACTAACCCCCTAGATCCAGAACACTACCAGCCGACAAAACATTGTTGGAAGATCTATGACCGAGGTATTCGAGCATGTGCTCTAGACTATGACATTGCAGCCTTACCCGACTCACATGGTATGTGTGCAGGTCTTCATCTTCCTCCTCCTCCTCTTTATCTGTCCCGAATCAAAATTCTGCTAGTATTAAATTATTTTAGGGACCATTGTTGGAAGCCGAGGAATTTCCTTGAATGGCGGCCAGAAGCAGCGCGTAGCACTCGCATGTGCATTGTATGCGAGGAAGGAGTTGATGATAATTGACGACGGGTTCTCAGGCCTTGATGCCGAGATAGAAGAGAAGGTCTTTGTCAAATTCTTTGGCCAGCAAGGCCTGCTTCGACAGTTAGGAACAACAGCTCTTCTCGTCAGCCATGGCGTTGATCGGCTGCCCTACGCCGACTATATCATCTCTCTAGAGGCCAATGGCCGTATTGCTTAGCAAGACACCTTTGAGCAACTGCGGGACGCTGGTGGCTATGTGGAAGGACTTGCCACCAAGCACAAGTATCAGAGTGCATCTACGACTGAGGAGGACGTTGAGGATATGTCGTCCGCCGAACAGCCCATTATTACCGCGGAGGAGCGGTCTTGATGTGTCTTGTGGCCCTTTACTCTGCCGTCACACTGCCTCTAGTTGTCTTCGTGGTCTAGGGCAAGTATCATTCTTGCAAACGTAGCTCAAGGGTCGCTGACATATGCTGCAAACATCAGTGATCCAAAAGTACTATCTACGGACCTCGCGTCAAATTCGGCTTCTGGACCTTCAAGCTAAAGCTCCATTGTATTCGCATTTTATCGAGTCACTTTCTGGGCTTGTAACCATCCGAGCCTTTGGATGGTCCGACGACTTCGTGGAGCAGAATCTAGTCTTGCTCGATAACTCCCAAAAGCCATACTATCTTCTCTTTTGTATTCAGATGTGGCTCTCCCTTGTCCTCGACCTGGTGGTTGCGGTCTTAGCTGTCATCTTGATAGCACTTGTTGTTAAGTTTCGGACTCCGTTAGTCCTGGATACGTCGGGTTGGCAATCCTCAACGTAATAAGTCTCAGCCAATCCTTAGCTTGGATTGCCAGACAGTGGACATCTCTAGAGACGTCTATTGGAGCCGTATCCAGATTAAAGAATTTCACCACGCTCACTCCTAACGAGGGTCTTGCGGGTGAGAGTCGACCTGTTTTCGATAACTGGCCTGCATGTGGCGCTGTCGAATTCAAGGATCTCTCCGCATCATATACCATTTCTGGACCCCCGATCCTCCAACGTGTCAACATGTCCATCAAGCCCGGCGAGAAAATCTGGATCTGTGGCCCTACCGGCAGCGGGAAAAGCTCGCTAGTCATGGCACTCTTCCGTCTGCTCGAGATCACCCCCAAAACTCCACCCTCGTCGATGGCGTCGACATCACCAAGATCGCGCGACCGATCCCGGCTCAACGGGGTCCCCCAGGACCGCTTCTTCATTAAAGGCAGCATCCGACTCAACTCCTCTCCGACAACGTGCACAGCGACGCCGAGATCATCGTCGCGCTTGACAAAGTCGACCTATGGCCCCTCGCCGAGTCCAAGGGTGGTCTGGATGCCGAGCTCGACGCGGAATTCTTCTCCCATGGCCAGCGACAGCTCTTCTGTCTCGTGCGCGCCATTGTCCGGAAGAGCAAGATCGTCGTCTTGGACGAGGTGTCGAGCAGTGTCGACGTGACGACTGACAGGCTGGTGCAGCGCGTGGTCCGGGAGGAATTCGCGGGCGCTACGGTTATTTCGGTGGCGCATCGGCTGGAGACCATGCTCGGCTTTGACAGGATTGCCTTGTTGAGTGATGGGAAGCTGGTCGAGTTTGACTCACCACAGGCATTATTGGGTAGGCCGAGTGCTTTCAGGGAGTTGTATAACTCATGATGGTGGAAGTTTTCTTGTCCAATCCGAGCAAAGAAGCGTTTTTTTCACTGCTTCCCTGTCTCTATATCTGTTTGGTAAGGTTAGATTAGAAGGAGGTCTCTTCTGTCTACTATCTTTGTCTAACTCTGTCGTGCAAGAAAGTACCTTGATCAAACACAGCCAGATCGCAGCCCCTACACTGGTAGCCAGCAAAGCCAAGCCCATCAACCTAAAGTCCACATCCGCAGTTCTCGTCTCCGAGTATGCTCCCCGATCCAGTCCCCAGCCTCCAGCCATGCCTTACCTCCACACGCCGTGATTGAGTTTGCACAACAGGCCCCATCAGCACGGTGATCATCACTACCATAAAGCCAAGAATCCCCCACGACCGCCCTGCCCTGCCCTTCAGCGAAGCATCCAGCTGCCTGTCCGAACAAGGGGCCAGGGCCAGCGTATAGCATAGCACGCACCTCTTGTTGAAATGAATCATCAATGTAGAAGTGATTGTATTCTAAAACTATCTAATCGAGGGAAGGGTTGTCGTAATATAGAGAGCCCGAAACAAAGGTTCAAAGGCCGGTACTTCATGCATGGAAGTTTCCATACACGGAGACGGAGATTCTCATGGAATTCTCCAAACTGAGAATCTCCGGGTGCCTACATGCACCCTCCCTTTATTCAACACCTCTCACCTCCCGAGGAAGTTCGTTCTCGATCTCCCATGTGCTTCCAGGTGCCTTGGGCTTGGCCACATATCCAATCGAGAGCAGGCGCTCAGATGCGACATCCCAGCCCGAGACGGCGCGCTTCGGGATTGCCAATGCGATGCGAGACTGGGCCACTGCGGCTTTGGCGGCAGATTTACACACTAGACAGCACTTCATCTACTCTACATTCGACACGACAGCTGCATGGACATACCGCTACCGCTCTACTTCAGCTCTACGTGCGAGGATCCGTTTCCACACAGCCCAGCTCCATCGAAGCGCCTCCACTCCAGCAGCAAGGCATTATTGAGCGACGCAGCGACAGTGCTGCGCGAAAAGCTTGACGATGTGTCACGGCTTGTCATCACTAGTTCCCTTCTCGACACTCCTCGGGCAGCAGCAGCAGCAGATCCTTCGAAGCCTTGCCAGCCACCATCACCATCACCATCGTATAGATCCTGATCTCGAGATGCTTTCCAGCACGCATGCCAATGAACGACGGAAAAGTCTGTTGCGAGAATAGACGCAATGGCCTTCTTCGTCTTTCTCCCAGCATCACTTGTGGCCGCGAGTCGCCCGTGGAGACGCGCGCACGCTGCGGCCAGAGGACGGTTCGCAGAGATGAGACTTTGAGCGATTTGCGGCGCCCGGGGCAGGCAAGGGACGAGGCGAGTGGCGTGCTGAAGCGTGATGTCTGAGGGTTAGTTACTTCAACATCACTCTGCCGCCGTACATTCAACACCAGGCTATATTTGCGTGCTGTCTATAGCTGCATTCAAGCATCTCAACTGCGATCATGTCACGGCGTGTTGATACTCCGGATGCATGCGTCAGGAAAGGTCGCGTTTGCATTATGATTTAGCATTAGATTGGTATTAAACAGGCACGCGCGAGAAGATTTAGAACAGCCCCTTCCCCATTCCTGCGCAAAGTCCGTCCTTCCGAGACCCCCTCCGACGCTGCTGCTCCTCGGCGGAAGCGCCGTCGTCTAGCTAGCCAGCGGCGCGTGGCACGTCAGCTCGTCCGTCACCGCGGCGGGGATCGTCTCGATCGTGTCCACGGCCGCGTGCACGATGACATACACGCCCGCGCCGCAGCTCGGCAGCGTCAGCGCACCGAGCGGCGTCGTGAACGTCGTCGTCCCGGCCAGGCCCTCGTTGCTGTACGCGAACTTGCCCGGCGCGCAGGTCTTGAAGGGCAGACACCCGACGTCGACGTGCGCCTCGGCCAGGTAGTACGGGCCGGCGAGGGCGTAGGTGACGACGACGGCGGCGCCCTGCAGCTTGGCAGACCACGTGCCGACGTTGGTGGCTTTGGTGATGTCGTTCTGGCCGGCGCCGACGTAGAGGGGGCCGCCGATGCCGGCGGTGAGCTGGGCCGCGGAGGGGGAGGCGTACCAGCCCCAGCGGTTGCAGGTTTTGGGCTTGGGGACGAGGGAGTTCAGGGTCAGGGATGCGGGGGCGCCGGCGCTGTAGCCGAAGGCCGTGCCGACGGAGCAGTACTCGATGACTGGTGGGGGAGGCGGGGGCGAAGGCACGTCTGGACACTTGGTGCAGCGGTAGGTGAGCTCCCAGAAGGTGGATGGGTAGTAGGAGGTGCACGCCGGATAGTCGGTGCAGGACAATCTGCCTGTGGCGGAGACGGGGCCGGAGAGGCCGGAGAGCTGGGCGTTGGTGTAGAGGTAGAACACGTAGCCTTGCTGGTCGCCGTAGGGGCACATGCCGGCGAGCACATCCTCGGTGTTGACGATGGCGCTGTAAGGGATTTCGCAGTGGACCGTCGTCTGATCCGTAGCAATGGCGCAGTAGCCATTGGCAGTTGTGTATTGCGAGGTTGGCGTGCCAGCTGGGGCTGCCAGACCAAGATAGATGTCGGCCTCGGTGTACGTGTATCCCGTGATGGACCCGTAGTCGAAGATCAAGTTGGTGCCGATGAAGTTGTAGCAGATCTTGGTCTTCGTGGTGCAGAGAGCCTGATCGCCAATGCACAGGTCCCAGCACATGTCCTGGCGGAGATTCTCAAGTGGGAGCTGGAAATTGTCGGCATCGGGGATGGGCACACCGGCCGTCTCGGCCGTGCAGACGCTTGTGTCCCATCTCTTGGAGAGGGAAGGGATGGAGGCGGCAGAGCTGCCGCTGAGCAGGTTGCCCAGCACGAGGAGGAGGAGACTGGAATGAGAAACCATGACGAAAGTCGCCGCGCGCAGATCAAGCACAAGTGAACAGGAATGATGCGGTGAGAAAGAGAGAGGGACATGGAATATAAGGTTCCTTTTAGCTTACTGCGTAAGAGAATACCTAGATAGGTGACAACGATGGGGCGGCTCGAAATAGGTCCCACGTACAGGAATTGAGACATCCATTTTCAATAAAGCCATCTTTTTCGGACTGCTGCAGACGCTTTTGCTCAACAAAGCTTGGTTCCTTCCCCGCTTTCTGTCCCCAAATTGGGTCCAGAACTACCTATGTACATTGTACTATGCGCTGGCCACTGTACGGAGTAGGCCATAGAAAATCTTGCGATGCCGACGCCACTATGAAGCAAGCTGAAAGGTAAACTCCGCCACCAACTCTTTCTTGGACAGTCCGCTACTGACATGCAGCAGAAGGCGCGGAGGTGCGGAGGTGCCGCCATGCTCATGATCATGCTCATGGTGGGTTCTTGTGTTGGCAAGATATGACATTCGTTTCCATTATTTCGAGCTTCAAGCTTCGTAGCCAGGAATGCGTGTTATTTTCGTAATAGTCGGATGCTGTGTATGTTGTGTATGCTGTGTATGATATCCATCGATGGAATGTAGGCTTAAAAAATTGCAAAGGCCTAGACTGCCGCACGGTTCCAGGGGTTCATGGGTTCATGGGTTCAGGGGTTCAGGGGTCGATCCCGGATCCCAGGTCCCAGGTGAGGCTGAACCTCTAGAGCTAAGTCAGCAGCTGGTTGGTTATACCCGACGAAGCAATTATTGCCGGATCAGGTGCTCGAATGTCACTGACATGCTTTTACTGGCGCGTAAAAAGCGCCATGTTAGATATCAGATATTAGGGGAGATCATAGCCCAACAGGCACAAACAGAGACAAACATAGGACTGTACTGTACATATGTGCATGCATATGTATGTATATACTGTACGAATATGCGTGTACGGCCTTGTGGTTGACAAGATGACACGTCCGTATTAACAATCCATACATATGTATGTAGGTATGTAGGTATGTATGTATGTATGTGCTTACCTAATATTCAGGAGCCACATTCGAAAGAAGGAATTGCCATATGTGATCAATGTCGATCAGTAGGTCAGTACCTAGTAGACCTCCGAGGAAATGATCATATAGGACTTGTAGAGCTTGTAGGGCTTGCTCTAGACTAGATTTCAGCGTGCTTTCTTCATCGTAAGGCTGGCACAGCAAAACATTTCTAACCTGATATTTTTCGAGCGCGTATGTACTCGGTGAAGAACACAACAGACCAAGATCCTAAATAAGATCCTAAATCTTGATTGTCAATTCGCAGGAAGCTTTGTAACGCGCTTTACAAGCAGAGCATACGTAGTGACCGCAGAGAACAAAGCGTCCACAAAGCTTCTCCTCAATGCCACATAGGCCCGTGAGTCGTGACTTTCCTGGCGTAGTAGATGGCCTTGTCCGTCATCATCGCTTTCTCTCGGACAAGAGCTAGAGCTTTCTCGGAGTCGAGACTGCACCTCTCCAATAGTTGCTTCCAAGAAGTGAAGGCTTTTGGAACGAGCCAAAGGCGCCCTAGCTGCAACCGGAAAAAATGCCAAAGTAGCCTTTAGTGTTTCTCGCATGCGCATCGCACGGCTTTGCTTCTTTTCCCATCTCCAGCTCTGTAGCATGGCGCTTTCTCTGTTGCTGAGAATCCAATCTCGCGAGGGTCGTCATCGGCGGCAACAGCATGGTCTGTGTGGCGCTCATTGAAAACATGTGCAGCTCTTCATCCTCAACTCCATCTTCATCCATGCTCGATGCGGCAACCCGGCGTAACCCCATCTTCTAGGACTTGGCAGCAAGGACCCTCGCCAAGGCGCTTCAACCCAACCCCCCATCGAGCCCCTCTTCGTCCGCAAAATAAGAGTTCCGGCGATCACGGATCGCGGCTTGGCTCTTCGCCTTCACCCAGATCCTCTTCCGCGACGGCGAAAATGGCTTGTTTGATGACGGCATAGACGCACTCCATGGGAAACGAGTCGGTACTTATCCCGAAGATCCTTTGTCCGAAAGTGACGGGAAACTGGGAGGAGTAAGGAAGTTAGGCATATAAGTAGTTAGCCATAAACCTCATATCTCACAGTGCCAGTATCTCACAGTGAGTGCCATGTAGAGCGAATCAAATACGGAGAATGTGGAGTGACTGCTTTTCCCCTATATAAAAGTCCCTGCTGACCTTTCCTGCCCCAGGCGGTTGATAATCGTGGCGGGATTCTTGATGGTAGATCACCATCAATTTACTCTGTGGAAACCGGACATTGGCGCGGTCAAGCTGCTGTGGTTGATGCTGGACCTGCGACCGCCAAGTGCGATTCTGTTGAGCGAGGATGCGGAATATTTGCGCCATGGTGGCGGGGAATGGATCGGTCACGGCAGGATGACAGCAAGGGGCGATTAAGGTGGTGAGGTGAGAGAGAGCGGTGGGAGAAGGGAATCGGGTTCCAAGGTGTGCATAGGGAGTGGCGGCGACGGGAAGGATGGGTGTAGGTCTTGTATTATCTTGATATTTGAAGGCTGATGCGGAAAGATTGAGGGGGCATTTGTGGAGAGGAATGCACGGCTGAGAAGAGATGCGCGCACGAGTCGGATGGTTTGGGATAGATGAGCCCGGAAGAATGTTTGTCTCGATCTTGCTTAGTGAATTGATGGGAGGTCTAAAGAGACGGTAAACTGTCACTCGAGTGCATTTTCAAGGTACAATGGCGAGCAATTTAAGAAGGAGAGGAAGTTCGATAAGGAGAAGTTCCTAGTAAGAGACCTTGCGGAAATGGGAGGGGGCAGACGGTGAGAAGGGAAGAGATCGATGGAAAAATTAAAGCTGCGAGAATATGAGAAAGTATTGTGGTGAAAAAAATGCCATTGCCCCAAATGTAGGGCTGTTCGTTCTGTCGAAGTGAGGTTTGCAGTAACGTTGTAGTAGCTGAGTATCTTTGTTCAAGGGGACTGTACTGTAGAAAATAGTCACATAGCTAGCGTAGCAGAGGATGAATCCGAAAGAATGAATTGATTCAATTGATTCAATTGAACTATCTAAACTATGGGATCGTATTTGTAGCTGATACGGCGTTTGTATAAGGGTTTGAGAGCCCTCATGCATTGAGCCGTCAACTCTGTGAAATTCTCACATTTCACGGAGACCGCCGTCACCAACACGGAATCCCAAGTCCTTCCAACATATACTTGGTTCGTATTCAGTAAATTTGACTTAACTCGACTAGATGTTGAGATTCGAGGTAAATGGTGGTCGAGATGGCAAATCGAGTGCTAGAAAAGACCGAAAAGCTTGCTATAAGAGGCCTGAAAGCTCGAACACTGAAGTGAGAGCGATTTAATGTTAATATTCAGGATTTCTAGGCGATACTCTAAGGCGGTAATGTGATCGAGTTTGTATATTAAGGTTATGAAGGTTGTAAGAGAGGTTGAAAGAGAGGTTGAGAGAGATGAGAGTTAGTTGAGTGATAAGAGATGATGTCGAATAGTTAAGTGACAGAGAAAAGTAGTTGTTAAATGAAGAAAAAAAATAGTTGTAAACTGTAAAGGAAATAGTTGTTGAATGATGGTAGACGAGGCTGTATTTGATATTTATAATTATAGACGACAGAGGTACTCGTGGCTAGCAGTTTCATTTTTCTCGTCTCACTATCGTCTCACATCTTAAGCAGCTTCTTTTCTTCCTAACGAACCCTTTCTATTCCAGCTCGAGTTCCTCACGTCCTTCCTCTCTCTCATAAGTCCGTTTGCCATTCCTCATCATCTCCACTAGTACCCTGCTCACGCCTCCTCTCTCTCTTCTCCATATCCATCTATCCACCTCATCTGGATCGATGCGCTTTTTACTTTTTTTTTTACTAAATATATTATATTAACATACAAAAATATAAAATAGGCCTGCTGGCCCAATGGCAAGGCGCTTGACTACGAATCAAGAGATTGCAGGTTCGATCCCTGCGTAGGTCAACTCATTCATCATTCTCAGCACTGGTTGGATAATATTTTTTGCTTTAGAGATCATGTGGAGCATATAAGCGAGCGAAAGGAGAGCAAATGGCAGCCCGCGATTGGCGCGCTTCTAGTGACGAATTAGCCTGTCTATGCGCTTGACGTTGGCATAGTGCTGCGTTTTGATCAAAGGTTGTGTAGATGTGAGAAATGGACTATGGCGATATGGTGATAATAACTGGTGAAGCGGACGTATAACGGTAGGAGTTGCTCCGTTTTGTTGCATTCATGTCTGCTATTTCCCAGAACCTCGTCTCTCTTTGGACTGCGCGTTCGGCTTTTTTCAGCGAGCATCTGATTCTGTCGTGGACTTGTATAGTGAAAAGCAAGAAGCAACCAATCTATCGCCCGGAACTGCTCCGAGAGCTGCACCCTGCATCTGCATATCCTCAAGATTTCCCACCATTTAAATTATGGCTGCTTTCAACCGGCAGTAGCGCGGTGTATGGACCGTTGCCATGGATCGGCGGAGGCGCCCAAGTCAGCACAGCACGCCTTGCGTCGAGCCACGAGTCTCCCTGTTTTACCACACGAGTGTCCAAAATCTGACGAAGAAACGCGGACGACTGGGCCCGTTGTCGCCTCTGAGTAGTGGAAAGGCTGCGGAACGAAGACCTCCGTAGACATGACTGTTTAGCCCGAATCGCAGTTGGAGAAGTGCGGAGAGGAACTGGGGTAGCGCGCAGAAGCTGGGGAACATGTGGAGGGATCGACAATGACTGAGGATCAAGGAGGAGCTTATATAGACTCTATCAGCACCATGGAGCGAGACTGCAGATCGGGATTCGAGAGCAAGACCTGGGAGTGAGCGAAACAGCGTCCAACAATGGGGAAAATCTTCAATATCTCCCTGGCGACCTTCGCCGCAACTGGGTGCGCAACACAATTATTTCTTCTCTAAACACAACCTTGTCTTCCTCCTGCAGACTAACACACTCAGGTCCTTCCTCTTCGGCTACGATGCAGGCGTGATGACCGACGTGATCCAGTCCAAACACTTCCTGACGTACTTCGGAACCGATGTCTCCTCTCCCATCATTGGCGCCATAAACAGCACCTTCAACGGCGGGGCAGTTTTCGGCTCGCTCATGGGCGGGCTCACCATGGACCGCTTCGGACGGCGCAAGACGATCCTCATTGGGGCGCTAATCTGCCTTGCCGGGGCGATCCTGCAGGCCGCTGCGGTCAACCTGCCCATGATCCTCGTAGGAAGGATTTTCGCTGGTTGGGCGGTTGGATTGCTGAGCATGAGCGTGCCGGTGTACCAGAGCGAGTGCGCGCATCCGAAGATCAGGGGGTTGATTGTTGGGTTGGCGCAGCAGATGATCGGGGTGGGGTTTATTGTGTGCGTGCTCCTTTTTCTCTGTCGTCATTTTTTCCCGCTCTTAATTGAGTTCCTGAGCTGAAGGTTTCCCTGCTGACACATGCAGCTCGACATGGGTAGGCTACGGCTCCTCCCACGCTCCAGACACCTCCAGCTTCCAATGGCGTTTCCCCCTCGCCTTCCAGGCTCTGCCGGCCCTCCTTCTTGCTGTCGGCATCATGTTCTTCCCCGAATCTCCGCGGCACTTGATGGAAACCGACCGTGAAGAAGAAGCGATGCGCGTGTTGCAGAAGCTGCATGCGGACGGCAGCAATGGCGAGTGGATCCAGAAGGAGTTCCATGAGATCAAAACCACGATTGCTGCCGAGAAGGCGATCACTGTGCCGGGGTGGCGCATCATGTTTACAGTCCCACAATGGAGAACGAGGTTGATGCATGGGGTTGCGGTGCAGGTGTTTACGCAGTTTACTGGAATCAGTGAGTTCTTCCAACCCCTTCCCCCAGCTAGTTTTTATTTCTGTAGTGCTGATGCGGACCCAACGTAGACGTGATCGGATACTACCAAACCGTCATGTACGAATCCCTCGGCATAGTGGGCAAGCGCAAACTGCTCGTCGCCGGGATCTACAACTGCGTCGGCCCGTTGGCAAATCTCTTCTTCATCGTCTTCCTGATCGACCGCGTTGGGCGGCGCAAGCCGCTCATCTGGGGCACGGTAGCCATCGCAATCGCGCTGGTCTGCGAGGCCGTGGTGAATAGCCAGATCAACCCCGACGCCCCGAGTCAAGGACTCAGTATTGCAGGCGTGTTCTTCTTGTTCTGCGTCACCGTGATATTCAGTCTGAGTTGGGGCCCGATTAGTTGGGTCTATATGAGTGAGGTTATGCCGATGCAGATCCGGGCGAGGGGGAATGCTTTTGCGACCGGGATTGGGAATTGGTTGGTAAGTATCCCTCCCTCTCTGGACCCCGTCGGCGAGGTCTTGAAAATGGTGGCTAAGTCGGCAGGTCTCGACATTCTGGGCGCAAGTGTCGCCGACAGCGCTTAAGGAGTTGACGTGGAAATTCTATTTCCTCTTCGTTGCTTGGGACATCTTGGTCACCATCCCGATCGTGTTCTTCTTTTTCAAGGAGACGAAGCAGGTCAGTCTCGAGGACATTGATTTGCTGTTTGGGGAGAGAGCGCTGGGCACGTTGCCGGATGATCTGCATAAAGAAGGATTTGATCATCCAGAAGTAACGGCAATTGAGACGCAGATGGAAGTTGAGGGGAGGAAAACTTGATGGGCAATTGGTGGGAAGAAAAGAAGCTGCTGAGAGGGAGAGCTCTTCCTCAAAATGTTCTACAACTTAAACTTTGAAGTCATGATGCAAACCCCCATTGCCCTTCCCCCAGACCCTAGAACATTGTGAACGATTAAGTTCCGACTACGCCATTAGTTAGTGCATTAAACGTCACGGATTCCTTCATCTTTAACATGTCATCGATGTAGTTATCTGTGGCTCATTCTTAGTCTGAATTTTGTTCTGGACTAGAAGTTAGAACAAGGGTTAGTATAAAATTATAAATCGTCCTCCCTCCATAGCTTTTATACTTGCTTCAATATTAAGCTTCAATATTAATTTACTCAGCAGGGCAGACCACCCCTGACCACTTCACACGTGAGATGCGCAACGAACACGATTCCATCAGCGATTCAGCCTTAGATGAGAACGATTTGATGAGAACGATTTCACTAACTAAACATCAAACACCTGATCTGACCATCACCTCTTCATTTCCCTCCAGGAACCGTCGCCACGTTCATTATAATGGACTATCATAATGGACTTGTTCGACGAATTAGAGAATCTGGCCATTAGTGCTGTGTATGAGGAGCCGGAGGAGAACGGAGAACGAGGTACATACGACCCAAGCCAAGGAACAATCAAGATGTGGCAAGACCGCTTTGGTTATACATACGAAGAAGCTGTAGCAATCATTGGAATCACCAAAACTGCTGCAGCCATCTACTTCAACACAACAAAGAATCCCATCGCCCGTACAGGCACGTACTGTCTATCTCCTCAAACTCGAGGAGGACGGTCCCCTCTCCAGTACGGCAAAGGTCCAAACAGCCGCAAACCTTCCGACTATCCCAGAGTCGCGCCATAGAAGCAGCGAGGAAGGAAATTCTGTGTTCTGCAAAGTTGACGGTCGGGCAAAGATGGCCATCGAAAACTGGCTTTCCGCACAGAAGGAGCCCGGATTCAGACCTCTGTTTGTCCCCGTTGGAAGGGCACACAAGGAACTGTCCTCGCAGTCGCTCTATCCTACACTTGGCAAAGACACAATACTCCCGCAATTTAGGCCACAGGATCCGCATCTACTCAGGACAGCCCCCTCCTTTGGTCGAACACAAGACCAGTACCCGGTCTGGTATTTCTTCTACGGTACACTAGCTAGTGTTCCCAAGCTCTGCAGTCTGCTTTCTCTCTCCGAAGATGAAATCCCGATTTTGCATGAGGCCAGTGTGACGGGAGGGAAGATGGAGACGTGGGGTCAGGGAAAGTACAATGCACTTGTTGATGGACCGGAGACGAGCCGTGTTGAGGGATCGGCATACCAGGTCATGTCAGAAGAACACGAGGATGCGCTGAGAAATACGAGACTGAGTCGTATGAAGTTTGAGGTGTTTAATTGAGATGGATAGTACCACAGTTCAGGGCTGTACGTTTAGATTTGTAGGTGAGATTGATTGAGATCTGGAGATCATTGGGTTTGAGAGTTGCTACTCAATTGGATATCAGCCAACAAATCATCAAGTTTTGAGTCACTTCAAGAAGGTGACACGGGAGAGACTTAGAATCATAGAACCAGTCTGAAATTTTTTCTACCTGTTCTTCATGACTTGCCTATATGTAAACCCCATGATTACGCCATCGGCCATAGCAGTATCTAGCATCAAATACAGGTCACCAAGCAAAGCATCAGTGACCACTTACCACAAATAAAGCGGGGCGAAGGACATCAATAAAAGGAAGCAAAAAGGAAGGAGAGAAGAGAGACAAGGATATAATAAAGAGAGCAATAAGGAGATATGAAGGGAAGGGCAAGAAGCAAATCCCAAATCATCGAAGAGCGCTCGCTCAATAGCCTTCCCCCATTCTTCACCCCCTCACCTCCGCCACACCCGCTCCCCAAACTTCCACACCTCATCCACCACCAACTCCAACCCCTCCTCCCCTCCCATCTCACTAAGCACCACCAAATCCGCATGCGCCCCAACCTGCAACCCTCCCTTCCTCCCCTCCAACCCCAACATCCTCGCCGGCGTCGCCGTCACCGTCCCCAAACTCCGCGCTATCCCCGCCCCCGTCCACCGCATGAAGTTATTCACACACTCGATCAGACTGATGGCCGAGCCCGCCAGGATATCGCTTCCCTCCAGCGTCAGTCTCGGCCCCGTCTTGACAATCCTCTCCTTCCCCGACGAGCCCCACGAGTACAACCCGTCCGGCAGCCCGACGAGATGCATCGCATCCGTCACCAGCACGCAGCCGCTGGGGTGCGCCGAGTAGGCGATCTTCACGGACGCCGGGTGCAGGTGGATGCCGTCGGCGATGAGGCCGAAGAAGGGACGGGCGGGGATGAGCGCCGTCGACGCGCTGGCCCGGCGCCCGTGCTCCGAACTCGATCGTGCGGACGTGGGCGTCGTTGGTGATGTCGCAGACGGGGATTTGATCTCCGTGCTGCCCAGGACGCCGAAGATCCCCGGGTTCCGGTGGTGCAGGGGACGCATGGCGTTGAAGAGATGCGTGATCATTGTTGCGCCCGCGGCGACGGCCTCGGAGGCTTCTTCGTACGTGGCCTCGCTGTGCCCGATGCTGTAGACGATGCCTTTCTCGACGATCTGCGGGATCGCGTGGCGGACTCCTCGCTCGGGCGCCGCCGTCAATATCTTCACATTCTTCAGGTTCTCGGCCCCATAGCACGCCTCCAAGTCGCCAAATCCGTTCGCGGCTTCGAGCAGGACGGCGACGTTGTGGATGCCATTCTTTGTCGGCGAGAGGAACGGCCCCTCGATGTGCGCGCCGAGTGACTCGGCGCCGAGCTCGGCGAGTCGCGCGGAGCCGGAGGGCCCGAGATGCGGCAGCAACTACTCCAACGTGAGCACTTTCGATCCCCTCTGGGTCACTCAAGCCGGGAATGATGAGGAAAAAGTAATGCGGACCTTGTGATACACCTCCTTCCGCTGACTCGTCACAGTAGGTAGATAACTCGTCACCCCCGTCGCCACCAACCTCTTATTCACGTCCGCCAGCAACCTCGGGAATCGCTCCAGCTCGTCGGGCACATCTGAGAAATTAACCCCGAAGGCGCCGTTCAGCTGCACATCGATCAGGCCCGGCGAGACGATGCGGTTGCCGAGATCGATGACGACGTCTGGAAGGCGTTTCTGGGAGTAGAAGACTTCTTGGCCGTTGAGGATGGTGCCGCTGAGGGAGGAAATCCAGAGGTCGGCGGAGACGAGGGAGGAGCCGGCGACGAGGCGGCAGTTGGTGAATTTGGTTATGATGTCTCTCTTGATCGCGTCATCTGGAGAAACAGGAGGGGTTGGACATGACATTGTGGATGCCGGAAGTCTGAAAGGAAATAATACTGATAATGCGGATGCGACAAGCAGAGAAGGAGAGAAAGCTGCGGCTCGATTGAGGCGACAGTCACAGATTGGAGATCTACATTGTGAATAATAATGAAATCTGAAAACTGAATCAACCTAACTGTTTCCTTTGAATAATCGACGGGCAGCAATTACTGGAGAGTGACTGGATGGTTACAACGCGTTATCAAGTTTTTGAGGAACCGAGGACGTTGAAGTCAAAGAATGGCACTGGTGGTACTGTGGTACCTATTCATGTAACGTTGCCGATCCATATCCATATGTAAGCGACGAGAACCTGTTGGCATGAGCGGGCCATGCTACATACCGCCACATAAACCTTCCGAGCCTCCACCTTTAGATAACTTTATCGCAATTGCTACGATCTGAAGAATTGCAGCGAGTAGATTTTTGAAAGGCTTAGAACAATTTGTGCTAGGTATACAGGATGCGGGGTATCTCTTCCAAATTCGCTCAGATGTTCAAAAATGTGAAAGAACAGTTGCTGCATAGCTGCTCCGACTTCCTTCATGATCTCGCTCTCCATAACTCTGCATAACTTCAGCACGTCTCGGCCTCCTGATCCACCTGCTGCTCAGCGATGCTAAGCCTCCCTGCTTTCAGGCTCTACTGCGAAGTCGAAGCGTCGTGACTTGCGTGGTCGAGGGATACTACCTCTGGAGCTGAAGCAATCATTTTGCTTGCAGATCTCTTGCCTGTCGATTTCTAGACTCAAGCACTCTGATTCTGAGTATGTCGAATACTTGCAGAACTTAACCAGGAGTCTTTCAGTCGTCAGATGCAGAAAAATATCGCTTCGGCTTCTGTCGCACCTCCTGAGCCTTTACGTCTGCCGGAACTCTGAGATGATGCACCACGTGCGGCCGATATATAGCATCGACAGGCGGCATCCAGTCGTCCAGACTCAGCGGAAAGTATTCGTAGAGCTGATCAATGGTTTCGAGCGGGCTGGTGACGGATGGTTTGTGTACAATCGCCTCTGCCGAAGACGCTGATGCATCCGAAATATGAGTGTGAAGGTCATCGTCAGACAGCGATAGACATATGGGAGGCCTTTGCAGAGTTGCAGATCGTGGTTCATCCTTGATCTCTGCTGCTTGCCATTGCGTTGCAGGGACAGGTCGCCGTCTCCTTTGTGCCATTGGTGATGCTGACGCGGGTTTCTTTGCGCGCGGCTCGACTAAAGCCGGAGAAGACAGAGTTGGAGACGACGCATGAGGCCATGATGATATATTTTCAGGGGGTTGCTGTAAAGAGTTTTGTCAGTATACTAGGCTATGCACCGCGGAGACGATGAAGACGAAGCATTTATAACTCGAGGAGTATTATACAATGCCAGAACTTTGAAGATTTGATAAAATAGGAGGATAACTGTACCTGAAACGATTTCTGTGAATGATGTTTAGACTCCTGAGATATCGCCGGCTCGATCCATTGTGGGGTAGTCGCCGCAACGCTCCCGGTACTCCTATTCCGATTTGCTGCATCTGATTGTTTCCGCTCGTTGAGATGTACATCTTTACTGCTATCGAAGTTTTTTGGACTTCGTCCTCTGACGACTATTGGATTTGAATGAATTTCGGCGATCTTAACCAACTGATTGTCCTCTTCAATCTTCGCCATCAAAGCGATCTGGATTTGATAGTGTTGCTGTAGCCCCTTTCTGCGTCCATTATTTGCCGTCGCATACTTGAACTGTAATCGCCTCCATGCTATAGGAATACTGACCAGCACTGGATCTGCCTCTTGATTGGAAGTCAGATCTATCGGAATATTCGCAGGTGCTGATCCAGCCTTGTCCTCTGACGACAACGACCCATTCGCTAACCCCGACTTCCACGGAACTGATATTATCTCAGTAGTCTTTCCCTCGATTGATTCGGTTGCAGACAACACTGCCACCAGATCGTGGATAGGGACATGTCTTCCTTGGTCAAGAAGCAGATGTCCGATGCTTCGTGATAGCGTGATCGCACCAGCGATTTGGAAGAGGTTGCGCCGGTAGCATGTAAGCTCCAGCGGACGGCCGGCTGTATCCCCTTCAAAGACATCTTCAGCAATAGAGAACATGCCGTTCAGTTCGGCCGTCAGACGAGGCCATGTTTGTCCTGCCCCGTCAATAACCGGTGTCTTGTGTGTCGCGGCTCCAAACCCAAGGAGCTTGTTATCGAGGTCTGCGGATGGAAATTCTGGCACAGGAGCTCCTGGATCGAGAAGAGTATCGAAATATCCTGCATTATAATAAGCCGAAGGGTCTTCGAAGCCAGATGTAAAGTCGTAAGACGTTGGCGTGAAGACTGGCAGCGAAGAAAGATCAACATTCAAGTCGTTGCTGGGCAGAGTCAGCTTCTTGTAGCTCGTCTTGAGGCTGCAGACTTACAACATAGCTTCTCCAGAGAAGTCGAGTCCATGGCCATATCCCTCGTCCATGTCTGCGATTCCTGGTGGCATGCGCATCATCTCAATGGGCGCTGACTGCGACGGCATGGTCGATCCATCATAGCCCGCCATCTCATCGTCGCTCGCGTCTGCTTATGCGACGTTGCGGTTCCAGCGTCAATGTGATGCGATGCGATGCGATGTGATCCTGAACCGTCGAACGAGCATACCGTGGTCGTCGTTGAGGTTGTTGAATTGGCATTATCGACAGCTGCGGGGATAGCCATATCTCCGTGTCCCCAGGTTACATTAGCAGTAGGTACATATCCTCAGCAGTCATACCCCGGCACCAAATCATTCATCCCTTATCATCACCTGTCTCCGTCGCGGACCCGCCGCGAAACACAGACAAACATACTGCCAGCGCTTATACTCGCTCACACTTTGCGATCAGACGTCGAGAAGAAATATATCACTCCATATAGCGTCGCGAAACCCTTCGATGCGAGTCTTGCAGGCTGAAGCTCTTTGTGCGAACCTTGTAATGGCCCACGACAGGAAGCTGGGCTTACGGGAAGAGGACAGCGAAGACAGCGAACAGAGCAAAACGTAGACCTTCAGAATGGCGAGTTACCACGATGGTTTGGACCCAATATGGGACAATATGGACCGGTAAGTACTTCTCGGCATCTCGAGAATGAATGCATACTCATAGTTTCAGGGCCATGGGCCAGCTCTTCATGATGGGCTGGGAAGGAGAAGAAGTCACGCCGCAGATCCGCTCACTCATCGCAGACTATGGCCTGGGATCTGTTATTCTCACTGCGAAGAATCTCAAGTGTAGGCCAGAGCTTCCTTATGTCAACTTTCATCATATCCAGGCTTCTTTCTCTGCTCTAACACTGCCCAGCCGCCGCGGACACGGCCAGGCTTGTTCAGGAGCTGCAGACCATAGCTCGGGATGCCGGCCACCCAGTTCCTTTGCTTATTGCGGTTGATCAGGAGAATGGCGGGGTCAACAGTTTGTATGACGAAGAGTACATTTGCCAATATCCAAGCGCCATGGGTATTGCAGCCACCGGCTCTCCAGATCTTGCTTACGAAGTGGCCAAAGCCACAGCGTTGGAGGTGTCATCAGTCGGCGTCAATATGATTCTTGGGCCCGTTCTAGATGTACTCAATAACGCTCAACTACAGCCCTTGGGCGTAAGAGCAACTGGCGATGATCCACAGGAAGCGTCTCAGTATGGTATTGCGTCGATGAATGGATACAAGGAGGTTGGGTTGACGACTTGCGGAAAGCATTTCCCATCATATGGCAATCTTACCTTCCTTGGCTCAACATTGGATATGCCAATTATTACAGAGACTCTGGAGCAGCTGAGCCTGAGTGCTTTGGTGCCTTTTCGAAACGCCATCAATGCGGGCATTGATGCCATTATGGTTGGAGGCTGTGCCATCAATAACGTGGATATGAACATCATGCACGCCTGTTTATCCAAGGAGGTTGTTGATGATCTACTTCGCCGGGACCTCGGATTTAATGGGGTTGTCATATCCGAATGCTTGGAAATGGAAGCGCTGAGTGTTGATATTGGCTTTCGAGGAGGTTGTGTCATGGCCATTGAAGCAGGTTGCGACCTCGTCCTCCTGTGCCGTTCATTCTCCGTCCAAAAAGAAGCATTATCGGGTCTGAAAATCGGACTCGAAAACGGAATGGTATCAGTTGACCGGGTCAGAACATCTCTTCGACGAGTCCTTAAGCTGAAAGCAGCCTGTACATCCTGGGAGAAAGCCCTCCATCCGCCAGGCCTCAAACTTCTTTCGAAAGTCCATCGTTCCCACCTCTCCCTCTCAACACGCGCGTACGATAGTTCTATCACCGTCATGCGCGACAACAATCAACTGCTCCCGCTCTCCCACACCATGTCGGAGAATGAAGAGCTCCTCCTCCTGACTCCATTATTGAAACCTCTTCCAGCATCCGCAGCAACAAAATTTCTCTCTGAAGGCAAAGCAACAGCCATTGAGCATGACCGATGGATGGACCGTGGCTCTATTATGTCCGGCGAAGGAGTCTTCCGCGAGCTCGGAAGACAATTGGCAAGGCAGAGACGTGGCAAGCTCCTTCATACATCCTACACAGCAAATGGCGTCCGGCCCACCCACGAACACCTCATAGAGCGCGCCTCCTCAATCATAATCGTGACTGCAGATGCGAACCGCAATCTCTACCAATCCGGCTTTACCAAACATGTCGCTATGATGTGCTCTCTTCAGTCCGCAACTGGCAATAAGAAATCTCTTATCGTCGTTTCTGTGTCATCTCCTTACGATTTTGCCCGCGACAAAAGCATAGGAACATACATCTGCACCTACGACTTTACTGAGACTGCCATGGCAGCTTTAGTTCGTGTCCTCTTCGGCCAATTTGTGCCTCAGGGCAGTATTCCAGGTTCACTTAGGAAAAGCGCGAAAGTCCAGAAGTCCCGCCAAACCTGGCTGGTAGAGCCCTACTCATCCAAAGACCGCCGCAGCCTGAACACTCTCATCACAACTGTCTCAAAATCCTCTTTACCCGGCAACCCCTCTCCTGTCGCCGGCGCCACAGCCGCATCCTTCACGCTCTCCGATCCCGCGATCATAGAAGCCCACTTCGTCGTCCGCAACTCAAGTACCGGCGCTCTTTACGGTTTCTGCGCTACTTACGCCACCACTACAACCGGGCACATCGGCGCATTATTTGTCGATCCCAGCAAGCGCAACCTTTCGATCGGCCACTCCCTCTACCAACGGGCTCTGCGCGCCTTAACTGCACGCCCAGGCCCATCAAGTCTCCACATCGGCGTCAAGCTGCCCTCTATCTACCCCGGCATTCCCAGCACCGACGGTTCCCTCCCCCGCCTCCGTCGCTGGCTGACCACAAACCTGACCCAGACAGTCAACACAGTCGTCTCTACAAAATTCGCAAGCTGCATCATCCCCGACCTCCAGACCTGGTCTCCGCCCGACCACCTCGTCAAATCCGTCCAACGCCTCCCCATCGACTTCGACCTGATCCACGGCCTCGGCAGCCTCGACGACGAAACGGCGCTGCACCTTACTACGCACGGGGGCTGGGAGACGTATAAACTGTATGCGCTGGCGTTGGCGGATGCGGAGGCGTGTGGCGTTGTGAGGGCGAAGAGGAGGGACGATGGGCGCGTTGTGGGGAGTGTGGTGTTGTGTCGTGCGGGCACGATGTTGGGACAGTGGCTGCCGAGCCTCGTGGGGGGGAATGCGGGCGGGGTATTGGCGCCGGTGGTGAGGAAGGGGTGGGGGATCGGGGAGGAGGAGGGGTTGCTGCTGCTGGGCCTGTTGTTGTTGGGGGCGAGGCAGAATAAGGCGCATAGAGCGGGAATGTCGTATTTGGATCTGGTGAGTTCTTTGCTCGTCGTGGAAGAGGTGTGCTAATGAGTAGTAGATACCGGCGCAGAGTCTGGAGACGATCGCCCCGCTGGGATTCAAAGTCCTGCATTCTTTCACGGAGCTCTCCTGTGATCTGTCTCAATGAGCGTAGAGCATGTCTTATTTCGATCTTGATCCGAATTTACGATTCTAGGATATCCGTCGTGGACAGACTAGTCTATTTTGTGGAAATACCTACAGGCCATTCACCTACGCTCAAATATCTTTGGACTATGTATAAAACCCTGCTTTCCACCTGTAGATAGACCTTCTCTTCTTAATCCAAACAATCCACACAATAGCTCCCTGTGCACCGTGACGGATGTCACATCAAAAACCAAGGAGTCCTCAACTGCTAGAACGAACTTGCAGTGTGCATTAAAATACACCTTATCCACGCCCCAGTGAGCCTTCGACTCTCTGTAAAATCTCCTACATCACAGCTCAACAACGTTTGCTGACGACTCAATATCAGGATTGGGCCTTTGTCCGAGCACGAGCGACTCCTCATCCTCTGGCTTGATCTCCAAATAAGAGGCTTCCTTATGACCCGCCGATACTCGGCAGCAACCACGTTTTCCCCTGTTAGGGTGTGCCCATCAAGGGTTCTCTAGATGTAGAGATGGAAACCTGGACCTCGGGAACAAGATTGAAGAGCAGCTCGGACAATGGAAGTCCACCGAGTCTTAATTCCCCAAGCCCCCTCCCGTCTTGTGCATCGTGCTATTCAAGCCGATCTGCGCCCAACGCCATGAAGTACCTTTCCGACTTCCTCTCACCAGCCCGTTTGTGGACCTCTCGGCGTTCAAGCAATGCTCTGGCGCCTCCGCATGCTGCGTTGCGTCAACGCCACAGTCCTAACCAACCGGCTTTCCTCTTCATGTTCCTGCCCAATAATCCCTTATCCCGAGCGGATTCTAGCACATCCCAAAATTCGGTCTTCCTCTTCCTGCTCCCTGCCCAGCCTGCGGCGTAGGACGCGGACATGCCGCGCACAGAGCTGTGCTGGGTTACGTCCAGCTTTCTCACAAGGGCCAAGGGGCGTCTTCTGCAAAATGCCGTTGACGGATGCATTAGCTATCCAGCTATCTCACAGAAGGAGGTACAGAATGGGGTGATTTCGACCATCAGAGATGGACCTGACCTGGTGCTGGTCTGCGTAAGCTGAAGGGAAATTGGTCTAACATCTTTAGTTAATAGTCGTGTTGCAATATTATGTCACGCGGCCTTGCAGTTGGGATGCTTGCGAGGAACGATATTTCGGTATCTTGTTGGAGGGCCACCACGTACGTATGCCACAAGCTTAATGAGAAGGACGTCCTTCGAAGAACCAACCTCCACGCCATCGACGAGTGATCGAAGCCTTCCTTTTCAGAGAAGGACGGCGCCACCCACGCCGAAACCCAGCGGGGGAGCATATCAAGACGATTTCTGCGCAGGCAAATTCCGACGAAGAAAACTCTCCCGAGCCCTCGTGCGATCAGCAGGATGATAACGCCAAAGAGGATTTCTGAACGCCTAGTCCCTCTTCAGGGCGCTTGCGGGACGATGCATACCTGGACTTCTCGCCCGTGGCCTGCGATTTCAATCCAGCAATACTAGGCCCTGACCGTTGGCGTGAACTCCCTGGGCTCGCCCGACGCGCCAAATGGCAAAGCAAGGTGCGTACAGCCGCGCCGCTGAAACCGCAAGTCGCGGCGGAGGTGATGGCCGTTCTCCAGCTGGACTCTCTGCGCTGAACAAGATCGACTTGACGGAACGGGCTTACCAGACGATGTCCAAGGGCGCTTGGAAGAAGAGCTGCGCGACGTACGCCACATGCAGAGCTACTTACTCGGCTTCCTTGCAATCCCGCAGCGTACTTCGCAGACAAGGAAGGATGCACGCACGCCCAAGATCGCGCCCAGCACCCGCTCAGCCGGGGTGCGGTGAGGATTCGGACTCGGCGGATGAATGACAGAGCAAGGCAGGCCATCGATGATGCGGCAGGAAAACGTGCTTTGGAAGTCCGCCTCCTACTTGATAACGCGCTCACCAGCAAGGCGGACCGGTCTGAGATCTCAGCGGCACAGAATGCCCTCTGTAACGACCCTGATTTCCTCTCCCTGCGAGAGGATGCATAAGCTCTGCACCTCCACAATTCCTCACCCCACGCACCTTCATTCCGAACCCTTTCTTTTCTCCCCCCTACGCCACATCTCCGCCGCTCGTCCCGAGGCAGACTGACACCACGGCAGCCCGCCCTCGCCTCCCCTCCCCAAAGCCCAACAGCAGCCCCGCCCCGCCTCCGCGCGCTCGACGGCGCGTCCGCCCGAGACTCGCACGTGATGCAGCTTTACGGCACGCTCGGGGAGTGTTTTCGCAAGCGTGATATGCACACCGAGGCAGGGGTTGTGCGGGGAAGGCGTCTGAGACGCGCGGTGTGCGGATGGGGAGGGTGCCCAGGGGGTCGTGGGAAGGAGGCGATGGCGATTGCGGAGTCGCTTGCTGTGCTTGATTTGCCGCGCGGGGTTGTGCTGGGAGGCGCCTGGCGGGTGGGTAGCGAGGAGGGGGATGTGCCAAGGGGGGAGTTTGGGAAGGATGACGAGAGGGGTTGGAAGGATGGGAGGATAGAGGGGGGAAGTATCTGGGATGGTGGTGCAGGGGAGCACGAGAATGAGGTTCATGAAAAGCAATGTCATTTTGGAGAGTAGCAAATGGCAGTTCTGTTCTTTACCCATCTAAAGTCGCACGAGTGCTCTAGTCATAAAATCCATGCCCTCACAGGTGATAGTCAAACCACCGCACGGCCTGCTCGAACGCCTGCTCCTTCGTCCACCTCTGCCACTTGTCGCTCAGGTCCGCGCGCACCGCGTACCCGTGGTCGACGCCGCTGAACAGGTTGATCTGCCACGGCTGGCCCGTCTGGATCAGGATCTCCTCCGACTTGTGGCGCTTGTCGGCGGGGAAGATGGCGTCGGTCTGCGCGGCCGAGATGCTGAAGGGGCCGAGGATGGCGGCGAGCTCGTCCTCGTCGACGAAGGACTGCCGGTCGTCGTCAGTATCGGGATGCCGCTGCGGAGGGGAGCGGGGATAATACGTACGGGATGCGCGCCGTAGCCGACCTTGATGGCCGCGCCCTTGGCCGCGCTCATGTGCCGCACGACGTACTTGGCGCCGAAGCAGTAGCCGACGGCGGCGATCCGGGTGTAGCCCTGTTCCTGGAGGTAGGCGAGGGCCTTCGCGACGACGGCGTCGATGTCGGGGACGGTGTGCGGGTTGTTGCCCGTGCTGCCGTTCTTGAGCCAGCCGAAGAGGTCGAAGTCGTCGGGGCGGTTGATGGAGAGCTGGTCGCCGTTGAAGAGGTCGGGGATGATGGTGTAGTAGCCTGGGAGGGGGTTAGTGGGGAGAGGGTGAGGGAGGGGAAGGGGTAAATAGAGGAAAAGTAACGCGCAACACACCATTGGCGGCGAACTGATCAGCTATCAACTTGCTGTTCTGCCAGATGCCGAAGATATCTGCGACATAGAGGATCGCCTTCCCCTCCTTGGGATGCGCGGGCTTCGCGATGTAGACCTCGATGTTGTCGGCGAAGGTGGTGATGGTGCCGGTGGGCTCGCCTCTACGGAAGAAGTGTCAGTGTCAGTGTTGCGATTTCGTTTGCGAGGGAAAACAGAAGGACTCACTCATGCTTGACACCAACGGTGCAGCAAGCACCTGGATGATTCGAGGCCATTTCTCTGTATCGTCTGCTTCTGCCCTTCCTTGGAGGTTGAATATTGCCTATTCGGTCCCTTTGGTCTGGCGGGAGCAATAGAGTTTAAGTAGATCTGAGTCGGGGATCGGCCGGAGATAAGATGGATGTCGCGATCGTGATGGTGAAGCTCATAGGGGGAGAGGCTGAGAGGCTGCGTGCCCCGCATCCATGTGGGTGTTTACAAATACACATGCACAGCTGTTATATTTAGGTATGTATGTACCTTACCTTATTATCCGCTCATTATCGGATCTCGCATGTGTCGCCATTCTGGAGGGGTAAGGAGGGGCACAAGGTGGGGGAAGGCCGTTGTCAAATACCGAGGATTTGGAATTACAGATGAAGAGGACTGGACATGGGATACATGTGTAAAATGTGAAATGGGCATTATAGATTAAGACGAGCAGATTCGGATGTTTGAAAATGCACGTTGGAATTGTCAGGACAGAACGGCTTGCGTTGTCAATTCTCATCGAGGGGAACATAGGTAAACAAACACCATCGACGCCAGCTGTCGGATTGCGCGATCGGATCGGAGAGAGCTCGGAGATGACTTGGCGGCGCTCCATCTGTCGTGAGAGAAGCAGGATGGACTATATCATATCGAAAATATCTCTCTTCACGTCTTGTATTCTCAAAGCACGACTGCAGTTTCATGCTCATAGACGGATTTTACATTTCCATTCCCAGTACACACATCCCATCCATCAGACATACTTCCTCGGATCCAGACTCGGGATACTCGCACTCTTCGCCTCCCCATCGAACACAAACTCACTGACCAACTGCCCCGTCGCACACGAGTTCTGGATCCCCCAACACGTATGTCCCGTCGCGAGCAGCAGCCCTTCGACGCCCGTATGTCCTATCACCGGTCCGCCGCCGCCGGCCACACTCGGCAGGTAGCAGGCCTGCTTCGCCAACACCTCGCCCGCTGCGAGTTCGCGCGAGATGGAGGACACGTAGTCGATCACGTCCTGGCAGCGGGCCTCGTCGCACTGCACCAGGTCCGCCGTTTTGGGCAGCGGGATCAGAGTATCTCCCTCGCCTGGTGAGGTCAGTACGTTGGTGTCCAGAGATCTTGAAGGAGGAGAGGACTGACCACAAGCATATACCTCGCCGTTGGGTCGGGCATACATCTCCGGCGTCACCGTCTTGCCATGCTTCTTCCCCTTGCCATCCGCGCCCGTGAAATCGCTCGGCAGGTCGATCTCGGAGAACACGGCGTACGGCGAGACGTCGGCCTTGATCGTCACCGAATGTGCTCTCAGGGCGTCGATCTCCACGTCGGGGTATATATGGCTGCTCCACGGTCCTGCCGCGACAACCACGTCGCTGGCTAGGATAGTGTGCGTCTGATGTGTATGCTTGTCCGTGTACGTGACACTCTTAACACGCCCGCCTGTATAGTCGATCGAGTCCACATGCGCGCCGACCTTAATCTCAACCCCCTTCTCCTGCGCCAACTCGGCCATCGCGGTCGTGAACTGCAACGGATGCACCTGTGCCGTCGTGTCCGGCTCGCCCATCGACGCATACGCCGTGACGGCTTCCGGGATGAACCAGTCGAGGTCTTCCGGCACGCCCTTCTCCACCAAACCCCTCACCTTCACCCCATCGCCGACCTTGGGCAGTTTCTGCCACTCCGCCTTCTCCTCCGCGGCCCCACCAGACACCGTCACTATCTTGGTAGGCGACTGGGCCTTCGCCTGGATGCAGCCGCACTGCACGCGTCGGTATCCCCAGCGCGTCGCGCCGTCGTGCTCGGCGGCGAGCTCGGCGTGCAAGCGGAAGGACAAGGGCACGATGCTCGCGGGGTACGCCCAGAGCGCGAGGAGCCCGCCTGCTTTTCCAGATGCGCCCGAGGCGATGGCGGTCGCTTCGAGGAGGGTGATGCTGTGGAGTTTCGGGTCGTAGGAGGGGTGACGGGTCAGGAAGTATGCGCTGCGTCCGTCAGCATCTCGCTGGCGCTGTTAGATCGTCAAGATGTCGCACCTGAACGGTTCTGGTCAGCTCAGCCTCTCGTTGCGCAGGGTGAAGCGGTTCTTGTGTATGTACCTTGTGCAGCCAATGATTCCTCCGCCTGGGAGACGTTGTTAGCAAATGGTCTGCGAAGCCGGAGCGTCAAAGCGTCGACATGTAATGAAGGCTTCGCACCTATAATGACAATATGTCTCTTGCCATCAAATTCGATCGTCATCGTGGGCGTTGTTGCAGTTGTCGCCTTCGCTGTCGCCGCTGTCGCCGCTGTCCCCGATATCTATGGTAGTCCGATCTGCGCCGTCTCATCGTCAGCACAGCACCTTCTAAGTTATTCCCATCCTCTGTCTCCCCTCCCCGTTCGAGCGCAATGCCGCAGGGACCGCACATGCCAGACTCAGACTTACGGCCTTGCCAATTCCCTCTGCCCCTCTCGGCCTCTCTGCCTCTCTCTCTGCGTGCTCCGTAAACAATGGACAGTGTAGTCTGTCTCGTCAAGGATTTACTTCACACGCGATGCGATGCGATGCGATACGCTATGTAAGTAGGTATGTATATACCTATGCGATGACGCTGGGGAGCTCTTGGGGCTGGCTCTTGGATCTGGATCTCGCGTGGAGAAATGTGCACGTCATCGGCGATTCTTCAGCGCACCTCGGCTGGGCCACTCTGGCCACTTACCCCGCCCCGAGAGCACTGTTTTACAGTGGCTTATACAGCTATGTACATATATATACATATATATACATACAGACATATATACCTAGGAAGGTATTATTAATTAATGCCCTACCGCAATGCAATGATGATGCTGCGCCCGGCGACTTCTCGTGGTTCTGGACCACGGCGCTTTGTAACATGCGGGACTGGGCTGTCGTCATGGCGCGCATCGAGGGCGGCAACGCCATATAAACAGGTCGAGGGCCCGCGACGACATTACTCTGACAACATCCATACCGAGAGACCTGTGCATACATATACCGCAAGAGTCTCGAGAGTCTCGTACACATACTCGTCTGTAACTACTACTACACATATCACAACGAGGAGAAATATTGCAAATATGGCGTCTGCGACATCCGTCTTCGACTTCAAGCCGCTTGACAGTATGTTGACTCCCTCGTCCCTCCTCCTTTGTCCTCTGTCTGCTCTGCCCCTTTCACCTGCATCGCCCTTCTGAGGTTTCGAGAGCTGCGCATGCCACGGCGCTGGAGTCCCTGCTCTGCTGCCCACCTCACATCCGCGCTGCATTCCTCCCCCTCTCCCCATCACACACCTACCGCGCATATCGCTGACGCCTCCCCAGAGAAGGGCCAACCCAAGCCGCTGTCCGAGTACGCCGGCAAAGTGCTGCTCATCGTCAACACGGCGTCCAAGTGCGGCTTCACGCCGCAGTACGGCGGGCTCGAGGCGCTGTACAAGAAGATCTCGGCGGCGCACCCGGGCGACTTCGAGATCCTCGGCTTCCCGTGCAACCAGTTCGGCGGCCAGGAGCCCGGCACCGATGACCAGATCGCCGAGTTCTGCCAGCTCAACTACGGCGTCAGCTTCCCCATCTTCGGCAAGACCCAGGTCAACGGCGACGGCGCCGAGCCGCTCTGGGAGTACATCAAGAAGGAGAAGCCCGGACTCATGGGCCTGAAGAGGGTGAAGTGGAACTTTGAGAAGTTCCTGGTCGGCAGGGATGGCAAGGTCGTCGAGAGGTGGGCGAGCACGAAGAAGCCTGAGGATCTGGAGCAGGATGTGCTCAGGGAGATTGAGAAGAAGGCTCCGGCGAAGGCCGAGTTGTGAGGGGCTGCGGGTTGTAGGGAATTGGGCGGGAGGATCTTGATTTTGATACCAGGGAGGTCGTTGATGTTATTGCTAGGCTGAGGCGAGGAATGCGAAGTTATTGCACTGCAAGCGCGGAACTGTTTTGGCATCGCATGCATTCGTGAGTTCGTTGTGTGGCTCCAAGTGTCACGGCTAGCTGAGACGATCTTCCATGACACATCCCGTGCAAGCAGCTTCCTGCAACCCAAAACTACATCGTCGCGGATTTCAGCACGGCAAGGAAGGATCTTTAAAGGAGCAGAACGGCCATGCTGATGATCCCAGCATTGCTTCGTTACTCTACGGTTTTTTCACATAATATGCCATTTGGAGGAAATATTTGTTTCCTTTCCTTTCCTTTCCTTTCCCCAGCCGCTCGCGAGCAATGCCCTGAGAAATAGCGGAATAACAGGAAGAGGACAGATACGTGACAACAACATGATGCCGGGTGGGAAGTGCGACACGAGAAGAGAGGCGTGCTAGCTACTGCGATGTCTGCGAACAGTGTTGGATCGATCGATCGGCACTTGGTATTGCAAGCATGCCGAGTTTCCAGGTTTGCCTGTGTTTAGTGGGTATTGCTATATATCTTTTTCTCTCGTGTTGTCGAATTGGAGCTTGACGAGTGGCGATGCATCCTTGGATCTGGGCAGGCAGCGACTGATTCCTTCTTGAAGGCGGAAGGAGTGGTTGTGTGGGTGTAGACGTGCAGCGAAGAGCTTGCAACGACGAACTGGCTGCAGGTCGCTGCAACGCTGCGTGAAGTGTGGCCTGGGAGGGGAGGTAGAAAGTGCGGCCTTGTGTGGAGGAGGGAGTTGGAAAGAGGTAGTGGTGTCGCAGATTCTGAGGAGGCATAAGATCGAGAGATGGGAAAACTGGGAGTATTGTGGGATGGGATATAAATACACCCTCCAAGCCCTGCGCGGTCAGAAATTATATCGTGTTACGTGTACGCATAGAGAGGATAGTACATGGAGCGGAGGGCCTTCGAAACAGCCAACGTGCCTTTCAGAAGCTTATCTGTTCTTAATTTCTTTGAAGATGGCGAGTTGGGAGAAGTAATCAAAGGGGCGACGGTGAGAGGGAAATGGGCATGAGAAGATCGAGCTGATGACAAGAAGAGAGACGGCAAGGAGATGTCCATGATGCAGATGCTTACTGCATCGAAGCTGTTAAGTCTGACGCTTAGATGCACTCGAAAAACTACATCCCATCATGGGAAACAAGCTGAGTGTGACTCGAGGCAGTCAAAGATGGAGATCTGATACCTTCAGTGCTGAACTAGATGATCGTTCTTTTATAGCCCTGACATCGATCTTCCGACACCCTTCTCGAGAAAAGCCGCGTCACAGCCAAATTTCTGATATTCGTCATGACACTATCCACACAAACGCCGAGTTTCCCTCCCGAACGCCAATTCCCCATATGCCCTCAACTCCTCAGTTCCCGCTCTCCGCCCTCCACTTCTCCACCCTCCTCCTCACATCCGCCTCGGTCTGCTGCATCGGGTTCAACTTCCTGTCCCTGGCCATCCCCTTATAATCGGCCCCCCACCTCTCCACCAGCCTCTGACACCACTCCTTCTCCCTCGCACTCTGCATCCTCGGCTTCTTCTCCGCGACCCTGCTCGCCTGCTCCTCGAGCTGCATCACGACCCCGTTCCTCGCGGCCCCGCAGCCCTCAAACCCGCCCATCGCCTCGTCCTGCTCGTCGTCGCTCAGCGCGTTCAGCGGATCGTTCAGCGGGTTCGCGCGCGCGCTCTTGGCGTGGATGACCCGCACGATCTTGCCGCTCTCGTCGCGCTCGACGCGCGCGAGCGTCGGCGCCACGGAGCTCGGCACCGCCGACGCGATCGACAGCGTCTTGAGCGTCGACGTCGACGACAGCTTCGTCTCCGTGCCGCCCGTCGCGGCGTTCAGCCGCGACGCGAGCCCGAGCCGCGTGTAGTTCTGCGTCAGGGTCTGCGTCGAGTCCCTGGGGTAGAGTCAGTAAAGGAGTTCCGAGGTGCTGCTGCGCAGCTGGGAGCGGGAGTCGTACCAGTTCGCGGCGATGATGGCATTTCCCAGTGGGTTGACGCGCTTGCTCTTTGGCTTGTGCTTCACCTTCGGGATGCTGGAGCGGTTCTTCTTCTTCTGGAGCTCGCGACCCATCTTGATGGCTTGGGATGGAGGAGGAGTTGGTGGAGGGGATATGAGGAGTTCTCGCTGGGGAGGCTGAAATTCTCCAGGTCTGACATTTTTTGATGGCTTGGCGTTTTGGAGGTTGTTATCTTATCGTCACGTGTACAGCTTGGCTAAGCCATGATATGTCACGTGTACAGCCAAAATACTTGCCTTGGTTTTAAGGTTGGAGAGACACTGAGAGAGGCGATTAATGGAGAAGGTGAGTTGACGACTTGCCTTTTGGAGTTACAGAGAGAGTCCTTGTTGTGGAATTGCTCTCCTACTTATTATTCATTCTCCTTCTCCTTCTTCCTCTTCCTCTTCCTCTTCCTCTTCCTCTTCCTCTTCCTCTTCCTCTTCCTCTTCCTCTTCCTCTTCCTCTTCCTCTTCCTCTTCCACCTCTTCTTCGTCTCCATCTTCATCTTCATCTTCGTTGAATTATTTTTGAAGTCTAATTACCTTCATCTTTCCATCTCAAACCTTCTTTATACTCACGTCTGCCAAGTCTTATTGATGAGGAGGTGACAGGTCGATGTCCGACTGGATTTCGCCATTTCAAGCTTCATCTACATTTACTCTCCCTCTATATTATTGCATGCTTAATGCTGCAGTAGTAATCTCCACATCACACACTTTATCTTTCGTGCTTCAAGGTTTCTCTCACGACAACACGAGTAATCTATCGACTGACAGCTTCAATTCCCAACAATCCTTCAAGAGGCAGCTGGGAACCCCCCACGCGGGCGTACACACCAAAAAGAGCTATATGGGATCTCTTGGGATATGCTTAAAGACTTTAAAATGGCGTCTCCAACGACTGAACTGGTCACTCTGCTTGCTCCCAATGCTAGATCCATGTATATATGACAAAAGGCAGCATGAAGAGAGCTGCAGGTGTTCCAATGTGGAGAGCAAATACCATGCTGGGCTTGCACTCCGCAAGACACACTCACATTCTTAGGATCTGCGTCGAGGATTGTCGATTCCCCGAGATGCCGAATCACATGCTAATCTCACCAATTTCAGGTCCCGCTGGTGTTTTGGAAGCTCGCTTTCCATCGGAAGCCGCCGAAGAAACGAAGTACGGTTCGATTCCGCCATCATCCTTGCCGCCAACGCCCCGATACCATGTCTCGGATGGCTCTTGAAGAACAACAAGAATCGATCGAGCGTTTACCGGAGAGGGATTTACATTCTTCGGGGATTGATCTGATGTTTGGCGGCTCGTTTCTCACCTCATGTCTCGTATGTTGAGTTGCGGATTGTCATGAGAGCTCTGGCATGTCTGTCGATGTCTTGACGATACTACCAGACTACTGCTGACTACTCGCCAATCCGTCTTCTTGGCTGGCAGGCCTCAGTCGACCATCTGCTCCACCTCTTTGCATGCTGCGAGATTACAAGTGTGAGTGGGGAGCATTTGCCAGGTCGTGAAGCAGGGTTCCACATAGTTTCGAATGTTCTAAAGTGCTTGCATCATCATCTTGGAACACAGATTTCGAGCAGATTTCGCGCAGATTTCGAGCAGCTTTGCTCTCACCGTTCCCGCGATCCATGATCTCGAAACCTTGCCCATGTCCCTCCCGTACTTGCATTCACCCGATAACGAACCAGCATCAAAAGACTTGCGGAGGTTTTACCAAGTCTGATAAGATGTCGAGGGATCAACATCCATGCCCTGGCAAAGGAACCTCGCAGTTCCGACACCTCCGTGTTAAAGTTCTCTCTATGCAGGACTTCCATAAACGAGACGTGGTGCTACAATATCAAAGTCGAGCGAGCGAGTGTACCATTATCTTTGATGCAGTAAGTGGCACACATTTCACTCGAAATCAGATGAACTTTTGATCACTTATTGTTGTCTCCGAGAGAATCTTACGTATTAGACGAGAATGTCTACGATGGCGACCCAAGCCGTGAATGATCAATATGCAACCAATTATGATGGATCACACCCTCCTCTTCATGCTTTTGTTGCCATCCCTGACAAGGTTCGTATATATCGTGAGAGGTAGGCGTCGATGCTCTGGCCGGCATGCCCGTATTGGGCGTGGCACCTGTCAATGTCAAGGGTTCAGCTTCGAAATCCCTTCGAGATTCTTCTGTGGCTGCTTCGCTCTGGTGGCTTTCCCAAGCTTCTATTATTCCATGCAGAAGGTGGTCGGCTGAGGGCCAGGATCAGGGGGCGAACGTCATGTCCTATCACATCCTCTCAAAGCAACAACGTTGATCTTTGCTTTTCGAGGACGCACGACCGACCATTCGTTCACCGCTACGGAAGTACCAGCCCATCGAATTAGTGCCCTACTAATCCTGGCTGAGGTTGTCGACGTAGAAATAGAATAATGGGCACGATGCTACCAATCTATTCTACCAGGCAATCAAGCCGTCTACAATATATTAATATATTAATATAGTCGTTCTTGTTAACGATAATGGCTGAACAGGCCAATCTGAGCGTCCAGAAACCAAGCGATCCAGCCTCCCAATGAACGGTTCAAGTTGGACGCTGGGGGGTTAGGGTCACGGACCGATGAAGTACCGCAAAAACGTCCTGCCATAGAGTAGAGGCTCTCATCCAGCTCTCTGGCTATGATTCGTGGGAATTGACACCTTCGCGTGACAACATCTTAACTGCTGCCATTATGTTATAGAAGCTGGCATGGCACGGAATTCAAGCATCCGGAGAGGACGCTGTGCAACATACTGGTTACCTAATGATGTACGAATCGCAAGGTTCGCCCCGGATGAGCTATGAACTACTCTGTGGAGTACGGAGATTTCGATTGAACGATCGAACTACACTACTATACGGATACGGATGGGTGACCATTGCCGGCTGGTCTCGATTTCATCTGACAGACTGACAAACAGACCATTAAATTTATGCGCTTGGGAGCTTACTGGACTGATTAAGCGCAGAAGAACTTCGCACTTCGCATGTACTGTATGCACGAGACCCAAAGAATAAAAGACTCTCAGACGGGTACCTGATCTCTCATCTCACGACTCCTCCTGGCGCCGCTATTTCCATGGAATGCACTCTACTTCGGGATTATTATGCGGTTAGGGTATGCGGATTCACCGAGGGCCCCACGAATAGCGTCTAGAGCGATTGCTATTGTGGGTTTCGGATATCTGATTCGCATAAGCTCTGACAGTGAAGCAACTCGATCTCGGCACAGACATACGAAGTAACAAGCTGGTGCTCTACACAGTAAGGAAGATGGAGACTGCGTGAAGGCCGGAGCTTGGTTAACCCATACCGGATATTTGAAAGTGCCTGGCTTCGTCTCTTTTGTGAAGCTGATTTTCGCCATCAGACTTGTCAGAGTTGCTGTGAGAATGCCGCAACGGTATACAGCGTCCCCTGTGCTAAGTACCTACCTGCAGTGCAGAGTACCTTATCATAAGTCACAGTACCGTACCGCACCGTACCGTACCGTACCGTACCTTCAGTAAGTACTCTACAAGCAGAGAAGCCTCAACAGTCTGAAGATCAGTCGCTGCATGAAGGAGCCTTATCTTTGCAGTTCGCTGTTCCAACGGTCCAGGTCTTCAGTCTTGTCTTGTCTTATCGCTTAGACCCGTGGTGAATGGATGGCGAGGGCCGATGGGCATGGGTATGGACGCGCCAAGAGGAGATCCAAAGAGCCTTGTCGACGGCTGGTGGCTGTGCCCCGCGATCCCATGTAACGTTTCCCCCGCCCAGCGCCCCCGCTCGAGGAATCAGGTACTTACTTACAGTGGACAGAGTACAACTTTACCACTCGTTCCCTGGTCACTATGGAGACATACCAGCAATCTTGCCAGCATCGAGGAGCGAATAATGGCGAACACCGAAGGACAGTGACAGAATATATACTGTTACAACTCGGGAGAGAGAAATTCTCTTTGTAATACCCTCGTGTTATTGGGATGAGTGGCAAACCACAGTCATTACCACAATCATAATCGTGGGCGAAGAGGTCGCACCGCAAGACGTCATATCATCATTGAGCGCAGCGGAGCAGAGCAGCATCGGAAACGACCGAAGGAGGGAGTCGATGAGGGAAAGCTCGTTGTCCACACGTATTCCACAGCACTCCAGTTCTTCACGAAAGCCTGCCGTTCAGAACGCACAGGACCCGCATGCATGGAGCGCCAACGACGTCTCTTCCGTCATCCCTCTTTCGCCATCTCGCCCTTCAAGTCTTGGCACTCGTCTTATGTAAGGATATTTCAGATATGAATGTGCATAGTGCATAGAATGTGCATGGAAGCCGCCAAGTCTTCTTGACAGATGTGTGCGTCCGTAGTGTACTACTGGGACTCCTTGGCCGGGAATGCAGGAATGGGAAGCCTTGGGCCAATGACGCCCACATCCTGCTTTTAGCATCGCTTGATGCTTGATAGGTATCTATACTCCGTACTCCGTGGAGCTCTGTTGCATATTTCTCTACCGTTGTATCTGCGGCAATCCACTCGACAACGTCCTCAGGGTCAAGCTTTGCCGCTCTTTAGTTGAGGTGATGAAAGACAAGGATTTTTGATGTGGTTAAACAAGGAACTCGCCATTATTGCGTCTGACTTCTGCTTGACCAATGGAGCGTCGCCTTGCCCCCGGCGACGGGATGGTGGCTGGAGTGGCTGGTTGACTTGGGACGCCTCGTGCGTAGGTAGCTTGCATCGTTCGTCTCACTTGTTGCATGTTGATCTCAGGAACGCCTCCATACCTAGCTGCCTACGACATTTGAGATGGCCGTACACTACGGCCTGACCACCTGCACCTACATCATCGGAGCCAATATTTTAGCTTCCAAGATTAGTTGGGTAGCCGCTACGTGTCCACAAAGCGGATCTCGAATATGGAGAGAAAGCGCCAGGGTGAAAAGGAGCCAAAACCTCACATTGTGCTCGGCCGATTTCTGTGGTCTCAGATGGATATCCGTCTGAACAATTGCCACGAGTACCAGCCTTGTCTCCAAATCTGCCTCAGCTGCACAGGTGAGTGTGTCGTATCTCTGTGATATGATCTGGGGATCTATAGCACAGTACACACACATTGCATACCAGGTGCATCCATACACGAAAGTGTGCCATCACAATCAAGTCCACCCGTTGTATAAACTTGCAGAGCCGTGCATCGGCTCACTATTCTTTTTTACTCACAGTCCTACTCTAGGCCAGGACATGGCGGCTACTCTACGTCCCTTCCCCTGCATACTGTGGACTTCTAGCGCTTCTAGAGTATGCCTCCACTTCGGCCTTCCCTCGTCTGGCATGGATGGATCTCTACTCTATATGTACCCACTCTCTGTTTCTGGTTCCAGCCGTGCTCGATGTTCGATCATTGATGCTTAAATCACTCGACCTCTACTATAGCCTATGGACATCTATTTTTCTTTGGATTTCAGGGGAATTGCGAGATCTCACGAGCAACGACAGCTAAGACACTTGTCGAGGGCAAACGGGGCAGAGCAACGGTGATGCATCCTCAAAGCGGCATCTCCTCCAGAAGAAACGAAATATAAGGATCGATCGAAGTATCTTGCTCCGTACAAACGGCTCTCAACTCAGTTGCCCACAAACGGCCCGCCGATTACCCTATTTTACTCTGGCCTTGCCCTTGTTCTTAAGACCTCGTCTACAGTGTGGATCATAAGGTACATACCTAGGGTACATAAGGAACGATACAATACAACAGGTACATGCATACATACATACATACATACATACTGTACATACGGAGCCAGACTGCCCTTGTCACTTTCTCCGCCGCTTCCTACCCTAGTTCCCCTTGGTCTCTGACCCCCCTTCTTGCTTTTCATCCCTCGTTAACTGGTGTTACCCTGCTCAAGTCTAAGATGCATCGCTGATCGAAGGCAATCGCCTCACTTTAGCCAGGTTTACCTATCGGATTATCAGTCGGTCGAGACCCCACGACTGATTACATCTATCACTGAGATCCGTTACTCTGCTGTTCTCATATGCATCAACCTAGGTCCAGCTCAACTATCGTGCTTCTTTCACATCCAGATCATCTTCATGAGTGCTCTTTCCAAGAACAAGAAGCTGCATACAATATAAACCGTCCTCCCAGATCTGATGTACCGGATTTAGGTATTCACTTTAGCCAACATGACGGTTCCAGTTCCATGTCCGCCGACCGCCACAGGCGTATCTGATGCCGTCCCTCGCAAGCGACGAAGAAGAGCTCCGGCGAGTGGCGCCGCTGATGATTGTTTCGCATGCCACAAACGAAGCGTAAAGTGCGATCGTCGTCGGCCATATTGTTCGCCATGTCTGGAAATTGGCAGCGAATGCTCTGGTTACAAGACGCAATTAACGTGGGGAGTGGGAGTCGCCAGTCGAGGAAAGCTGCGCGGACTGTCTCTGCCCATTGCCACATCAGCACCGGCGGCCAGAAGTCCTCCCAGAAGCTATACTCGGCCGCGGTCGTCGTCGACGATCACCAAGTTACCCTTTGATGGGACGGTTGGGGAAGATGAGGTCGAGATTAAGATGGAGAGGGAGACGCCGCTGTTGGTGTCGCCCCGTACCAATTACGATTTCGTAAATATGAATCCCAGATCTCCAAATTTGATGCATTCGCCAGCTCCCAATTCGGATTGGAGTACCTCACAAGAACATCTTCATGTGAGGAGCGCTCCATCAACCGAGGGTCATGGGCATCTTCTCCGACAGTCACTTCAGCGTCTCCAACCTGCGATGATGAGATATGGAGAGGATCTCATATCGTCCTCTACTGGGCCATTAAGTGGCTACGGCGATGCAGATTATTCTCCTGTTGCCCAGTCGTTCAATGTGGATGATGTGCCGTACCTGGCTAGTCCGATGCCATTATATGATAACCTTTCTCATCATGGCTCTCCAGTTGACCAGACTTCATCGTACGGAATGTCTGCAGATCATCGTGGGCCAACTTCTTGTCCTGATCACTTCTATCCAAACTCAGATGTCAGCTCAAGTCTTAGCTCGCACCCAGCTTTGTTTGATATTGCCGAGAATCGACGAGTAGCCACGTCGCCAGCTCTCTGCAACATGTCGGACACTGATTATGACGAAGATATGATTGGTAAGTCAGCCACAATTCAAATGGTGATAAGATGCTAATCGGATAGCCATGTCGAATTCACACGGCTCTGAGAACTTCATGACTGCTTCTCATATGAGCAAAGTATCATGGACGTCAGTTCAAGACGACGATTACACCCAGCTGCACCAAGACTTGACGAACCGAATTCCAAGCTCGCTCAATATCGGACTTCTCCCAGATGTATCTCCTCGGTTGGGATTCTACTTGAATTACTATGAGAAGATCATTTGTCCAATTACCGTGGCCATTGATAGTCCCAGCAATCCGTATAGACAGAACATCTTGAGTCTGGCAGCGGAGAGTCACAGCTTGCAACATGCCATTTGCGCCCTCGCATCATGCAATCTTCGAATGAGGAGGAAACACAGCCTCGGCCAACATAACTGGAACCAGCCATCAGAGGAACGGCAAGATTTCAACAACGGCTATCATCCTCGGCGCTCCTCGAACCAGTCGAGCGCATCGGAAACTCCTTTAGACGATGCTTCCGTCCAAGAAGAATACCATCATCGCAGTCTCGCAGTATCTCTCCTCAACGCACAATTGTCGAACCGGTCTCTGGCAAAGCATGATTCAGTTCTCGCCACTCTGTTAATGCTATGCCATTATCGGATGTGCGAGACTGGAATCGCGCAGTTCAAGACTCAGTTTGCGGGAGTGAAGAAGCTGCTTGGGATGCGCGCTTCTGGAGTGCAGACAGGCAATTGGGGTTGGATGGAGAGTATCTTCACATTCTTCGATGCCATCACCGCATCGGTCAATGACCGAGAAGCACAACTCAGAGGCGGCTACCTGGATATGATCGCGAGTCCATGGACTCCATCCTCCGCTCTGGAGAACCTCGCTGGCTGCGACGGCAGACTATTCCGAACCATCGCCGTCCTCGGGCGCCTCAATCTCCTCTCTCAGAACCGCCCCGTCCTCGACCCCCTCCGCAGCAACCAGACACCACCCGTCTCTCAAGCCCCGCCACCGACCTCCCAACCCGCGCTCAACGAATTCTACAAGCAATACTCCCAACAATTCCCCAACATCTCTACATTCGGCGCCGACTCACCGCCGCTCTCCACCCCCTCCCCACCCCCCTCCTCAGACCCACGCATCCAATTCTGGACCGAATGGCGCGCCTGCCGGCACGCGCTGCAGACGTGGACCTTCTCGCCGGCGACGCTGCTCTCGGCACTCCACCCGATCGTGCCGACGGCGAACCAGATCCGGGACTTCGGGTTCGTGTCGGAGGCGTTCCGGCACGCGGCGCTGCTGTACACGGAGCGGCTCGCGGCGCCGCAGCTGGCGTCGAGCCACCTGATGTTCCAGCAGCACGTGAGCCAGGTGCTGTTCTACGTGACGAGCCTGGGGGAGGGGGGCGCGGGCGAGGGGTGCGAGGCCATGGGCAAGTTCCTGCTGTGGCCGCTGTTTGTGGCGGGCAGCGAGGCGGTGGGGGAGGTGGAGAGGGGCGTCGTGAGGGAGCGGTGTAGGGGGATTGCGCGGAGGGGGGGCTATGCGAATAATCATGCGGGGCTGGAGGTGTTGGAGAGGATCTGGGAGGGGAAGGAGAGGGGGGAGGAGATGGGCGGGCTGCAGGGACAGAGGGGGCCGTTCGCGTGGGAGAGGTGGATGAGGGGCGTAGATGGGGAGTATATCATGGTGTGACGGGGGCTGTGAGGAGATGGGATGGAGACCAGGATTATGAGGCGGAGATGGGGTCGCCGCGCGAAGACGGCGAAGAGATGGAAGAGGGCGTGAGATGCAAGACATCCGCGCGTCTTGCCGTCTCTCCGGGGATGACACATCGAGAGGCGCAAATCTCATCTCACGGCTTGACGGTCTCAAATCGGGACGGGCAGCGCATCTGCAATGAATGACGGGGAGATGGGGCTGCGTGCATGCATTGCGGGAACGGAGTCGGGTGTGGAAATGGCGCGTGTTCAGTTCAGCATTGAAGAAATCTCATGATGATTCCAAGTCGCGTCGCCTCCAATCCATTCATGTGCTCTTGCTGGATGTCCTCCGTGGCTCATTCTGCAGGTTGTGTGATCTGACGATGACGATGACTGAAAGCCGATTGTGCAGGAGTGGCAGGGAACTGAGAGACTCCTCATACATATTCACTCACATCTCTCGTCTTTGACTGCTGCATAGCAGGGCTCACGTCCGTCAGACATCTCCAGCTCCCCTCTCTCCCGGCAGCGAGCCTGGCGTAAAAGTAAACCCCCATCGCGCGCTCGCTTCGAGCTCCCAGCTGCAGCAACTATCATCGGATGCACGCACTTCTCTGGTTTGTGGCGCTGCTGCTGCTGCTGTTGCGCCAGACACACGTACTACGCTTCAGCAAGGAGTACGGGGCAGCTGGGGGTCGACCAACTGTAGGAATGGGGCGAGGGGGGGCAGAGGCAGGTTGATAGATAGCAACGTGCACGATGGGAGGGAGCGCTGTGTCTTGGAAGGCGGTCGTGAAGTGCATGGCAAGGGATCTGTCCACGCGTTCCAGCGAGGCCTCCCTCGACATATTCGCAGTCTCGGCGGATGGTTGGCGATAGGATCAGACAGACGTTCTTCTAATGGGTTGAGTGAGGCTGGGCCGGGCGGAGGATCGTTTTATATGTATGTATTCACAAGCCGATCGGTGATTGGGCTGCCCTTGTATTATACAATACAACACGACGAGGGAGTATATGGTGTACTTTCCTCCGTGCTCAAAGCCTGGAACTGTACTGTACGTCTTACCGCACCGGGCAGTCCAGGTCTTCTTGCACATTACTAAAGTGCTCGCCGAGAGAAGAGCAGAAGCGTCTGCATGGGAAGGGGGTGCAGTAGGCAGTAGATCTCTGAGATGACATGACATGGAATCAGATACCCTACAGTATAGGGGTGTGGCAGGCTATGAGCGAATGGCTCATTTGCGCAACACATCTTCTCCTCTCACGCTTCGCTTGCGCAGAAAGGGGGCGCGAACACGCCGCCGCCGCAGCCAGCGAGAACGACTGGGTGTCGGAGGGGACGCAGTGTGGAAGCGACGTAGAGTGTCCGGTTCATTGATGTTATGCAGCCAGCCGCACTCCGCATTTTAGGACAAACCGCACAGAGGTCATCCATCCATCTCACGATCGTTCGCCAGAAGCATGAGGGAACGCTCTGGAAATAGAAGGAAGCTTGGTTCTCGGACCCCACACGACAGTCGCGTAGATCAATCGCGGGGGCGGCCTGTGTTCAAGAAGGGGAATAGGGACGTAGGATTATAACCAGAACATTACATCGTGACTTCGTGACTTTGTGATCCCAGAGCAGCCGTCCCGCGTGCCATGTAACGCCCAAAACGACCTCCAGGTAGATATCACAGATAGCGAGAACGCGGCAGAAACCCAGCTTGTAGACTTCCCCTCTCCATCCCGCCAGATCCGCCCAGAGCCGAAGACCGTGGCAACCCGACCTCAAGTAAGCGTCTTCATCATCGTCCTGATCGCGCGCGCTTTCCGGCCTGCCCAAACGTCAGCGCAGGCCCTCTCATCCTCGGGCACCCGTTGCACCTTTCAATACCAGTCCCGCCCTACCGATACCTACTCGGCACAACCAAGCTCATCCTACCTTTACGATCCCTCCTGACCTCCGCCACCGGCCCCGCATATTCCCTCTCATAGAGCACCAGCCCCCCCTCGTCCACCCTCGCATCCCCCGCCATCCGAATCCGGTCCGCGCGCCTCAACTCCTTCTCCGCCCGCCGCTCCGCCCGCAGCGCCTCCGCCTCCGCAGAGTACTCCCTGATCTCCCGCCGAATCAGCCGCTCGTCCCGGTGATGGTGGTGGTGGCCGTATGCGTCCGGCGCCACCAGCGCGATCGGGCCGACGTGCATGTGGTTGCTGCCCACCTCGACGTATTCGTGGTGCCGCGCCGTCGGGCCCATGCTGTGGCTGCGGTGGTGAGAGTGCGAGTGCGGCCCGTCGTCGCGGTGGTGCGCGTCGATGATCGTGGTGTGGCGCACGATGTCGGTGCTGGTGGTGGGGGGCGCGACATCGACGATTTCGATTGAGGGCGCGGGTGGGGGAGGGAGGGGGGCGGCGACGTGGTCGGTGTAGAAGGCCTCGGTGCGTTTTTCCTCGATAATTTGGGAGCTGTGGTCGGTTGCTGAGGGATGTCAGGAGGGAGGGACGGGATGAGGGGAGAGAGGGGAAGGCAATGCGGACGTACTGGTCTCGGACTTGTATTTCTCGGATAGGCGGAGCACCTCGTCGATGTTTTCACGGCCGAGGGCTTTCTGGATAATGATAACTTCACCCTGCGTCTCGTTAGGCTCATGTGGTACATATAGGCGGAGGAATCTGACCTCTTCCTCAAAGGGATACCCAAGGTCAATGATCGCCCTCTTACTAACCAACCTCGCCGGCATCCTAGTCCTCCCCCGCTTCGGGAACTCGCTCGTCCTCGTCCTCACACTCGCCGCATCACTGCTCGAGCTACTGGAGCTAGAGCTGAAGCTGCTGCTCCTGCTCCTACTCCTCCTCCTACGAATAATCTCCGTCTCCCGAACCCGCTCAGGATACGCCCTCAGCTCTTCCTCGTAACGTCTTCTCACCACAGGCGGTCCATACTCCTCCCTCTCAACATACCGCGGGAACGTCGGCTTCCGATCAAACGTATCCAAGCTACTCCGTCTCCTCAACATCGCCGGCCTGACCACGCGTCTCACCGGCGGCGGAGACGGACTCTTGTAATACTCCCTCTCCCTCTCGACCTCCCTCTCCCTATCAACCGTCACGCTCTGCCGTCTGCTCCTCACAGGCAGCACACGCGGCTCCTCGCGATACACCTCGCGCTCGCGCACGAAATCCTGCCCGTGCCGCTCGTGATGCGGCGCGCGCCGCTCGAAGAACTCGTCCGTGCCTGCCGAGTGCTCGCGCACACGGCCCGGGCCCACGTCGCGCTCGCGCTCCTCGATCCGGACCATCTCTCGCCCGCCGCTGCGGTCGCGCTCGTCGACGACGCGTTCGGCGTCCCAGCGCTGGGCGGGGCGGGCTGCGTAGCCTAGATCGCCCGTGGAGGAGCGGTAGGGATCGCGGGACATCGTCGAGGGGTGTTTCGTGGTGTGGTGATGATGGGAGGAGTGCTATGATGGTCGCTACCCCGCTGTTTCGGTGACTCGTGCGTAGGTGGCACTCAGCGCTTCCTGTGTTTGCCCCTCTCGTTTCTGTCTTGGTATGAATGTCGCGAGATTGTGTAAATCGTGTAAACCGTGTAAGTCGTGAATATCGCAACGTCTGCTCTATATGTTCGCTCGAGAATCGGTGGCGAAAGCCCTTCCGCGTCCTCGTCCTCCTCGTCCTCGTCGAAGCAGGCTCGTGATGTGATGACGAAGATGCGGCGCAGGGATCGGGATCGGAAACTCTGAAACTCGGCTTGTTGGTGTCGCCGTACTCTTGAGAATGCCTAGGTATGTACCTACTCTGGAGTTCTTCCTCGTCGTCGTCCCACAGCAACTGTTTTGCGCCGGCAGAGAGGAATATAATGCAGCTATGGGCGATATATCATATATGCTCTGCGATGGAGAAGAGGCGGAGGCTGAGAAGGGGGGAAGATATATCCATCCATCTCGCGCACCTTGGCGGGGTCTGCAGGATGACGTAGTTCGCGCCCTCACTGAGAAGTGCCGGTCAAGCATTCCCTGCATCTACTGATCAATTGGGATGAGGTCGCGTTGGCCTTCAACAACGTCGCTGGGGTTGTGGGGTGAAGCTTGAAATGCTCATATATATCTCGACATACCCAAGCCATAAAGGGGCTCTCGCGCGGAATAACGATAAATAAGGGGCTCGAGGTGCAAAGGTCAGAAAGTGTCTGGCGGCCCGCCTTGAGATCCGCCGAACCACATAATGGAATCTCTGGTACTAAACTACCAGTAATACTACATACCACGTCCATACCAGCTGGCAGCAGATCATTGTGACCCTTATACTGCTCCCTTCCGAGCGATATAAACATTCAGACTTTCAGTGCCCACCTGGCATTAGGCATAGACTCCATCTCTCACTTCTGCAAAACAAGCATCCCGTGTAAGTAACATCAATAAACTGTGCTAAGAAAAATACATCATAAATCCCTCTACGCTTTCCAAAAACATCCTAGAACATCATGTCGTCCATTTCGCATCACGTCTCAGTCGAGCACCGAGCAGAACTCATGCCCCTTGCCCTTCCCCAACACAGACCTACTTGCTACAACACGCCCCCCCAGCCGCCCCCGCCGGAATCGCAAGCGTGCTCATCCGATCCGTCGCATCCGTCACCGCCGCCTTGGCCGCGATCTGGCTCGGCGTCGAGCAATAGCTGGGCGGCACATCCAGCACGGGGTTCTTCGCGAAGAAGTGTCTCGGCCGCAGCAGCAGGCTCATCGGCTCCGCCGGCATGACCGGGAAGTCCTCCGGCGCCGGGAAGTGCGTGATCCCGAACGTGTGCCACAGCACCACGTCCGTGTTCTCGATCGACGCCGACGGGTCCGCCGCAACCCACTCCGGCAGCCCGCGCGAGGGCTCCCCGGACGTCTGCGGCACGTGGCGGCCTGCGGGCAGGATCTGGTTGTCGTCGTACTTCGTCACGTGCACGGCGTGGCGCGCGAAGCCCGCGCGCTTCCAGACCAGGGATCCGGGCTTGGGCAGGAGGCCGGGGACCTCGCGCGAGACGAGCTTGTAGCTGACGGGGCGGCCGGAGTTCGGGTTGAGTTTGTTGGTGTTCGCGATGTCCCAGGACCGGCTCGTCGCGCCGTTGTAGTCGGACAAGCTCTCGGCGACGGTCGTGAACTTGGTCTTCTGCGCGTAGAAGGCGTTGCCGTAGAAGTTCTCGGGGCTCCCGACCTCGCCGGCGCCCTGCATGGCGTCGACTTGGAAGACGGTGTTGGACGGGCCGTCGATGTTCGGGTCGACGCGCAGGCAGAAGAGATGCTGGTGGTTGTGCGCGTTGACGCCGGGGTAGACCTCCGTGCCCCAGCCCTTCGTGTCCTCGCCGGGGTTCATGGCATACGTGTTCAGGATGCCGGTGAGCTTGATCTCGAGCTGCACGGTGCCGTCCTGGTGGAAGACCCAGTAGACGCAGTACTCGTAGTTCGCGGCGGTGAAGATCTGCGAGATGATGAGTTTGCGGCCGCGCGTCACGATGCACGACCCGTCGCGGAAGTCGGTGTGCTTGAAGAGGATCCCCGCGTCCTCCTCGTGGATGCAGATGGCGTTCTTAATCGTAACAGCCTTGCCCACCCGGTTGACGAAGTCGGCGTCCATGTAGTGGATTGCGCCCTTGCAGTCGCAGCCGAGGGTGAGGGAGTTGGTCATGTAGCCACCGCCGTACTCGCCGAGATCGAAGGCGTGCTTGCGCTGATGTGGGTGCTCCGGGTTGCCATATGGCACCACCATCTCCGCCAGAGACAGTCTGTAGAAGACAGGACGCTCGGTGCCCTTGTCGTTGATGGTGATGTTGTTCAACACAATACCCTCCTTGTAGTTGAATCCAATATGCACCTTCCAGTTCTGCCACTCGAGGACTCTACCGTCGACCTTGAAGCTCACGCCCTCTGGCTGAGTGATATTGATGGGCTTGATATCCTTCCTGTATCCGCCCTCTGCCTCAATGGCCGCGACATGATAGTTATTCGGCTTTGCCTTGGAGAGTGGCCTGCGCACTTCTGGGATATCAATGTGGATGATTTTACGGGTATCGGCGTTGAAGATGGGGCAGAAGTCGAGAGGGAAGGAGTATTGCGAGTCGTCGACGTGGGCACGGTAGTACATCAGGGCTTGCTGAAGGCGGACATTGCTGCCGAAGCGATGGTCGTAGCCGATTGTCCATGCTGTGGACGTCAGTATCAAAAGAGTCATGGAGACGTTGGGGCAACTTACGGTCGCAGTAGACTTTGTGCATATCTTCTTTTGGGATGCCGCTGAGCTCGCATTGCTTGATGACCTCTGGGTCAGTTCTCACAACGTGCTCTACAAGCTGCAAATCCTCCATTGTAATCTATCACCGTCAGTCCCGCTCAACACTCTTCTCCTGATGTACTCACCAACGGCTGGAACCCCTCCAACAACGTCCACTCAACGACCTTCCCCTGCGACAAATCCACCAACCCATCATAGACCTTGCTTCCCGTCGCCAGCGCCACAATGTCCGCGATTCTCACCGGCCTCGGTGCGTTCGCCGGGTCTGCGAGCCATGCCATCATCTGCTTCTTGGGCGGGTCCTTGAGGGACACGGCATTGAAGAAGACCTCGCCCTTCTCCTTGCGCACGATGGCGACGACGGCTTCGATTTCGGCGATGGAGAGGGGGTCGAATGGGTGCGGGATGGCAGTGCTGCCGCTGACCTGGGAAGCCAGGGACTGGAGGCGGTTGGCTGCCATTGTGTTCAGGATTTCTGTGCTGTGATGTGATGCGCTGTGATGCGCTGTGAGGGGCAGAAGAAAGGATGCTTTGCAGGCAATGGCAAAGCAGTGATCTGAGTGAGGATGAAGAATGAGAGGGGCAGAATGGAGGAAGTATATACTTGCGCCCCTCGCGCAGGAGCTGCGAGGGCCGGATACAATGGACTGATCGGGGCAAGATTTGATTATGGCTATACTTCAAGCGCGCAGGCTGTCTTTACCAAAGGAGACACGGCATACAGACCTTCGCACATCGCACACCGTGTGCCGTGTAGGTATTCCGTAAGATGCATAGTGCATACATACTCGGCCAAGAATCCCGATAACCGCGCACCCGGCATCATATTGTGGTGTGTCTCTCCATGTTCCCCAGTGTGGCCTATCGTCCGCGGCGATAAGGAGGGGCAGAGCTTGTGGTGGTTCAGCATTTGTTTACGTCGTCGTCCTGGCGCCCTGTCCGATAAGCCATTATCAACTCGGGATTGTTGCCCTGTTGTGGTTAAGCGGCGGATGGCGGGGATGTCTGGTCTGTGCAAGCAGATACCGGCTTGGCGTGCACTGGGACAGACATAGCCATTCCTCGAAGATCGTCATGAGATACTCTATACAATTCGGCAATTCCTTGTAAGTTGTATTGTCATAGCATTTATTATAAGGTCCCTTATGGTGCTGGACATCTTCGTAGAAACCTCGTGAGGAGTAGTCGATATCGATACTGTAGAATAGACATGCGTGATGGAGATGCAACAACATTCATGTTTCCGAGCCCCAGGCTCTTTAAATGCGGGGTTGAGAGGGATGCGGAGGCGCAAGAAAATGCCGCATGGCTGTAGAATTCTCAACCTCATCCGAACCATCGCTGAGTGACGTCCCACATCTCATGGACTGCATTTATGCATTAAGCCACGCATTGAGCATCGGCGAGGAAACAAGATGCCACCGAGCCGTCGAAATCCTCTTCCGCGCCGCCCCTTTCATCTGAGAAACGGCAGCCTGGAGAGGTGCCAACATATCATCGCAGAGCCGCACAATAGAGTCGCATGCCACGAGAGACTGGAATAGAACAGTGACTGCTATTCACATCGATGTTATCTCATATCCCGCTCCCAGACTCCCCTCGAAATATCCAGGCCAGCATCCTCCTAGATCCTCCCAGCCTTCACTTCAGCTCATCCGAGCCCATTTCCCCCCCTCATGCTTCATTCATCTACTCCCCATCTACTCCCCGTCCCCGCCGTCGTCGGCGGCCTAAACGCCCCTCCCGCCCCCTTCTGCTCGCCCACCCATCCATCCCCGTCTTCGCGCCGTAACTCCTCCTCATCGCACCATCCGCTCTCGTCGTCCTCGCTGCTGTCTGCACAGGCTCAAGTTCGGCCTTCTGCGGCGAGCTGAACAGGAAAATGCAATTGTCCGCCTGCGGTGGCGCGAGAGCCTCGAGTCGATGGTGGATGCCGTGTAGGGCACTGCGGACACACATTGCAGCGCGGTTCTTCTGTGCAGCGAAGGCTGTGGATGACGCTGGGGAGGGGCCGATGAGGCGGTGGCTTGGGACATTGCGAGGGACTGTCGTTGCTGGCGGGACCTCCGTAGATGCCCTGCTCTCTGGGGCGGAAGTACGCAGCGAGACGTGGCTGTCCTTTAGATCGTTGCGTCGCGCGCTTCCTGCTCTTCTTCGCTCGTCGTCGTCGTCGTCGTCGAAGCAATACGGCCGTCGCGAGGTTCCGGGTCCGGGCAGGTCCACAGGCTGCTCGTGCGGAACTGCAGCGGCTGTCAAAAACGTCGCAGCTGCGCGAGTGGTCGTTATATAGCCCGGTTTGAACGGCTCCATGTTGGCTCTGTCGACAAGTCGTGGCCTCTCGGGCCCATCGAACCACTGGCCAGGACCGTACCGTTGTTCAGTCCTGTCCAGTTCATACCGTGTCTTCGGCATCCTCGCGATATCCTTCGGATTTTCCGGCCAAAGACCATCCTCCTGCCTCGGAAGCATTAGCTCAGCTGGGGAAAAGGGCACTCTTGGGCCTCAAGTCAGGACTGCTGCAATGTCCTCCACGACGTTCATGTTCTTGCACGATGGACGGCGCTTTTGCCGCAAAGAGCATTCGGAGCGACGGCGATGTGAGGAATTTCGACAGCTCCGCGCTCTCTCTTCTCGAACTCGCCTCGGGATAACTCACGTAAAGTAAGGCCTTGGCTCGTGTCGTGCCGACGTAGAAAATCCTTCGTTCTTCGTAGGCGTCATCCGCATGCTGATTAGGGATACTGCCATTGTACGCGCCAGGGATGGAGACGATTGGCCATTCCAAGCCTTTCGTAGCATAGATCATAGAAATAGCGACTCGTGGTTTATCCTCGTCTTCGGCATCTTTCGCTCTCTTGCCCATAGCTAATGAGATGTTTGCGAGGAATTCGATAGGGGCGTTGAGAGGTCATTCTGCGGGAGACCGTCCACCTCCGGCAGAGGCTCCTCTTGGTAATAGGCATCTCGATTCAAAGTCATCCTCATCTCCCTTGTACACATGCCTCAAATACTTCTCCAAGCCTATAGCCTCGATGACGTGTTCCATCAACGTAGTACTCGTATGGCCTTCCTCCTCGTCGAGCATTTTTCTGACATCCTAGATGATATTCATGAATGTTGAGATTCCAGTCCGAGCATTGGAAGGTATCTTGATCCTCAAGCTTCCTTTTTCCATCATCTCCCAGATGGATATTCGTTTTGCGCCAGCCTCGTCACGAGGCCCTTCAACGTCATTTCGCCAACGCCGCGTCTAGGCACGTTGACCACCTCGGCGAAAGCAGTGTTGTTGCCGGATTGCTGATGACCCTCAAATAGTGCAGAGTTGCTTTGACCTCCAGTGGTCTGCTCCCATCCTGCTGGATCACCCCCAGCGCGGCTTTCAAGACCGCACCCGACGAGCGGTAGCTCTCCTCCAACGAGATCGTCAGCGTATCTGGATATTGCCTCAGCAGACTATAATAGTTCCTGACTTCCGCGGAGCAGAACCCGTAGATGCTCTGGTCCGGACCGCCCACGACGGTGACCTTCCTCCTCTGCCCAGCAAACAAACGCATCGGGTCGCACTGCACCCGGTTCGTGTCGTGGAACTCGTCAGTGCGATGCCTCCACGTCCGACACGCAATTTGCGTGTCCTCTGAGAAGATCCACACATCGGAGGAGCAGGTCCGCAGTCGAGCAGACTCGCCTGCTTCAGCGCATCCTCGTACTCAGCATACACGACCTGCATGTCCTGCATCTCGCTGCTGCACTTCATCGCCGTTTCGACCTCGTCCCCCATCCGCCCTTGGCCTTCCTGCCGCTGATCATGTTCTTCGCCGCTCGGGTCGATCTGGAGGCGCTGCTTCCTGACAATCCTCTTGACGATCGCGTCCGCGTCATTCTGATCCGCAACCCCGAATCCCCTCCGGACGCCGACGAGATACCCGTAGTTGCACAATACTTTATCGCAACGGAATGCGACGTCCCCATCCCGAGCACCAACCGCCGCTCCCTTGCGTCGCCGAGCAGCCTCCCAATCCGCTCCTTCATCTCCTTGGCCGCCTTCTTCGTGAGTTCTCTGCTTGCAGGCCGGATGCGAGAAGCCAGGCGACGAGGGTGTGCGTCTTGCCGCTGCCTGGGCCAGCGAGGACGGCAAGCTGCTGGGGAGACCGCATCGTGTTGGGATGCATTGGGGATTGCCAGGAGAGCGGCGGACGTGGCTGTGAGACCTTGAGAGCAATGTCCAGAGATGGTGGTTGAAGTGAAACTCGCATATTCTGGATGTTGACAACAAGACATGTGAATGATACCCTGAATGCTCAATGGGCGTTCAAGCTGCGCGAGATGCTGCGTCTTCGGATCGAGGTTCCCTGAGCGTAGTTTCCCACAAAACCGTCAAATTAAAATAAAATAAAACTGAAGCTTCTATCCCTAGAAATCCCTCAATCGCCTCTCTATCACAAAGTCATCCCCAAGTCATCGCGTCTCTCCGCGACCGAGACATCGCAGGCTGTACAAGTGAATATCCAATCCAGAGCATTGCTGGAATATTTACGCATCTAGTTCCGCTGATCTAGTTGAAGCATGGTCCGTAGCTACATAGTGGATTCGTCCCTAATCCTCGCCGTTGCCGTGGATCTCAGCGTTGTTGTGGTCGATTGTCAGGAAGCGCATCTGTCTGCTCCTAGACGCGTTTGTTGCACGGTATCACCTGAGTGTAATTTTTATTTTATCTGTTTGGCTAGTCTAATGTAATATAATCCAATCTAATATTATCTGATAAAATCATTCTTTCACTCACAATTGTCTGCTGCCACGACGTCGTCGTTCTCTTCACTGCAGCAAGACTTTAGCATCTGATAATCTTCGTCCATAAGCTAATCCTGATAATTAATCGTTGGTTTCGACAAACTGTACTTGCTTAGTATTACTAAGAGTTCGTTATCTTGTTAATAATTGTATTTTACTAGTGTTCTTATACAAACTTTAAGAAACTCACGTCACTTAAAAACTTATATTTATGAGTTTAAGTTGCCTAAAAGAAAAGTTTGAAGTTACATGTTCTAACTTATAACTAACTTAACATTTAATTACCTAAGATTACATTACCTAAAAATTACTAAACTCATTCAACACTATTAACTATAAAACAAGCCCACAAAGAATAGAAAAAAATAGCAATAAATAAAACTACTAACCTAATTCCTCCTCCTCCATCATCAACACTAATAAATCAATATTCCACAGTATCCCCTATAGCACATTCTAGAACCTACCCCGTCAAGAGTCTTACCTCCTCATTTCCAAAGCCAGCCTAGCTAGAGGAAAACACAAACTACCACACGACAGGCCCTTCGAAGACGTCTGAAGACTCGACCCAGCCACGGCGGCTATCGCGTTTAAACATCAGCTCGCAGACACGTCCACTCGCTCTGCGAAACCAGTCCAAGACAGACATCTGGACCAGACACGCCATCCCGCACAGGCTGCACGCACACCAAGAAGGCAGAAACATCAGTCGTCGGATTCGGAGCGTGTTGCGTGGACGATCCAGACGGCAACCCCCCTGCTGGGACGCAACGAAAGTGCAAGGAAACGGACGCCCGCCCATGAACAGCATCAGCCGCGGATGGGACGTGCAGACCGGCCAAGGCGCTCTGCGCTGCCGTGATCGCGTGCATCGGGGACGTCGCATTGCACGGACTCGGTCGCAGCAGCACACGCACATCAGGAGCCTCGCGCGAGCAACCAGCCCCGCAGCCCGAGAGCCCGGAGCTGTGTTCAGCTCGCCCGCCATCGCCCAAGAAGCGCACGCATCCGCAGCCCCACGCTGAGTTGCGCAAGAGCGTCTGTAAGGTTCGGGACGCACGCCGCGCAGGCATTGTCGCCCGCTATGCTGCTGTAGATCTTCCGAGCGGCAGCGCCGTGGCCACGGAACCTCTGCCGCGAAATGGCCTGATACGTGCGTTTGTGCAGCTGTGCAGCGGGAAGCACAGCAGGAGCAACCGCTGCAGACCGATCCATTGGGTTTGCTTGGAGCCTCTCGAGGCTGTCGCGCCTGGTGTGGACGGAGTTAAGATCGGAGTCTCAAATGGTAGACTGGAGAAGGGGCCCGTGAAGCGGATGGGCCCGTATTCTAGAGTGTTGATGTCCGCTCGACGTGGGTACGTGGGTAGGCGGACATGCAGCTTCGATTTGCTAAGCGGCATGGCATCGGATGTCTCGCGTTCTTGCATCACATCGACGTCCTGACATTGGAAAACGCCACGGCCTTGTTTGTCTGCCCCGAGTAGTACCTATGTACATCTTTACAGCAGAAACGGAGTGGCGAGGGCCCTCCACGGGAGTAAACAGGAAATAACATTGCTTGGTATGCGATTCGCAGCTTTCCATTGGATGGGAGAGTACTGACGAGGAGAGACGACCTATCTTGAGGCAAACAGCCGCTGCACTGTGGCGAATTGGTAGTGCGGAAGACTTCGAGCTTTTGAATTGGTGCATTGGATGTGCATCGCATGGCGGCGCGATGGACCGGAGCGTCGTCTTCCGCGCTCTCGACTTTGCAAATGCGCGCGTAGTACTATGTGTCGTGTCGCCACTCAGCGACAGCGTGGATCTCGTTGGGACATTCAGATGTCGTAGGGAAGGTGTAGTAAGTGCGTAACAACGTAGATTTTGGGGACCGAAGGAGAAGACGTGAGGCTTGCTGTGGCGAGAAGAAGAGTTTGGATGTTATGCTCGGGATGGTCCCTGCTGAGCTCCTGCAAAGCTCAAACGAAGTGGCGAACCGACATGCAGCCTCGTATGTACAGCCTCGTAGTACAGCCTCGTACTATAACAGAGAAGTTGGGTGGGTAATGAGGAGTTTTGCCGCTCACAGTATACTATCAGATCAGTATGAAATGAAGATCCGCAGATCCAGCGCGACGCATTCCCGACAGCTTCAACAGCTTCTCCAGGGCCCAGACTTCTAGAAGCTGAGCTCGGCTTGACCGGGAGTGTGGAGTGTTGGCTTAATAAACAAAAGAGTCGCCACCCAGTTCAGCTGGTGAGGGAGGGTCTGTATTGATGGACATTATCGATGGACATTATCGATGGACATTATCGATGGACGCTATCGAAGGACACTATTGAACGGATCGACATCAGACCGACGCAGATCTGCGAACAGCCATGTAGATGTGCAGACGAGTCGGTGAATATAGCTGAAACGCTGCAAGTGTCTCTGCAGAGTCTCTCCTTGTTGAGGAAGCACAGTCTCTCCTGTAGTGTAGGATAGGCCTATAGGCTATACACAACACAACGCAATGTACCGGCAATGATGTCCCGAATGCGAGGCAAGCAAGGGCAGGGCAGGGCAGGGCTCGTAGATCAAGTGTGACGGCCCTCCCGTCGTCGCATCGGCATGTCACATCGTCGCATCGTCGCATCGTCTCCGACTTCCCGGGACAAGGAAAGATTGGCGATCGAGGGGCGAATAAATGGAAGGATGGCTTTTTCTTCCTTTTTTTGTGCCGAGAGTCGCCTCCACCGATCTATGTCAGATCTCCATGGACCGTGGACCAGGCCTGGGCTCTGCATTCTGTCCATCATATGTATGTACATAGCATGGATGAGTATGCCAAGGACGAGGGACAGGATCAAGGGACGACCCAAGAAGGGATGCACGCCGGCGCTGGTGGGATCTCAGCTTGTGGATGCGAAGAATAGATAGAGTACATTGTACATACGTACATACCTAACACCTAGCCATGCGTCGAATAGCTATGCTATGCCATGCTATGTACATATGCTATGCTATGCTATGCTATGCATGAAAAGCTAGGTTAGCCCGTGGTTCATAGTTATGTAATCAGCAATGGGATCTGCTTGCCTGAGCTGAGCCTGTGGAGGTTCTGTGGATGCTGTGGATGCTGTGGATGCTGTGGATGCTGTGGATGCTGTGGAGGTGCTGTGGATGTCCCTATAAATGCCTGTGGAGGTGCTGTATGTACATGCCTGTGGAGTGCTGTGGATGTCCCTGTAGATGCTGTGGAGGTGCTGTAGATGTGCTGTGGAGTGCTGTGGAGGTACAGACTGTAGCTACCTGTGGAGATGCTGTAGATAGCTGTACATGCCTGTCGAGGTCCCTGTAGATCCCGTCCATCCCCTTCACGCATCGGGCATGGTGTGCCGCCGCCTCACGGAAGCCCCGTGCATCTCCTCTCTGATCTCCTCTCTGAGACACACACGGCGGACGACCGGACAACCCAACAAGGACAACCAATGCATGAGGCGTGCGTGCATGGCCCAGCTCGGCACCGCGCTTGCTGTGCTGCTGTAGCTGCCGGCTGTGGCTGTGGCTGGAGCTGCAGATGGAGCTGAAGCTGGAGATGGAGATGGAGATGGAGATGCGCGGCATCCGTCGTTATCGTTAAGAATCTCTCAAAGCGGACTGAGAGAGACATCGTGGACTTCGACCTCTGCGCTGATCTGCGCGGCTCCGCTGGCTACGTCTTCGTCGTTGATCGACCCGGCGCCCAGATGCGTCGTCTTAGGGGACAATAGCTCATGTTGGCTCCATCGGGAAGCGGCAGCGTATCTGTAGGGAGAGGTGTATATAGGGATATGTATACCCATATATATCCCTCTCCCTCTATATCTATATGCCCATGTAACATGATGGAGATCCGCCTGCATTGATCATTGATCGAGTGGAACAGTCGTTGAATAAGTACTGTAAGTCTTCCAGTCCTGTCGAAGTGAGCTTTAAGCTGTGAGCTGTGAGCTGAGCTGTGAGCTTGAACAGTGAACAGTGAGCCATAAGCTGTGAGCTGAGCTGCGAGCTGTGAAACTATATAATCATATTCACAACCCATCTCTTACAATTCATTTCCTAGGACCATGGCTTTCAACAACCACGCACGCTCGTCCTCTGCATCCTTCCGCCATCCAGCCTTCGATTACTCCAATACCCATGCCCCTGCCCATGCCCAACCGCAGAATCCATCGACGACGCCGCCCGCCCTCGATCCCATCGAATGGTATCCTCACCTCCAAAACTGCCGTCGCTTCTTCCTCGACCACTCGCAGCACAGTCCCCTCATCCAGGCCGTCGCCGCCTTCATGAACATCCTCCTGCCCTTCCAACACCACCCGAACCCCGTCGTCGCCTCCTCCCGACCCGCCCACCCCCCAAGCTCCAGCCCCGGCGACAACGACGTCCACGTCTCCCTCGTCCCCTACCTCCGCCGCCTCGTCGTGACGGGCCTCGACACGCCGCCGCTCCTGCACAGCTTCTTCGGCGACGA
>Ga0209512_1000438_pt1 | contig 69251 bp, 75 predicted proteins | sample frozenSSSSmetaG_FD_184142 | JGI IMG/M metagenome (GOLD analysis project Ga0209512, IMG submission 184142) | Glacier valley bacterial and archeal communities from Borup Fiord, Nunavut, Canada, to study Microbial Dark Matter (Phase II) -... | ecosystem: Environmental > Aquatic > Freshwater > Ice >...
AGCCAAAGAACAGGCTTCGCCGGAAACTCCTTCCATGTTGCAACCATCACCTAAAATTACGTAGGTATAGTGGTCAACAATTTTGGCATCTGGTTTGTTGTAACGAGCAGCCATGTGGGCTTCTGCCATCGCTAAACCGACACCGTTAGCAATTCCTTGTCCTAGCGGGCCAGTGGTGACTTCCACGCCTGCGGTCATGAAGTTTTCTGGGTGTCCGGGGGTACGTGATTCCCACTGGCGGAACTGCTTGATGTCTTCCATCGTCACACTGTCGTAGCCTGCTAAGTGAAGCAAGGCGTACTGTAGCATCGAGCCATGACCTGCTGAGAGGACAAAGCGATCGCGGTTGTACCATTTTGGATTTTTGGGATTGTACCGCATAAAACGATCCCAAAGGACGAATGCCATTGGAGCGGCACCCATTGGTAAACCTGGATGTCCGGATTTCGCTTTTTCGACAGCATCAATTGCCAAAAAGCGGATTGAGTTAATACAAAGTTCTTCTAGGGATTGGGTAGCGACAGCCATAATCTCTTTATTCTTGTTGACGGGTTTGCACTCTTCTTGACTCTTCGGCGCAGAACTGGGGTAATTACAAGCATCCCAGCAATAAGATAATCATCCCATATAGAGGAGTAAGGAATGAGGAGTAGGGAGTCGGGATTTTCTTCCCATTTCCTACTTCCCATGCCTCTAGTTAGGGGTACTTTTTAAAAGCTAAAGTGACGTTATGACCACCGAATCCAAAAGAATTCGATAAGGCAACTTCCACTTTCGCCGCGCGACTATGATGGGGGACATAATCTAGGTCGCAGTCGGGATCGGGATTTACGAGATTAATTGTCGGTGGAATTTGGTCGTTGGCTACAGCCAGAACAGCAGCTACAGCTTCAATCCCTCCAGATCCGCCTAAAAGATGACCAGTCATCGATTTAGTGGAACTAATGGCGACTTTACTGGCATGTTTGCCCAAAGCTTGTTTCATCGCGGCGGTTTCCGTCGGATCGTTAACCGGAGTACTCGTACCATGAGCATTGATATAACTAACTTGCTCTGGACTGAGTTTTGCGTCCTTAAGTGCTAGTTGAATTGCTCTGGCTGCGCCATCTCCACCAGGTACTGGTGAAGTCATGTGGTAAGCATCACAAGTCATCCCATAACCGACGATTTCCGCCAGAATGCGAGCGCCGCGACTGATGGCTGATTGCAATTCTTCGAGAATTAAAATGCCAGCACCTTCACCCATGACAAATCCGTCGCGATCGCGGTCAAAAGGACGGCTTGCGGTTTGAGGATCATCATTCCGAAAAGAAAGTGCTTTCATCGAAGCAAATCCCGCGATCGACAAAGGAGTGATTGCTGCTTCAGTCCCGCCACAAATCATTGCCTGGGCATACCCACATTGAATTAGCCGAAAAGCATCTCCAATCGCATTAGAACCAGCAGCACAAGCTGTAACTGGACAGGAGTTTGGTCCTTTAGCACCAGTGTGAATTGCTGTCAATCCCGCCGCCATATTGGCGATCATCATCGGGATCATAAATGGACTACAGCGATCGGGACCTCGGTTCAGGTAGATTGTTTGCTGGTCTTCTAAAACCTTAATCCCACCGATACCGGAACCAATGATCGTTCCTACCTGTTCAGCGTTCAGGTCATTAATCGTCAACTGGGCGTCAACAAGAGCCTGTTTTGCCGCTGAAACCCCAAAATGAGCAAACCTATCCATGCGTTTGGCTTCTTTCCGATCCATGTAATCATGGGGGTCGAAATTTTTCACCTCACCAGCAATACGACAATCATGGCGCGAGGCGTCGAATAAAGTAATCGCGCCAATCCCATTGCGTCCGCTCAACAACCCAGACCAATATTCAGCGGAGGTATTACCAATCGGTGTAATCGCGCCAACACCTGTGACAACAACGCGTTTACGTTCAAGATCTGTCATGACTCAGTTAATGGTGGCTCTCCATAATAATAGTACTAAGTGCGCTCGTACTGAGTACATTCTGCACGAGCGCACTTACTTAAGCTGATGCAGCAACTTTATTGTTGATGTAATCTACGGCATCTTGAACAGTGGTGATTTTTTCAGCGGCTTCATCGGGAATTTCGATATCAAATTCTTCTTCCAAAGCCATTACCAGTTCTACCGTATCCAAGGAATCAGCGCCCAAATCGTTGGCAAAATTGGAATGGGCTGTAATAGTGTCCGCTTCAACGCTTAGTTGTTCGGCAACAATTTTTTTAACTTTGTCAAAAATTTCTGATTGGCTCATGAATAAAAGTCCTCAACCGATTAATATAACTCCGCTGTTTAGGGCGACAAGATTTTGAGCATCCTCATCTTATCGGAAAGATGGTCGGATATGTAGCGGAAATGGTAGGTTTTATAATTGGCGTAAACTGGGAAACGAAAAACAAGTAATTTCCCCACTCTCCCCGAACCCACTCCTTATGTTGAAATATGCCTACTTCCCCGGTTGTGTCGCCCAAGGTGCGTGTCGGGAACTTGATCAGTCTACAAAAGCCCTTTCCCAAGCCTTAGGTATTGAGTTGGTTGAACTCAAAAAAGGAGCATGCTGCGGTTCCGGTACCTTTAAAGAAGATTCGCAATTACTAGAAGATGCAGTCAATGCTCGGAATATCACCTTAGCTGAAGAATTAAATTTACCTTTACTCACACATTGCAGTACTTGTCAAGGTGTAATTGGTCATGTTGACGATCGCCTCAAAGACTGTCAAACAACTAACCCCGCCTACATCAACCAAATTAATGGCTTGTTGCAAAAAGAAGGCTGTTCACCTTATAAAGGCAGCACTGAGGTAAGACACTTGCTTTATGCCTTAGTCAAAGATTACGGTATTGAAGAAATCGCTAACCGCGTCCAGAAAAAGTTAAGTGGCTTAAAATGCGCCGCTTTCTACGGCTGCTATCTTCTCCGCGCCCAAGCAGTACCAGAAGAAGACCCATTTTATCCTGAAGCGATGGAAAATGTCTTTCGCGCTGTCGGTGCAGAGCCGATTTATTACCGAGGTCGTACTCAGTGTTGTGGTTGGCCATTAGCTAGTTATGCCACTAACCAATCATTTAAAATGGCTGGGATGCATATCCAAGAAGCTATTGATGCTGGTGCTGATTGTATGGTGACACCTTGCCCTCTTTGTCATCTTAATTTGGATTCTCGGCAACCAGAAGTTGCGAAAGCGATTGGTAGTAAGCTGGGTTTACCTGTGCTGCATTTACCTCAGTTGATTGCTTTGGCGCTAGGTGTTAACCCTAAACAACTCGGTTTAGATCGGCACATTGTTTCGACAAAGCAAGTGTTGTCTAAAATCGGTTACTAAAATCAACTTCACTCTTAAAATCAATCCGGTTCGGTTAGTAATCTTCTACAATTACCCACAGGCTGAGGGCGCAAGCTTTGCGTCCCTACAAATTTACCAGAAAAGCTGAATTTGATTGCTAACCGAACCGTATTCGCAAAACTCTTATTTTCCAAGTCAAGACTCTAAGTGGAACTACAAATAACACGTTAGCATCAGCGAAGCCTTTAGGTGTTTAATCACTTAGGGATAAAATATGGGTTCATAGTTGCACTTTAGCCCACATACTGTGGAAAAGATGCGCTAAAGCGCAATTGTCTTCAATTCTATCTGTCGACTTAGAATTCTGTCAACCAGTTCCAAAGATTATCCCAGAAAAGTCAGGATAATTACTGAGTTTAAAGTATTTGAATATACAGCTTTTAATTAATATATGTGAGCGAGTCGAAAAAGAGTAGTTGTTTATTTTTTAGACTTGCTTTTAGATTTTGGCGCGTCTTTTATCCGTTCAGATTTAGGTGTAATTGAAGTGCGGCGTGCTTTTTGAGTGGATTTAGTTGATGGTATTAGCTTGGGTGTTGCTTGTATTTTGAGGGATGGGATAGTTGCGGGTGTGGATGCGGGTGATGTTGTTACTTGTATTTTGGGAGAGGGGATTACGGGTATGGGTGATTTTGATGTGGGGATTGCAGTTTGTGGTGCGGTGAAGGAGACTGCTGGTTTTGAGGTAGCACGATTCCAGGTGAACCATGCGAAGAATCCGCAGGTGGCAAATATAATTGCTGCAATCGTACCTGTTAAGGATAGTGAAAATGAGCGTTTTGGTGGTGTAGATGGTAATTCCCGAATGTCGGAGTTTGTTGGCTGTACTGTCGTTTGGTCAGTGGCTGTAATCAGGCTGAGATTATGGCTAGTTACAGCTATTCCTGGTTCATCAGCCAAAGATTTTCGTAACTTCAAAGCTTTGGTGAGATAGGTTATGGCGCTAGTTTGATCTTCGAGACAAAGCGCACGAGTCCCTAATTGATGCCAAACCCAAGCAACCGCCGCTAAATCTTTTTCCGCTTCCGCTGCTTGCAATCCTTGTAGCAATACTTGCTCCCACAAATCCCAGCGTTTATGCAACGCGATCGCACTTTCTACTACTTTGACTAAACATAAAGCTTCATGTCTTAGTCCTACTTTCACTGCTGTACCTAAGACTTCGACGATCGCATCAATTTCTGACTCGATCTGAGATTGGTTTGGATTTTGTGCCCAACTGATAAAATAAGCTACAGCTTTTTCTAATGTAGCTGTCAATTGTAATGGCGGCAAGGCTTCGATGATTGTATTGCTCAAGCGATAACGAAAGCCATCAACTTGAATGAGGAAAAGTCGCCGTAATCTTTCTAACATGCCTACAGCGTCCGGAAGTTCAGTAATGGCGGTTATTTGATGTCCGCGCAACCCCACATCACCCATCACTAGCAAAACATCTAAAATGCATCTTTGTCGTCTTGGTAATGACTCAACAATTTCCACAATTAAGGACTTAGCCGGAGTCGGACAGCCAGTAATACTTACAATCTGAGCAAATGTTAACAAAGAATCCCGGACACTAGCGGCTGCTAATAACAGATGCATCGGGTGTCCTTTGAAAGTAGTGCAAATTGTTCGCACATCTGCTAGCTCATCAGATAGAGATTTTTGTAATTTCCTTTCGATTAAAGCCACCGCATCTTCAACAGAGAGTCCTGAAAGCGAGAAAGAGTATCTTTTATCACTCAATCGACTAATTGGCGAAGCCAAAATGAAAGTACAGTCAGCCGCGATAGTCATCAACTCGGCAATTTCGCGCCCACGCATGTGATGATCGTCCAGCAGAATCAACGCCTGTTTACCTTGAAGAAGTTGACGAATTTGGGTATTAGTTAGTAGTTCATTGGGATTGCTTTCATAGAAAGCTGCGTATAGACACTGAAGTAAATCGCTTTTTTGGGGGTGAAGCAGTTCCAGGCTAATCACACCATCCCGGAAAGCTGACTTCACTTGAGTTTCATACGCCAAACAATGCAGTAGGACTGTTTTTCCAATACCAGACTTGCCGTAAAATTCTACTGATTGACCAGATTGTAATGCCGCGATAGCACTCTTCATCGTCTCGTTGCGACCTAACAAGTGGTCAAAGCCAGGGGGTGGTAAAAAGACCGAGGTAGAGCGTATAAGCCCTATATGTGTTTCGCGTCGCTGAATACTAACTACACTACCAACAGCATCCCCGATCTCAATTACATAATTGCCTACAGCTAACTGAATCTCACCCTGAATTCTCCTGGCGTGCTGGCTGTTGGACATATCTTTTTTCTCGTTGATGCATTTTCCTTTCCTCAGTAACTGTATCTGATAATTCACACCACTTATCGCCGTAATATTACGGAAAAACAGTATTTGATAATCCATACAAAATCTTTCCGCAATATCACGGAAAAATAGTTTAATTATCTTTGCGTTGCACTACCTTGTATGCCTGGTAAATTTCTGGTAGACGTTTATAAATAGCAGAAATTTTCAGAAATAATCTATGAGGTATGGCTGGATTTCCCGAGACAATTTCTCCCGCTGCAACATCACCATGAACACCAGCTTGGGCAGTAAGAATCGCCCCATCGCCAATTTTGACTTGATTGGCTATACCTGACTGTCCCGCCATAATCACGCGATTACCAAGGGTCACTCCTCCGGCCATCCCTGAGTGACCAGCTAGGGCACAACCAAAACCGATGTGAGAACCGTGACCAATCTGCACCATATTATCAATCACTGTATACCGACCTATCCGTGTTTCGCCGACAGCCGGACGGTCAATTGCACTATTGCAGCCAACTTCGACGTTATCCTCCAAAATAGTGCAACCAGATTGTTCCATTTTTAACCAACCTGTTGCCGTCGGTACAAAGCCAAAACCTTCCGCACCAATTACCGCCCCACTATGAATCACACAATCAGCACCGATGCGAGTACGTTCATGAATCGTACAATTAGCATGTAAGACAGTGCGATCGCCAATCTTTACACCCGGATAAATCACTACATTCGGATGCACAATTACGCCATCACCTAATTCTGACCCTGCCTGAATCACTACATGAGGACCAAGGTAAACATCATTACCAACTTTGGCAGTCGGGTGAATCACCGCACTATGATGAATTTCTGGTTCCGGACGGAATGGCTGATAAAATAGAGCGATCGTTTTCGCAAATACAAATCGCGGGTCTCGCGCCGCTATCCAGGCGATTCCCCGTGCTTGGGCTTGCATATGTAAATCAGCATTTTGCGGCAAAATTAAAGCACTCGCATTTGTCTTACCGACAAAAGAGGCAAATTTTTCTCCTTCTATATAACTAATCGTCCCATCAGTCGCTTCATCAACCGCCGCTAATCCCGCTACCTCGGGATCGTGACCAGATGCAAGGCTACTATCAATGACAACATCACCGAGTTTTTCGACAATTTCGCTAAATTTCATAACTCCTCACTTCTGACTCCCCGCCATTCCCCTACCTGCTAAGTGCGCGGTTGTCCAAGCACTTTGGAAATTAAATCCGCCGGTTACGCCATCAATATCCAGGATTTCCCCCGCAAAGTAAAGACCTGGAACTATCCGACTTTCCATAGTCTTAAAATCAACCTCTTTGAGATTGACTCCACCACAGGTGACAAACTCTTCTTTAAATACTCCCTTCCCTTGCAGCAAGTATTCTCCTTGAGTTAGTTCTTGCAGTAGTTGCTGTAAGGCTTTTTTTGATAACTCCGCCCAACGGTCATCAACACCAATCCCTGCACGCGCGACTAAATACTGCCACAGACGCAGGGGAATCTCCACACCACGATGTAAAGCGATCGCACGTTTACCACTTTCCGCTTTAACTTCTAAAATTTTCTGCTGCACTGCGTCTAAATGCAAATCTGGCAACCAATTAATTGTGAATGTAGCTTTGTAATGAGTATCATATAATACCCTTGCTCCCCAAGCCGAAAGCTTCAACACCGCTGGCCCGCTTAAACCCCAATGCGTAATTAACAACGGTCCTACTTGTTCCAGCTTTTTATCTGCCGATAACCGCAAGCGAGCAGTATTTACACTGACACCCGCTAATGCCCGTAACTGTGGATCAACAACATTAAAAGTAAACAGAGAAGGCACAGGCGGAACAATTTCATGTCCCAAATGAGCAGCTATTTTATACCCAGCAGGATTACTCCCTGTCGCCAATAACACCTTGTTACAGCGCAAAGTCTCTCCCGACTTCAAGGTAATCTCAAACCCCGAATCCTGCTTATCCACAGAAACTACAGGAGAAGCTGTACGAATTTTGACATCAAACTCTTGAGCCGCCTCTACCAAACAATCCACAATTGTCTGTGAATCATCAGTCACAGGAAACATCCGTCCATCCGCCTCCGTTTTCAGCTTCACGCCGTGTTCCCCAAACCAAGCAACTGTATCTGTAGCCTGAAACCGCGCAAAAGCACCTCGCAAAGCTTTAGCACCTCGTGGATAATTTTGAATCAATCCCGCAGGCTCAAAACAAGCGTGAGTGACATTACAACGTCCTCCGCCAGAAACTCGTACCTTAGAGAGCAGTTGTTGACTTGCTTCTAATAAAGTAACCAAAATATGTGGATTAGCTTGAGCACAGGCTACAGCGCCAAAAAAACCCGCCGCCCCACCGCCAATAACTACAATTCGTGAAGTTGTCAATTTTTTTCCAATCTGAATATCGTTTTCTACGCTAGCGTTTATGAAGGGATTCGCGCAAAGAGCGAAAATCAAAGGCTACATATTGTGTCATAATAAGCCGATTGCTCATAATGAACGCTACTGATGGTGCAATCCCTAGAATCTCCCCGCGACTTAGCTGCGGTTATTGCTGAACCCGTTGATCTCAATCTCCAAGTACCAGATCCAGACAATGAAGAAATTTCGGAAGGGGAATTTCAACAACAACTTGATGTAGCTTGGCAAGTTTGCGATCGCTTTGATTTACAAACTGAAATTTGGCGGGGACGAATTTTGCGGGCGGTACGCGATCGCGAGAAGAAGGGTGGTGATGGACGTGGTACTGGTTTTCTGAACTGGCTCAAAGAGCGGGAAATCAGCAAGAGTCAGGCTTATGCTTGGATTCAGTTGGCTAATAGTGCTGATACTTTATTAGACCAAGGACAGCTTGACCCTAGCTCAATTAATAAGTTTAGTAAACGGGCTTTTGTCGAAACTTCCAAGGCTTCCCCAGAAATTCAACAGATGGTAAGTGAGGCGGCGCAAAAGGGCGATCGCATTACTCGGCGTGAGGTACGCCAACTGGCGGATGAATGGACGGCGATGTCTTCTGATTTGATTCCCGATACGGTGAAAAGTAAAGCGGCTGATAACACTCTTCCCTCAAAGTATCTCGCGCCATTGGTTCGAGAGATGGAAAAGTTACCTGAATCTCACCAAGCTGCAATTCAAAAAGATATATCAGAAAATCCTGATGTCGATACTCTTAAGTTGGCTACCACAGAAGCTCGTTACCTCGCCAAATATCTCCAAGCTGCGGCTCAGGTACAAGCACTCAACCAAGATGAGATTGATGTGGAAACGGCTTTAGAGGAGGCTCAGAGAGTCGGTTGTTTGAGTGTCGCGGCTGATTTGGTCAATCAAGCATCTCAAATTGAACAGACGATCGCTAAGTTATATATGACTTGGAAGCGGATTGGGAATTTAGCTGATCGCTTATATATTGATACTGGTGCGAGTACGCCTAAACTGAGAGCGTTGTTAGAGTGTTTAGAGCCACTGGGTGGGGAAGTGATGGAAATGAAAATTGGGAGCGATCGCGTGGTTCGTCTCCAAATCCAAGAAACTGCTTAAAAGTACGGTTGTCAATAGAGTTTAAAACTCTCCGTAATCTAAACATAGAAGCAGTTAGGGGTATGTAATTCATGGATAATATGTATTACAATATGAATCTCTTACCCAAAAAGACAAGGAGGTAGCATGACCCAGGGTGGAGACAGATTAGATCGGATTGAAGCAGCGTTAGATCGACAAGTAGAGGTCAATGCTGATTTAAGAACATCGGTTACAGAACTTAGAGCGACATCCGAAGCTTTGCTGCAAGTTGCCACTATTCACCAGCAAAACTTTGAGCGATTAAGCATAGGAACTAATGCTGATCGCCAGGAGTTCCGAGAACAGATAAATTTGATATGGCAACATTTACGCAATGCTTGACCTAAGCTATTAAAGATTGCAACGAAGGTTGAATGAGCACCCTGCTTAGTAAAAATGAATAGAGGAACGTACTTGATTGACCACGAAAATGGGAGTGCAATCGCGTTGTTCTTTCCTCCCTCTTGGCTGTTGCGTAGCCGATATCAATCGCCCACAGGCGGTCAAAACTAACGGATGAATTTGATAAGTAGCAGCAATTTATCGCTTACTTGGAAAGATTTGGTTCAATAACGTTAGGGAAACTCTCAAAATTGCGTCGCACCCAATCCATTCCCACTTCATTGTTGAGTTTGATTTTCTGAGGCGTATTTGGATATATTTTGGAGAGAATATCCGCATCTTGATCGACAACGACCTTACCAAACTTCAGATAAGTGTTGCCAAAGATTTTGAAAGCAGGATGCTTGACTTGAGTAAAGAGCAGAATATAAGTCCGGGTTTGATTCTCGGCTTCTGGCACAAATATATGACATTGGGCAATTTTTCCTAACGCCGTTTCTGCATGAAAAATCACAACGGCAGGAAAATAGTTTTCCAGATGCGCTTTAATGGTGCTAGGCAATAGAAACAAGTCTGGTTTCCTCAGTTTTTCTACCAGGCTGTAAGGAGCGGTGGGCATGTTATAAAAAGCATGGGAATGATGCCCATTGTCAATGAATTGGTGGAATTCTACATTGGTGATGCGAAACAAGTCCCGATGAGTTCCATTCTGGTGATTGTAGTCGTGCATATTTAGCAGCATGGTCAGCAAATCGGTTTCGATGCTGCGATCAGCAGTATGCCCAACGAAATAGTAAGTCTTTGCAATCTCATCCAACACAGCGGGAATAAGTACTTTTGGTTCATATCCTCCGTAAGACCAGATGAAGTCGCCTTGAAGCGTCAATTCTAGAGGGTTGAGTTGAGGTAACGTTTTCTTGTTCGATCCGGGTAAAACGGTGCAGCCCTTTTCATCAAACTTTAGAGCATGAAACGGACAAACCACAGCACTTGTGCCATCGCTTTGTATTTCACACCATCCTTCTGAAAGCATCGCCCCCATGTGAGGACAAGCGTTAGGCAAAGCATGAATTGCTCCTTCAGCATCTTTCCACATCACATAATCAGCACCATACAAAGAAACTTTTCGAGGTTGATTCACATTTAGCATTGATTTGTGTGCCAACAACCAGGGTGCGCCGGGAAGCATTGACTGCATAATGTTTTTCATGAGAAATAAAATTGTGAGAGAGCCGTCGTATTTTTAAAATATGACAGAACAATGAAGCCAAAGGTAAAATAAATTTATCCTCTACTCAAATTTCATCATGGCTATTGCAGAATTAGAAAAACAACTCCTTCATCTGTCTCCAAACGACAAACTGTATATCATGCAACTCCTTGCCAAAACCCTGACTACACACAATAACCTTGCCCAATTCGAGCAAACCACGTCTCTTTCAGAATTTTTCTGTCAATCGCTCTTAACTGAACTCACCGAAGAATTAGACATTAACCGAGTCGCCGGATTGCTTAAAACCCTCATCGAGTCCCTACAACCAGAAACCCCAACCGAAACCCGTTCTTATCCTCAACCGAGGTTCTATGGATGTATCCAAGATGAAACATTCAAACGCCATCCCCAAGGACAACAACTTGAACGTGAAGCGATTCTATTAGGGTCGCGACCGCTGCCATCAGCAATGGTCAATTATTTGTAAATTGTTCTTGAAATGCCAAAGCTAGCTGTACTGTCCGCAACTCAGGTCGCGTCGTGAATTGAAAACGCAGAATTTTACAAAGCCTCTACATATTCACAAAAAGTAGTTGGTTCGGGAATTGGCAATCCTTCTTCTCGCATTCCATCCAAATGAAAAGCGATCGCTTCTTTAATTTGTTGGTTAACCTCTTGAATAGTTATACCAGTAGCTACACATCCAGGTAAATCTGGAACATAAGCTGAGTAGTTATTTGCTACTTTTTCAATCACAATTGCATAACGCATTAATTTTCTTCCTCTGCTTTTTTTTCTTCTGTTAGTGGTGCTTCTGAACTAGTTTTTAGATCTTCTTTTAATTGAGCTTGTTTGAAAATACTGTTTAGGGTTCCTGCTGCTAAATCGTCAGACAATTTTCCGGCAACAGTTACCAAACCAGATTTTGTAGTGTGCTTATACTGACGATGACTTCCCATAGTTCTTGTAAGATACCAACCATCCGTTTCTATTAGTTTAATCACTTTACGAACTTTCACCTTACGTCTCAGCTTTAGTTGCTACCCCATATCAATCATAAAGTGTTATGCAAAGACCGCGTTTGAATTTGTTGGGGTGACAGCAGTTTCACTTAGTGTTGAACTTATATCTTGTATCTTTTAAATATTTATTATCGATTCCAGAAATTTTTAATCTGTTGCCAAAGACGACGCGGGTTAAAGTACTGTCGATAACGCTGTGCGGCTTCTTTGCCGACTATCAACACACCTAACCAAAATAATACTTCCCCACTGATAAACAGTGAGGGAATCAAAAATGCTTTTTGAGCAACAGAAAGGGCGAGGAAAGGTACGATAAATGCGGATAACCAAGGTAAAAACGAGACGACAATCAAAATAAAACCTAGCTTTTGCATTTTTCCTCATTTCAGACCAAGCTCAATTTTTAATCCCTGTCGTCGCCACACCGCGAATGAATTGCCGCTGACCGACAAGAAATAGTAACATCACAGGTAAGGTCGCGATCGCCACCGCTGCCATGAGCAATGGCCAATTATTGGTAAATTGTTCTTGAAATTCTGCCAAAGCTAGTTGTACTGTCCGCAACTCAGGTCGCGTCGTAAATACCAGGGGTTTAAATAAATCGTTCCATTCGCCGATGAAAGTAAAGAGAAACAGTGTGACCAAAGCTGGACGGGATAGTGGTAACATGACGCGCCATAAAATTTGGAATCGATTCGCGCCGTCAATGGCTGCTGCTTCCTCTAATTCGACGGGAATTGTCTGAAAATACTGCCTTAACAAGAAAATACCGAAGCCATTAACTGCAGTTGGTAAAATTAATGCCCAGTAGGTGTTAATTAGATTTCCCCACTTTAGGATTAAAAAGATGGGAATCACCAGCAATTGGAAGGGAATTACCAGAGTAGCTAAGACAATCAACAGCAGCGCTTGTCTACCGCGAAATTTTAGCCGCGCTAGGGCATAACCGGCCAATGCGGAGGTGGCAATTTGAAATGCCGTCACGGATAGCGCCACTAAGGTGGAATTGAAAAAAGCTAGCAGAAATTTACCGCGATGCCACGCCTGGGTGTAATTGGCTACATTCCAGCCATTTTTGGGTAAAACAGACGGAGTTGCGCCGGCTGGGGCGAAAGAGGTGAGAAAGACAACTAGCAGTGGTAATAACACCACAAAAACTCCTAGCAAGAGTATAACTAGAATCAGGAGGTCTACAAATTTTAGGCTCTGAATTTTCGGTTGAGGATTCATCAGGGGAAGCAGTGTGGTTAAAGGCGTGCGGACAAAAGGCGAAACTTGTGTTTTTCGGACACGAGAGTGAAGACCGCTGAATAGTGAAACTTCCGCGCCCGCACAAAGGCGCACAGCAACAGCTAATCTATAACATAGTGGCTTGTTAAATTAGATTAAATCACAGTTACTTTTTACATCACACCTTGAATTCACAGAAATAGTGCAATTCAACGGTTGCCAACGATTCACATCTACAGGAGTAGAGCAAAATGCAGCAGCTAGAATCTAGCTTGGAACTTGATTACCACAGCGAAACCTATAAGGATGCCTATAGCCGCATCAACGCCATTGTCATTGAAGGGGAACAAGAAGCCCATGAAAATTACATCACTTTGGCAGATATGCTAGTGGATCAGAAAGATGACCTAATTCGCTTATCCAAGATGGAAAGCCGTCACAAAAAAGGATTTGAAGCCTGTGCGCGGAATCTGGCTGTGATACCAGATTTACCATTTGCTAAAGAGTTTTTTGCGCCTTTGCACCAAAATTTTCAAGTTGCCGCCGCTAATGGTCAGGTTGTGACTTGTTTGTTGATTCAGTCTTTGATTATTGAGTGCTTTGCGATCGCTGCCTACAATATTTATATCCCTGTAGCTGACGACTTTGCCCGCAAAATCACTGAAGGTGTTGTCAAAGACGAATATAGCCACCTTAACTTTGGTGAAGTCTGGCTGAAAGCTAACTTTGAAGCATCCAAAGCTGAACTGGAAACAGCCAATAGCCAAAATCTGCCGATTGTTTGGCAAATGCTCAACCAAGTAGCGGATGATGCCCAGGTTCTGGCAATGGAAAAAGAAGCTTTAGTCGAAGACTTCATGATCCAATATGGCGAAGCCTTAGGCAACATTGGTTTCAACACTCGCGAAATTATGCGTCTCTCAGCCAGTGGGCTGAAAGCTGCCTAAATAATCATCCCGAGTGCGAGGTTAAAAATCGCACTCTAACAGTACTTAATTACTATCCGCATCGACGCACAGGTTTAATAAAGCACTTCATGTTTGGTCTAATTGGACATCTTACGAGTTTGGAACACGCGCAAGCGGTAGCTAAAGATTTGGGATACCCAGAATATGCCGACCAAGGGCTAGATTTTTGGTGTAGTGCCCCACCCCAAATTGTGGATAACATTACTGTTACCAGCGTTACAGGGCAAAAAATTGAAGGGTTATACGTAGAATCTTGCTTTCTACCAGAAATGTTAGCGACGCGACGCATCAAAGCCGCAACCCGCAAAATCCTGAATGCAATGGCTCATGCTCAAAAGCATGGCATTAACATCACGGCTTTGGGTGGCTTTTCATCAATTATTTTTGAGAACTTTAATCTCAATAGTATGCGCCAAGTTCGTAATATACACTTGGAATTTGAACGCTTCACTACAGGTAACACCCATACAGCATATATTATCAGCCGCCAGGTTGAAGAAGCATCAGCCAGACTAGGAATTGAACTTTCTCAAGCCACAGTTGCCGTTTGTGGTGCAACTGGTGATATTGGCAGTGCTGTCTGTCGTTGGCTAGAAGCCCGCACAGATGTTAAAGAATTGCTACTCATTGCCCGCAACCAAGAACGCTTGCAGGACTTGCAAGGTGAACTTGGTCGCGGTAAAATTATGGCTTTAGACGAAGCACTACCGTTGGCAGATATTATTGTTTGGGTGGCTAGCATGCCCAAAGGTGTAGAAATCGATCCCACGGTTTTAAAGCAACCTTGTTTACTGATTGATGGCGGCTATCCCAAAAATCTCGGCACCAAGATTCAACGTCCTGGTGTTTACGTGCTGAACGGCGGCATTGTCGAGCATTCTCTCGATATTGACTGGCGAATCATGAACATAGTGAATATGGATATCCCCGCCCGTCAGTTGTTTGCTTGTTTTGCGGAATCGATGCTATTGGAATTTGAAAAGTTGTACACTAACTTTTCTTGGGGTCGAAATCAGATTACCGTAGACAAAATGGCTCAAATCGGTAAAGTGTCTCTTAAGCACGGATTTAGACCCCTGTTGGTTTAATTCGGAGTAGGAGAGTGGGAGAGTGGGAGAGTGGGGGAGTGGGGGAGTGGGAGAAATTTCTCTAAAAATTTCTGTAGAACTTTTTCTTCTTATACCTCTCCTATTCCCCCCTTCCCCCACTCTCCTATTCCCCCCTCCCCCCTTCCCCCACTCTCCCCCTCCCCCCCCTTCCCTAACTATGGCAACTACCGAACGCAAACCTTTACTGCTAGATTTTGAGAAGCCTTTGGCCGAACTCGAAACTCGCATTGACCAAATTCGCGAACTTGCAGAAGAAAATGGCGTCGATGTTTCTAGTCAAATCCGCCAACTAGAAACACGCGCCATGCAATTACGCCAAGAAATATTTGGTAGTTTATCGCCATTTCAACGTCTCCAATTGGCACGTCATCCTCGGCGTCCTAGTACTTTGGATTACATCCAAGCCATTAGTGATGAATGGATGGAGTTACATGGCGATCGCGGTGGGTATGATGATAGTGCGCTGATTGCTGGGGTAGGGCGGTTTGGTGGACAACCTGTGGTGATGTTGGGTCATCAAAAAGGTCGGGATACTAAAGACAATGTGGTGCGGAATTTTGGCATGGCGAGTCCTGGTGGTTACCGTAAGGCGATGCGGTTAATGGAACATGCTAATAAGTTTGGCATGCCAATTCTCACTTTTATTGATACACCTGGTGCTTTGCCAAATGTGGAGGCAGAACACCAAGGACAAGGAGAAGCGATCGCTTATAATTTACGCGAGATGTTTCGTCTCGATGTCCCGATTATTTGTACAGTTATTGGTGAAGGTGGCTCGGGTGGTGCTCTGGGTATTGGGGTTGGCGATCGCTTGTTAATGTTTGAACATGCTGTTTATACTGTTGCTACTCCCGAAGCCTGTGCGGCGATTCTGTGGCGAGATAGCGCTCAAGCACCACAAGCCGCCGTTGCTTTAAAAATTACTGCTTGGGATCTGAAAAATTTAGGCATTCTCGATACGATTTTACCTGAACCCATTGGTGGTGCTCATTCTGAACCACTGAAAGCAGCAACCACTCTCAAACAGGCTTTGCTCCAAGCTTTGGAAGAACTCAGTCGCCTCACCCCCAAAGAGTTAAAGGAGATGCGTTACCAAAAATTCCGTAAAATAGGCATTGTTGCTTAACTTAATTTAATAATTTTCAGGCAGCAATGCTATAATGCGCTGTGGGACGTAAAGATTTCTAACAATCTTCTCAGACTGAGGCTACCAACCGAAGTTGCAAATTCACACACTTAACGAAGGTCAAAATCAACTGTAAGATTTAATAGTGGTAAGTCAATATTTCTAAATGTTCGAGAAATAGTGAAGTGCGAAGTGCAACTATCTGAATTTTACAGACTGGCTACGGTCAGATGAAAGATTGATCTGATGAGTGAGAGTGGATTCGTCTATAAAAAGTGAGAGATTTCAAAAATTCAGCTATCGATGCGACCTCTGCTCAAAAAAAATCGGAATTTTGGAGATGAGTGTTGACAAACGACGCGCCCTGATAACTGGGGCAAGTAGTGGAATTGGCAAAGCCACAGCTTTAGTATTTGCGGAAGCAGGAATAGATGTGGCTTTGGTCAGCCGGAGTCCAGAAAAACTTGCCGTAGTTGCCCAAGCTGCACTCTCTAAAGGAGTCGTAGCTAAAGCTTATCCTCTAGATTTAGCTGAAGTGTCCCATGTGGAAGCCAAAATCAGGGCAATAGCAGCGGACTTTGGCGGTATAGATATTTTAGTCAACAATGCTGGTATGGGTTATACCAACATATTAAGTGCAACACCTTTAGCAGACTGGCAACGGGTGATGGACTTAAATCTCACGAGTGTATTTCAGTGCATAATGGGAATTTTGCCCGGAATGCGTGAGCAAGGTACTGGCACAATTGTGAATGTGGCATCTGTTGCCGGAAAAGTTTCCTTCCCTAACTGGGGTGCATATTGCGCCAGTAAAGCTGCCTTGATTTCTTTATCGCATACCCTGGCTGCCGAAGAACGTGCTCATGGCATTCGCGTTACGGCACTTTGTCCTGGATCTGTAAATACAGAACTTTGGGATACAGACACTGTAGATGCTAACTTTGATCGCTCAGCCATGTTAACGCCTCTCATCGTCGCGCAATCAATTATTTACACAGCTCTGTTACCAGCACAGGCTGTTGTAGATGAACTGACTCTGATGCCGAATGCAGGGGCTTTCTGAGTACTGAGTGCTTTCTTGAACTGAGCACTCAGCACTTTACTCTTTTATTAACTTTAATTAACACTTACATCATGACTACTGCTACTCCTAACGGTTCCAATCGTTCTCAATCTCCTCTGGTTCCCGATCTCGCCGAAGCCTTACATCCCAGACCTGACCGCAATACCCACGACGGACGGGAACCTGATTTGCAATCTCCTCCAGAGGAATTGAATGATGCAATGAAGGAAGCCGTGCGGACACTGTTGCTGGGTGTCGGAGAAGACCCGGAACGGGAAGGACTCTTGAAAACACCCAAGCGGGTAGCAGAGGCAATGCGGTTTCTGACTAGTGGCTACAATCAGTCTTTAGAAGAACTGGTCAATGGTGCCATCTTTGATGAAGGTCATAACGAGATGGTGTTAGTTAGAGATATTAATATCTTTAGCATGTGCGAACACCATATGTTACCGTTCATGGGCAAAGCTCATGTTGCTTATATCCCTAACCAGAAAGTGGTCGGTTTAAGCAAGTTAGCCCGGATTGTCGAGATGTATTCTCGGCGCTTACAAGTACAGGAAAGATTGACACGCCAAATTGCTGAAGCTGTTCAAACCATCCTCGAACCGCAAGGAGTAGCAGTTGTCATCGAAGCTAGTCACATGTGTATGGTTATGCGCGGTGTGCAAAAAACAGGTTCTTGGACTGTCACTAGTGCTTTATTAGGTGCATTTCAGGAAGAACAAAAAACCCGCGAAGAATTTTTTAGTTTAATTCGTCACCAACCATCGTTTTTTTAGAAAGTGTTCCCGAGTGGGGGATTGGGGGAATGATGAAAATTTCTCATTTATAATTCAATATGGTTCAGTTAAGCATCTTCTGCACTGAACCGCAGGACAAGGGCGCAACGCTTGCGCCCCTACAAGACGACTAACTGAACTGTATTGATTTATAATTCACAATTTATAATTTATCCCCTTCTCCCCCCTCTTTCCCAATTGGTCAAATAACCGCGCTACTTTATGTAAATCTTTATCTCCTGGTGCATGTTCTACACCGCTAGATAAATCAATGCCACTGGGTTGCACTTGACTTAGGGCAGTTAAAATATTATCTGGTGTTAACCCTCCTGCTAAGAACCAAGGGCAAGGTGGGTTAAATTCTGTTAGTATCTGCCAATCTAAAGTTTTGCCAGTACCACCCAACTGAGAAGGGTCGTAAGCGTCTAGGAGTAATGTGTCTACGTAGTTGGAATAAGTTAATGCTTGTTCTAGACCTTCAATGTTGCTGACTCGCAGCGCTTTAATAATCTCGACATTCGGCAAAGATTGCTTTAAATTTGAGCAAAATGAGGGTGATTCATCACCATGAAGCTGAATCGCATTTAAACCAGAGGCACTCACTACCTCTGTGATTTCCTCAATGTTGCTGTTAGCAAATACACCAATGCAGTCAATGGTCGGCGGAATGTCGGCTACAACTGCGTGAATTTGTTCTGGATTGACGTAGCGCTTAGTATTTGGCACGCAAATAAATCCTAGGGCTGTAGCGCCAAGATTAGCGATCGCAATTCCCTGGTCGCGTCTAGTAATTCCGCAAATTTTCACCCGCATTCTTTATCTAACCTGATGTAATTGTTTATTCACTCTTAGAGTAGATGCAAATTCTTTTCCTGACAATTTTAATTATACTTAGGGATGACATCAATTATGAAGGAGCAAGAATTTTGACTAATTCAATATTACTCGCAGTCCAAGCTACCGTTCCCAACACCGCTGCTGATTGGAACTGGAACGGCAGTGCCATAATCATCGGCACCTCTTTACTAATGTTATTGATTATTAGTCGCAGTATCGAAATGCCGCAAGTTGGCACAAAAATGCCTCTACCTTTCGCTGGATTGTTCAACAATCCCAGTGTCGGCACGTTCCTCGCCGCGATGAGTGCTGGTCATTTGATTGCTATCCCGGCTGTTTTGGGTTTGACCAATCTTGGTCTTTTGTAGGAATCAGGCGTCGGAATTCAGAATTCAGAATGGATTTTGTGTGACTGGCTGGTAAAGAAACAGCATTTTTGCACCGCCACCAAACCCTAGATTTGGTGGTTTTCAATTATTGGTAGGTCTGATCCCACTGATTGATTTTGATGGAGTGTGTTCTTCTTCTCTCTCTCGTCATATTTTTGGTTGATTGTCTATTCGTAATATTTCGCCATATATATTTTAATTAATTGTTTATCCTGGTAAATAGAGAATCTGTAAACAAAATTGCCAGAAAGAAAAATTTTGTGAGACTGCTGTCAATAATTAGTAAAAAAAATTAACATGAAAACAGGTTGGCAAATCGGCTCTTTACTTGGAATTCCCTTATTTTTAGACCCTTTATGGTTTATAATCCTGGCTCTGGCAACAGTTAATTTTGCCGTAGCTTACCAGCAGTGGGGTACGGTCTTGGCGGTTAGTGCTGGGGTAGTGACAGCACTGTTGCTGTTTTGTTCTGTTTTGTTACACGAACTTGGTCATAGTTTAGTCGCGCGATCGCAAGGTATTAAAGTTAGTTCGATTACCTTGTTTCTATTTGGTGGGATGGCGACGATTGAAGAAGAGTCTAAAACACCTGGACAAGCTTTTCAAGTAGCGATCGCCGGTCCCCTCGTGAGTATAGGCTTATTTGTCATTCTCACTCTCGCGGCGCTAATCTTACCTGCTTCCACCCCCGCCCAGATGATGGCGAGTGACCTAGCAAGAATTAACTTGGTTTTAGCACTGTTTAATTTGATACCGGGATTACCTTTAGATGGTGGACAAGTGCTCAAAGCAGCATTATGGAAAGCCACAGGCGATCAATTTGGGGCTGTCCGCAAAGCCGCTAAAGCCGGTCAAGTTTTAGGTTACGCCGCAATTGGCTTAGGATTAATCGTAGATTTTTATACCCAAGATTTAATCAGTGGCTTGTGGATTGCCTTATTAGGTTGGTTTGGTATCCGCAGTGCTACCTCATACGAACGCGTGACGACATTGCAACAAACCTTACTCCAGTTAGTTGCTAAAGATGCTATGACCAGCGAATTTCGGGTAGTTGATGCCAATCAAACCTTGCGTTCCTTTGCTGATTTATACCTTCTAGGAACCAGCAGTTCGCAAGTCTATTTTGCCGCATCCGATGGTCGTTACCGAGGCATAGTATCCATTGATGATCTCCGATTAATAGAACGCAGCGAGTGGGATACTCAAACCCTACAAGATATTGCCCGTCCTTTACCAGAAATTCCTTCGGTAATTGAGTCCACAACCTTAGCGGAAACAATTAACAAGCTAGAAACTCAACAATTACCACACATTACTGTCCTTTCCCCAGCAGGTGCAGTAGCTGGCGTGATTGACCGAGGTGATATTGTGCAGACGGTAGGCAAAAAATTAAATCTCAAAGTCACAGATGCCGAAGTAAGGCGCGTTAAAGAAGAAGGAAGCTTCCCGCCTGGGTTACAATTGGGTGCGATTGCTTCGCAGACCTCACGGTACGCCTCACGCTCAGTTACAGAGTCCGCTAAATCTACCAAAAATTAAAAGTCGTCCGAATTAACTAAAATGCAGGGCTTACTATGAGGCAATACAGTTCAGTTAGTCGTCTTGTAGGGGCGCAAAGAAGAGCGCCCTTGTCCTGCGGTTCAGTGGAGAAGATGCTTAACTGAACCGTATTGTACTATGAGGGAGTGCGATCAATCTTACTCAAGTTCAAAAAAAGTGCAGCATCTGAGTTGCTGCACATTAATTAATCTGTCTCTTGATCTCTAAAATAGTTTTAGAACAAAGCTGCTAATTGCAAACAAAGTTGCACTCAGGATCATAGAAACTGGTAAAGTTAGTACCCAAGCAAGTGCGATGCTCATTACCGTTTCTTTTTGTAGCCCAGAACCATTTGCTGTCATCGTACCGGCAATACCAGATGCTAGTACATGAGTAGTACTTACAGGCAAACCTAGATGGTCAGCAGCCATAATTGTCGACATAGCTACTAACTCGGCAGAAGCACCTTGACCGTAGTTCAAGTGCTCTTTACCAATTTTTTCACCGACTGTAACAACAATTCGTTTCCAACCAATTGTAGTACCAACACCAAGAGCAATAGCAACTGCGGCTTTTACCCAGGTAGGAATGTACTCAGTTACTTTTGTCAAATCTTTCTGATAATTCTTCAGCACTTGAACATCTGCAACATCAGTAATTTTATTACCCTTGATCAGTTTACCAATGGTCTTACTGACAAGATAGATATCGCTACGTAGATCTTTGCGCTCATTTTTTGCTACTTGTTGAAAGCTTGTCTTACCAGCTAACTTAGTTGCTATTTGCTTACTCTTAGTATCAAGTGCTGCAAAAGTTATTATCTTGTCATCACCATTTTTCAAGTATTTAGAGAGTACAGTATCTGCATCTTTAGCAGCTATGGTAGTTCCAGTGGAAGCATATTTAACAATTGCTGCTGGTTCATTTGTCAAATGACTGATATTGGCATTTAAATCAAGAGCATAAATACCAGGAAGAATACCAACAAGAATCAGAACAATCAAACCCATGCCTTTTTGTCCGTCGTTAGAACCGTGGGCGAAACTGACGCCTCCACAGGTAAAAATTAAGATGGCTCGAATCCACAAAGGTGGTGGCGCATCTCCTTCGGGTGCGCGGTAAAGTTCTGGTCGTTTAACTAGTGTCTTTAACACTAAAAACAAAAGAGCTGCAAAAATAAATCCAATCATTGGGGAGACAAGTAAAGAAGTAAAAACTTCTTGAGCCTTCGCCCAATTTACACCTTCGCCAAAAGTCTGTCCAGGTGTAAGTAGAGAATTGGCTAAGCCAACACCTAAAATTGCACCAATCAAAGTGTGGGAACTTGATGCAGGTAGACCTAAGTACCAAGTACCAACGTTCCAAATAATTGCGGAAGTTAGTAGTGCGAAAACCATTGCAAAGCCGGTATTAGAACCAGAATTTAACACTAGTTCTACAGGTAATAAAGCAACAATACCGAATGCAACAGCCCCACTAGAGAGTAGTACACCCGTAAAGTTCATTATTCCTGAGTAAACAACGGCAATGTTTGGTCTGAGAGTATTTGTATAAATTACCGTTGCAACTGCGTTAGCCGTGTCATGGAAACCATTCACCATCTCGAAACCCAGTGCTAGCCCAACTGCTAATAGCAGAAAAAAGCCACTAGCAAATGTCAAGTCACCTAAAAAGTCCATCTATTCTCCTCTTAAGTACGATTAGCATCCACACTCATCAATTGCAAAAATAGCTATCCGAACAAAATTTAGACTAAGAAATATACAACCTTAAGCTTATACGGTAGTGCTCTGGTCTTGTGAGAAGCCTGAAATGTATGTTACAGGCAAATACTGATAATATTTGGTCAACTCTTCAACACAAATAGTTAATATCTGATTAAGATGTTAAGCAAAATTATTAAGGAAAAAGTTTCTTATTCATCTATGCTTATTATTGTTGCTGAAGCTAAGTCAGAATATACAAATAAGAAAACTGCTGAAAAAGTAGAACCTCGTGAAGCAACAATTGTCATTGAATAAACGTTATTGAGTCTAATTACTTTAAAATCCTCAAGGAATTTATCAACTACTTACCCTTGTCTGACTTTTCACGTAATGTGGAAAAGCAAATAAAAAACCTAACCTCCCAACACCCGTACCTAATAGGAAAGGGGGAGTACATTTGCTTCCCTCTCCTCGTAGAATCTTTCGTGAAAAGTTAGCCACGCTTGTAAGGTGGACATTTTGCTCACAACATATAAGTTTTATCCATCCTTCTATTTCCCACATCGTTAGTTTTTAAAATTTGTCCGTGAGAGTAAAAGTAAAAAATCTACACGATTTTAAAAAATATTGAGGATTTTATGGAAACTTAGCACGGACTAGTAGCCTATCAAGTGGTACATACAACTCCGGAACGAATTCGTGTTTATATTCCTAAACTTTACTCTGACTCAGATTATATAAACAAGCTTAATTTTCTTGCCATAAATCTGGCTGATGTCACAGCAATACGTATTAACAAACAAGCTTCTTCGCTAATTGTTGATTATGCTTCATCCGTAAAGTCTAACGATATCCGAATCAGCGATTTGCAAGCTATTATTACCTAAGCAAACGATAGAAGTCTTCGGATTGGAGTGTCCATACCTGAACCAAGTGAACAAAACCCGCTAGAACGGTTAATTTTACCTACTGTGGGACTTGGATTGGCGATATCAGCGGTTTCATATAGTATTAGCAGATGAAATGGTGTCATTCTTTTTCTACGGTGTGATTGTCACCACTAGCGTTAATACTGTGGCTAATCTCATAGTGCCTTAATAAATTAGATTTCACTATCTTCAACGTGCGGATTTTCGCTTCAAATGAGCATCGCACTTGCGATGTTGTTTATAAGCAGTAGATAACAATTGCTCAGGAGTTATCATTAAACTTCTAGCAGCAGAAATAGCATAAATATGAGCACGCGCATCTTCGCACTTTTCTACAGCATCACCAAGCAGTATTAATATTCTAATCTCACTATCTTGAGTTACACGATCTCTGAGAGATTTATAATAATTTACTTGAGATTGTGCATATTTATTGTCTGGAGAATCAAACTGTGCTATTACACCCATAACTGCTTCAGGATAGACAGAACCATTGCTGTTAGGAGTTAATCTGACAATGCCGAAAGTACAAATACCACCACAATTAGGGTAAGTAAGACCCTGCAAACTGTTAGATTGTTGGCTAGGTTGGTTAAATGGTGTTGGGGCGATAAGTAATTCTTTAGTATCAATAGTTGTTGTCGTATTCTGGGTGGTAGTATTATTAGTATTGTCAGTAGTAGTAGTCTGAGTTCTACTACCAGCGCAAGCCATTTGAGTAAAAAGCCAAGATAATACAAAGGTTAACAGTAACTCACGAGCAAAGAAACGACGGGACATATCTACAATCCTCTAAGATATTTAGATAATTTGAAAAAGCCTGATTAAGGTGGAGAAATACAAAAGCGTGAGACGCTGATGGGTGTTAGTCGCTGAATGCTAAACTATCGACCCAAATGTATTTATTAGGGCTTTTTCAAAATACCTAAGATTTTGTTAGTACTGGCGTAATATGATACTTTTCCCATTTAGTTGCTGACGAAGTTATAGTAATGGTTCGATTACGGACGATATCGAGTTTAACTGGATTGTTTACAGCGATTTCCAGGTAAATAGGCTACATATTAAGATATTATGTGTAACATCCTCACAAAGAATCCAATTTTTGGTATGTAGTCCATATGTGAACACAACTGCACCTTGAAATATTTAGTCTGTGCTTGCATCAAAAAAACGAAATAGTATAAATCTGTTGGCACTGTATTAAAAATAAGGCTTTTATGTAATACTATCTTAAATACATATTCTCATATAGCTCTTTTTATACTTGCTTTTCTCAGTGTGAAATGTATAAATCTAGAACCAACCTTTTCAAGTTGACTAGCTCAATTGAAACTGGATTATGAACGAGCGTTTGTAAGATTGACATAGCAGTCAGCGGTGCAATAACTTCAGCAGCATGTAATCCCGCCACAATCACGACTGTGCGGGTTGCGTGTTTGTCGCCTACCGTTACCCCATAAAGCGATTGACCAATCTCCTCAACGCAAGCTCCCAGAGCTTCTGTCTGCTGAATCAGCGTGTCTAACCGTTTTAGATCAATCCATTCCATTACATCACCAGCAATCTTTTCTTCCAGCATAGCGATGAGGCATGAGTTTGACCTAATATTGCACTCTAACTGAAACAGATAGAGTGATACGATACAATATCGTTGAGTTCAGTATGATTGAGGGTCGCAGTGTAGACGCAAAAAAGCCATATGAAACCGGAACTCACATTATCTGTACTTTGGCAAGAAGCAGCAAGATTTGCAGAAGTTGAAAGCATCTATGATGAACCTTCTCTGTACGGTGTGACAGATGGGAAAGCTGTTGGCACTTACCTTGAGCAGAAGTTTACTACCTATTTAATTACCTCGTATACACTACTGCCTGGGAATTCGGCGTTGGGTATTGATTTGCCCGGTCTGGAAGTAGATATTAAGGTTACAAGTATTCGTCAACCTCAATCATCCTGCCCGTACAGATCAGCACGTCAGAAGATATTTGGTCTTGGCTATCATCTTCTTGTATTTGTCTACAACAAGACTGATGACCATGTGAATCGTACAGCTAGGCTAGAAATGCTTCACACTGTTTTCGTTAATAAGACTCGTACTGCTGACTTCCAGATGACACGGGGAATTCATCAAATCCTTGATAACGATGGCAATATTGATGATCTAATCGCTTTTATGTTGGACAGGAATCTTCCGGTTGATGAGATTGAAGCACAGAAGATTGCTGAGGAACTTTTGGAAAAGCCGCCAGAACTTGGTTATCTTACCATCTCTAATGCTTTACAATGGCGACTTCAGTACAGCCGTGTTATCCAGAATGCTGGAAACGTAGATGGTATTTATCGGGTGAGGTAATGAAATATGGTATTGCTCAAAAGTAATCAGGCGATCGCGTTTGGCGATTTCCAAACACCCGATGAATTAGCAAACCTTGTGATTCAGGTTGTTCAACAGCTGAGTATAAAACCGAAATCTATCTTGGAGCCAACTTGTGGACATGGTTCATTGCTTCTAGCTGCAGTTAAATCCTTTCCTCAAGTACAACAATTTACAGGTATTGAGATCAATCAAGTCTACTTAGAAAAACTACATCGACGGCTGATTACTGACAGTATAGACACTCCTGTTGAAACTATACATGCTGACTTCTTCAAAGTTAACTGGTCTGAAATCTTAAGTAAGCTAGCTGAACCAATTTTATTAATTGGTAATCCACCTTGGGTAACAAATGCAACACTAGGTGGGCTGCAAAGCCTCAATCTCCCGAAAAAGTCTAATTTCCAAAGATTGAGCGGACTTGATGCACTCACAGGTAAGAGTAACTTTGACATTTCTGAATGGATGTTACTGCAACACCTTGAATGGTTCAAGGAGCGAATTGGAGTTATGGCTATGCTTTGTAAAGCATCTGTGGCTCGTAAGGTACTCGTCTATGCATGGAAGCATAATTATCCAATTAGTAATGTTCAGATTTATAAGTTTGATGCGATGAAATACTTTAAGGCGTCTGTAGATGCTTGCCTATTCATTGTAGAGTTTGGGCAGCGATCACAATCAAAAAATTGCCTTGTTTATGACAATTTATCTCATACTCAAGTATCTGGAATTATTGGGTATCGAAAAAAAAATATCGTTGCTAATGTAGCAGCGTATGACCGATGGCAACACCTACATAGCAGCGATGAGAACTATACTTGGCGTTCTGGAATTAAGCACGACTGCGCTAAGGTAATGGAACTAGAGAAAATTGGCAATACATACCGCAACGGCAATGGTTTAACTATTTCGTTAGAAGATACTTATATTTATCCTCTTTTCAAAAGTTCAGATATCAGTAACAATCGGATAACAGCATGTCGAAAATATCTGCTAGTCACACAACGCCTCGTTGGGGAAGACACGTCTCATATCAAAAATGATGCTCCTGCAACTTGGCAGTACTTGCAAGAAAATGTAGACACTTTCGCTAAAAGAGGTAGTTCAATCTATCGAAATCGTCCACCTTTTTCTATTTTTGGAGTTGGTAATTATACCTTTACTCCTTGGAAGGTGGCAATTTCAGGATTCTATAAGAAAGCAGTTTTCACAGCCATTAGTTCTATTGATGAACGACCAGCAGTGTTTGATGACACTGTTTATTTTTTGCCATGCTGGTCTGAAAACGAATCCAAGTTTCTGGCTGAAATTCTTAATTCCTCGGTAGCAACAGAATTTCTGAGTTCCATGATTTTCTGGAATGATAAGCGACCAATCACAATTGATTTATTAAAACGACTGAATATTAAAGCACTTGCTCAGGAACTTGGACGAGAGAGGGATTATTTATCTTATGTCCCACAAACAATAAAAGACGAGTATGCACAGGGTTATTTCATTTTGCCGTAGTGTACAAGATATCTCATTCATCCCATTCTTGACGAAGAGTATGTAGACTCGCTACCATTGCTTCTTTTTTAGATTTTAAAGATAGTTTCATTTCGATAAAAGCCACTTCTTGAGGAGAAAGTTCTAGGAAGTGTGCTACATCTCCAACCCGCCAACCCGCTGCTTCTAAACATTTACGCTTAATTGCATCCATTGTTAGCACACCATTATTTGTATCATTTGAAACTGTGTTAAGTTTTAGTGCTTTTTTATTCTAAAACTTACCGATCAACCTGTCGTATTCTGCGTGAGTCCCAATCCAAAACCATGAAATTCCATTGTCTACCTCAACACCCAATGCTCGGTGATCCAAACCTACTCGTACTGACCAGTATTTGCTACCAATCTTCTTAAAATGTAACGATGGATGAGATGAATTAGCTTTAAGCAACTCATAACATTGATCAGCCGTTTTCTGTATCTTTTCGGGTAAGGCATCGTAAGAATTCCAAAATCTTCGCGTCGTGTAATGCATCAGATTTCTCGATAATGCCCTGCTTTAAATTCAGCGATCGCTTCTTGAGCTAGGGCTTCTAATTTACCATCAGCAACATCTTTCTCTAACTGCTTGTCCCAATGCTGATAGTCCAGGTCGAAAAACCACTGCTTTAATCGCTGGAACTCATCTGATGGGAGTGTTAGAATTGCTGCTTCAATTTGCTCTAGGGTTGACATAACAATTAAAATTTATCTAACTTTTAGCAAATTATAGCGTTGCTTAAGCGGATAAGATTCACTTTTTGTAACGATAGCCCGTTCGCGTAGCGTGTCCGCAGGACATAGGGCTGAAGCGCTTTGCGCGATATCCCAAAGGGATGAAGCGTTTTACGCTATCGCACACGAACTCTATTGCAAGTAAGTAGGCTCTAACAGAGTTTCTTTAATTATCTCATTTATCTTTTCTAATCGGTAAGCTTTAGCTTGAGGACGTGAACTCACTATTTTTTCTAAACGATCGCCCGTAAAATGAAGCGCAACCCCATCATCAGCAGCATATCCTGGACTAATTAATCCTTGTGATAACAGTCGATGATAATACAGTCTTCTTTCCGGTTCTCCGTCGTAATGAGGACAATTGCTGCCTTTAAGAAAACCCAGACATGGCAATACAGTCATCTGTCCAGGGATAGAATCTGATAATCCCTCCTCAAACCAACAAATTGAACCTGCACTCAAGCCAGCGAGAATCACGCCACTTTCCCAAGCTTCTCTTAAAATTTTGTCAAGTCCCCACTCTTTCCACAAGACAATCAAGTTTTTGGTATTCCCGCCGCCGACATATATAATGTCTTGAGCCATTACAAAAGATCGCAGATCAGATGTTGGTGGTTTAAATAGTGACAGGTGTGAAGGGATACAAGATAGTTGTGTAAATGCTGAATAGAAGCGCTCAATATATTTGTCAGAATCACCACTAGCTGTCGGTAGAAAGCAAACTTTCGGTCTCGCCTGAGATGATAATCCCAAAATGTACTGATCAAGCAATGGGGTTTCCTCCATTGAGAAGCCACCACCACCCATCGCCACAATTTGTTTATCAATATTTGCCATTAGCGCGAATGTTTAACCGATACTATGGGAACTAAGTGACCACTGCTTGGGATTACTGGTACGTCTGGCATTTAACTTTTCTTGCCAATCGCGAATTGCTTGAGCTGTCCGCGACACAGGCGACGTATATTCAGTTCTTTCTCCTTGAGGACGAGTTCCTAGCGGTTGAGTAGTTAAACAGTGAGTCAAAGTATTTAAATATCGCTCTAAACCCAAACCCCAGATGACTTCATCTGCTGATTTATAACGTTCCTGAACCGAAATCTTCAACATCTTACTCAAAACTTGAGCAAAATTGTCACTGACATCTACCTGATCTTGCCAGCAAATCTCTCCAGTATTCGGATCGTGATTGAATTCTAGAGGAGCCTTCCCTGTTAACATATACAGACAAGTAGCACCGATCGCGTAAATATCACTAGCATACACAGGACGCAAAGAAAATTGTTCTGGGGGAGCAAATCCCATTGTCCCGACAAAATTAGTCGTTGCAGTTTTTGTATTCCCTTCCTCAAGCCGAAACTGATCTTTAACTGCGCCAAAATCAATCAGCACCAAGCGTCCATCATCAGCACAACGAATTAGATTATGCGGTTTAATATCGCGATGAATCACGCGCTGACTGTGGACGTAGCGCAAAATTGGTAGTAACTCTTGCAAAAACTGTTTAACTGCACCTTCATCCTTAGGACCCGATCGCTTGATTTCTTTAGCGATCGTTGCTCCTCGTACATATTCTTGCACCAAATAAAACTGTCCACTCGCCTCAAAATAATCTAACAGCATGGGTATTTGCGAATGACTACCCAACTTGCTCAAGATTTTGGCTTCTTGCTCAAACCGCTTGCAGGAACGTTGCCAAGTTTGCGGATTCACCACTCGCGGACAAAGCTGCTTTATAACACAAAGTGGTTTTCCTGGCAATACCGCATCTTGAGCCAAAAAAGTCACCCCAAAACCGCCTCTTCCGAGAATCCGCCCAACCTCATAGCGATCGCGAAACAATTTCTTAGTACCGCACATCTGACCCAACTCAGTTTGCTGGATATCCGCATAAAAACCAGATTTTGCTTTTGTTGAGAGATTCATGGGTTTTACCTGGCTGCTTTCAAGGAAGAGCTATTGGGATATTACTTTAATTTAACGAAAAACAAGCAATTAGCGGTAGGTCTGCCATTGCCTAATTTATCGTAAAGACACTGCAATAATATTGACCTATCGCTGACCTCAATGCCTACCTTAAATTTACTGTGAAGGGATAAAAAACTTTGTTCAATAGTTTGCCAACTTATTGACAAACTATGCATCTAACTTCAGTAATAACTCGGAGATCACCTCAGCAATTAGGGGACTTCAATGGGAATCAAAGTATTTTCCGGGAGATAACTGCTAAAGTGCCCTTGATCCGAAAGCACTAAAACTAAGCGTAACGGATAATCAGGAGGCACTTGTAAATCAGCCCACGGGACTGCGACCTCTAAACAATTATCTAACGCTACTTGAGCACGAGTAAACCGAGGTTGCCACTGGAGATTATCCGCCGCCTCACGAAACTGTAACGATAGATTCAGCAAATTAATTTCCAGATGGTGATGCATCTGATAATTCATCGGCGATTGATCTGGCAAATCCTGTAAAGGAATAGGACTATTGTGCATCGTCTGTCCAGGATAAAACCAAAACAGATTTAAATGCACAGGTAAATCTCGCCCTTGCTGAATTCCACTCTTAAAATCCAGACGCAAATAGAAATTTAGGTGATCTACTCCATACCACAGCCGCTGAATGGCGCTACTTTGGTGCATGGTTCCCCTCGCCCCACCCACTTCTAAACGTCCAGCCTTATCCCAATCCTGTTGATCACCCTGACCATTAATCAACGGATGAATAAAACCTTGCGGACGGTGGTCGTCAGTCTTCTCCTCATGTGCTTCTACTGCTTGGCGCACATTTACTGGTATTGGTTCATTCAACGCCTCATAAATTCCACTCAAGTGTTCGCGAAATAACTGGTCGAAAATCGCATCTTGATTAGAAGAATGTCCTTCACCAAACCACCAAAACCAGTCAGAACCTTCCGCCGCATACAAAGCTTCCCACGCCTGGGGATTGGTTTCCTCTGTCGCTTCTGGATGATTCGCCAATACTTGCCTTGCTTGAGTCAACAAATCCCAAGCGCGATTTTTGGCTGGGTCGCCAATCCAAGTCGTAAAACTACCATCCACCCAAGAACCACTGTGCAGTTGTTTTCCGGGAATCTCTGCTTTAGCTGGAAACTCTTCCAGAAACTCGGAAACGGTGACAAGTTTAATATTGTCTTCTTGAGACAGACTTTGATACAAAGCATCTAAGAAAGGCTTGCCATCTTCGGGATAAAATTCCCAGCAATTCTCACCATCTAAAGCAATCGTCACTAACCACGGTTGGTCAGGTTGTTGCTGTTGCTGCAACTGATAAATCGCCTCCAAATGCCCAATCAAATCCGCTGCAGCGCGTTTTGGCGGCATTGAACTATAAGTAAAGCCGATTAAATCCGATAATCTGTGGTCGCGAAACACAATCGCTACCTCACCCACATCTGTTGTTAAACGATACGGTTGGTACAATAACTGTGGTTCTAATACATTTCCCGCCCCATCTCGGTGGAAGAAATGTTTAATTGTCCAACCTAATACCGCTTCATCTGAGCAAATCCACTTAAACCCTTGGTTGATAATATCAGGTAAAATCGCCGGACTCACCGATTGTTCCGATGGCCACAAACCACGCGGCGCTTGTCCAAAGCGATCTTTATACATATCCCAAGCTTTTCGCAAATGACGAGGAACATCTTCCGCCCATTGAAAACGCAATTGCGGCAAATCCATATTTGGAATTGCCACTCTCCCTGCATTCGTATCCGCAAGTAACGGCAGAATCGGGTGAGTGTAAGGCGTAGTTGTCACCTCTAATTGACCCGCCTCCTGCATCCGTCGATGTTGAGGAACAATCCGCGCTAAGATTTCTCGCTGTTTACTGTAAATTCGCTGGCGATCGCTTAAAGTAAAATTGCGTCCTTGCTCTAACCACTGAGCAATTTCCGGATCATCCCAAAACAGCGGATCAATCCACGCTAAGTTATGCCAAGCTAACAAATCACCATAATCTGGCAATTGCCAATTCTCCAGACACCAAGCTTTACCTTTCTCCTGCCGTTGACTATACAACTGAGCATAACGAGGATGTGGGTCAATCAGAGTATGGTGATTGGCGTCAAAAAAGTGTTCAATAATAAATTGCTTTTGCGGCTGTTGGAGTTTTTCTGTAGGGGTCAAACTCGCAGCCAGATACGGGTCCATCGCCGTCCCAGCAATATAATCTTCTAACTGCAAAATCAACGATGGCACCAAATTCACCGTTTGATGCAACTTCGGATAGCGTTCCAGCATCAACACTAAATCCAAATAATCCTTTGTCCCATGTAACCGCACCCAAGGTAAACGGTACTGAGTAGGATTCTTTGGGGACTTGTATAAAGGCTGGTGTTGGTGCCAGACAAAGGCTACGTACAGAGGATGAGACATAAAAAGGAGTGGGGGAATGGAGGAATGAGGGAGTGGGGGTGTAAGGAAAATCCGCTACTCTCACCAGGGATTTTAACCCTCGGCTAACCCCACTCCTAAAGATCGATCACTCCTATTGTTTACATAACTTGTTCAACTTCTGCAATCTCTGGAATCATTTCCCGGAGACGACGTTCAATTCCCATTCTCAAAGTCATAGTAGAACTAGGACAACTTCCACAAGCACCCTGTAACCGCAACTTGACAATTGGACCATCTAGTTCTACCAATTCCACATTCCCACCATCAGAAATCAGATAAGGGCGCAACTCATCCAAAACAGTCTCTACATTCACACTTGTCAATTCCATAGTCTTATCCCTTCATTAATTATCTAACTAGCTCGATCCTAGCTTGCAGTCACCACTGCTGGTTCCAGCAACTTGATATTCGAGAAATTGAACTCAGTTGTCGTGCGATTACCCTGCTTATACTCTTTCACAACCTGCTTGGTCATGATGTAGTAATTGCCAAAATTCTCGTAAGTATCTTCAAAATTCAGGACACTAGTCACATCTTGAGTTTTAGCATCGCGGAAAACCGCATCATAACGGCTAGAAACATAGCCAGAACCAGTATCTAAAATTTCGTGGGTATCAATAGTAAAAGCCATCCGACCCATTACCCGACTAACCTGGCAAATTTCCATACCTCGGACTTTGTAATTAGAACCCATTGAATCACCAGTCACCAGAATTTCCACAGCTCCAGAGTCATCGGTACTACCCAAATTAAACTCATTCTTACCATGAGCCTGGTCAAACTGCGATCGCTTACGATGGGTAACAATATCCCGCAACTGAGTGTAGATACCCTGTTTTACATCCTCATCTTCTATACCCGTAACTTCCACACTCAAGTCACGATTAATCAAAATCTTCCCGGAGTAAACCTCATCCCCTTGCACCAATTGTACATCAGCACTATAGCCAGGGAAGTTGGCATCCCAAGTGTAACGATTCTCGTAAGCAGTGCGGAATAAATCGCGGGCAGTTGTTTGCTCTATCATAAAACCACGGAAACTTCACTTTTTCCAGTTTAGTGTATGGGAGAGGGGAATTATGGAAACGCGGAGGGCGCGGAGGAGGCGCGGAGGGGCGCGGAGTTACTTTGCGTTCCTCTGCGTTTCCTCCGCGTTTCTCCGCGTTTTTCTATTCCTCTTCATCCAGTGCGGCTACCATGACTGGTTCTTGATAAAGTGGGACTGTGAAGGTTACTGTGGAGCCTAGTCCTTCTCCTAGGCTGTAGAAGTTTACTGTTCCTCCCATTGCTTCAATTAGTTTTTGGGAGATTGTTAGTCCGAGTCCTGTGCCGCCGTATTGTCTGGTACGGGAACCGTCTACTTGGGAGAAGAGTTGGAATAGTTTATCTTGTTTGTCTAAGGATACGCCGATGCCACTGTCTTGGACTCTGACTCTGACTGTACCGGGGAATTCTTTGCCTTGAAAGGTGAATTTTTTGCGAACTACGTCTGTACTGATGGTGACGCCGCCTTCATGGGTGAATTTGATGGCGTTACTGACGAGGTTCAGCATTACTTGGACTAGGCGTTGATAGTTACCGTTGACGATGATTTCATCGGCGGTGTCTGGTGTTTGGATACAGAAGCTGAGATTTTTGTGTTCGGCTTGTGGTTGTAGGAAGTTGCCGACATCGCTGAATAATTCGTTTAGTTTGACTAAGTCTAAGTCTAGCTCCATTTTGCCAGATTCGATTTTGGCTATGTCTAAAATATCGTTCATGATATTGAATAGCAGCAAAGATGAATCGTAAGCTTCTTGGAGAAACTTATTTTGCTCTTCTGGATCGTCTGCCATCCCGTCTAATATCAGTTTGAGGAAGCCCAGCATCCCGTTGAGGGGTGTGCGGATTTCGTGGGACATGTTGGCGAGAAATTCGCTTTTGAGGCGGGAGGCTTCTTCTGCTTGTTGTCTGGCGGCTTCTAGTTCTTTGTATAAGGTAGCATGTGCGATCGCTGTCCCAAGTTGGTCTGCAAGTTCCCGCAACATTTCTAATTCGGTTGCTGTCCACTGACTTTCATCAGCACGCATCAAGCTAATTAAGGCGTTGGGTTGATCTTGGTCGCATGTGGCTATGACTAATACATATTGCGAGTCGCTGACTACTGGTTCCAGTGTTGAGAGTGCTTGAGCAAATGCTGGCTCTGCTTCTATCTGTAGTTCTAAGCCTAGCATTGAATCAATATTTGGTTCTATATATTCGGCAATTACCTCGACTGATGACGCATCTGGGGTATAAGGACAGATGATGCAGCGCGATAGCGCCATACCTGCACCTAAACTGTCTACTGTTTGCTGCCAAATCGTGTCTAAGTCTAATGTCCGGCGGATGTCTCTGGCAATTTGCGACATCAGCTTTTTGCAGTGTTCCGCCCTCAACATTTCCGAATGGTCGGCTGTGATGTCTTGATTTAGGTTGTCTAGTAATCGTCCCATCACTAAGACGGTTGTCGCCACATTACCTAAAGATGGCATCATTGGCGCTAGAGCTAACTCAAATTCAAACAACTCTTGGTTGTAACTAAATACATACACACAGCGTTCGGGAATCAAAGTGGTCAAAATCTGCTTTACTTTTGCCAAATAGTGATCTTTGTCTACGGGGGCGAATATCTCTAAATTCTCAACGACTTGTGTCTGGTCTAACCCGACGTCATCGCTAAATAACCAATCAAATGATAGATAGCGCCCTGTTACATCCTGCGTGAAGACTAATTCGGCTTCTAATGCTGGTAGTGAGCGAGTGTTTTTACCAATAGTGTCTAAATTGTTTGGCACAGAAACCGATAAGCTAGATGCTCCTGTATCTTTTGTTACTCGTAGTATCCGGGCAGGTGGCAAACTAGATTGCTCTAGTTGTCTAAAGTTTGGCATAAGAAATCACAATAAGGTCGCTCTTTTTTTCTGATTTTTGATGAAATTACAATTACGTATTGCAAATGTAACATCTGTTGCACTCACTGTAGACCCTGCCCTCAATGGCGATTAGTCGTTCCATTCTCCGCGCGGTGGTACGGGGATTCGCTGGACATTGCGTGTCAGTTCATCATCCCTCTGCGTATCACCGCGCAGCCACTGTCGAATTGCAACTTCAATCACTTTACTCGGTTCATTTGTTAAATGGCGAATTTGCTCAATTAGTTCTGGATCGAGTTGTACGGAAATTTCTACCTTCTTAGACGGATAGCCGGAATTATCGCTATTGACCTGGTTCATAATACCTCTATCAAAATTTTGTTTTTTTGCTCGTTGGTCAAGGATAAAAATCGTGTGCAGTCGTTAATGCTCATGGCATCAGAGTCTTCTTTATATGTATATTGTAAGCTTCCATGCCTTATAAGCTGGAAAACGAATATACATTTAATACTTCCGTAATAGCTCTAGCGCAGTCACGGGTTATTCGCAGATAGGTATTTTTTATGCCATATCTGTGCTTGTTGCTCCTCCATCACTCTTTTTATCCCCTAATCCGATCGAACTTGCCGCTTTGCTAACGTCTTTACTAAGAAAGTATTAAAATGCGTTAAGTGACCCGCTGTCTTTATCCCTTGGTTGCTGTAGATCTTAAAGACTATGACTGACGTACCCGCAAATCGGATTCGCAATTTTTCGATTATCGCCCACATTGACCACGGGAAATCTACCCTCGCAGACCGTCTGCTGCAATATACTGGCACAGTGGAACAGCGACAGATGAAAGAACAGTTTCTCGACAATATGGACTTGGAACGGGAGCGCGGCATTACCATTAAGCTACAAGCTGCCCGAATGAACTACCAAGCCAAGGACGGTGAAGTATATGTACTTAATCTAATTGATACGCCTGGGCATGTGGATTTTTCTTATGAAGTGTCCCGCAGTCTGGCTGCTTGCGAAGGCGCACTTTTAGTTGTTGATGCTTCTCAAGGTGTCGAGGCGCAAACTCTGGCCAATGTCTATCTGGCTTTAGAGCATAATCTCGAAATTATCCCAGTTTTAAATAAAATTGACTTACCGGGAGCTGATCCTGATCGGGTAATTGGCGAAGTTGAAGAAATTATCGGTTTAGATTGCAGTGGGGCAATTCAGGCTTCAGCGAAAGAAGGAATTGGCATTGAAGAAATTTTAGAGGCGATCGTGAAGCGGGTGCCACCCCCACGCGATAAACTTCACGAACCTTTACGCGCTTTGATTTTTGATAGCTATTACGACAGCTACAGAGGTGTAATCGTTTATTTTCGCGTGATGGATGGTAACGTCAAGAAAGGCGATCGCATCCATTTGATGGCGTCTGGCAAAGAATACGAAATTGACGAGATCGGTATTCTCGCCCCTACCCAAAAGCAAGTGCAGGAACTTCACGCCGGAGAAGTTGGTTATTTAGCTGCATCCATTCGCGCTGTCGCTGATGCGCGGGTGGGAGATACAATCACTCTCGCTTCCGCCAAAGCTAAAGAAGCTTTACCTGGTTACACCGAAGCCAACCCAATGGTCTTTTGCGGGATGTTTCCTATTGATGCTGACCAATTTGAAGATTTGCGGGAAGCTTTATCAAAGTTAGAACTCAATGATGCGGCGTTGCATTATGAACCGGAAACCTCCAGCGCGATGGGTTTTGGTTTCCGCTGCGGCTTCCTCGGTTTGTTGCACATGGAAATTGTCCAAGAACGTCTCGAACGTGAGTACAATCTGGATTTAATTATTACCGCGCCTTCCGTGGTTTACCAGGTGACAACGAATAAAGGCGAGGTGCTACTGATTGATAACCCCAGCCGTTTACCAGGACCAAATGATCGGGAAAAAATTGAAGAACCTTACGTCAAGGTAGAAATGATTACCCCGGAAGTCTATGTCGGGACTTTGATGGAGTTATCCCAAAATCGGCGCGGCATCTTCAAGGATATGAAGTATCTCGCCCAAGGACGGACTACACTCACCTACGAGTTACCTTTGGCGGAAGTTGTCACCGACTTTTTTGACCAAATGAAGTCGCGATCGCGTGGTTATGCCAGCATGGAATATCATGTAATTGGCTATCGTGAAAATCCTTTGGTACGCCTAGATATCTTGATTAACGGCGATCCTGTTGATTCTCTAGCGATGATTGTCCACCGCGACAAAGCTTATGCCCTTGGGCGGTCAATGGCAGAAAAACTCAAAGAACTCATCCCCCGTCATCAATTTAAAGTCCCCATCCAAGCTACCATTGGCAGCAAAGTCATCGCCAGCGAACAAATCCCCGCCTTGCGTAAAGATGTGCTGGCTAAATGCTACGGCGGTGACATTAGCCGCAAGAAGAAACTGCTACAGAAGCAGGCGAAAGGTAAAAAACGGATGAAATCTGTCGGTACAGTCGATGTCCCTCAAGAGGCATTTATGGCTGTGCTGCGGTTAGATCAGCCGTAACTCCCTTAACCCCCTAACTGTTGATGGAAGGGGGTTATGGCTATCCAATAGGAAGCAAATAAGGTGATGATGAGCGAAATGGAAAAACCATTGAGTGCTGGGGTCTTTGGGTTAAAAAGGATTAGATTGGTGCTAAGTATTGATTACATCTTGGAGAATTACAGTAGTTAATCCAGGGACGTTGCGGAAGCCGTTGTCATTGGTCAAGAAGACGGTACATCCAGATGAGATCGCGGTTGCAGCATGAATGGCATCAGGCGTTTTCAGATTGGCACTAGCGCGGAGGGCTGCTGCACTTTTGAGAATGGTTTGGCTGATTGGAATCAGACTTACTTCCGATGAAGTTAAGAGAGTTTCATAGCGTCGGATCATCTCTGTATTAGCTTGTCGAAGAGGCATGACAAGAGTTTCTAAGATAGCAAGTTCACTCGTCATGATTTAAATGCTTCCCAATTGCAGTTGTTGCCACATAGGATCGAGCAGGAGAATGTAGTCTGGAAATCGTTCAACGCTATAGATAATCGTCACAGTGTCAAGATAGATTAGACTGGAGGGCGGAAAGTTTAGCTGTCCCATGACGCACGCTCTTGTTGAACATACAGATCCGCCTCTTCAGGAGTTTGAAAAAGCTGTTGCCCAGGTGCTGAAGTGAGAATATCGATCGCGGATTGTTTTGGAGTTTCCAGCTGTGATGAGTGAAGAAGACGAGCTTTCAGGAGGTTTTGTTCAGCGGGCGGCAGGGCATTGATCGCCTGAATGAGAGATTCGACTAGTTTGAGATTAATTATTTGAGCTTGCATACTTTTATCTGTTTAGGGTGAAATTTAGGATCCGAGGAATGAGAAGTGAATGCGACACATATGCTGCCTCTATGTCAACAACCAAGATTATATATAATTGAGTTAAATATATGTTAGGTTGAAAAACCATGACACCGCGAAGCATAATTGTTAGACCTTTGGCAATTCCGCCTTTAGAAAATGGCGATTGTCTGACCCGCCTTGAATTTGAACGCCGCTACCATGCTATGCCAAAGGTGAAAAAAGCGGAATTGATTGAAGGTATTGTTTATATGTCATCTCCTTTACGATTCAGTAGTCATGGCGAACCTCATGCCGATGTTATAACTTGGTTAGGTGTTTATAAAGCTACTACACCGGGAGTTAAATTAGCAGATAATGCTACAACTCGTTTAGACGCAGATAATGAACCTCAACCCGATGCGCTGCTAAGAATTGAGACTGGACAGTCGCGGATTAGTGCAGATGATTATGTTGAAGGTGCGCCAGAACTAATTGTAGAAATTGCGGCAAGTAGTGCTTCCATCGATTTACATGAGAAATTCAAGGTTTATCGTCGCAATCAAGTTCAAGAATATTTAGTTTGGCAAGTGTACGAAAGCCAATTCAATTGGTTTCGGTTAACAAACGGTGAGTATATCCAACTAAGTGCGAATGCAGACGGTATTATTTGCTCACAAGTATTTCCCGGTTTATGGTTAGACACATCGGCATTATTAGCGGGGAATTTAGCTAGAGTCTTAGAGGTTTTGCAGCAAGGTTTGTTGACACCAGAACACAAGAGTTTTTTGCAGCAGTTGTCGGAAGGGTGATTGTTTCTCTTTGATTCATTTGATACCTGCTTCAAATTTGCTGATTGCTTGAATTTGGTCGGAAATCAAGATGCATTCTGATAGTAAGGAAATGTCAAGTTCTGGCAAAAGCTCACTTTGATCAATCTGTTCGTAGCCGTGGGTTGACAAAAACTTTAATGGTATTTCTTCTCTTAGGTGATATATTTTCAGCCGATTGTCCCAAAACCAAACTTCCTTCACTCCTAAGCGCCGGTAAGTTTCTAGTTTGTTAATGCTACCACTAGTGATAATCACCTCTATTGCTAGGTCTGGAATGTCTTTTTCTTCGCCAATACAGTAACATTCATCTGGTTCAGCCCCAGCTGTTTTTAGTTTATTTCTAAGAGTAGTACTCCCCATCGGAGTATGTTGAATCTGCTTTTTGAAGAGATAAAACTCAATTAAAAAAGCTATACGTGTTTTGATTTTTTCATGTCTTTTTGATGGGGACACAATTTCTAAGATTCCATCTAAGTAAGTAACGCGGTAATGAGAGTTATTTTCTAGTTTGGCTAGCAGCGCTTCATATATTTGCCAATCTACACCACTAGTAGTATGTCTCTCCTCGGGGTCATCAATATGAAGCAATTCTGACTCATCAATAAATTCTTTAAGTCCACTGACCATAATCTCTGTCCATGCTACATGATTAGCCGTATTTCCACTTAAAGCCTGAATTAAAATTAAAAAACTAAATTTTGCCTTGCAGCAATATCCAATTTATATACAATAACTTAACAGACCAGAAAAGATATCAAGTGTGGGATTTTGGTAGGAGGTGGGAAAAAACATGCTTGGTGTGAAGGAGCATTATTGGAGGATGGTAGCATATAGCGAGATACCTAGGGTAGTAAATATCCAAATGAGAGGTAAACCGCAATGATCACAGACAGTTTACTTTTTAGAATTTGTTTTGGTATTTAGCGAGTTTCAATTCCTGATTGGGATTGTGATCTACTAGCCTAAATATTTTTTAACTAAAAATGACTGAGGAATTTAAATTATAATTATACTAGGGATGTATTTTTCAGAGTACTGCACTGTGGGGCTTTTCTCTAACTAACTGCTAGTAGGGAGATTTTTGAATGCTTGATAAATCTATAAATATCGAAGATTTAAAAAGACTTTCTTTACATCTAAAAGATAAAATTCCTTATCTTAAGATGTTAGTTTTATTTGGTTCGAGGGCAACTGGTAGGATTCATGCAAATAGTGATTGGGATTTTGCAGTTCTCTATGATGAAGAAAAACGCCAAGACTATATGTTAAATCCTTTTTCCTGGTTTGAAGTAGCTGGTATTCTAGCTTTAGAATTTAACATACCTGACAAAGATACATGTATTGATGTTGTCGAATTGAATCACTGCTCTGCGTTATTGGCTCATTTTATTGCTCGTGATGGTAAAGTTTTATACGAGACTAAACCACAAGAATTTGAAAATTTTCGACAGCTTTCACTATTAACTAATTCAGAAATAAAAAATATAGAAAAAGCTAAAATTCAAAAGATAGATGATTTTTTACAAGAGTGGAATTCATGACAAATATTGATATTCCTGTCGTTGTAAATAAACTAGAGTTAATTAGTCGATATCTCATAAGTCTTAAAAGATTCGAGCAGATTAGCCTCAATGAGTATCTAAATGATTTTGATAAACAATTGATTGTGGAGAGATTACTTCAATTAATGATTCAGGCGGCAATAGATATTAATGACCATATATTATCCCGAATGAATATAGTTACTTCTAGAAGGAGTAATTTTGAAGCATTTATTGAACTTAGTAAATGTGGTGTCCTTACTCCAGAATTAGCAGGACGATTGGCACAGTCAGCAGGGCTAAGAAACCGTCTTGTACATGAATATGATGATATAGACTCTAGCCAAGTTTTTCGAGCCATAAATTTTGCCTTGCAGCAATATCCAATTTATGTACAGCAAGTCAACGCTTATTTAAATTCGCTGGACACTATATTATAATTTGTCAGATCTCATCAGAAGTGCGATATCCCGAACGCGAGTACGTGTTCGCAGGACATAGGGATGAAGCGTTTTACGCTATTGCACCTCTAATTTCGTCCCAAAACAATTTTCTGCCATATTATCCGATAAATTACGCTCCTTTTTTAATTACTCTTGTAAATCGAAGTTCACTTTATCGTAAATATCTGCCAGCACAATTTCAAAAGGAACAGAGTTGAGAGAGATGCTTTCATCTGCAGCGTTATACTCAGTAAATACCCAGCGGTTATTATCGGTTTTATAGTATTGCTCTACATGCATCGTATATTGCTCAATCAAAAGATATTCCTGAAAGCTTGGAATTGAGCGATATGCTGCAAATTTTTCATCTCGGTTGTAACTTCGCGTCGATTTTGATAGAACCTCAGCAATCATCACTGGATTCATAATGGTGTCTTTTCGTCCTGGCTCAAATTCTAGTTCTCCAGCAATAACCATGACATCAGGATACGTGTGAATTCGCTTGTTTGGAATCCACAGTCTCTGGTCTGTAATGAAAACATCATACGGTTGGCGCTTAAGTATAAAATTCAGCGCACCACTGAAATTTAGAGCAATTCTATTGTGATTAGGTGTTCCGCCTGTCATTAGGATAATTTGACCATCAATATATTCATGACGTTCCTGGGAATTAACTTCTAGTTCTAGATACTCTTCTGGTGTGTAATAGCGTTGTTGTGCAGAAACCATCTAAATTTTACCCTCTTAAGTCTTTTTATAAAATAGCAGTTGTCAATAGATATAACTCTAATTTTCCTGAACCATCCAGACTAGCATTCCTAATAATAGCTCAACAGGCGGGACTGCGTAGTCATGGAGGTCAATAAATAGGGTCTGTCCTTCCAACTTCAGAAATCTCCAAGCAGTACCACTGCTGACACTCCCGTAAATTGTTTTAATAGTCCCGTTGTTAGTTTGATTAAATTTCTGCGCCGCGACCATTTCGGCTGCACACTGTCCTAAACCCGTTTTTAAATCGGCTTTTTTCGCTTCGACAATTACTACTACTGGCGCTTCAATAAACACCTGTTCGGGAGAACGGCTGATTAAAAAATCACAAACTCCATTTAATCCCAATGCTGGATCGACAGTGAAATCCTCGCCGGAAAAAAGGCTAACTTGTCTTTGGAGAATCTTGCGTACTTCTACTAAAATCGGACTAATAATCAATTCCGATCGCGCTTTTTCAGAACCTGTAGCGATCGCAAGTGATAATCCTTCATCCAAAGATTGAGTTAAATAAGAACTAGGAGCGATCGCATCTATCACAGGCAGAAATCTCCCCCCTTCGACAGTTGACAAGTCAAAATCACGTTTAGCTTTTGCAAGCGTGAATTCGCTGTATGACATTAAAAACCTCTTTTACCTTCATTTTGCCATTAAAATTGCTTGCCACTCATCATCAGTTAGCGATCGCGCTTCTAATTTCATCCCAAAACAATTTTCCGCCGCCACAATCATCGCCGCCATCACTGCTTCTATTTCCAGTGAAGGTATTTGCGGCATCAATGACTCATCGCCAAACACCTGTTGAAACAATTCTACATCTGGCTGCAACCGCATCGAACCATGTTGCAACACTGCATCACCGTGCCGCAGTTGAGCACTACCAATCAACTTAGCACCATCTATCGTGACTAAATCTGCCCCAGTCGCCGTCCCAAAACAATTAGGGTTGTGAATATAACCGCGTCCCGCAGTACCGTAGTCTAATTCCACGCCAAGCGATCGCCAGCCTTGAATTAAAAACTCACAAATTTCTTGATATGCTTGAACGCGTGAACCTCCCAATCCCGATGTCACCACTGCATAAGTCAAATCACCTTGATGCAACACCGCCCTTCCACCCGTGGGACGCCGCACCAACTCTAACTGCTGACCTTGCCAAGTTAGCTGCTGCCAATCTGTCGGGTATTTGTGCTGATGATAACCCAGAGAAATCGCCGGTGGTGACCAAGTGTAAAATCGTAAAGTTGGCGGATGTAAACCTTGGATGTGCTGTTCTAGCAACCAACGGTCAACCGCCATTTGGATATTCCCCGACGCCGACAACAACGGAATCAACCGCCAATTATTCAAGCGGCGAATTCAGATTGTAAAGCTTCTTCATGATCGTTAGCGATCGTTGCTACTACCGTTAGTAGGCGGGAAATTTCGCCCGGAGACAACTCTGCCAATGTGCGTGTTGATACAACCACCACTTGATTGTCAATAATCCCAAACCGAGCCTCAAAAGTACTTGACCAGTTCATTTCTAGCAACTGGCGCATCAGTTTATCTTCATTCTTTGCTGGTAACTTTAATACCATCGACCAAACAGTCAAAGTATCATCATCACTCAATCCCGTCAGTTGGACAAATACTTCCGCCTTACCATACTTAAACTTCCACAAATGACCATTCGCTGGAGTTTGGCTGACCATCGCGCTATTATCCGCATCTAAGCTAGCGATGACAGTTTGAATCACTTGGATATGATCACTAGTCGTTTCCTCAATCAGTGCATCGGTAACAGCCATTTCTGGATCGTTCTGCTGGGTTGCCATAATTTTCCTACTTTAAAATTTTCGAGAATACAACCTCACTGTATAGCGTGTAAACACAGTTCTTGCCAAGTATTTTTTTGTTAGTTAACAATCTTCTACGTTTAAACACAGAACAAGGGCGCAAGCTTTGCGCCCCTACAAAACTTGATATCACTTAGGCTAACCGAGCCTTACCCAACCCCCAATACGCGTCTTGTAGGGGCACAAAGCTTGCGCCCTTCCCTCGTAAAGCAAATCGTATTGATACAGCTTTACTCTGGCTTGTGAGCAATCCAATACTTACTCACGAAATGAACCTGAGTATCAACATTTACAAAACCTGCTGTTTCCAACCGTTCTTGGAAGTTATCTGTGATGTAATTCTTGTAATAAGGCTCGTGAAAAACTTCTGGGAAGCTTTCCATGATCGGTCCCAGGTCACCAGAATCACTCGTTTGAATCGAGTCACAGATCACAAACACGCCTCCAGGCTGTAGCACCCGGAAACATTGCTCAATCACTTGCTGACGTACAATTGGCGGTAACTCGTGGAAAGTAAACACGCAGGTCACAGCCTGGAAATAGTTATCTAGATAAGGCAACTCTTCGGCATTCGCCTGTAACAATTGTGGCAACTCACCAGGAATCTCCGATAGTGACTGATTCGCCTTCCGTAAATAAGCTGGAGACAAATCGGTACCAAACAAAGACGCTTGCGGCAAAGTAGCCCGAATCGCTTTGAGAGTTCTGCCAGTACCACAGGCGACATCTAATACCCGTACCTGTCGGGGAGATAAAGACGCAAATCCCGTTTCTATAGCTGCCTTCAACGGCGCAAGAATTCGTCGGCGCATCGGATCAGCCGAACCACCAAATAATAACTCGACTTGGAGATCGTAGAGATTAGCTGAGCGATCGCTCAAATAACCATCAGTTTGGTGGTGAAAATTTTGCACATAGTAACTGGGATAACCAGTCAGATCGATTTGCGGTGAAAATGCTTGGTATTGTTTTTGACCGATCCGGTTCCAAATTTCCGGCAGATCTAACCAGACTCCAGGATAGTAGCGGAAAAAGTCTTCCCAAGGATTGTCAAAGAGTAAGCTTTCCGGGTATACACCTCGTTCCGCATCTTGCCAATCAACGTCGATAAGTTGCTGAAGTCTAACTTGTAGTTTCTCTAAAACTTCCTTCGGTGCAGACTTAAGTGGCAGATCGGTATTCGGAGAAACTAAGTTTTTTAACTGAGTGCTCAAAAGCTTGTGAGCAAGACCAAAGTAATTTTTGCCATGCTGAAAAGTCTGATAAGTCAGCTTGGTTAAGGTGTCAGCCATATAAATATAAGAGATTGAACTACATTTGTATATTGTAAACAATTGTAATGAATAAATTTATAAACCGTTAGATAGGTATGTAGTGTGATTGAGACAAAAAAAGCCACCCACATGGGTGGCGACGAAAATTATCTCAATTAGCGAGAATTAGCAGTCGTAGTAAAGCTCAAACTCATAGGGATGAGGTAGCTTGCTGATGGGCTTGACTTCAGTATCCATCTTCAAAGCAATCCAGTTATTAATGAAATCGAGTGGGAATACTCCACACTCAGTTAGGAACGCATGATCCTTCTTGAGGTTCATCAGAGCTTCTTCCAGATTAGCTGGAGCCTTAGGCACCTTGGCTAGCTCTTCTGCACTCATTTCATAGATGTCCACATCCAAAGGTTCACCAGGATCGATTTGATTTTTAATCCCGTCTAAACCGGCACATAACATAGCCGAGAAACCCAAGTAAGGATTGCTAGAAGCATCAGGACAACGGAATTCCAACCGCTTCGCCTTAGGATTGCTACCAGACAATGGAATCCGAATCGAAGCTGAGCGGTTTCCGGCGGAGTAAGCTAGGTTTACAGGAGCTTCAAAACCAGGTACTAAGCGCTTGTAGGAGTTGGTAGTAGGGTTGGTGAATGCTAGCAGTGAAGGTGCGTGCTTGATCAAACCACCGATAAAATGTAGCGCCATTTGGCTTAGACCAGCGTACTTGTCGCCAGCAAACAACGGCTGACCATCTTTCCAGATGGACATATGGGAGTGCATCCCAGTACCGTTGTCATTATGCAACGGCTTAGGCATGAATGTCGCCGTCTTGCCGTATTTGCGGGCAACGTTCTTCACCACGTATTTATAGGTCATCACGTAGTCAGCAGCACTAACAAGAGGTGCAAAACGAATTCCGAGTTCGCACTGACCACCAGCGGCGACTTCGTGGTGATGCTTTTCAATCGGTACACCACACTTAGCCATTGTTAGTAACATTTCGCTGCGGATATCTTGCAGCATATCCGAAGGCGCAGTTGGGAAATAACCACGCTTTGCGCCGATTTTGTAACCTAAATTGCCACCCTCTGTATCTTTACCGCTGTTCCAAATCCCCTCATCAGAATCAATGAAATAATAGCCATGATGACCTTTTTGGTCAAAACGGATACTATCAAAGATAAAAAACTCTGGTTCTGGACCACAAAAAACAGTATCACCGATACCAGTAGAAATTAGATAATCGATCGCCTTCTGAGCAATCGAACGCGGATCGCGCTCATAAGGCTGCTCGGTGCGAGGATCGGCAATCGAGCAGATCATGCTCAGAGTCTTCTCTTTCATGAACGGGTCAATCCAAGCAGTCGTTGGGTCGGGAACCATCGCCATATCAGAAGCATTAATCGCCTTCCAACCGCGAATACTCGAACCATCAAAAGCAACCCCGCCAGAATTCACAAAAGAATCCTCTTCAATCAAACTTTTGTGAAAAGTACAGTGCTGCCATATGCCATACAGATCAACAAATTTCAAATCAATAAGTTCGATATTTTCATCTTGAATCATTTTCAAGAGTTGTTGCGCGGTTTCAGGCATGGTGACTCCTTATCAGTAAAATTACGTACTCAAACAGAAACAACCTAGAAGTTTTATAACCCTAGTCAGTAGAATCTCGATTGATATTACACCTGAATTATCCTAAAAAGAGAACCCAAAGCGTTTTGTAGTTTAAGATACTATTATGTTGGAAATCGAAAATTCAATTAAACTTTACTTCACATTCAGCACTAAAATTAGGTTTTAATGCAGATGACGTTGTACGGGGTCAACTTTGGCATAAGATCCTGATGTGGCAGTAAAGTTATTTATATTTAGGCAACAGCCTAGACATAAAAGCAAGAAAATATAAAATCAAACCACAAAAAAGCGAGATTGGGAGAACAAGGGAATGCGGGACGCAGTCACAAGCTTAATTAAGAATTATGACGTAGCCGGACGCTATTTTGACCGGAATGCGATCGACAGCCTCAAATCATACTTTGAAACCGGCACAATTCGAGTTCAAGCAGCAGGAGCAATCAACTCCAACGCTGCCGTAATTGTCAAGCAATCTGGTATTAAATTATTTGAAGAACAGCCAGAACTAATCCGTCCAGGCGGAAACGCTTACACAACTCGCCGCTACGCCGCCTGCTTGCGCGACATGGACTACTACCTGCGCTACGCAACCTACGCCATAGTAGCTGGTAGCATGGATGTCCTAGACGAACGTGTATTGCAAGGCTTGCGCGAAACATACAACTCTCTCGGGGTACCCATCGGTCCCACAGTTCGCGGTATGCAAATCATGAAAGATCTTGTCAAAGCACAAGTCGCAGCAGCAGGAATCACCAACACTGCATTCGTGGATGAGCCATTTGACTACATGACCCGTGAATTGAGCGAGAAAGATATTTAAGAATCATCGAGAACGGGGGATAGGGGTACTCCCTACCCCTGACTCCCCAATCCTCATTCCCTACTCCAAATTGGCAAAGCAAAGACTCGACACACTACTAGTAGAATTAGACTTATGCTCATCTCGCCAACTAGCGCAAAGGCTAATCCAGGCGGGAGAAGTAACCGTTGACGAGCAAATAATAGACAAACCCGGAACAGAAGTTAACATCGCCGCCCGCATTCATGTCAAGGCGCGATCGCGCTTTGTTTCTCGTGGTGGAGAAAAACTCATCAAAGCCTTAGAAACCTTCGCCATACCAGTACAAGATCGGATTTGCCTAGATGGCGGAATCTCCACAGGCGGCTTCACAGATTGTCTACTACAATCGGGAGCCAAACAAGTTTACGGAATTGACGTTGGTTACGGACAAGTGGAATGGCGCTTGCGAAACGAGGAGCGAGTAATATTACACGAACGCACCAACCTCCGCCATCTCACCCCCAATCAACTATACGGTGAAGCCGAAAAAGCCGACCTCGCAGTAGTAGACGTATCTTTTATATCCCTGACAAAAATTCTCCCAGCCCTATGGCAACTCCTGCAACCGCCAAGAGAAGCAATATTACTGATCAAACCACAATTTGAAGTTGGGCGCGATCGCGTGGGAAAAAAAGGTGTCGTCCGCGAGGCTCAAGATCAAGCCGAAGCAATATTCCAAGTTATGCAAACAGCCATAGAACTAGGATGGAAATTTCAAGGCTTAACCTGGTCACCACTTGTAGGTCCAGCAGGAAACATCGAATTTCTGCTTTGGTTGGGAGAGAATCAAACACCAGTACCGGATTTAAGAGAGGTTCTCCGAGTGACTAAATTGGCTCAGGAGGAATTAAAAAACGCGGAGAGGCGCTGAGGAACCGCAGAGTTACGCAGAGTTACTCCGCGCACCTCCGCGCAACCTCCGCGCCCTCCGCGTTTCAAAAACCACCTAATTCCTGCCGCAACCGATACATAATTGTATTCGGCTCCATCTGGTCGAGAATTTCCTCAATTACCGTACTCGCTCCCAGTTGTCCCCAGCTACAGCCTTTCTCTAAGTACGCCTGTGCGGCTTTTCCGACAGCGTAAGCGCCGTAGCCAGCGATTCCGCCTTGGGCGACTGCAGCGCCTGCGTAGGTTGAGAGGTTGGTGGGGTCTCCACTAGCGATCACGGCGGTAGTTTTCCCTAAGCCGATAATTAGGCTACTACCGATTTCGCTTAGTAGCAAGCCGCCAGAACTGAGGAGGATTGTTTTTAAGATTTTGCTGGCTTGATAGCCGGTCATTGGTAGTCCGTAGAGTTTGGCTAAGGAGCGGATGAGGATGAGGTCGGTAATTGTCCCGCCGATGATGTCTAAAAAGGCAATCGGATTTAAGCCGACTGTTAAGGCTTTGTATTTACTAAATTGCCAAATGAGGTCTTCGGCTTGTTGGGAACGCAGGGTCATGGTTTTTTGGGCGATCGCGGCTTCGGCTGCTCTTGCTTGAATGAGGGCGTTGAGGGCTAGGAGGGATCTGCCTTCTTGGTTGAGAATTTGCAATATTTTGGCTTTTAAGTCGTCTATTTGTGGCGGTTGTGTCTCCCACTCGTAGGTCACTCGTCCGTCTGGCCACTCTACTTGGACTTCTAGGGGTGGTGGTTCGGCTGCTACCATGACTATCTCTGCTGGGGATAGGAGTTGCTCTAGGCGGCGACTACCGGCATTTCCTGCGCCTAATTCTTGTAAGTTGCGGTAAATTAGTTGGCGATCGGTATCGGGATATAAGTCTATTTTGTTGAATACTAAAATTAGCGGTTTCTGTGATTGCCGCAGGTCACACAGTGCTTGATATTCTGTGCGGGTAATGTCACCAGAGACGACGAATAAAATTAGGTCAGCTTGTCTCGCTACATCTGCCGCCATTTCGGCTCGACTCTGACCGGCTATTTCATCTAATCCGGGGGTATCAATTAGTTCTACTTGAATTTTACCTCCTGGTTGCCAGCGGACTGAGCGCGGCCATTGCGTTACTCCGTTGAGTGGTCCTGTTTGGAGGATTTTCTCTCCTAGTAGCGCATTTAATACTGCTGATTTGCCACGACTAACTAAACCAAAGACGGCGATGCGGATGATGCTAGAGTCTAGCTTGTTCAGCCCGTTGGTCAAAACCTCTATTTCTGGTTTGAGTAATCCGGCTAATTCGAGATTTGCTGCGGACTGTCGGGGGGTGCGAAGATATCCATACCAAGATAGCGCTTGAGAGAGACTTGCCCGAGCGCGGTTTAAATGCGATTCTTGCTGTTTGGCAGTTGAATAAGTTTCAGTCAAGATTAACTCAGGAAGAACGGCTATATATCTATTTTGCGCTACGCTCACTAAGAGCGATAGAAATAATTTTAGCTGTTTCTCGGAGATTCGCCGAGTATCATATATAGGATAATTGCTACACCTAATATGGGTAATCATCAGATCTTCGTTTGTGAAGATGAAATATTGGCGGAGGTCCGACGTTGTCCAACAACGCCCGATGCGCCACCCCTTACCCATCGGAAAATTAGAGGATGAGATGGAAGCATCGTTGGAAATTACCTTGCAAATAGCGATCGCGGTGATCGCTGGCATCAGTGCCCAAGTGCTGGCTACTTACCTCAAAATTCCTGGTATCGTTTTTTTGCTGCTTTTTGGCATCATCCTTGGTGGTGACGGCTTGGGTCTGTTACACCCCCAATTGCTCGGTACAGGACTAAATGTAATTGTTGCCTTATGTACAGCAATCATTTTATTTGAAGGCGGACTCAATCTTGATTTAAATGACTTAGGGAAACTTTCCGCTAGTTTACGTCATTTAGTAACTTTTGGGACATTAATTACCCTGCTGGGCGGTAGTATGGCAGCTCACTGGCTGGGTGAATTTCCTTGGCCAATTGCTTTTCTTTACGCCTCAATAGTTGTTGTGACGGGTCCGACTGTCATCAGTTCCTTACTTAAAGAAGCAAATGTTGATCGTCAAGTGGCAATGCTTTTAGAAGGTGAAGGCATTTTAATTGACCCAGTCGGAGCAATTTTAGCATTTGTTGTTTTAGATACAATTTTAAATGGCGATACAGACATAGTCAAAGCCTTCATCGGTTTGAACTTACGCCTCGGCGTTGGTAGTGCGATTGGTGCTGCTGGTGGCTGGTTAATGAGTTTTATATTTAAACGCGCTAATTTTATTTCTTTCGAGTTAAAAAATTTAGTAGTGTTGGCGCTGTTGTGGGGTTTATTTGCTTTAGCGCAAACAATCCGCAGCGAGTCAGGACTAATGGCGACAGTCGTAGCGGGAATTGTTTTTGCCAATTCTTCTGTCCCTGAAGAACGCTTATTACGCCGCTTTAAAGGTCAATTGACAATTCTTAGTCTTTCAGTACTATTTGTCTTACTGTCAGCAGATTTATCCATCGCCAGTGTATTTGCCTTAGGTTGGGGTAGTTTCTTTACAGTTCTAGTCCTAATGTTTATCGTCCGTCCGATTGACATTATCGTCTGTACCTGGAACAGCGACCTTAACTGGCGACAGAAATTATTTTTAAGTTGGGTCGCACCTAGAGGGATTGTCTGCGCCTCAATTGCTTCCTTATTTGCTATTCTACTCACCGAACGCGGCATCAACGGTGGCGATTCAATTAAAGCCCTAGTCTTCCTGACAATTATGATGACCGTCTTCTGTCAAGGGTTAACAGCAGCGAGGATTGCCAAATGGCTGAAAATCACTTCCACAGAAGCCACCGGGATCGTCATCGTCGGTTGTAACCCTTTGAGTATTTTAGTCGCCCGGATATTTAAAGAACGCGGAGAATCAGTTGTGATGATTGACACACAACCTGAAGCCCGCGAACTAGCCGAATCCGAGGATCTGCGTGTACTCGCCAGCAGCGCCTTAGATGACAATGTATTAGAAGAAGCCGGACTCGGTTCACTCGGAACCTTTCTCGCCGTCACCAACAATGGCGAAGTCAACTATATATTAGCTCAACGAGCGGTCGAAGAATTCCATCCTCCCAGAGTCCTAGCCGTTTTTCCGCGTGACCCTCAAGCAAACACCAACGAAAATAACACCGCAATTCTCCAGGCTTTTTTCCCGGAATTACAAATTAAAATCTGGAATGATTATATTACTGACGGACGAGTCAAATTAGGTACAACGACACTCAACGAACCAGGATTTGATTCCCAACAAAGCCACATCCAAACTCTGATGTGGGCAGGCGAACTCATTCCTTTAGTTAGAGAACGAGATGGTACATTATGGGTGATGCCAGCCACTGAAGACTGGCAACCAGGCGATCGCATTATCTACCTCTTGCACGACCCCAGACCAAGTTTATTAAAACGCTTGTCGGGGGCGACTCAATCCACTCGCCTCTCTTTGGAGAAATTGCCAGAGGTTGATGAGGTTCCTATTGCTCAATTGTCGGAGATTTCGTTGGGGAAGCAATAGGTTTTTTTTGAAACGCGGAGGGGGAGGAGGTAACGCAGAGGGGCGCGGAGTTACTCGGCGATACTCGGCGCTACCTCGGCGATACTCTGCGTTTCACTCATTTCTTTCTCCTGCCAAACTAAGCCGGATAAGTGCAGTATCGCTAAAATCAGTGCTCCAGTTGAGACAATATAGCTATGGATGGTGTATAAATGCTGGATTGTGAGAGTGCTGATTGCTCCACCGCCGGTGAGGATATCTCTTAGTTGTGGTCCAATTAGGGGGATGGAGTTGATGGTTCCTAATTCAATGTTGAAGCGCCAGTATCCGTCTTGATCCCAGCCGAGGCTCATTGATGTCCAAGCAAGTCCAATGGCGCTGAGGGTGAATAGGATGCCGCTAAACCATGCGAATAACCAGCTTGAGGTAAATTGCCGACCTAAAAACATGACGACAATTTGGATTAAGGCAATGGTAATTACTCCATACCCGGCTAGGGTGTGCATTTTGCGGAATAACCAGCCGTAGGATACGGTGGTTGTGATTGTTTGTAAAGATTTAAATGCTGCGCCGGCTACAGGTTCATAGTAGAAGGATAGTAGTACGCCTGTAATCACGCCAATGAGGGTGAGAGTCAGAATGGCGATGGACAGTGCTGTTGCTGTTCGCCGCAATGCGAAGTCAACTTGGGTGGTTGGAACGTTTAATTCTTTCATACCGTGGGTTAATGTATATTTTTATTACAATTGTAGCTAACTAATCATAAATTATGCAAACACAAAAACTGATGTATTGAGTTGGCAATGCTTATGGTAATATGTGCTTGATGCGACTAAAAACGGTTTAATGTCATTTTTTCATCGCCTAGAGGGCTTACCCGCCGCAGCAATGTTTAAACTAGAATAGAAGGCGCGTATCTCCAGGCAGCGCGAAGCGATTGTCCTTTGGGACAAAGCACTTTGCGCTCTTCGCAACTTTTGACCAAATACCTTAGTCTATTTTAATTAGTCAAATTTTAAAAAATTGTACCAGTTGCGTTCTGATTCCTAGCATCTGAAGTTAATATTTAAAGCGGTGTGCAATAAAGCTTCAAGAATTTGATTCCCAACTCATGGGGTTTATTAAATGAAAATTAGAGTGAGCGGTACCAACATATGTCCTACATTTCCATACTCAAGAATATTCCCGGATTTTTTGGTCAACCTGCTGGCATAGCCACTATTGCTTCTTTGGGTCTTCATGGGATACTGGGGTTGGCTTTACCGTTATTTCCGGCTAATTCTAAACCTACAGAAAAACCTCCAGAGAAAACTGTGCCTTTGGTGACTTTAACTCCCGAAGAGCAAAGCCGTTTGCCATTTATGAACCAGAGGCAAGCAACTCCGGGGGTCATCGCCCAAATGCCTCTAACCAATAGCACTGGTCTGTTATTACCGCCGATGCCTCCGCCTTTGTCTACTTCGTTGGGTGGTGGTACTGTACCCCCGATTGGTAACTATGCTATTAGTTCTATACCTAGAAATCAGCCGGCAAATATGCGAATCGGACGCTTAGGTGATAAAACCGCAGCCAAGGTCGATTCTAGTCAGCAAGCATTTATCGATAAGAAGGGTCAGCCTTTTACAAAATACACGAATAATAGACCGCTTTACGATCCATCTGTTGTTAAAATTGGCGACTCTATTCGTAACAGTCAAAAGTTAGAAAATTCTACTAGAGTTACTGACAACTCTCCTTTACCGAATATAGAACCGCAAAGGATGGCTTCTTTGCCAACTAATTCGACTGTAAATCTCCAAAACCCTGATACTCCGACACCCAAATTATACGTGCCATCCGTTAACGCGTCTGAACCCGCACAGAATTCTGTGAATCCGCTGACACCAGGCTCAAATAATTTTTCTCTAGGAGAATTGAATTACGGTAATCAAACTACGTCACCAGGAGTTATCAGACCAGGTAATCAATTACCAAGACCTGTTAATCCTTATGGCACAAAACCGAATCTAACTGCTTACGGAAACAATGTAGGTAATCAGTCTGTTTCTGGTACGTCATCTTCGTTGAATAATTCAATTGCTGTCGGAAACAATCTTGGTAATCAGTCTGTTTCTGGTACGTCATCTTCGTTGAATCATTCAATTCCTTTAGGAAACAATTTCGGTAATCAGTCTCTTACAGGTATTCCATTAAGAGGATCAAACGCATTAAACATAGATTCTGGCAACCAATATCTGGAATTGACGAAAAGATATCCGAATCATCTGTCGCCAGAAATTATTCGTAAGCAGATACCGAGTAGTGCGGGGGTGGTAGGTACAATTGGTGGTAATTTAGTGGTTGATGCTGACGGCAAAGTTATTGATTTTAAACCCTCCGGTAATCCTCCGCTTACCTTATCTGCCGCTGCTAAGACATATTTTCGAGGTTACTTTTCCAAAGAAGCGAGTGGCAGAGTGAGGGTGCAAAGATTTCTGTTTACTTATGTGCCGGGAACTAATATTCCTATTACTCAAAGCACTCCGCCTACTGGTACCTGGAATCAGAAGCTAAACCCGACCAAACCAAATAATCAAACTCAAAGCTTCAACAGTACTACTACTCAACAGCCTGTTACTACTGGTACTGGAAAAATGACACCAACGGGCAGTAGTAACAATCTCGGACAACGATTGAAAGAGGGACAGAATTCACAAGCTAATAGTCAATCGTCACCAATTCCTGTAAGTAGTAATCCATCAAAAACATCCGCAAATATACTTAAGGATTGGATACGGAAAATACAAGGACAACAATAAATGGTAAAAAACCCCATTAGCTGTGCCAAAGGGGTTTTTTACAAGGAGAATTTCTTCGGACGTAACTTTACCAGCCTTTTTCTGCTTGCTGTAAGACGTAAGCCGAAACATCGAAAATCTCCGTCTGGCTTAAGCGATCCTTAAAAGCTGGCATCGCATTTTTACCATTCTGAACTTGGTAAATAATCGCCTGCATCAAGTCAGGGTCAGCCTCCAAGTACTGTTCTAAAGCTTCCTTTTTCAAGGTTTTATTAGCTAGAAGAACATTGCTACCGCCAACATGGCAAGCAGCACAGTTAGAAGTAAAGATTTTTGCCCCATTAGATGGTTCTGCTAAGGCTGGGTTAATATATGTAAATGCAAAGGCTAAAGCTAATAGTAGAATAGATAACAGTTTTTTCAATATATTCTCCTCGCTCCCACGAATATAGTCAGTGACAAAAACATAAGCGCACAGACTATTCTACGCCCGCAACCGCTGTTTTTGGTTAACTTGACGGTGAGGAAAATTCGGTGTTGATACAAATGTTGCTTAATATTTAAATTTGGTTAAAGGAAAAGAGTTAAAATACTTATTTGCATTCTCGAACCCTTTCCCTTTAACCTAGGTGTCTTTAACCTTCAACTGTGATTTTACCAATCATGCCTGCACCACGGTGAGGTTCGCAGTAGAAAGTATAAGCGCCCGGTGCTGCATCAGCAGGAAAAACAGTTTCCTGTTTTTGACCAGGGGACATCATTAACTGCTTGTGGGATAAGGCTTTAGCCAAAGTTGCATCCTTGGCTGGGTTTTTGGCGGGATCGAAAACCACGTTGTGGGGAGGAACTTTATTATTTACCCATTGAATTGTGTCGCCGGCTTTGATTGTCAGCTTAGCTGGTTGAAAAGCTAGCATGCCTTTATCAGTACCCAACTTGATTGTATATGTCTCAGCGGCTGCAGGTGGGGCAAATAACGCGAAGCTACTGACCACTAATACCATTGTCAACAAAGCTAACCCTAGACGCCGCAAACTTGCTGTAATTGATTTCATCCCGTTCTCCTAAACTAAAACTTTTATCTTCCTATTCCTATTTTAAATATATTTGACCCCAAATATGACAACTTGTCATAGATTAATTTATTTTTTTTTTAGCACCCTATTACTAGTAAGAAATACTGACCAAGAAGAATTCAGAATTCAGTCCTACAGAATTCAGTATAAATTCTGTAGGACTAGGTGGCGAATCGAGGTTGCAATCCCCCAAATTCATTCGTGGGGTTACTCTAAAGGAGTGAATGGATACTGTATTCTTCTGCAATCCACTACTAATTAGTCAAGGCACAACATTGCTGTGCCCTAACATATTGTCTATTACCTCAAAAAGTTTCTGCACCCCAACCTGGAGCCTTCTGAGCCGCTGTGAGGACAAAAGCGGCAAGGTTCTCCGCCTGAGTGTTTGATAACCAACTTTCTGGCACTTGTCGGCACCAATAGGTTTCTTCACTGCCATCGTAGGTCATCGGTTGGCGGAAGAAGGCAACTAGGCTACCGATGTTATCACGGCGCGGATTAGCGCTTGAGAGGGTTTTCAAGGCTAAGGATTTGGGTGGGTCTGGTAAAGTTGCTCCTCCTACATGACAATTCATGCAGTTACTTTCAAACAGTTGTTTCCCACTCGACAGGTCTTGCGGTGAAAATGGACGTGTTTCCCCTTCTTGGTTGATCTCAAGAGCAATTGGCTCATTGACATGCAAAAACCGCACTATATAAGAATCGACATTGGCAGCAAATGCCGGGAGGGTGCCAAGATTAAAAATTATTACAATTGCTAAAATTCCGGCAATCCGAGTCAGTAATCGATGCAGCATTCCTTTGAAATTAAATTTTGACTTTCGTTGGGCTGACAAAAAAGAATACATTCGCCCCTTCGTCAGGAGCCAGAATTTATACTTTACTCTGTGCGACTGGTTAAAATATTCTCTCCGAAGCGAGATTTGAAATTGGGAAGTTACAAAATGTTAATTTTTCAACCCCCCAATCTCAAATCTCATGGCTCGACTTTAGTAATAGATTTTACCGCCGCCCCACTTGTCGCCGACGATCTTCGGTTGCAGGAGAATATGTCCGGCTATAGCCTCTAAGTCCTCATTAGTCAGATTTCTCATTTCGGTGTAAATATCTGCACTCTTGAGACTAGGGTGAAGTTCGGAAATCTCTTCTTCCCCATCATAGGTAGTCGGATTTTTCATGTAATCTACCAAACCTTCGACATTGTTCCGGTTTGGTGAAGCGAGGGACAGGGTCTCTGGATCGAGTCCAACGTTCTGGTTTGTCTTGGTGACGCCTCCCGCATGACATTGAGCGCAGGCGTAGTTAAATAGACGTTTGCCTTCTTTGACTTCTTTTAAACTCAGTACAACAGTGTCACCTTGTTCATTCAATGGCACTGTGCGGATACCTGTGTCTAATTCCAGCGCTGTCGCACTACCGACAACAAATTGAAACGCGATCGCGACTGTCACCACGAAAAGCACAATAAATCTTCTAAACATGTTTCCCCTTAAACATTTTGACGCTACTCGCAGCATGTGAGCAACTCTCACTCTTTCTCGGCGAGCAATCATACTTTTGTTAACAAAATTATTATCACCCACCTAGGTCACTTGTTTTCCTCGCTAACCGAGTCACCAGTGCTTGGGTATTGAGACATTATCTGGGAAATAATTGCCTTTGCATCCTCTAATGCCAAACGGGTCTCAGAGTTTTTATAGGCAATCCCCAACTGATCGCATAAAGAAAGCACTGTCGCCACAGACACGCTGTAGTCCGCTGCGATCTCTGCAATGGAGAGGTCTGCAAAACCCATAATACTTGTTCACTGATTGAGTAGAGATTGAGCTGCTCTAATACCAATATCACGTTCGCAGTGCAATTTGTTCACTTCCTACTCAGCAACTACGGGGAATGACATTTTCTCAAACATCGCCACATGGGAGGTAGTGGAGATGGGCTGGTGTAGGCTAATTAGCTGCGCTAGGGTTTTCTTTAACTGGGTGCGAGGAACGATCGCGTCGACAAAACCATGCTTCAGTAAATCTTCGGCAGTTTGAAAGTCATCTGGAATTTTTTTGATACCTACAGTTTGCTTAATCACTCGTAGACCAGCAAACCCAATGGTCGCCTGAGGTTCTGCCAAAATAATATCTCCCAACATGGCAAAACTGGCGGTGACACCACCTAGTGTGGGGTGAGTTAGCACTGGGATGTAAAGTAATTTTGCTTCTTGATGTCGCTGCAACGCGCCGGATATTTTCGCCATCTGCATTAGCGATAGCATTCCTTCTTGCATCCTCGCGCCACCAGAGGTACAAATAATCACCACAGGATATCGCCGCCCAGTAGCTTGCTCAATCACGCGGGTGAGTTTTTCTCCGACTACAGAACCCATACTCCCACCGATAAAGCGGAAGTCCATCACCCCGAGAGCTATAGGTAAACTGTCGAGTTGACCTAAACCAGTTTGGACAGCTTCGACTAAGCCGGTTTTTTCCTGAGTTTCCCGGAGACGCTCGTTGTAAGGTTTGCGATCGCGAAATTGCAAAGGATCGGTAGGAGATAAATGCTCATCTAGTGGTCGCCAAGTATTCGCATCAATTAACTGACGGATGCGCTCGTGGCTATCGACTTGATTGTGATATGCACAATCTCCACATACCATTTGGTTGGTGCGGAGGTCTTTGGTGTAAGCTAAAACACTACACTTTGGACACTTGTGCCATAAACCATCAGCAATTTCTCGCTCTTGGCGATCCTGGTTCATCGCTCCCGGTTTGCGACGATTTGCAAACCAATCAACCAGAGACTTCAATCCGCGTGATTCTTCGTTGTTAGCCATTTTTTATCTAAATAAGCTGCGTTGTGGGTCAAAAGGCAAATCAACCCAATCACTCCCAGTGTAGAGAGCGCTTACTAAATCGTTACACCCTCACTGAAAGTTTTTTAGGCTTTTAAATTCTATTTTCTTAGGGAGTTAGACCGAATTTTACATGCAACAGTTGCCCAAAAGATGAATAATACTTTACTAATTTTAGGTTTATGTGTCTGTTTGCTCTTCTTCCAAAGGACTTAGGAGCAGTAAAGCTGTCCATTTGTCTTTCACTCGCACTTGTACGGCGGCTGGACTGCCAGAGCCAAAGTAGGCTACCATGCCCAGGTCGATGAGTTGAACCGGAATGTCATGAGCAATGAGAATCTGCTCTATGAGTTCTGCTTCCCAACGAGTACTAGTGGTTAAAAGGGTAATCCAAGTCACAGGGTTATCTTAGCGTGAACGCCATCAGTTTAATGACTACTCACGAATAACTGTAAATAGCTGCCTAAAATTGCTTCCCCACCAAAGAGTGTCAAAATGGAGCCTAAAGCCAGAAAAGGTCCAAAAGGCATTCTTGAGGAACGCTTGAGCCAACCTAATGCTAAAGCACTCCCACCGCCAAATGCTCCCAAGGCACAGGCGATAAAACCCGCTAAGAGCAAATACTTCCAACCTAACCAAGCACCCATCATCGCGGCGAGTTTCGCATCTCCTCCTCCCATTGCGCTTTTTTGAAATATTATGGCACCGAGTACGGCGATCGCATCAAATAGCCACAACCCGAGCACGGCTCCGCTAATGGCTACTATTAACTGATTTTCCCACCCAGGATGACCTTCACTGAAGAAACTTAGCATCAGCTGAAATCCGACTCCTAATACCAAACCTGACTGAGTCAGTTGATTTGGTAAAGTCATTGTGTCTAAATCTATCAGGGATAGTGCTAATAACCAGCTAACAAAAGCACAATATCCCAATGTCAAAGATGATACTCCAAAACGCAAGAAAATCAGTACAAATGCTAGCCCTGTAACTGCTTCTACTAGTGGGTAACGTTTAGATATTTTACTTTTACAATAGCGACAACGTCCGCGCAGCCACAACCAACCTAAAACAGGCACATTATCATCAGCGCGAAGTTGATTTAAGCAATGGGGACAGCGCGAAGGTGGCCAAAGAATTGATAACTTTGCGGGTAGGCGATAAACTACTACGTTGATAAAGCTGCCGATCGCTGCGCCAAAAATAAATACAATTGCCAGTATTGGCAATATTAGTATGATGTCCATTCCCTTTTAACCTCGTGCGGTCTCAAGTTTAGCCTTGGGGCTGGGGGAATGGGGGGAGGGGAAATGCAGAGTTTCTTCGTGGAGGGGTTAGTGGATTTGGGCTTCGATTTGGCTGGCGGGGACGAAGCATTCTTGGGGGAGTAGGATTGGGCGGTCGGAGAATGTGGGTTTACCTCGATGGGTGACACGATTTATGGCTACACCGGCTGGAAGGACTTCTAAGTCTTGGTTGGCTGTGCAGTAAGTGTGATAAATGTTACGGGCAGACCTGATGAGAGTTGGGTCACTTAATGCTGAGAGTATTGAGTTGGTCTGAGTTCCGAGTTCTTGTTGAAAAACGTACACCACTCCTCGCCCCTATCTATTTTGAATACTACTGTAATTTTATACGTAAACTTTCCGTATGGTCAGGAAAGTTTTTCTTTGGAAGCGGTAAACGTTATTGTTCTAGAGATCTGATTAACGCTTCGCCCATTGCTTGACAACCTAGTAGGTTCATCCCGGTTGACATGATATCACCAGTGCGATCGCCTGTTGCTAAAACTTGCAATACTGCTTGCTCGATTTTGTCAGCGGCTATTGGTTCGTTTAAGCTATAGCGTAGCATCATCGCGGCACTGAGTACTTGGGCTAGGGGATTGGCTTTGTCTTGTCCGGCGATGTCTGGTGCTGAACCGTGGACAGGTTCAAAAACCCCTGGTCCTTTCTCACCTAAACTTGCTGAGGGCAACATGCCAATACTGCCAGTTAACATGGCGGCTGCATCTGAGAGGATATCACCAAATAAGTTGCCGGTGACGATTGTATCAAATTGTTTCGGAGCGCGTAATAACTGCATCGCCGCGTTATCGACGTAGAGGTGAGATAATTCGATATCGGGATATTCTTGACTGAGTGCGGTGATGCGATCGCGCCACAGTTGAGATACTTCTAGCACATTTGCTTTATCTACTGAACACAGTTTACCTCCGCGTTTGCGTGCGGCTTCATAGGCGACTCTGCCAATGCGGTCAATTTCCGACTCGGTGTAAGCCATTGTATTCACGCCACGCTTTTCACCCGTTTCTGTTGTAAAAACTCCTCTCGGTTGTCCGAAGTAAATCCCGCCTGTCAATTCGCGCACTACCATAATATCGACGCCGGCGACAACCTCTTTTTTTAATGTCGAAGCATCAATGAGTTGAGGTAATATTTTCGCTGGACGCAAATTCGCAAATAATCCTAACCCCGCCCTTAATCCTAACAATCCTGTCTCTGGACGCTGATGACGCGGGAGATTATCCCATTTATAACCGCCAATCGCTGCCAACAAGACAGCATCGCTATGACGACACATCTCTAATGTGTCCGCCGGTAGCGGTGTACCTGTCGCATCAATCGCCGCCCCACCTATTAACGCTGATTGAAATTCAAACTCAATCCCAAGTTGCTTCCCAACAACTTTCAGCACATCTACCGCCACACTCGTGATTTCGGGACCAATGCCATCGCCGGGAAGTAAAGTTATGCGGTACTGGTTCATAGCTTGTATTTATCTAAATTTTGGCGCAAAGTAGATATCATACAATGAGCAGCTGTACCTATGTAGTTTTCAATTTATTCAAACACATAGATAGCGATGATTGAAGGCGACAGCCTGGTTTTTAACAAGCTTTCTTGCGCGGATTTGTCACGACCAATTCCAACTCCCATCCTGGCACTTGATGCACGCGGCTGGTGATGTGCTGCAAGTCTTGAGAACCGTCGAGGGTGAGATTTTCCCGGCTGCGGACTTCGACAGCAATGACTTTATTTTTCCTTTGGGCAATTAAATCAAACGCGCAATCTGCTAAATTTGGTGGGAGGTCATCAGGAGACGGATGCAGGGTAACGTTATATCCCCGGTGCCGATATTCTCTTGCCAGTTGCAGTAGGCGTTGATGCTCTAAAGGAGTTGGAGCTTGGACGTGATTCATAGTAATTTATACAAGTGACTGTAAGTAACTTAGTTTTTAAAGCTCAGTTTAGATATCATCACATTACCTCATTCTCTCGGCTGAGAAAAGGAGATATTTGCTTAGTAGCCAAGTATTTCTAGAGACAGATGGTATAAATAAGCAGTCAGTAGCTCAAGTAGCTCTCTAATTAGATTAGCGCAATTTCGCCTTTAAAGACTAACTTTATCATTAATTTAAGGTTTCGGGGTCCGGTGCCGGCTCAATGAGGATGTGTAAGAATTCTTCACCTTTGCAGAAGCCTTCTGCTAGTACAGGAGACATACCTTTAATCCGGAAAGAACCGTTGAGGTTGCGTCGCCGACTGACAAAATCGCTGATTTGGTAGTCATCGACGTAAATTGCCCCGTTTAAGGCGTCTCGTATCGGTTTGACGATATTATCACTGTCGGGGACAGCGTCTTCTTGACCTGGAGGAGCATCATAATAATGAGTAATTGTTACCCGCAATAACAAACCAATGGCGGGTTCGGCTTTCCAGCAATATTCGGCGGTAGTCCGGACGGTGGCTTTCCAGGTTTGTAAACGTTTTTTATCTTTGGTTTGGTAAGAAACAGGTTTGCCAGTGACAATGAATTCAAAGGGCAGCACTAAGGGAGTCCTCGTTATAGGGAGTATGGCATAGTTAGTAATTCCGCATTTTGTAGTAGATATCCGCTCGTTATTCTGCTCGCCATTGTGAGCAGGTGTTCTATTTATATGGTAGTTTCGTTCTGCTGTATTTTTAATCACAAGTAGAAAAAAAGTCACAGATATCAGGATAAATAACTAGTAGAATTATGGCTTTTCAGAAGCGTGATGCACAGCTTACTCTAATTAATTGCCGATTTTAATGACTAAAGCTTCAAAATGGATAGCGATCGTCTGTATCCTATGTATATTCGAGTCTAGATGGCAAGCCAAAGTTCCCTGATACAGCGTTAAGGAGTGTTAACTTCATCTTGCAATTGATTAATTACACCTAAGGCAACTAATTTAGGTTAGTCAAATTAGGTGCAGTCTCGATGAGGATGTGTAAAAACTCTTCACCTTTACAAAAACCTGTGGCGAGTACGGTAGACATGCCTTTAATTTGAAAAGAACCGTTGAGATTGCGCCGCCGACTGACAAAATCGGTGATTTGATAATCATCTACGTAAATGGCTCCATTCAAGGCGTCTCGAACAGGTTTAACGATATTATCGCTATCGGGGACGCTTTCCTCATGACCTGGAGGTGCGTCATAATAATGAGTAATTGTGACTCGCAAGAAAGCTCCGCTAGCTGGTACTGCTTGCCAGTGATGTTCGGCTGTACTGCGAACTGTGGCTTTCCAGGCTTGCAGGCGCTTTTTATCTTTAGTTTGGTGAGAAACTGGTTTGCCAGTGACGATAAACTCAAATGGCAACACTGCAGAATTTCTGACAGTAGCAAGCATAGAGTGTGAATTTAAGAGTAGTATTTGAGTATTAATATGAGAGATCGTTGTAAACCAATTTATTGAGTGTTAGTTTGAATTGCGGCAACCGACACCCAATACAAAAAGGGGTTATTTTGAGGTTGCACCCAAGTTTCAACTAATAAACCTAAGAATAACTAATTAACCGGACTAGGTATTACTGAATAATTATGACGCTTGAGGACGGGCATTCCTCTTATATGCTACTACTGGAATTATGTATTGTTTGTGACTTGGATCAAACCGAGTTTATACTGAAAAATACATAAAGAATATAAATGTGATTAGTGAAAAATTCGGTCAGAGATCTGGTTGCGTCCGAATTCTTCACCCCGCCTCATTTCTTAGTGAGTGCCTGATTAATCAACTCGGGAATTTCGGAAGGACGTTCAGCAACTGGGATTTTTGCGGCTTTGAAGGCGTCTAATTTGCTTTGGACTGTGCCAAAATCCATCCCGCGACCAATAAACGCGGCTAAAGCGCCAGTGTGACCCCAATTTTTGCCTACAGGTGCGTGGATACCAGCGATGTAGGCAACTACTGGCTTATCAATTGCTTCGGCAATATAGCGTGCTGCTGTTTCTTCACTACTTCCACCAGGTTCGCCAACTAAAACGATCGCATCTGTATTTTCGTCTTCATCTAAAATTTGCAACCATTGCAGCAACGAAGAGCCAGTGATACCATCATTACCAATGCTCACACAAATTGATTGTCCTAAACCAGATACAGTTAATTCTCTGGCAATTTCGTAAGTGAGGGTGCTGCTGCGACTAACAATGCCAATAGAACCCGGTAAATGATACTCCTGTGGATAGGTACCCAAAAGAATTTTTCCCGGTATAATAATTCCAGGACTATTTGGACCTAGAACCAAAGTGTCACAAGCTTCTGCCTTACGAACTAATTGCACCAGATCTAAGGGAGGCACACCAGTAGAAACAATAATGATTTGGCGAATTCCAAAAGCGATCGCTTCTAATGCTGCATCTAAAACTTCATAAGAGGGTGTAAAAATAATCGTGGTGTCGATGGCACCGACTGCCGTTACTGCCTGTTCTACCAAATCAAAGATCGGGATATCCCGATCTTTTTTGCCGCCAGATCCAGAACTGACACCTGCGACCACATTTGTGCCATAAGCCTTCATTTGCTGGGCATAGTTTGAGACAAGTGGTTGCTCAAAACCTTGGATTAAAACTTTGCTTTCGGGGGTTAACTTCATAACCTTCTTGCCGTGATTGACTTGGCCAGACGGACTGCCTCAGCCACCGCCTCATCGAGATTTTCCAATACTATGGGCACATTTTGTCCATCTAACTCTATTAAACGTCTTTGGGCGGCGCTAAAGTCATTCCCAGCCAGACGGATGATTAAGCGGGGATGGTGCAAGGCGCGACTTTTGGTACCGTTACTGCTATCGCGATGTTGCAAAAAGTTCGCAATCACGTCGGCTACTTCGAGTGCGGTAGGGAAACTACCGATGAGATTGAGCATAATCACTTGAATGCCTTTATCTTGGGTGAGGATTTGTAAACCTTGTTCGAGCCGCTCCTCAAAGCTAATAAATCCTGTACCCACGGCAAAGCCATTGGTTAGATTCAGGCAAGTAGCTGGTTTACCACCAGCATTAGTCACTAAATCTAAAGTTGTCATCAATAAACCAGTGCCGTTGGCTAGGATACCGATTTTACCATGACGCTCAACACTATCCCAATTACTAAGAGCGCCATTTTTCTCTTTATTGTTGGTCCGGCTGGCCATTTTGGCTGCCATCGCCGCAATCTCTGGATGACGTTCTATGGCGCGATCATTGACTGTCACCTTTCCATCCAAAGCCATCACCTCTCCTTTGGCACTAACTCCCAAAGGATTAATTTCCAGTAAATCTAAATCTTTCTCGACAAATAGACGATACATCTTTTCGATAATCGCGCTGACCGATTGAATCAAAGCACCCTCCAATCCCATTTTCACAGCTAGGCGTCTGGCATAAAATGGCGAAAATTCTTGTTCGACCACAACGCACTCAATTTTGTCCCAAGCTGACTCTAAATGGATACCTCCTTGAGGCGAACCTAAAAGTACTGGTCGACGCGCCACCCCGTCTAATACTACCGCCAGATAAAATTCGCGATCTGTTTCGTATTTTGCTTCTGCTAGCAGCACTTCTGGTAACTCACCTAAAATCGGCAAGTTAAAGATATTTTGCGCTGCGGCTATAGCATCAATGGTTGTGGAGACAAATCTGACTCCGCCAGCTTTACTACGTCCTCCAGTATGGACTTGAGACTTCAGGACGACAGGATAAGGCACCTTTAAGGTTTTGAGATCTCTCGGGTGATCGATTTTCTGAGATGGCAAAATTGGAATAGCTATCTCACGAAACCATTTTTTTGCTTGGTATTCTAAAAGATCCATTGTTTTATCTCTTCTTAAATTCTGGGTGCAGGTATAGATTTATTGTTCCCGTTACCTCTACCTAATGACCTAATTCCTGATTCTGGTTAATGTGCCATTCTTGAGCTACGAGATTAATGCCATAAAAATGCTGCCAAAATCTATCTACCCATTTTGTAGGTAACACTTTTGTCATCAGGAATACTAAAAAGCTGCCACCTGTGGCGGCGATGTAGCGTGGACGCGGATTTTTCTGGGAAAGAGCATGGATAATGACTGCGGCGACGCGTTCTTGAGTCCATGCAGTTCGCTTAGTTCTTTGTTCTAATCCTTTAAGTTTTGTAAACGCCGATCGGTAGGGTGTACTTTCTGGAGAGACAATGTTTTCTGCCACGGCTCTAGCCGCAACGGCAAAAAAGTTGGTACTGACGGCACCTGGTTGAATCACACTGACTTTAATGTTGAATGGTTCTAGTTCCATTCGCAGCGCATCACTAATTGCTTCTAGCGCAAACTTAGAAGCGCTGTACAACCCACCAAAGGGAAAGGTAATCTTACCACCTAAAGAACTCACATTAATAATTCTGCCACCACCAGAATTTCGCATTCCCGGAATTATTGCCCGGATCAAAGCAAGTGGTCCGAAGACGTTGGTCGGAAATTGACGTTCCGCTGTGTTGGGAATCAACTCCAACACTCCTATTTGATCGTAACTCTGATTATTTACTAAAGTATCGACTTTCTCAAAGTGAGCGATTGCACTTTTTGCCAGGTTTTCGACTTGTTCAAGCTGTTCTAAATCTGTACGTACTACTAACACGGACGCCCCAAATTGGCGACAGAGTGCGGCGACGGATTCTATTTGTGAGACGTTACGCGCTGCCAATACTAGACGAATTTCTGGGTATCGCTGTGCTAATGTCTCGGCTAGTGCCGCACCAATGCCACTGGAAGCACCCGTAATTAGTACCACTTGTTTAGATAAAGCCAGCATTACGAAGAATAAGTCCCTAATTTTGCTTCAGTCTATTTGGCGCTTACCAATGACCAATGTACGGGCGCAAGGTCTTGTGCCCGTACAAACTACTTTTCTATTATTAAGGCTTAATTCTACGGTCTCAGAAATAATCCTGTCTTATACCTTAAGGAGGAAGTTATATTACTGGAAATAAGTGTGGGGGTTATCTGCTGATTTAGATCACAGCAATGTAAATATTTATGCTAAATGTGGGAATTCTTAATATAGTGACCAAACTAAAAACAAGATCGGGTGTATTGCCCTATGTCAGCATCAGCACCGCCAGAAAATTTACAACTAGGGGAACTTTTACAGAAACGCCTGCGCTTGATCATCCCTCAAGGAACATGGAATGTGAGGTGTGCGCTGAAGAAAGGAATCCTGATGATTCTCTGCGAACATCAAGAAGGCGCAGGAATTGACACAACAGCAGCTTTTACTAGCCTCCGCCAAGCACTCGCTGTTCAACTAGGCTCGAAGGTACAAGAAGTACGACTTTTTTTGCGTGTAGCACAACAGGATATTCCCTATGCTCAAGATTTTTACACGCACAAGCCGATTTCCGAGCCTTTTAAAGATACAGAAACGCGTAAATATGCTGCCAAAAACCCGGATATTCTCGCTCACCAATCTTTACACGCCTGGGAGCAAGTAGAATTATCTGAAGAAACGAACTATCCATCTGAACCAGACGTTGATAGTGAACCGGCTATTTTAGAGGAGGAAATTGAAGCATTTGAGCCGCTAGGAGTCGAAGAGAATAAAGTTGCCAAATCTAGTAAAATCAAACCGTTGCTCATTGGTGGTGGTCTATTCGCAGTTATAGCCTCCGTGATGGGTGGCTACATGCTGACTCGCCCTTGCGTCATCGGCGGATGCGAGGCGTTAGATAATGCCCAACAAATATACACCCAAGCCACAAAACAACTCCGCAGCACCACAGAAATTGCCCAAATAGGCGCTATTCAACAGAAATTACAAACAGCAAACCAAGACCTGACAGTAATTCCGGCTTGGTCGCTGCGCCACTCACAAGCGCAGGAAACAGAAACACAGCTGACAACAGAGTCCGAAAAAATCACTCAAGTATTGACAGCACTGCAAAAGGCTGATCAAGCTCAAAAAGCACCCACCAATAATGCGCCACAAACATGGATAGCTAAGCAAACACTCTGGCGACAAGCTATAGCCCCTCTCGAAGCTATTCCTCCAAACAGCGAATTTTACCAACTAGCCAAAGCCAAATTACCCAGCTTCCGGGCCAATCTCACATTCACTAATCAAAGGTTACAGGCTGAGCAAGAATTTAGCCGTAAAATCACGGAAGCGGAGGGAGTGGCGGCTACAGCTACTAATCAAGAAAAACAGGCAAAGACCCTGGCGGATTGGGAAAAAACTACCGCAAATTGGCAAGTAGTAATTAATACGCTGGGTGGCATACCTCGCACCAGTTCTGCATATTCGGAAGCTCAAAAATTATTCATTACCTATCAACCAAAATTTACTGAAGCACGCGATCGCACAACTAAAGAAAAAATCGCCTTCGCAGCATATAACCGCGCCTTAGACATCGCTAAAACAGCCCAGCGCTACGAGCAACAAAACCAAATACCGCAAGGAGTTGCTAGCTGGAGTCAAGCTTTAACTGCTGCCGGACAAGTACCAAAGAATACTATCTATTATAATCAGGCGCAATCTCTGCTGCCTAATTATACTAACGCTTTGCAAAAAGCTGAAGCAAAACTTAAAGTTATTAATATTCTCCAACTCGCTCGCACTGACCTCAACCGTGCTTGTAATAATGGGATGCGGATTTGCACTTTTACCTTAAATGAGCAGGGGATAAATGTCCGCCTTACTCCTGAATATGAGCGGGCTTTGCAACAGATGAGTCGGGATTTACGAGTTAATCAAGGTCATTTGCAATTGCTACAGCAGGCGCTGATGGCGATTAGTGGGAATGTTGGTTTGCCTTTGGTTTTGTCTGATGCGAGGGGGACTCTCGTGGGTCCGGGGGGGTAGGGAAACGCGGTGGGCGCGGTGGGGGCGCGGTGGGGCGCGGAGGGG
>Ga0209512_1000440_pt1 | contig 69079 bp, 72 predicted proteins | sample frozenSSSSmetaG_FD_184142 | JGI IMG/M metagenome (GOLD analysis project Ga0209512, IMG submission 184142) | Glacier valley bacterial and archeal communities from Borup Fiord, Nunavut, Canada, to study Microbial Dark Matter (Phase II) -... | ecosystem: Environmental > Aquatic > Freshwater > Ice >...
TGGCGGTGATGGCTTGTTGGCATATGCCTTTGAATATGTCGCCACTCACACCCAAAATGTCCCAGCCGAGCGAGTATTACAAGTAGTTGCGCGTTTAAGTCGGGCGACAGGGGCGAGTGGATTAGTTGGCGGTCAAGTCGTTGATCTCGAATCGGAAGGCAAGCTAGATACAACTCTCGAAACTCTCAATTTCATTCACAATCATAAAACAGCCGCTCTTTTAGAAGCTTGTGTTGTTTCTGGCGGTTTACTTGCCGGGGTATCATCGGCAGATTTACAATGCCTATCTCGCTATGCCCAAAATATCGGACTAGCTTTTCAGATTGTGGATGACGTGCTAGATATTACCGCTACTAATGAGCAACTAGGTAAAACTGCTGGTAAAGATGCTCAAGCCCAAAAGGTAACATACCCGAGCCTTTTAGGAATTGAAAAATCAAAACAGCATGCTCAACAGCTAGTTGATGCAGCTTGCTTGGAATTAGCGACTTTTGGCGACAAAGCCGCGCCACTACAAGCAATTGCTCATTTTATCACCAGTCGCACTCACTAAATGATTGTCATGCCTACAAGTCAATTGGTCATTTGTCATTCGGTAATTGCCAATTGACTTATGACTGACGGCTTTTTGGCACTGTCGGACAATTTATAACATAATAATTATCTACCAACCCCTAAAACACCATGCATGACATTGGCAACATCTTAGACAACCGAGTACTAATGGTTGCTCTGATAGCTTGTCTGATAGCTCAACTGTCCAAGCTGATTATTGAGCTTGTCAAAAATCATAAAATTAATTTTCGTGTATTAACAAGTACAGGCGGGATGCCTAGTGCTCATTCAACTTTGGTGACGGCTTTGGCAACTGGTGTGGGGCAAACTATTGGTTGGAATAGTCCGGAGTTTGCGCTTGCCACGATTTTTGCCATCATTGTCATGTATGATGCCGCTGGTGTACGTCAAGCTGCAGGTAAGCAAGCCCGTGTCCTGAATCAGATGATTGATGAGTTATTTAGCGACAAGAGCGAATTTAACGAAGATCGCCTCAAGGAATTACTCGGTCATACTCCGGTTCAGGTGATAGTTGGCTTAATTTTAGGGATCACAATTTCTCTATTAGCTAGTCCTGCGTATTAAGTACGGTTATTGACTGACATTAGAGCGCAGCAGTGTCACTTTCCGACTGTCAACGATCATGGCAAAAAAACCGCGATCGCTGAGCGTCTGCAATGTTGTACTGGCTTCTCTTTGATTAGTAGTGTAAACAGCTAATAAAAAAGGGCGCTGTGCGTAGGAAACAAAACCGACATCACCGCCTACAATCTGCTGCACTTGCGTTGCTAATTCTGGGCGATTTGCATAATCCACTAACACTGCATAGCCAGATCCTAGTGCCTGCGGATTATAATTGCCTTGCTGATTGGTGGCGGGTGGACTGTAAGATGGCTGATTGGTGACGGGTGGACTGTAAGATGGCTGATTGGTGACGGGTGGACTGTAAGATGGCTGATTGGTGACGGGTGGACTGTAAGATGGCTGATTCCTGGCGGTGGGATTTAATGGTGACTGATTCCTGGCGGTGGGATTTAATGGTGACTGATTCCTGGCGGTGGGATTTAATGGTGACTGATTGGTAGATGCAGTTTGTCCGGTAGTTACAAAAGCCGACAAACCGACAATATCTCTGACATATCTTGCCCAACCGTTAGCATCGTCAACCTTACTGAAACCTCCAATCCGTGTTACTGTGTCGCCAAGATACCGACAAACAGTGGTGTTAATTTCCGTAGGTAAAGCGCGGCGTAGTTGACTTTGATTTTCAGGTGTCGGACTGACTACCAACAACAAAAATTCACCTTGTCTTGGTCCAGTGCAAGCAGAAGTGGTACTTTGAGCAGCGACGGAATTCATTCCCCCAGTCAATCCGACAATAACTAGTCCCACACCGGATAAAATCTGTAATTTTTGGAAAACAGTTTGACGCATAGCCGATTTTTATCTCTTAAGAGCAAGTAATTCTCTGCCGCCGAATCCAGAAGTGTTTTTGGGCTGAGTGAAACTGCCCGTTTAATCAAAAGAATATCAGGAGGCGGTCGCACTGTCTGCGATCAGGGATGCCAAAGGTTGAGGAATTGCAGGTGTTGGGGCGGTGAATTCGCCGGTAATCACGTATTCCAGCCGCAGTTTTAACCAGGTAATAAAGGAAGCATTAGTGGAAATAATTGCCACTGCTGGACTCGGACACTTAGCCTTATTTTGCGCCATCTCCGGAGCATCCAGAAATGCTGGCTGTTTCACTAACCAAAAATCAATTTCTTTTTCTTGTTCGTTGTAATTACGGACACGTTCTTTCAGCACTTCCGCGATCGGTTCTTCTTCTAGCAGAAATTTTTGACTTGCTAAAACGTAGTAATAAGTTTGCATGTTCAATCCTCGATTAAATAAGTAAATTTATTCACCGCGCATCGCTTGTTTCATCTCGCGGACTGCTCTTTCCAACCCTACTAACACAGCCCTACTAATAATCGTATGACCAATGTTTAATTCTTCCATCCCCGGTAGACAAGCCACGGGATAGATGTTCCAGTAAGTCAGTCCATGTCCAGCGTTGACACGTAATCCGTTCTTGAGCGCTTGTTCACAACCATTCGCCAACACCGCCAATTCCCGGTCGCGATTCGCTACTGAGGCTTCCGCATATTGTCCAGTATGTAGTTCAATAAACTTGGCTTTTACCTTAGCAGAAGCCTCGATTTGCGAAGTGTTAGCATCAATAAACAGACTTACTGGAATTCCGCTGTTTTGCAACTTTTCGACAATATTACCAATTTTGTCGATTTGACCGGCAATGTCAAGACCGCCTTCGGTGGTGATTTCCTCGCGCTTTTCGGGGACTAAGGTGACATAATCCGGTTTAATATCCAGAGCGATCGCTAACATTTCGGCTGTAGCTGCCATTTCTAAATTTAAATGCGATCGCACTGTCTGGCGCAATAGTCGAACATCTCGGTCTTGCATATGTCGTCTGTCTTCGCGCAAATGGACTGTAATTCCATCTGCACCCCCAAGTTCAGCCAACACCGCCGCCGCCACCGGATCGGGTTCTACGGTTCTTCGCGCTTGGCGAATCGTCGCCACATGATCGATATTTACACCCAGAGTAAGCAAGTTAAAACTCTCCTTGTACCAGTAATCTTCCGAACTTGATTTTAGCCCAAATCGACCCGCACCACATGCAACCCATCCTCCAAACTCCACTGCAAACTCTTTGGCGTAGTCTAAAGATCGTGTTTCAGGCTTCCCCCACTGAATTAATCAATCTCACCTTGCTGAATTTAGTCAGTGGTGCAGGACCTGCGATTATACTTTTTTTAAACAAAATTATTATCGATGAAGCCTCACGCTTAATTGGGACTACGACACATCCCCTCGAAACAATTCTGCAAGAACACCTTTTATTATGGAGTGTCGGCGGAGTAATTATACTTAATCTACTGACTAGAGCAATGGGTTCAATCAGTAATTTTGTCTTTACTTCACTACGCGATCGCATTCAGTTTTTTGTCGAAAAACTTGTGCTTTATAAAATTGCCAATTATGAAGGAATTTCCTTATTTGAAGAACCTGAACTATTAAATCTTGTCCAGTTAAGTGAACAAGGAGTACAGCGACTCCGGCAACTATCAATGATTATGATCTCGACCTTGAATGGTATTTTTATGTTGCTTCCGTCTGTCCTACTTTCTGGCGCGATTACTTGGTGGGTGCCATTGGTGCTCATTTCTACCACTGTGCCATCAGTTTATGTCGAACTCAAGTACCGCAAGCAAAGCTGGCGAGTGGAAAAAACCCAAGCAACTCTGGCTCGCGAAAGAAACTTATATAAAGAAGTTTTGATGGGAGAGCGCTATGCTAAAGAATTACGTTTATTTGACTTACAATCATTGCTACTACTCCGCTGGGAATCTTTATTTAATCGCATATTCAAGGCAATGGAGAAAGTTCGCCGCCAAGGCACAGTTTCCGTAATTGCCTGGTCAATGTTCAGCGGATTAGGATCAGCATTACCCTACGTATATGTAATTTTTGGAGTCCTACGAGGTGTTTATACTTTAGGCGATTTAGCACTTTATGCCGGATTAATTTTGCAAGTCCGTCAGAGTTTATTCTCACTTGTTAGTAATGGCTCTGATTTATATGATGTGGTGTTAGGTGCAAGTCCGATTTTTCAATTATTAGATCTACAGCCACGGTCAACGAACCTTACTCCTAACACCTCTTTACAACTAGATACAGGAGTAAAGAAATTAACCGAAATCCAAATTCATAATTTATCATTTGCTTATCCTGGTAGTGAGAAGCAGACACTGGATAATATTAATCTGACAATTCATCCCAATGAGATGATTGTGTTGGTGGGAGAAAATGGTGCGGGTAAAACAACTTTAGCGAAGTTACTCTGTCGCTTGTATGAACCGACTAGTGGGAAAATTCTTTGGAATGGTCAAGACTTGCGAGAATTAGACCATAAGGAACTGCATGCGCGGATTGCGGTAGTGATGCAAGATTATGCGAGGTTTCCAGCGACAGTCAGAGAAAATGTCGGTTTTGGCTATTTAGCTGGATTAGAAAATGACGACATAATTAATGACGCGATTGACCAAGCTGGGATGACAAAAGTAGTTACTAATCTACCGGATGGTTTAGAAAACTTGTTAGGTAAGCAATTAGAAGGTGGTGTAGATTTATCTGGTGGACAATGGCAACGGATTGCGATCGCTCGTTCTCTAATGCGTCTAGCCTCCGCTGAATTATTAATCTTCGACGAACCCACCGCCGCCCTTGATCCAAAAACCGAAAACGAGATTTATGATATCTTTCGCACAATTGCTACTAACCGAATGGCAGTAGTTGTCAGTCATCGTTTAGCCCTAGCCAAACAAGCCGACCGCATTGTCGTCTTAGAAAATGGCAAAATCATCGAAACCGGCACTCATGAGCAATTGCTCGCCCTAGGCGGACAATATTGCGTGATGTTCACCCGTCAAGCAGCTAGCTACCAGTAATCAGCCTGAAGGATAGCGTTATCTTCAAGCCTCAATCGCTAATCAGGAAGAATAGTAATATAGAAGAAAAAACCATATATTTATAGGATTTATTGGGAATGATCGAGCCGGCAAACAAAGCTACTGCCAATACCTCAACAAACCTAAACCAGTTTGACGATGACGTTATAGTTAGCAGTAGTGACGAGCGATTGTCTCAAGAAAAGATTGATGCTCGGATGCGGTTGTTAGCGATGTCACCAGAAGAAGCTCAAAAGCTGGCAAATCAAACGCTACAACCGCGATTATGGAGATTTGACCCTCGTACTCACGTTTGGGATGAAAGTATTCCTACCCATTATGGCGAAGATTCTGACTCCGATTGACCTGCATGATATTTTTGTCACTTTACAAGCAATTGGGCTAGATGCCATAGTTGTCGGAAAGCTGTCAAATGTAAATTCATTTAACTTGAAGCACTAGTATAAAAGCGCAAAGCAAATCGCCAGAACCAAGTTGACAGCATAAATAGCGCCAAAGCTAACATCGCCGCACCAATCACCCAAACAACTTGGCTACGACCCAGCATTGTTTCTGCGGGAATTGTAGTCAAAAAAGCTACAGGAACTACAAAGGTAAAAAAAACGCGGTAGGCACTAGGATAAGCCACCATTGGGAATCGTCCAGCTTCCAACAAACCGCGTAGCACTTCAGTTGCATTGTAGATTTTCACAAACCAGATGCTCATTGCCCCCAGCATAAACCAGAGGCTATACAAAATAACTAAGCCAAAAAATAAGGGGATTGTGCCCAGTAAGTAATCACTGATTTTTAAACCCAGCCTTGACCCAGCGTAGCCAATCAACACGCAACCAAAAACTAAATCTGGCATTCCCCAAGGTGATAGGGTATTGGTAGAAAGCCAAAACTGACTGCGAATCGGTTTGAGGAGAACAAAATCTAGAGTTCCTTCCTGCACTTGGCGGACGATGCGATTCAGGTTAGGGGCGAGGAAAGTAGCCGAAAAGCCTTGTAAGATGGTAAAAATTCCTAAGACGACGGTTGCTGCTTCCCAAGACCAGCCAGCAAAGGTGTAACCTTGACGGTAGAACAAAGAGAGTCCGAAGAGACTTCCGGCGAGATTCCCTAAGCTAGTGAGTGTCGCCAATAAGAAATTGACGCGGTACTCTAGTTCAGCCGCGATCGCCGCACTCCAAAACAGTCCTAATAACTTTATATATCTTTGCATATCCAATCTACCTCAGCCTCCACCTCAATCGTAGTGCGTTGATGCTCACTATTTGGCGTGAATACTTCTCAATCTGGCACACTTGGGAGACTTAAGTCTGATGAAGCTATACTATAGTCAAATTTGTGTTGTCAGGATAACTATAAATTAAGCAAGTCTTATTCTATAGTTGAAAGTTGTTTAAGGAAGGACACTACATGCATTTTGATTTGCCCAGCTTACCACAGCTAATTCAATCATTGGGTTCCCTCGGCTATTTCGTGATTTGGCTGATCATCTTTGCTGAATCTGGATTGTTGATTGGTTTTTTTCTACCTGGTGATAGCCTATTATTTACGGCTGGATTTGTTGCCTATAACTACCCAAACATTTTAAATATTTGGGTGCTCATTTTCGGAGCTTTTGTCTGTGCCGTTTTGGGTGATAACGTTGGCTATGCTACTGGATATAGATTGGGGAGAAAAATATTTCAAAAAGAAGACTCATGGTTGTTTAAAAAACAGTATTTAGAAAAAGCACAAAACTTTTATGAAAAACATGGGAAAAAAACTATTGTTTTAGCCAGGTTTGTGCCGATTGTCCGCACTTTTGCGCCAATTGTTGCCGGAATTGGGGCAATGCAATATCGGACATTTATGTTTTACAACTTAATTGGCGGTTTTGTTTGGACTTTTGGCATTACTTTATTAGGCTATTTTTTAGGGAAATCAATTCCAGCCGAACAAGTTGATAAGTATCTACTTCCAATTATTGGTCTAATTATTATTGTTTCTTTAATACCTTCTATTATTCATCTAATTCAAGAGAGCAGATCTGATAAACGTTAATTTAAAAATGCATAAGTTTTAAGTCAAACCTATGGGTGTATAAATGTTATCTAAAGTATCAACTATCATACACTCTACTAAGTGTCATCAAATTACTTTTGTAACTGATGACATAATTAAAAGTTAAATATCGTGATGGACATTAAAACTTGAAAACGCGCTCAAATTATTGGCAGTTATTACCTTATATCAAACCTCAGTGGCAAGCCATCACAAAGGGATTTGTCGGGATTATTGGATATGTAATTGCGACATTAGCGTTGATTAATGTTGTTGGTAAATTAGCAATACCCTTTGGCAAAGGTGATGTAGTCACGATTTCTCAACTGGCGCTGATTTGTGCTTTGGTATTTCTGGTCAGAGGCATTTTCCAATCTATTCAAGATATCTACATGGCGAAAGCGGCTCTGAGAGTGGCTTTTCGACTGCGACAAGAAGTTTATAGTCATTTGCAAAAGCTGAATCTGGGCTATTTTGAAACAGCAAAATCTGGTGATTTATCTTATCGGCTGACGGAAGATATTGACCGCATTGGCGAAGTCGTGAATAAAATGTTTCATGATTTTATTCCTTGCACTTTGCAGTTGGTGGCAATTCCCATCTACATGGTTTATTTAAATTGGCAACTAACTGTAGCTACAGTGATTATTGCCCCGTTAATGGGGGTTTTAATTGCTTGGTTTGGAGAACGGTTACGTAAATACTCACGCCGTAGTCAAAATCGCGTATCTGATTTATCAGCCATTTTGACAGAAGTTTTTAGCGGTATTCGCTTAGTCCAAGCTTTTGCGGCGGAGAAATATGAAATTGCCAGATTCAGCCATGAAGCCGAACGCAGTCTACAAGCGAAATATTCAGCCGAACGACTCAAAGCAATTCAAATTCCCATTGTCGGATTTCTGGAAGCCTTGAGTGCTTTATCGCTACTGTGGGTAGGTGCTTGGGAGATTGGTCAGCGTAACTTAACGGTAGCAGAGTTTTTAAGCTATCTGGCGGCGGCGGCTCTGTTAATTGACCCGATTGGTCACACGACTAATAACTATAATGAGTTCAAACAAGTTGAAGCCTCGGTTGATCGGATTTTTGAGATTTTGGCAATTCAACCGACAGTGGTGGAAAAACCAGACGCCATCACTCTCCCAACTGTCAGTGGCAAAGTGGAATATAGTCATGTCGCCTTTGCTTATACGAACGAACCTGTATTAAGAAATATAAATTTATTAGCCCTGCCAGGGGAAGCGATCGCTTTAGTGGGTGCATCTGGTGCTGGTAAAACCACATTTGTAAATCTTTTACCGCGCTTTTACGATCCCCAAGGTGGCACAATCCTCATTGACGGAGTGAATATTCAGGACGTGACTTTAGAAAGCCTGCGGCGACAAATTGGTATTGTCCCTCAAGAAACGATTCTATTTTCTGGGACAATTGCCCAAAATATCGCTTTTGGACAAAACGATTTTGACATGATCGCCGTCAAAAATGCCGCCACAATTGCCAATGCTCATCAATTTATCAATGAGTTACCCGAAGGTTATCAAACTTGGGTTGGTGAACGGGGGGTAAATTTATCAGGTGGACAAAGACAAAGGATTGCGATCGCGCGGGCTGTACTACTCAACCCCAGAATTCTGATTCTTGACGAAGCTACCTCCGCCTTAGATTCTGAGTCAGAAGCTTTAGTCCAAGAAGCACTAGAGCGGCTAATGCGAGACCGGACAGTGTTCATTATTGCCCATCGTCTCACAACAGTGCGCCGCGCCGATCGCATTTTAGTGATGGAACAAGGGCAGATTGTCGAATCTGGCACTCACGATGAATTGATTTCACTCTCACATCGCTACGCCCGATATTATACTCAGCAGTTTAGCCATAACTAGAGGCTCTCTAAATAACTTAAAAGGTCTGCCATTTCTTGAGCATTCGCTTGAAACTGGGGCATTGGTGGCGTTTTACCACTGGTGACTTGGTTAATGAGTCCAAAGCGAGATTTGCGCTTGGAGACTCCTTGCAAGCTGGGACCGACGCTACCATGACCTTCCCATCCATGACATCCAGCACAATTCATTTGAAAGATCGCATGTCCTTGAATTAAATCTCCTTTTTGGGAGAATACATTCTTGATGTAGGGATCAGAAAGTTGAACCATATGGATGCCAAAAATGCTTATGCCGATTGACACCGCGATCGCAACTGCCAGCAGTACGAGGCGAGATGTCAAGATTTCAGGTTTAGAAAGTTGGTTATCCAAAAGGTTCACTGTTACAAATCAATGTACAAATTTTTTTTACTTCATACACATAGCTTAAAAGTTCTTGATTGTGACTGCAAGCACAGATCACCCCCACATCCCCCTCTGACTGCAATTTCCTAGCAGAAACAGGTAAAATTGAGTATAGGTAGAAAAAATTAGCATTTATATTCAGGAGATTTAACATGGTTGAACCACTACTTGACGGCATTGTGCTTGGTCTGTGCTTTATCACCCTGAGTGGGTTGTTCTTTACTGCTTATAAGCAATACAAACGGGGCAACCAGCTAGGGATCTAGAGGTCTATTCCTCTTGTAGGGGCGCGATTTGCGTCTCTACACTGTAAAAAGTTAAAGCTGTATTGCCGTAGTGTTTTTGGCGACAGATTTCCCAGCCGGGGATCGCTATTGGTGTCCAGATGTCTGGACTGTGTTCAACTGCTAATTCACCACTAGGGGTGAGGATTTGTAGTTGAGCAAGGCTGGTAAGTACTGGTTGATACAAACCACTCTGATAAGGTGGATCGAAATAAATTTTGTCAAATTGTTTGCCAGTGAGGGTTTTTAAGCGTTGAAGCACGTCTCCGGGCAATATTTGAAATTCCTGTTCGCTCTGTTGCATTTGTTGCCAGTTTTGGCGAATAATTGCACAAGCACGGCTAGATTTTTCAATTCCTACTACCAGACTGGCTCCTCTACATAAAGCCTCGGCACCCATTGAGCCGTTACCAGCACATAAATCTAGCCAACGACAAAACTCGATTTCACCTTGCCAAATATTGAATAGTGCTTCTCGTACCCGCCCACTTGTTGGTCTAGTTTCTTGACCAGGTAAAGTTTTTAACTGGCGATTCCCATAAATTCTCAAACTCATTGTTGTCTTGTGGGGCAAGTAGAATTGCTTTACGCTGCGACTTTTGTCCGAACTTGGGCAACAAAATCTGATAAAATTTGCAACCCGGCGGTAGATGATTTCTCCGGGTGAAATTGTACGGCTAGGAGATTTTGACGAGCGATCGCAGCGGTGACAGTTTGACTACCGTGAGTTACAGTGGCGGCTGTGATTCGCGCATCGGTGGGTTCAACATAGTATGAATGGACAAAATATACCCACGCGGCGGGAGATAAATTCTGCCATAAAGGACATTGTGGTTGGGTGAGTTCGAGTTGATTCCAGCCCATGTGCGGGATAGTAATACTCGGTTCCTTGACGAATCGCCGTACCATACCGGGAACAATTCCTAGTCCTGGTTCTTTGCCTTCTTCACTACCATCAAACAAAATTTGTAGTCCCAAGCAAATGCCTAAAAAAGGTTTACCACTGGCGATTGCCGCTTTGAGTGGTGCTTCTAAACCCCGCGATCGCAGGTGTTGCACTGCTGGATCGAATGCACCTACTCCAGGTAGGACGATTGCTTCGGCACGTTCTATGTCTAACGGTGAATCCGTAATTTTCGGAGTTGCTCCAGCTTTTTCTAAGCCTTTGCATACAGAGTGTAAATTCCCCATGTCGTAATCGACGACGGCGATCCCTGACATTTACTTACTTCCTTTATATTGTGAGCAGGACTCTTTCTAGTTTCAGTAACTTATGAATAAAAGAATATTATTAACTTCTTTTGACACTTGGCTACCACACCAGCAATCTAATTCATCTGATGATTTATTGAGCGTTGTCATTGATTTCTTACCCCATTCTCACACTTTATTGCGCCGAATGCCAGTGGATATTAGCGTTGCCAGTATTATGGTGACGGAGAAAATCAAGTCATACCAACCTGATGTGATTATTTGTTGTGGGATGGCAGAAAGCCGTACGCAACTCAGCATTGAATCAAATGCTACTTGTGACGAGATATTACAGACAGCGGTTGATTTAGAAAAGTTAGTTAGTGATACAGCAATTGAAATTAGTCACGACTGTGGCAAATTTGTCTGCGAAGGTCTTTATTATGCAGTATTAGCTTACCTACGCGATCGCCAACTAACAACACATTGCATCTTTGTCCATGTTCCTACTCTGAATTCCGAAAATTTACCCAAAATCAAGGCTGATTTCATGTTAATTGTGCAAAGGCTGGCACTTTTCTAGAGTATTCTTTGTCTTAAGAAAGCACGTAAATCTACTGAAAACTATATTTTTATGTTTGCATTTTTGCCCATCCTAGTGGCTCAATTACCTCCCAGCATAGTGCCTCAACAAGTGCTACAACCACAACAGGTGCGCCCTTTAACTGGATCACTGGATGCAGTACCGATGTTCAACAGCAACAGCCCAGAACATGTACAAACCGAAGGTATTTTGCTTTCAACTTTTCCGTGTACCGGCAAAAAAGTCTCAACAGCACACCTTAATTACGCTTTTCGCGGACGTTTTGATGTTTTTGCTCACCATGTGGCGGAAGCATCATCACCCCAAGATTCACGGACTTTGTATGTTGGAATCTTGCTGCACAATCCAGGCTTGAAGCCAGTTACAATTGATGTCTTGCAGGCTGCAACTTATGTTAGCCAACCAGACGCGCCATTTATTGCCTTACCACCTCAGATTGATAATCAGGATGGTAGAGTATTCGCAGGACCAGGCGATCGCGTGATGAATGATGTGCTGCGCGGACAACGTCAAGCCGGTTTTCCTGACAAGTTAGTGATTCCTCCAGGACAAAGTCAGCTATTATTAAATTTACCAATTCCGGTGAAGACCCTGACTCCACCACTGAATGGTCGCTCGACATTGGCGCGACTGCGGAGTAATGGGAAAGTTTATGCAGCGAGTTTAGCAATGTATGCGCGAGCTAATGCTGATGGTAGCGAACGTGCGCCGACTTTAGCTGAGTGGCAAAATTTATTGGATACTGGTGACTTGGTGAGACCACGCGATCGCGCACCTACTCCTTTAGATCAACCCAACACTTCAATTATTTACGGTCGAGTCGCTGGAGTCTCTTTAGGTTCCGAGTGGCGATCTATATTAGTAGATCGTCCACAAGCCAAATATCTAACCATTCCTGCACCAGGTCTTGCTTTTTCTTACGGTATCAGCACTTTACACGGCGGGACTTTAGGTACAGAGCAAATTCAGAGTGCGCGGATGCTGGTACGTTATCCTGACACCGCATATCGCGCTCATGGTAATTACGGTGTGGAATACAGTTTGAAGTTTCCTCTATATAACAATACTCAAAATTCCCAAACTGTGACTTTGGCATTGCAAACGCCACTCAAAGAGAGATCGCGATCGGGTTTAGAATTTCTCAATCCGCCAGGACGAGAAGTATTTTTCCGAGGTACGGTGCGGTTAAGTTATAAAGATGATCAAGGTCAGCCACAAACCCGCTTTATCCATTTGGTGCAAAAAAGAGGTGAGATGGGAGCACCTTTGGCGTCGTTGAAAATCAAACCAGGCGATCAAAGACTTCTGGAAGTAGACTTTCTTTACCCGCCAGATGCTACCCCGCCGCAAGTGTTGACTATTAAGACTTTGGATAATTAATGTATTAGTAGCCTCTAAATCCCAACGGGGCTACTTTCTTCTTGCTGACATTCTCCCTGGACAAACGCTTCCTCTGCCTACAATTTATACCCCTAGCAAGGCTTTCGGGTAACGCATAATTAATTTCCGGCGATGTCTACTAATTAGTTACGTCAGCAAACGAGTGTGCAATGCTGTGACCAGACCCAAAATTTATTATTCCCTGGAAGCATAAGTGAGTATTTTATTGTCGAAGCAGAAAATCAGATCTATTTCTAATATTATGTCGAAAAAAAACTAAAATATCGACATATTCACTCGACGTGTCGATTCACTCGACATATTCTTATGGCTGATTTTTTTCCTGAACAACCCTATAACGCTCTGCCTTTATTGCCGCCGCCTGGAGAGATTGAAACAAAAGTAGTTCTGAAAGCCTGTATTGAAGCTCGTGCGGCGGTAGCAGAGCTAAAACAGTGTGGTGGATTGATTCCTAATCAAGCGATGTTGATTAACACTATCCCCGTTCTAGAAGCTCAAGCTAGTTCTGAGATCGAGAATATTGTCACGACTGCTGATCGGTTGTTTCAGTTTGCCAGTACGCCAGATGCCCAGATCGATGCCGCCACCAAAGAAGCACTACGCTATGGCAAAGCTTTATATTCTGGTTTTCAGTCACTCAGCACTCGACCTCTGACCAAACAGACGGCAATCGAAGTCTGTTCGACGATCAAAGGGGTGGATATGGAGATTCGGCGTGTTCCTGGCACTACCCTGATTGAGGCTGGTAGCGGACGAGTAATTTATACGCCCCCTTCAGGGGAGGCAGTTTTACAAGAAAAACTGACTAACTGGGAAAAATTTATTCATGAGGCTACAGACTTTGATCCGCTAGTGCGACTGGCTGTGATGCACTATCAGTTTGAGGCAATTCATCCTTTTACAGATGGTAATGGTCGAACTGGTCGGATTCTCAATATCCTGTTTTTGGTCGATCAGGGTTTGTTGGAGATTCCCGTGTTGTACCTCAGTCGGTATATCATTCAACACAAGCAACAGTACTATCAGTATTTGGATCGGATCGCCACCCAGGGCGATTGGGAAAGTTGGATTCTGTTTATGCTCGATGCAATTCACGAAACAGCCCAGTGGACGACCCAAAAGATTCGTGCGATCCGCCAGTTAATGGAGATAACAACGGAATATGTTAGAGAATATCGACCCAAAGTTTATAACCGCGATCTGCTCGATCTGATTTTCGTTCAGCCCTATTGTCGAATTGCTAATGTTGTTGATGCGAACATTGCTCATCGACAAACTGCGGCGAATTATCTTAAAGAACTCTGTGAAATTGGTGTGTTACAAGAAACTAAGGTCGGACGCGAAAAACTATTTATCCATCCCCGGTTTCTGCAATTGCTGACTGCAGAAAGTCATACTGTTAATCCTTATTGATTGCTTTATCATCTTTAAGTGGAGTGTGTCACAGCGCTCAAGAGGCAACTATACAGCTAAAAAGGTCAAAAAGACCAGTCTTTATAGAAACAGACTTAATATTTTGAGGTAAATATACGATTGGCTGCTGGATAATCCTATATGCTTTACTTTTTTCAAGTTAGAATAGCGCCTTAGTTGGGTTACTCTGTTGAGTTAAAATTTTCTCAAACTGAAAACCTTAGATAAATCCAAAGAGGGAGATGAAGGTAAAGGTAAATCAACTGATTGATTGGCTAAAAATATGCGCTTCAAGCGATAGTCACAGTTATTTTCAGAATCTTCAAAAGGTTCGCTATATGTCTCTAATTGGTTGGCAACTAGATTAAATATCCAATAATGATAAATATTAGCTTCTGCATACAAAGGTAATTTGACATCGCGGTCATAATTTAAAGAATAATCTGCAATTTCGATCATTAAGAAAATATCTGCGGGTGTTGGGTGTGCTGACAAGTAATTATCAGCAGGAGAACGCACTATGGCAAAATCCGGTTCTGGTTCGCTACCAGATGGTAAAGTTATCGGATCTTGGCACTGTAATTCAGCTATACCCATAACCAGTTTCCCTAGTTCTCGAACTAAGTTTCTGCAACAGGTTGCGTGCGCTGTTCCTTTTGCTGCCATGTTTACTAATTCTCCGCGAATTAACTCTACACGTTCATCTTGGAAAAAATTTAGAACGATTAAACGATGGTATTCCTCTAAGCTAAAGCGCCGTGTTGTTATCTGACTCAGCATTTTAGTCATCTCAGATATTTAATAGACAGAGGGTGTTGAAATATTGACTTGGAGGAGCAATTCTGGAAGAGGAACTTGACGGAGTTGAGCAAGTGCTAATAGATGCTGTAATCGTTCAGCATCAAACTGTTCGATGGTGTCAGTGAGATTGAGCAGTTCTTGGTGTTCTGCTGGTGTTAGAGTTTCAGCTTGGAGTTTTGCGCGTAGGTCGTTATAGCTTTGTTGGATGATGGAAGGAAGAGTTCGCTCGATTTTTTTCAGGAGGATGCTTTCTGTGGCGGGAACATAGTCAAGTTTTTGCCACAGAATAGTTTGTTCTTCCTGAGATAAGGCATGAATTGTCTCAACCAGGGATTCTATAAGCTGTATGTTCATAAAACGCGCGTTAGTTTTTATTCATTAATTATCGAGCGAAAAAGCTCTTTCGTTAGGCATTTGCATCTTTAAGAGCAAAGTCTTCTAGGAACTCATGCACAATTGATGATGCTTACTTTATTCTATCCAATTGTTACCGCAGCTAGTATTCAATGTCACCGTGACAGTTTAGCGTGGCATTTAGGCTGTGCGATTGTTCCAGAGAGAACCTCTAGTTTAACCGCACTGCGATGAAACTCTACTGAAAACCTTTTGCTGTCTTCTGTGGAACTTTAGCCTTAGATTTTGATTTATTGACTTCAGCTACAGCTTCTTGAAATAAATTATGCAAGTGGATGGGTACACTGGCGATTTCAGGTAAGTTTGGCTCTAAAGGTTTATGGAATTCCTTTAACAGAGGTTCTAAATCAGTTTCTAGTTTAAAATCTGGACGGTTTAAAATTGTTTGCAAAACATTTTCTAATTGCAGCGGATACTGTTGGGCTAGACGCTTCCAGATGAAGGCATTAAATGAGCTATCTTCTAAATACTGACGAATCAGTTTCTCGCTACCGGAGATAGTTTGCCAATCTTCTGTTTTTAAGATTGTTTCAACCTTACTATAGGTAGGCAAAAACATTTGTCCCCAGCGAGGATGAGAAAGTGCTGTTAACTCTTCAGCTTTGCGAAGTTCTGCTGGTAAATCAACTTTTGGCATCACCATTTTACTATTGGCAGTACCGTTAAGCATCTGAGCAGCAGTCTTGGCATCAACACCAGCTTCCTGCGCTGCTGCTTGAATTTCTGCGTTGTCAATCCCTGCTTCTTGTGCTACTTCAGCGAGGGATTTGGAGGAATCAACTCCGGCTGCTTCTAGGCGTTGTTTCAGCATGATCTCCTGAAATTCAGTCATCCTTTTGTTTAACTGATATCCAGGGAGGGTGATTTCATCGCTACCAAAAAAGTCAGTAAATTGCTGATGATACAATTCTACAGACTGCCAAGCTTCTTCTAATAAATCTGGGGCGTCGCTGTAAAGGCTATTTTTGTAGTTTTCCTTGAAATTGCCAATGGCGACTGCTAATTTTGGTTTGCCTAATTTACCCATGATTGTTTTTGGACCAGAGAATATCCAATAGGTGTCGGTGACGGGAGAAATCCGCGTCAGTAAAATTTCTCCTTCTTTAAAGCGAGATATGTCCTGTAATTGGGAGGTATTGAGTTTGACGGTGTAATGTTTACCTGTCAACCAGTTCATCAACTCGAAGCCATCCGAGAGGACTTGGGTGATGGCAAATAAGCCAGGGAAGCTGCGATGCCAACTGTTGATTAATTGGCGATCGCTAGCGGATAATTCAGAATGGCTAGCAATGAATAAATCTAGTGGAGTCTTGTCGCCAATGCCTTCAGTGATAAAGCTATCAATAATCGCGTCCTGCTGGGTATCACCGCGTTTGGTGCGTGATTTCTCGGCTGCGTAGGTTTCTAATGCTGCCGCAAGTTCTCCTTCAGCGTCGAGGACAAAATCAGTTAACTCTTGTTTGAGTACGAGCGATCGCTCTAGTATTGCATCCACAAGTTTTTCTCTGTTGTTCATCAAACCATTGTAAATTACACCAGGCGAGAGGATTTCTGCATCTAGCTATTGTCAGGTTTTTTGACAGAAAGAGTTAGGATATTTTATGACTCAGCTTTTCCTGGAGTTATCACCCTGCCTTGGTTCAAGTCATCTCTGTCATTATCCCGGTACTTAACGAAGCTCTTAAGATTGCGAAAACCTTGGCATCTGCATGTGAAGTAAATGTTGAGGTGATCGTGGTCGATGGCGGAAGTAGGGATGATACAAAAGCTGTGGCCCAATCTTGGGGAGTCAAGGTTTTGTCAGCACCTACAGGACGTGGGAGGCAAATGAATGCAGGTGCGAAAGTGGCTAGCGGTAAAATTTTATTATTTCTCCACGCTGATACACTGTTACCAAACAATTTTGGCATAATGGTAATTCAAGCACTCAATCAGCCAAATACAGTCGCAGGAGCCTTTGCGCTTCGGATTGAGGGTCAGTCACCGAGTTTACGCTGGGTAGAAAAAGGCGTAAATTGGCGATCGCGGATTTTTTCTTTTCCCTATGGCGATCAAGCAATTTTTATCAATGCCGAAGTATTTAATCAACTCGGTGGCTTTCCGGACTTGCCAATTATGGAAGATTTTGAGATGATGCGGCGGTTACGTCGAATCGGTAAGATTTTGCTGCTTCCGGCTACAGTCGTGACTTCAGGACGCCGCTGGTTAACAAAGGGAGTTTTCCAAACTACACTGATTAACCAGGTAACGATCGTAGCTTATTTACTAGGGGTGTCACCTGAACGCCTTGCCCACTGGTATCGTCGTAATTGAGGAATTTTCTGACGATCCCAAGTAAATACAAATGTTATGTTGGTGTAGTTTCCTACAAAATTGTCAAAAAAACCTTCAGTAAAGCTCTACTTATCTTTATCCTTATTTGAAACAATAAGTAAACTACTGAGGATACTATTGCAGTGACGAACTCAAACCCACTCATCCACTCCGAAACCGATAATTAGCCATGATGAACCGCTATACTTCCACGCTCGCTACTCGCACGCTCAAAGCGGCTGGGGTGATCTTAATTTTATCCTTCTTGCTAGACTTCTTGGTTCTGTTGTTTCCGATCCATCCCACAGACCGCGCATGGCAAATCGCCTTGGCTACAGCATTGGTAGACCGGGGAGTTGTTCCACTAATTGGTCTGGGGATGCTAGCAGCAGCAGACGCAATTGAGACTAGCGATGATAACTACCGTCCAGGTCCGCTGGATTTGAAATTTCCAGCAATGATTCTATCGAGTTTATTGGGTTTGCTGTTCTTGATCATTTCTCCAGTCCACCTCAATAACATGAATCAAGCCAGCACTCAAGCAGCCAGCCGCATCAATCAAGAAGCAACCCAAGCAGAAAATCAACTGCAAGGTCAAGTATCCCAACTCAAAGCCCAACTTAGCACCGCTCAAGCTAAAACAGAGATCGAAAAACGCCGCACTCAAGCCAAAGCCCAATTAACAGACTTAATTAAAGACGATAAAAAATACAACGAAGTACTCAACAGTCCGCAAACTCCCGCAGAACTCAAAGACGTACTCCGAAAAGGCAAAACTGATCCGAATGTGATTGATGCTTTCGTCGCTAAGCAAACCGATCCTGAAGCCCTCAGCACTCAAAAACTAACAGAGATTCGTGACAAAAGAGATAAATATCTAGAACAGTCTCAGCAAGAAGCCTTGAAATCTGGTCTCCGGATTGGTTTATCAAGTTTACTGTTGTCTATCGGTTATATCTTTATCGGCTGGACAGGATTAAGAAGTCAAGGTGTGATGGCAGGTGGCGGTGGTCGTAAAGCCTCAGTACGCTAATTCTCTCATGTATACCTGAAAACGCAAGCAGTGTTGGCGATCCCCTGCCAACAGCTTTGCCATAAATATTTATCAACAAAGGCAGAAAGCAAAAAGGATTTATCGTCCCCCTATCCCCCTATCCCTCTATCCCCCTTCCCGAGAATGATTTCAATTTATATACTGACTTATAACGAAGAACTAGATATTGCCGCTTGTATTGAGTCGGCATCACTGTCTGATGACATTATTGTTGTAGATTCCGATAGTCGCGATCGCACAGTGGAAATTGCCAGCCGTTATCCGGTGCGCGTGGTGCAACACACCTTTGAAAGCCACGGACGCCAACGAACTTGGATGCTAGAATCAATTCCTCCGAAATACGAATGGGTCTACATTCTCGAAGCTGATGAACGGATGACACCGGAATTATTCGCTGAGTGTGTCCAAGCTAGCCAAAGCGCAGACTATATTGGCTATTATGTTGCCGAACGGGTGATGTTTATGAATCACTGGATTCGCTACAGCACTCAGTATCCGCGTTACCAAATGCGGCTATTTCGCCACGGCAAAGTTTGGTTCACCGATTATGGTCATACTGAACGGGAAATGTGTGACGGCGCAACCAGCTTTTTAAAACAAAGTTACCCGCATTACACTTGTAGTAAAGGCTTGAGCCGTTGGATTGATAAACACAACCGTTACTCGACAGACGAAGCTCAAGAAACTGTTTATCAACTATCACAGGGAAAAGTAAATTGGCGAAACCTAATTTTTGGCTCGTCAGAAGTTGACCGTCGCCGCGCCTTGAAAGATTTATCATTACGTTTACCCGCCAGACCAGTACTGCGCTTTTTATACATGTATTTTCTGTTGGGTGGTTGTCTAGATGGACGCGCGGGTATGGCTTGGTGTACGTTACAAGCTTTCTACGAATATCTGATTTTGCTCAAGGTCTGGGAACTAGAGCATTTACCAACACCCCTAGTGACTGAGGTGCCGCTTGTATCTAGTGCGACAGAGGTCATCACTTCTTAGAGATAAACGCGCTTACACAATAAATGTGTTGTAAGATATAAATTAAGATTTTTAACATAACTTTTCTTAAGGTGACTCAAAGCAGTATTTTGATTGCTCCAAAAAGGGTGTAGCTTCTGCATGGAAGTCAGAAATCGCCTTTCCATAGGAGCGGCAGTTGATAGTTTGGATTGTTTATTTGTATGAGAAAGAACTGGAAACAATTTTTTACAATAAAAGACTCAGGCTTCATCGCTGATGAATTCTCTGAAACGCGTTGCGATATCGCAACGCCGGATAAAAGCAAATAAAAAAAGTCGGGTTAATAACACATGCGTGCTTGTTTTAACCGGAAACGGGAGAAACCTCCGCATCATAGTTTCAATGCTATGGATACCAACACATCATAGTTCCACTAGCTGTAAGAAGGATGGGTAGCTTGGTAGTCGAACGCTTAAAGCAAGACCTCAAAAATGACCTAATTGCTGGTTTGTTGGTCGTGATTCCGCTGGCAACCACCATCTGGCTAACGATTACCATTGCCAGTTGGATAGTCAACTTTCTCACCCGCATTCCCAAACAATTAAATCCCTTTGACGGATTGCATCCGCTACTCGTCAATGTATTAGATTTAGTAGTCGGATTGGCTGTCCCGTTATTAGGTATTCTCTTAATCGGTTTGATGGCGCGAAATATCGCCGGGAAGTGGTTGCTAGATATGGGTGAGCATGTTTTACAGGCAATCCCCTTAGCCGGACAGGTATACAAAACCCTGAAACAACTGCTAGAAACCTTATTAAAAGACTCCAATGGCAAATTTCGCCGCGCAATTCTCGTAGAATATCCGCGCCCTGGAGTCTGGGCGATCGGCTTTGTCACTGGTACAATCAGCAACGATATACAGTCTCAGATGTCACGCCCAGTGCTGAGTGTATTCGTCCCCACTACTCCCAACCCGACAACGGGATGGTATGCAGTAGTGCCAGAAGATGAAGTAATCAACTTGTCAATGTCCATCGAAGACGCCTTTAAAATCATTGTCTCTGGCGGCATTTTCTCTCCTCCTCCCGCCGCACTGACCGTCTCTCCCCTACCTCTCCCCCCATCTCAACCATGCAACCCCGTAGAATTGCCCGTGAATTAGCCTTGTTGAGTCTCAGTCAAATGCCTGCAGACCCGTCGAAATTATCAACTCAGCAACTGTCTGGTTTTGTCGTCGCCGCAGTCCGGACTCTGACCACAGAAGTGCAAGATGCCTTAGGCAATGCTAGCGCTGAACTTCAACGCAGTAACGATCGCCTTTTAAGTAGCCAGACGCGGACGACAGATTTAAATACTTCCCGCACAATGGTGAAACAGGCGATTGAACATACCCAATCGGCGATTAACCAACTCGGGGCGGCGATTGAGTTACCAGAATTAATTCAATTAGCTAACCACCATGAAGTGCGCGACTATGCTATCCAAGTTGTAAACACAGTCAACACTCACCGCACAGATTTAGATCAACAGTTATCCGCTGCTTTGGTAGACTGGCAAATAACTCGCCTCGCCCAAATTGACCGAGATATTCTCCGCATCGCTGTCGCTGAAATGGTATTTCTCGGAGTTCCAGACCGCGTTGCGATTAACGAAGCTGTGGAATTAGCTAAACGTTACAGCGAAGAAGATGGTCATCGGTTTGTGAATGGTGTGCTGCGCCGAGTTACAGACCAAATTAAAACAGCTTAAAATAAAAATTAACACGGCACTCGGCAATGGCTTTCAATTGGTTCCGTCGTCCAAATAAAGATAATCCACCTCCAGAACCGGCAGAAACTCCGACCGTTGAGGAAACTCCGACACCGGCGTCCTCAGATGCGGCTGTTGACTACTTGCAGTTTGCGAAAGCCGCTTACAAAAATATTCAGCAAAAGCAGGTACAGGCAGAAGTAGTCACTCCTTCACTCTTAGCAACTGAGACAGAGGCTAGTACTCCCGAAATAGTTACGCCTTCGCAAGTAACAACTGAGACAGATGCTAGTACTCCCGAAATAGTTACGCCTTCGCAGTTAGTAACTGAGACAGAGGCTAGTACTCCCGAAATAGTTACGCCTTCGCAGTTAGTAACTGAGACAGATGCTAGTACTCCCGAAGTAGTCACACCTTCGCAAGTAACAACTGAGATAGATGCTAGTAATGCAGCAATATCTGATGTTAAGGAAATAGACACGGTAGCGGAAATTGCTGATGTTGAGCCGATTACCCTCAGTACACCAGTAGAAGTAGAACCAGCCGCCGCGACTATAGACAATGTTATTGAGAAAATAGAAACAAAAGCGAATATTTCCTTTCTAGAACGAGCCGCAGCCGAAAGGCAAGCGCGACAAGAACGCCTGAACGCGCTAGCTATTGTTGTTCCTCTGGAATCACCACTCCCGACAACGGAAGTAGAAGAAATCCCTGGACTTGCTTTTGATGATGGATTTCTCTGGTCTGCAGAGATTCTCGCCGCCCAAGGTCGTCGTCCAGAAGATATTTCTTTAGAAGAAATTACTTGGCTGAAAAAGCTACGGTTGGGGTTAGATAAAACTAGACGTAGCATTGTTAACCAACTGAAGGCAATTGTTGGTCAAGGACCGCTGAACCAAGCAGCAGTGATGGAAATTGAGACATTGCTGCTACAAGCTGATGTGGGTGTTGAGGCAACAGATTACATTATTGATGCCTTACAGACGAAGTTAAGGTCAGAAACCTTACCACCAGATGCGGCAATTGCTTATTTGAAGAAAATTCTCTGCGATATGTTGGATGCGCCATTGCAAAAGTCTTACATGGCGCGATTTGCACCGGAAAAAGATACTCTCACTATTTGGTTGGTAGTCGGGGTAAATGGTGCAGGGAAAACTACAACTATTGGTAAACTCGCTCACTTGGCGCAGAAATCTGGCTATAGATGCTTGATTGGTGCGGCTGATACCTTCCGCGCCGCAGCGGTGGAACAAGTGAGAATTTGGGGAGAGAGAAGTGGGGTGGAGGCGATCGCCAATCCCGGAAAAAATACCGACCCAGCTGCAGTGGTGTACGATGCGATCGTCGCGGCTCAGTCTCGCAATAGCGAATTACTCCTAGTAGACACTGCAGGACGACTCCAGAACAAGAAAAACTTGATGGAAGAACTCAGTAAAATTCGTCGGATTATTGATAAAAAAGCCCCTAACACCAAAGTCGAATCTCTGCTGGTTCTGGATGCAACTTTGGGTCAAAACGGTCTCCGACAAGCTGAGGTTTTTTCCCAAGCGGCTCAACTTAGTGGTGTTGTCTTAACTAAGTTAGATGGTACTGCCAAAGGTGGTATTGCTTTAGCGATCGTCCAGCAGTTAGGTTTACCTATCCGTTTTATTGGTGCTGGTGAAGGAATTGAAGATTTGCGTCCATTTTCTAGTTACGAATTTGTGGAAGCTTTGTTAAGTAGCTAATGCATGGGATTCGCTTCTCTAAATGTCTCACACATTAGCGTTAACGAAGGCGTTAGCGCAGCATTAGGCGTTAGGCGAAAAGAAGAAGAAATACGGTTCGCATCAGGCTGACTTGTGCGGATTTACGGAAAGTAATAGATGCTTACGTGCGAATTGGCACTTTGGGCATTGATTTTGTAGTTGCCTATTGGAAGGAAGGATAATTTTATTCGCGCAGATAAAAATGGGAAATAAGACAAATTTATTTCTGTAACACCAGAAGTCATGAAGAAAATTTACATAAAGTGTGTAATCTTTAAAGAATTGACCAAAATCATGCTATAAGAACACTTTCAGCTAAATTTACTGCTTATACTCGAAAGAATTGCCCCTGATAGATAACTTCTCTTGCTAGACTAATCACCACTGGTGTGATCATTCCTTAGCGAGCACCTGTGTTAAAAAACCTTGATAATTGTTCCCAAATCTGTAGTCCCCAAATAAACACCAACTGTGCCTGTGACCCAAACGCCTAATCAACCGACTGACCGTCATAGTAGCGCCACTGACATTACCCCAGTTGTGGCGTTGAAAGAACTTGTGGCGCGATTGCACAGGGAACAGCACAAAATCCAAGATTTGCTCTCGTCTCTAGGATTTGCCCTCAGAAGCTTTAGCAATCTCAACCAGTTTCTGGAACTGATTCCCCTAATGGCAACGCGAGTCACAGATGCTGATGGCGGTGCTTTATTTCTCTACAAGCCTAACGGTCAAATCACTTTAGAGCGGCTACACTGGCAAGATAGTCGCGAGCGCAAGAGCATTCGCAAGGCGTTAGAAACAGCGACTAGTCAGTTGAGCTTCGCTGCTGTCAATGCTCATTTAACTGGTAGCCCAGCGATTTTAGATGACCAGATGCAACGTTATTTAGAGCCAGATATTCAGCTATTTGGTACGACTATTCTGGTCAAGCATACAGAACGCGGACGATTGTACGTTTTTAGCCGCGAAAGAGAGTATACCTGGACGGAGACTAGACAAAAGTTAGTCCGATTAGTAGCTGACCAAACTGCAGTCGCAATTGAGAACGATGAACTCTCAGTGGAATTGCGGAAAAAAGAACGCTTGGATCGAGAACTAGAAATCGGTGCCGAAATTCAACTGCGGCTGCTACCGCGTCAATGCCCAACGATTCCGGGTGTATCTTTAGCTGCTCGCTGTCAACCAGCAAATCGCGTTGGTGGTGATTATTATGACTTTATCCCCACCAATCACAACCCAACTCAACCTCAACTCGAAGCCAATGAATTTAGCCCGTGGAGTTTGGTGATTGGCGATGTGATGGGGAAAGGTGTTCCCGCAGCTTTGATTATGACGATGACACGAGGAATGCTGCGTGGTGAAGTCCTCAACGGTCACTCTCCCGGCACGATTCTGCACCATTTGAATCGGGTAATGTACGCCGATTTAGAAAATTCCCATCGTTTTGTCACCTTGTTTTACTCGGAGTACGATCCGCAAACCCGGATTTTGTCTTATAGCAATGCGGCGCAAACTCCGCCATTGTTGTGGCGAGCTGCAACAAAGACGATTCAGCGTTTGGATACTTTGGGCATGCTGATTGGTTTGGATATTAATAGTCAATATGAAGATGCTCAGATTCGTTTGGAGTCTGGGGATACTTTAATTTACTATACTGATGGATTTACGGATGCAGCTAATCAAAATGGCGATCGCTTTGAGGAGGATAATCTCATCGCCGCTTTTAGCTGGGCTTGTCACCATCATCAAAGTCCTCAGGAAATTTTAGATTATTTATTCGCGCAAATTGAGAAATTTATTGGTACTACCAGCGATCGCGGTGATGATATGACCCTAATTGTCTTTCAAGCACTTTAGAAAGCGAATATCTACCCATTCCTGAATTTAGCGGCTAAGATTGCGTTGCAGCTCCTATCAAAGGCTGGGAATGTTACTGATTCTCAACTAGGACGTTTTTTAGCTCTTAGGGAAATGGAATTCACTTGTATGGATAAAGACGCTTTATTTGGTAATACTCGTTGGAGTGATTCAGGGTCGTTATGGCAGTCACCTGTACATTCGACATTTATTGCCCAAGAAATCAACGATCCGAACGTTGTCGGTCAGATGCAACATAATTTTGAGCATTTTGTGCAAACAGGTCAAGTCTGGGCGTTGTTAATTGGCTTGGGAATTGGCTGGATGCTACGGAATCTCACAAGTTACGGTTAAATAAAAGTAGAGACGCTTTCCTCTGAGTGACACCAAGTGCAATGAGTGCGTCTGGAGGGCTTGTGCGGACTCATAGTCGAACTAAATATCTCAATCCGCTGGGGTGAAACCTAAAAAGAGTGGATTGTTACTGTAAAAATATTGAATAAGCTCGATTATTTTGAGTCCGTACTCAGCACTCAGCACTTCTTTACTACTAAATATGACGGAAAAACAAACTTGGAGTCAGCGATTTGAATCAGCGCTACATCCGGCGATCGCTCGCTTTAATGCTAGTATCGGCTTTGATATTGAATTAATTGAATACGACCTAACTGGCTCAGTTGCCCATGCCAAGATGTTGGCACATACTGGGATCATTTCTCCGGCTGAAGGAGAACTGTTAGTTAACGGGTTAGAACAAATTCGCCAAGAATATCGCCACGGGGAATTCCTCCCTGGGGTAGATGCGGAAGACGTGCATTTTGCTGTCGAAAACCGCTTGACGGAAATTGTTGGTGATGCGGGGAAAAAGTTGCATACCGCGCGATCGCGTAACGATCAAGTTGGTACAGATACTCGTCTCTATCTCCGCGACCAAATTCAGCAAATCCGCACCGCGATTCGAGAATTTCAAAGTGTGTTACTCGATCTTGCGGAGCAAAATGTTTACACACTCATTCCCGGCTATACTCACCTGCAACGTGCTCAACCTTTGAGTTTGGCTCATCACCTGTTGGCATATTTTCAAATGACTCAACGCGATTGGGAACGCTTGGGTGATGTGAATCGGCGGGTGAATATCTCGCCTTTGGGTTGTGGTGCTTTAGCAGGTACAACTTTCCCGATTGACCGTCATTATAGCGCCGAACTATTGCATTTTGACAGTGTTTATGCTAACAGCTTGGATGGTGTTAGCGATCGCGACTTTGCGATTGAATTCCTGAGTGCAGCAAGTACAATCATGGTTCACCTCAGCCGTCTTTCCGAAGAAGTGATTCTCTGGTCATCTGAGGAATTCAGCTTTGTGAAGTTGAAAGACAGTTGCTCCACAGGTTCGAGTATTATGCCTCAGAAGAAAAATCCCGACGTCCCAGAGTTGGTGCGGGGAAAAGCTGGACGGGTATTTGGGGATCTCCAAGCGATGTTGGTGCTGATGAAAGGGCTACCATTGGCATACAACAAAGATTTGCAAGAAGATAAGGAAAGCTTGTTTGATGGGGTCAAAACAGTTAAAGCATGTCTGGAAGCGATGACAGTGTTGATGCGCGAAGGGTTGGAGTTTCGCACGCAGCGGATGACGGAGGCTGTATCGGAAGACTTTTCTAACGCGACAGATGTGGCAGATTATTTAGCAAGTCGCGGGGTTCCGTTCCGAGAAGCTTATGGCTTAGTAGGTAAAGTCGTTAAAACTAGCCTTGCGGCTGGTAAATTACTGAAAGATTTAACCATTGAAGAGTGGCAAAATCTCCATCCGGCATTTGAAGCAGATATTTATGACGCGATCGCTCCGCGCCAAGTTGTCGCTGCTCGCAATAGTTACGGTGGGACTGGCTTTGAACAGGTAAATCTGGCTCTTCGCAACGCGCGATCGCAAATTCAAGATTCTTAAATATTAGCGGTTGACAGTTTACAGTCACCTGTTGACCGTCAACCTTCAACTAGACAGGCTCTCGGTAAATCTAAAATCTAAAACTGATTAGATTTACTCAGCTCCTGTTGCTGCTCCTTCATCCTCTTCACTCTTAGGTGATCGTTGTTGGAACCTTCTTTGGAAACGTCCTGTAGTAGTTCGTTTACGGAACTTACGGGCATACGCCTGATTCCGTAGCGCCTTTTCTTTCTTGGGATTACGGCGCTTGGCCATGTTCACCTCATTAAATAAACAACAGTTAATATGCCTCTATTCCTACAGAGGCATGATTTACCGATGCGATCGGTATACATTAACCCCAAAAGGGTAATAAAAACACAGGTAAATAGTCTTCAACCCTAACGTGATCGCTCACTGATGTCAATCGCGGTCAATCTGCGTCTTTAGGTAGAGTACTTTACCAATCTTTAATCTTACCTGAAAAGATTACTCTTGACATACAGCAATTAAGTAGCTTGTAATTCCTGATGGCATCGGATTGCGTCAAAATTTGAATGCGAGTACCACACAACCACGAACCAACGTCAATGTTACGATCTATCTTCAGTGATGAGTGTCTCAGTAACTATTCGCATTCAACGAATAATGCTACACAACCAACTCGGAAGATGCGAAGATCAGAGATCGGAAAACACAAACGTTCTTTATCTTAAACTTTTGTCTTATCTTACTTTACCTGTGAATTTTTCTCGCCGATTATGGCAGTATGGTCAAACCGTACTGGGTGTCATTTTCCGCCATCCTGTACCGGGCACTAGTATTATTCCAATTTTACCTGATGGGCGGATTGTTTTAATCCGTCGTAGTGATAACGGTCGCTGGGCATTACCGGGAGGTATTATTGATTGGGGAGAGGATATTCCTACAGCAGTGCGCCGGGAGTTAATGGAAGAAACAGGATTAGAGTTGGTGAAGCTGCGGCGCTTAGTCGGAGTTTATTCCGCACCAGATCGCGATCCGCGCCTTCATTCAATTTGCATCGTCGTCGAAGCTGATGTCGCGGGGATAATGAAAGCTGAAGATACTCTGGAAGTGACAGAAATCCAGGCATTTCCGCTCGATTCTCTCCCACCCGGAGAATTGTCTCACGACCATAAGCAGCAGTTGCAAGATTACATGCTTGGTTTAACTACATTAGCTTGAAGCGCAAAAAAATATTTTTCCCAGGTAAGTAATGCGTGGAATATAGCTAGAATCTGCAGAGGAGCTAATTACCGACCGAAATGAATCAACAATTACGCAACTCTCGCATGAAGCTTTCTGGTGGGCGGATATTTTGGCGTGAAATCGGCGAAGGCGCTGCTGTGGTCTTGTTACACGGATCATGGCAAGATAGCGGTCAATGGGTAGGGGTGATGGATTACTTACGTCAAGATCACCACTGCTTCGCACCTGATTTACTAGGGTTTGGTGACTCAGAGCATCCTCAAATCCATTATTCGATTGATTTTGAGGTAGAATGCTTAGCTGAGTATCTGGAGGCTCTAAAATTACGACATGTGTACTTGGTTGGGCACTCCTTAGGCGCATGGGTCGCAGCTAGTTACGCTTTGAAATATCCCGACCAAATCGGCGGCTTAGTGCTTCTAGCTCCAGAAGGCATACAGTTAAAAAGAGGAGAAAATACTTGGCAGTCCAAACGGCAATTATTAAATCGCCCATCGTTAATCTTTAAGCTCTTGCGATCGCTCAGACCATTAACCAAAATGCTAGGGTTACACCTGAAGATTGAGCAAGCCTGGAACGAACGCCTACAATTACTTGAGGCTACCGCCGCATCTCAGTTGTTATTTAAACGTCGAGATTCGGAAATTGAAGCCGAATTGTTACAAGAAAAATTGTTCCAGGTCCAAATCCCCGCCTTGATTTTACAAAGTCAGCAAGACACCAAAACCGTAGCAGCCCTCTGTCAAGCTTATGCCAACCTCTTGCCTAAAGCCCAATTAAAAATTATCGGTGAGGGCGATGACACAGCCAAAGATCTATCCGAGACCGTGGCTGCTAATATTCGTGAATTTATAAGTGTTATTAAACCTTAATTGTAGAGAAGAATACGCCTACCCTAGAAGGGTATGTCTAATTATACAGAGCTTGCCTGCACGGGCTATGAAACCGTTGATTTCGTTTAGCCCACGCAGGTAAGCTCTGTACGTATAGCGACACCCTTATAGGGTGTTGCGGCGATGGTGTTGCGGCGATGTTGTTGCGGTAGGGGTGCTATACCACTATTTTTGCCATTCCCCATAAAATTAGATTTGATTCCACAATTAGGCGGGCGGCAATTTCCGGTTCCTGAGATTGGAGATAGGTAAACAGTAATTCGCGATCGCCACCAGTAATCGCTACCACACCTGTGGGAAAATCTTGCCACCACCCTTGGACAAAATCTTTAATTCCCGCCACTAAAGTATAAATAACGCCACTATATATCGCCTCTGACGTACTGAGAGCAAAGCGCGGTGGTAATACCATTGATGGTGGTAATTGTGGTAACACGTCGGCTGTTTTCTGTGACAGCATTTTCAACTGTAAACCTAGTCCAGGCAAAATCGCCCCACCAACTAAACAACGCTGAGCATCAGCCCCCGTAAAAGTTAGTGCTGTCCCCGCATCAATCACTAACACCGGAAAACCCCAAGTTTCTCCCGCACCCCATACAGCTAAAGCGCGATCAATTCCCAAAGTCGGATAGACACCTAACAGCGGTACTTGGTCCAAAGTTAGCAGTTGAACATCCAGGTTGTCCTGCCAAAGTGCTGTTTGACTCGGGACGACAGAGGCGATGTAGAGTGGGGGAGTCCGGTCGTAGGGGAGGAGGGGTAGTAGATGGTTAGTATCCCAAGCGTGGTTTAGGGTGTCGCCGGTGAAGTATCCCCAATGTAGGCGCGAATTGCCAATCATTAAACCTAGCCAGATTTCTTTTTTATCCATATTCCTGAAGAAAGGATTTCGCGGCTTACTTCCTTGGCGTGACAAGATTGCGTATTTTGTCTGTATTTCTCTGCGTCTCTCAAGATCAGGTTTTCTGAGGGCGAAACTTAATAGTTTTGTTTTTCTGAACTCAGTGATAGTTTTTTTAATAAAACTTTAAAATGCGAACGTGTGACAATAGTAAGTAGAAAATCACGCCGGAATTGGTCAGGAGAAAAGTCATGGTAGTCCTCACCGAAAAAACCCAAAAAAAGCTCAGCATGCAGACTGCTGATATTGCACCGGAGACGACGGTGATGCGATCGCTTGATTGGGATCGCGATCGCTTTGATATTGAGTTTGGCTTGCAGAATGGTACCACCTATAACTCATTTCTGATTCGCGGCGAGCAGACAGCACTAGTAGACACTTCTCACGAGAAATTCCGCCAACTATTTTTAGACACCCTTAAAAGCCAAATTGCTCCGGAAAAGATTGATTACTTGATTATCAGTCACACCGAACCCGATCACAGTGGTTTAGTCAGAGAAGTTCTACTCCTCGCACCAGAAATCACGGTCGTCGGTTCCAAAGTCGCAATTCAGTTTTTGGAAGACATGGTACACAGACCGTTTAAACGACGGATTGTGAAAAATGGTGATCGTTTAGATTTAGGCAATGGACACGAATTAGAATTTGTGATTGCGCCCAATCTTCACTGGCCAGATACCATGTTCACCTTCGACCACAAAACGCAAATCCTCTACACCTGTGATGCTTTTGGGTTGCACTACTGCTCCGATCTGACCTTTGACGAAAATTTAGAAGCAATTAGTCCAGATTATGAATTTTACTACGAGTGCTTGATGGCTCCGAATGCGCGATCGGTAATTTCCGCCCTCAAACGCATGGACGAACTACCAACAATTAGCACGATCGCCACTGGTCACGGTCCGCTATTACAACATAATGTCAAAGAACTGACAGATAGATACCGCACTTGGAGTAAAACCCAAACAAAAGCCGAAACCACAGTTGCCATATTTTACATGAGCGATTATGGATATAGCGATCAGTTATCCCAAGCCATTGCCAGCGGGATTACCAAAACCGGAGTCGCCGTCGAATTGGTTGATCTGCGAACAGCAACTGATATGCAAGAAGTTAAAGAACTCGTCAGTCGATGCGCCGGAATCATCATTGGAATGCCATCTGCAGCCAGTGCAACAAATGTCAAAACAGCCATCAGCACCATTTTAGCCGCAGCAAAAAACAAACAAGCAGTCGGCATCTTTGAATCTGGGGGCGGTGATGACGAACCAATTTATCCATTGTTGAACAAATTCCGAGACACCGGACTCACAATCGGCTTCAACCCAATCCTGATCAAAGAAACACCCCACGAAACAACTTATCAGTTATGTGAAGAATCTGGTACTGACTTAGGACAGTGGGTGACACGCGATCGCAGCATCAAAGCCATGAAATCCCTAGACGCTGACTTAGATAAAGCCTTAGGGAGAATCAGCGGCGGCTTATATATGCTCACCACCAGAAAAGGTGAGATATCCAGCGCCATGTTAGCCTCCTGGGTAACTCAAGCCAGCTTCAAACCCCTAGGCTTAACCATCGCCGTCGCCAAAGACCGAGCCATTGAATCATTCATGCAAGTAGGCGATCGCTTTGTGCTGAACGTCCTGGAAGAAAATAACTACCAAGGACTCATGAAACACTTCCTCAAACGCTTTCCACCTGGTGCAGATCGCTTTGAAGGAGTCAAAACCCAAAACGCCCAAAACGGTTCGCCAATCTTGACAGAAGCATTAGCATACATGGAGTGCCAAGTCAATAGCCGGATGGATACTAACGACCATTGGATTGTTTATTGTACTGTTGACGCCGGCAGAGTCAGTAAGCCAGACGCCTTAACTGCAGTTCATCATCGGAAAGTTGGCAATCATTATTAAAGCACCCTACTCCTCACACTTGCCATGACAATTAATAAACCTCGTGATGTCCAAGTTCTCCCAATTGGTACAGACACCACAATCTTGCGAGCGCGTAGTTGGGCGCAGTTACGCTTTGAGATTGAGTACGCTCTAGCCAAGGGAACGACTGCTAATTCTTATCTAATTTGCGGCGATAAAAACGCCATAGTCGATCCACCGGGAGAGACATTTACGCAAATTTACTTACAAGCCTTGCAACAACGGCTTGATTTAAGCCAGTTGGATTACGTAATTTTAGGTCACGTCAATCCCAACCGGGTGGAGACTTTGAAAGCTTTATTAGCAATTGCGCCACAAATCACTTTTGTCACATCTAATCCTGGAGCAAAGAATTTACGCACTTTAATCAAACAGGATTTATCAATATTGGTAATGCGAGGGGAAGAAACCCTAGATATCGGGAAAGGTCACATTCTACAATTTGTCCCCACACCAAATCCCCGCTATCCCGATGAGCTTTGTACCTATGACCCCCAAACCGAAATTCTGTATACAGATAAACTCTTTGGTGCTCATATTTGCGGCGATCAGGTATTTGATGAAGGTTGGCAATCCTTTCAAGACGATCGGCGCTATTACTTTGATTGTCTGATGGCTCCTCATGCCCGTCAAGTAGAAACAGCCTTAGAGAAGTTAAGCAATCTATCAGCAAGACTTTATGCGACGGGACATGGTCCCCTAGTGCGCTATAGCTTGATTGAAATAACACAAGCTTACAAACAGTGGAGTCAACGGCAATCAACTGTAGATACCACAGTAGCGCTAATTTATGCTTCAGCCTATGGGAATACAGCGACCCTAGCCCAAGCGATCGCCCTCGGAATTACGAAAGCAGGAATCAGAGTAGAATCAATCAACTGTGAAGTAGCCGAACCCGAAGAAATCCGCGCAGCTGTAGAAAAAGCAGCAGGCATCATCATCGGTTCTCCAACCCTAGGTGGTCACGCACCAACCCCCATTCAAACTGCATTAGGAATCGTCCTCTCAACCGCCACAAATAACAAACTCGCCGGAGTATTTGGGTCATTTGGTTGGAGTGGGGAAGCGATCGATTTAATCGAAGGTAAACTCAAAGACGCCGGTTATCGCCTTGGCTTCGAGCCAATCCGGGTAAAATTCAAACCCAACGACGTCACCCTGCAAATGTGCGAACAAGCCGGAACCGACTTCGCCCAGACCCTAAAAAAAGGTAAAAAAGTCCGTCAGACCAGCCAAAGCGCCACCACAGTCGAACAAGCAGTCGGACGCCTAGTCGGTTCCATGTGCGTAGTCACCACCAAACAAGGCGACATGTCCAGCGCCATGTTAGCCTCCTGGGTATCCCAAGCCACCTTTAACCCACCCGGACTAACAGTCGCAGTCGCCAAAGAACGAGCGATCGAATCACTCATGTATCCAGGTAGTAGATTTGTCATTAACATCTTAAAAGAAGGCAATCATTTAGGACTAATGAAACACTTTCTCAAATCCTTCGGACCAGGAGAAGATCGCCTCTCCGGAGTCGCCTCCCAAGAAAGCGAGAATGGTGCGCCCATCCTAAACGATGCTCTAGCCTACCTAGAATGCTCCGTACAACAACGGATGGAAGCTGGGGATCACTGGGTAACATACGCCACAGTAGAAGCCGGCAAAGTCCTCAATCCCGACGGAGTAACAGCAGTCCATCACCGGAAGTCAGGGAATCATTATTAACGCGGAGAACGCAGAGGAAGCGCAGAGGAACGCAGAGCAACCTCCGCGCCACTCCGCGTAGCCTCCGCGCCACTCCGCGTTTCCTAATTAACTAAAATAACTTTACGAATCTGAGAATTACTCGCCTTCCCTCGCCGAGAGAAAAAGGCTCGCAATAATAATCGCCACGCGCTAGGTGAGAGAACCGCCGAATCTACCATTTGCACCAGGCGGCTCATGTTTCCCTGTTTGAGTGCGACTAAAGTCCAGTGTAGTTTGAGATAACCACGAATTTCCTGGAAGGCGGGGATTTCGGAACGGTAATTTTCGTCAACTAAGGCGTAGATTTTCTGCTTCATCAAAATGTTGGTGTCTAGGCGCTGGGAGAGGGGAAATTTTTGGTTATAGGCACCGGGCCAGATGGTACGGTAGGCTAGGCACTGATTGATGAAGATGGCATCACCAAATTTGGCAACGCGAATCCAAGAGTCAATATCGTCGCAGTTAGCATCTAGGCTTGAGTCCCAACCGCCTGTTTGTAGGAAGGTCTGGCGGTGACAAGCTACTTGGACTGGTGTGCCAAAAGGTATCATTTCTAATAACATCCCGTAATGTAGGTCTGCTTGAGGGATGTAAAAAGCATGACCTGGTCCGAGTTGGGGGGTACGGCTGAGTTCTGCTTCTGTGGTGTCGACTTGAGCGGCGATGCAAGAACATATTACGGATTGTGGATGCAAGGCGATCGCTTTGGTCATCTCTTCCACACAATTCGGTGCTAAGTAATCGTCGTCGTCTAAGAATTTAATCCAGTCTCCGCTGCTGGCTTTGACTCCGGCGTTTACAGTTGCGGCATGTCCTAGGTTAGAATGATTTCGGTGATAAACTAGGCGATCGTTGGCTGCAGTGTTTAATGTTGAGCGCAATTGTTGGATATATGCTTGAGTGCCATCAGATGAGCCGTCATCGGCAATAATCAGTTCACAAGCGATTGTCTGCTTCAGGACGGACTTGATTGCTCGTTGGAGCAAGTTGACACGGTTATATGTGGTGATGACTACGCTGAATTTCATCGATTCCGGCACTGGTGGCAAAGCCTTATTTTATACATCTGAGTTTCAAGGGTTTGACTCGGATAGATAAAAATCTATCTTGCCGCAATTTTAAATCACTGGACTGAAAGATGGTTGTAGATTTATTATGGATGATCGTGAGATTTTTTTAAAAATATGAATGCTCAAGAATTGATCCGTTCGATTGAAGCGGAACAAATTAAATCAACTCTGCCTGACATTTATGTTGGCGATACCGTGAAAGTCGGGATCAAAATTAAGGAAGGCGAAAAGGAACGGGTACAGCCTTACGAGGGTGTAATCATTTCCATGCGGAATGGTGGCATTAATGAAACGATTACAGTCCGCAAGGTGTTTCAAGGTGTTGGTGTGGAAAGGGTGTTCCTGATCCATTCTCCGCTGGTTGACAGTATTAAAGTTGTGCGTCGCGGTAAAGTGCGGCGGGCGAAGCTTTATTATTTACGCGGTCGTGTTGGTAAGGCGACTCGGGTTAAACAACGGTTTGATCGCGCTATGTCCTAGGTGTTGCCGCAGCCCATACACAGCATGTACGGGTGCGCGACTAGAGGAAAGAGAGCCAGAAATATTGCGGAGATGAAAAATTAACTTGAATTATTCTGAATTTAGGTTATAATCAGAAACGTTCAGGGCAAGAACTGAATCACTGTCATTGAGCGCTCTTAGTTCAGTTGGTAGAACGCAGGTCTCCAAAACCTGATGTCGGGGGTTCAAGTCCTCCAGGGCGCGCTCTCAACTCCAAAATAAAGCGAGCAGTTAATTTAACTGTCCTCGCTATTATTTTGGTGAATCATAATCTGTGGGAATTTCCGGCTGAGTGTAAGTTCATGCTATGAGTCAAACTTACGCTTGTCAGGAAAAGTAATCTTTTTGCAGAACCCTATGTTTAGCTGCAAAGCTGATCGGGTATAATATGTATTTTAGGTCAGTTCAATGGAGCTTGGGGAATAGCTGTGGCAAAGAAAAGCGAAGCAGAAATGCCAGGATCTACTGGTGGATTTAACCTCAAAAAGTTCTACGAAGGCACGAGAGAAGAACTAGATAAGGTTATTTGGCCTAGCCGGCAACAGCTAGTGAGTGAATCAGCAGCCGTGCTTTTAATGGTGACACTCTCGGCATCTTTGATATATCTGATCGATGGCTTATTTACTTGGGCAGCAAAACAGGTATTTTGATGACTTTTGCCACAGACGAACCAGAAAATTCAGTGCGGTCAGAGGAAACGGCAGATCCATCTGGAGATTCGCAAGAATCCCGTTGGTATGCAGTTCAAGTCGCCTCTGGCTGTGAAAAGCGTGTAAAGACAAACTTAGAGCAGCGGATTCAAACTTTTGATGTTGGGGAAAGAATTGTCCAAGTAGAGATTCCCCAAACGCCGACTGTGAAAATCCGTAAGGATGGCAGCCGTCAAAACACAGAAGAGAAAGTTTTTCCCGGTTATGTGTTGGTACGGATGTACATGTCAGATGAAACTTGGCAGGTAGTGAAAAATACCTCCCATGTAATCAACTTTGTCGGTGCAGAACAAAAACGCGGTACTGGTCGGGGACGCGGTCACGTCAAACCAATGCCTTTGAGTGGTTCTGAGGTAGAACGCATCTTTAAACAGAGTAGCGAGCAAGACTTGGTTGTCAAAATTGACATGGCTGCGGGTGATAAGATAATTGTGCTTTCAGGTCCGTTTAAGGACTTTGAAGGCGAAGTGATTGAAGTTAGTCCAGAGCGGAGTAAGCTCAAAGCTTTATTATCGATCTTCGGACGAGAGACACCAGTCGAATTGGAATTTACTCAGGTTCAAAAACAGAGCTAAATAGAAATGGCGAAGAAAGTTGTAGCGGTCATTAAACTGGCATTAAATGCGGGGAAAGCCAACCCAGCACCGCCGGTGGGACCAGCATTAGGTCAGCACGGTGTGAACATCATGATGTTCTGCAAGGAATATAATGCCAAAACAGCAGACCAAGCTGGGATGGTAATTCCTGTAGAAATATCGGTTTATGAAGACCGTAGTTTTACATTTGTCCTCAAAACTCCCCCTGCATCAGTGTTAATTCGCAAAGCAGCGGGAATTGAAAGAGGCTCAAACGAACCTAACAAGAAAAAGGTAGGATCGATTAGCAAAGCGCAATTGCAAGAAATCGCCCAGACAAAAATGCCAGATCTCAATGCCAATGACATTGATGCTGCCATGAAAATTGTCGCCGGTACTGCTAAAAATATGGGCGTAGCGATCGCTGAGTAAGTTAACTCCGCAATAAACACTATCGGGGGAGAGGTGAAGCCTCGTAATCACCCCAGGAGAACAAAGATGACCAGAAAAATGTCGCGCCGACTACGAGAGTTACAAGCGAAAATCGAAGATCGGGAATATCACCCATTAGAAGCTTTAACTCTGTTAAAAGAGACAGCAACTGCCAAATTTGCTGAAACTGCGGAAGTACACATTCGCTTGGGGATTGACCCCAAGTATACAGACCAACAGTTACGGACAACAGTGGCGCTACCAAAAGGCACAGGTCAAATCGTCCGTGTCGCCGTGATTGCGCGTGGGGAAAAGGTGACAGAAGCCACAAATGCGGGAGCAGATTTGGCAGGTTCGGAAGAACTGATTGAGCAAATCCAAAAAGGCCTGATGGATTTTGATAAACTCATTGCCACACCCGATGTGATGCCACAAGTAGCCAGACTAGGTAAATTGTTAGGTCCACGCGGTTTAATGCCATCTCCCAAAGGTGGGACGGTGACATTTGATATAGCAGGAGCGATCGCGGAATTCAAAGCAGGTAAATTAGAATTTCGTGCTGATAAAACAGGCATCGTTCATGTTATGTTTGGCAAGGCAGCTTTCACACCAGAAGATTTGCTAATCAACTTGAAAGCGTTGCAAGAAACAGTCGATCGCAACCGTCCTGCGGGAGCAAAAGGTCGGTACTGGCGGACAATGTACGTGTCTTCGACAATGGGACCATCGATTCAAGTTGATGTCGGTGCCCTGCGCGACTTGAAATTAGAAGCCGCGTAAAAAAAAGGGAGCACTCCCAAAAATTAAATAGGCGATCGCCAGAGACAGCAGGTGCCGCAAGGCTTAATTTCCTGCCGAGGTTTACACGCCAATTACCCAAACGCTCAATCAAAGCGTTTATAAGGTATGCGGAGTATAAATTTTCAACCCTGGCTTGAGACAGTCAGGGTTTATTGTTTTTGGTAGGTATTTTCGAGATTTTTATCCAGGAGGTGAACAGATTATGGGTAGATCGCCAGAAGATAAACAAGTGATGGTAGCTGATTTAAAGGAAACTTTAAGTCAGTCTCAACTAGCACTAGTGGTTGACTTCCAAGGGCTGACAGTCGCAGAAATCACTGATTTACGGCGGCGGCTGCGTCCTAGTGGCACTGTTTGCAAGGTGACAAAAAACACCTTAATGGGCATTGCCATCAAAGACCAGTCAAACTGGCAACCAATGGCAGAATTGCTCCAAGGACCAAGCGCCTTTTTGCTAGTTAAAGACGATTTTTCCAAAGCGATTAAAGCTTACCAAGAATTCCAAAAAGTCTCCAAGAAGACAGAACTTCGTGGTGGCGTGATGGACGGTAAGCTGCTGAAAGAAGCAGACGTCAAAATACTAGGAGACTTGCCATCCAAAGAGCAACTCATGGCTCAGATTGCCGGCGCAATCAATGGTGTGGCAACCAAGTTGGCTGTGGGAATCAACGAAGTACCTGGTTCACTAGCGCGAGCATTGCAAGCGTTGGCTGACAAGGAAAAAGGTGACGGTACAGCAACTGAAACTGCACCTGAAGCGGCGACTGAAACTGCACCTGAAACTACACCTGAAGCTACACCTGAAGCTACACCTGAAGCTGCTGCTGAGTAGTTAAAAACGTTAACAACAAATTCACATAACAGGAATTACATCCATGACTACTGCAACTGACGAAATTTTGGATAAATTGAAAACTCTGACTTTGCTAGAAGCTTCAGAGTTAGTCAAGCAAATTGAAGAAGCCTTTGGTGTTAGCGCAGCTGCACCTGTTGGTGGCATGATGATGATGCAGGGAACTGCAACAGCAGAGAAAGAAGAAGTCGTTGAACAAACTGAATTCAACGTCATTCTGGAAGATGTTCCAGCTGACAAGAAGATTTCTATCCTCAAAGCAGTCCGCAGCATCACAGGTTTAGGTTTGAAAGAAGCCAAAGACTTGGTGGAATCTGCACCTAAGCCTGTTAAAGAAGCTATTGCTAAGGATGCAGCCGAAGCGGCGAAGAAAGAACTTGAAGAAGCTGGCGCTAAAGTTAGCATCAAGTAATCATCTCCTAGGGAGGGTGCGTTGTCAGCGCCCTCTCAACAGTGCTGTTTAGAAGTCCTGAAACCGAAGAGTGAAACATCATTTAGAATGGGTTTAGCAGGTTCGACAGAGAGCAAAATGGATACATCGATTCTTGACGAAGTGGTTGAGCAGTTACGAGGAATGCCTCTTCTTTTGCAGAAACAAGTCCTAATATTTGCCAAAACTTTGACCGATTCGACTGTTCAAGGCGTTCCTGGTTCGCGACTGGTAAGGTTTGCAGGTACAATCTCACCTGACGATATTGCGTTGATGCGTGAAGCGATTGAGCAAGACTGTGAGCAGGTTGATGCCAATGAGTGGTAGCTACTTGTTGGATACGAACATCATAATTGCGTTGTTTGCGGATGAAGAGGCGGTTAGAAACAACTTTGCTCAAGCAGACGCAGTGTTTATTCCCAGCATTGTAGTAGGTGAGTTGTGCTATGGTGCGCGGAAATCAGCACGAACAACAGAGAATTTAGAGCGGATTGATGAGCTGGTTGCTGAGAGTGCTGTACTGGTTTGTGATGTGGAGACAGCGCAATACTATGGAAAAGTCAAGAATAAACTACGACTTAAGGGACAACCGCTCCCAGAAAACGATATTTGGATTGCTGCGCTTGCCTTTCAATACAATTTGACATTAGTGACACGCGATGCTCATTTTCAGAAGATTGAAGACTTGCAAAGAGTTGCTTGGTAGATGAAAGCGGTGTAAGTAGTATTTGCGCGAAAAAAGCAGTTGTAGGGTTTACATCCGAATTAATGTAAGTCCGCATCCCAAACGCCAATATAGATCTGTTCCTCTCCGTTGCGTTCGATGATACCTTTTAATTCTTTTGACTTAAAGAAATATTTTTGAGCTTGTCGTTGGTAGACTCGTTGCAATCCTTGCTTCACATCTTCAGAAGCATGACCACCCATCATTCCTTGCAGAGTCGATTGCATGATATCCAGGGCGACAGATTGATCAAAAGATACTTCGGTTTGGCGCAGCACTTCCGAATTAGCGTCAAATAAGTAACTGAGATCAACACGGTCTGGATCGTATTTATAAACTAAAGCACGAGTATTCCATAAACCTTGAGAAACCTGAGTAGGATTACCTAATTCAGCTTTGACACTGCTTTCAAGTGTGCCCATGGGAAATCCCGGAACACTGCGATTTGTGACGACGTTAAGTGCTTCTGTTTGATGTTCTGGTTCTGGAATGGGGGTTACTGCGGCTAACGGTGGCGGTGTCTCCGTTGTGACTGGGGTGGGTTGAGGATGGGGTGAGAGGGATGCTACTGGTGATGGAGATGGAGATGGAGATGGAGTGGGATCAGCTTTTGGAGTGGGTTGAGGATGTGGTGAGGGGATGGGATCAGGTTTTTCAATAATTACTGTTGGCTTAGGTATGGGTTGGGGTACAGCGGGTGAGGGAGTGGAGACGATTTTAAAAATTATCTGTGGTCTGTTTGGTGAAGCTTTGGGTAAGGGAAATTGCGCTGTCACTGGTTGATTGACAGGTTGTGGTGATATCGGTTTTGGCGGAGATGGAAATGCCGGACTTGTGTGATTTGTTGGTAATTGTAATAAAACTTTTTGTCTGAGGTTTTGAGTTATGGGTTGTTGCTTGTAGTGATAGGCTAGAGCGACAATACTAACCAAGCTAATAAGTGATAAGAAAATAGTTACAGGCTTTTGCCAATTGACATGGTTAGGCGCTTTAGCTGTCAAGTTGGACGATGAGGATGATCGGTAAATCGCAGTAGTTTGAGGAATTTGTAGTGGGTTAACGCCACTTGTTGTAGCATGCAAGGCATACAACATTTTGCTCGCTGTAGGGTAGCGATCGCTTGGTGATGGTCGAATTGCTTTGTTAAGAACTGTAGCTAAATTTGCCGAGACGCTAGGGGCGTAGTGTTGCCAAAGTACTTCTCCGGTCTTAGGATTTGTTTGTAACGATTGCGGGTGTTTACCAGTAAGTAGATAAATCGCCGTCAAACCGAGACTGTAAAGATCGCTGGCGTAGATGGGACGTCCGGTGGCTTGTTCCCCTGGCATAAAACTTGGAGTACCAATGACAATTGATGGCGTATTGTGTTGCGAATCCACCCCAGAAATCATTGTTTCCTTCACCGCACCAAAATCAATCAAAACTGGTTTGCCATCTGCTGCCCGCAAAATAATATTATTAGGCTTAATATCGCGGTGAATGATGCCTTTACTATGGATATATTGGAGTACTGGTAGCAAACTCATCAGCATTTGCCTGACAGCAATTTCGCTCTCTTGTCCTTTATCGGCAACAATCTTGGTGAGAGTTGGACCTTCAATCCATTCCTGGACGAGGTAAAACTGCCCATTTTCCAAAAAGTAGGCGTATAGTTCGGGAATTTGATCGCTAGCCTCTCCCAGATATTCGAGGGTAGCCGCTTCCCGTTCAAATCGTTGTTGAACGAGTTTGTAGATGTTTGGGTCGCTGACAATTGGCTTAAGTTGCTTGATAGCGCAGTGGCGCTTTGAGGGCATATGGTTATCTGTTGCCAGAAAGGTTTCCCCAAAACCACCGGCACCAATCACCTGAATCACTTGATAGCGATTGTTTAGCAGCGTTGTGTTCATTACCATTTGAAATCGCTTCGGGCAACGCTTACGCCATACACGTAGGCATCTATTCCCAAATCTACAACACCCCTATTACAGTTTTGTAGTTATTCGCAAATATTGTCTTAAGGTTTTTTATTTATGTCCTTCGCGTACTCAGAGCTAAAACTTACTCTTTCGCAATTATGTGGTATAAACTCTTATCTACGTACTAAGATATTTTCTGAGTAAGTACTTCTCCATGCATTACTCTCACAATACATAGCCGACATCTTGCAAAGTATAAATTAATATCTGATCATTATTTTCTTAAGTTTTAGCTACAGAGAACAAATATAAACTTTGGTGATATTAGAAGCCACGACGAGCTTCTCACCGTCATACTGCCACCTATACCAACGAGTCAGGGTTTTAACCCCACATCACCGCCACATACCAGACGCAAGCTGCATCGACTTGATAGAAACGCTTAAGGACTCATTTTAAGTCTAATAAGCCATTTTCTTTAAGTTTTGGATTAAAGCGAATTTGCATTTGTAGACCCCGCACCTCCAAAGCTGCTAGAATCTCGGCTTCTACTCGCCGCGCCACATTTTTCAAGATTTTCATTTGCGCCATTTCATCATGTACTGGTTTTTGATAATCTGCTTGTTCAACAGATGTCATGACCACTTTGGCATCAATTGGCTGTGTCCATTTTTGCTTCTGGTCGCCATTTCCCGTAGGTATACTGCCATTTTCGGCAATCCAAGCATTTTCAGTATTTTCGAGAACTACCCGACTCGGACGGTCTATAGTTTGCACTTTTACCCAATAACAGTACTGCGGCTGGCGGACTAAGTGCTGCTTGAGACTCATGTAAACATCCCGCGAATAGCCAACAAACTGCAGAATTTGCTCTTGGTCAAAAATGGCGTAAATTCCGATTTTACCGGCGAATTCCTCAGGTAATTGACCATTTTTATCAATGTAAGGTAAGTATTCCAGACTGAATAAGCTCTTTACACTTGTTTGAGTTGTCATAAATTATTTGTAAGGATTCAATACTAAATGGTGCTTTTTTGGTATATGGCACAAAGACGACTTGGTTTAAAAATCTTCGTACTAAACATAAAGTTAGGCGGTACGTTGATAATAGCGTATTCGCTACTTTGATGATATTTTTCAAATTCTGCTGGCATGCCTTTCGGAGTTACAGTGCTGTAGGGAACTGGTTGAAACAGTAATTCTGTAAATTCCACTTTTTGACATGACACATTTTGTGCAACTTGTGTTAAAAAAGTTTCACTTGTTAACAAGCTAAATAATGCAGCTTTGGCTTGGGCTTCTAGAGTGAAGCTGCTGTCGTAGTGTTCAATGACTTTTAGAGGCATAGGTCGTAGCAATTATCGGCTGTTTCTGGAGGGAGAAGTAATATTCCCACTCGTTCAGCCTATGCGATTGTGCGATCGCCTGCCAAGTAGATGAGCAAGTTTTTCCGGTGAAGAATCGTAAAGCCGAATTAAGGGTGTTTGTACCCCCACAAAAGAAGGGGCGCAACTACCGCCAATATCCCGACTAAGACTGCTTTTCCTCTTCTCGCTTTAATTGTTGATAAGCTAGCGCCGCCGAGTCTCTTCTGCTTGCTGATAGTGGCTAATCTGGTCTTGTAATTTGGCAATGTTGATACGTAGTTCCAACTGACTCGTGATCTGACGACCTAATACGTCCAAGGCGACCATTTGGTCAGGACGTAGATATCTGGGAATAGTGTCAATCGCGCAAAGCGTCCCCAGTGCCAAGCCATCCGGTGTGACCAGAGGAGTTCCGGCGTAAAATCGGATTTGGGGGCCAGATATAACTAGAGGATTATCCGCAAACCGCTCATCTTCTAAAGCATTAGGTACAATTAGCATTTCCGATGGTTCACAGATAGCATGGGCACAGAATGCCAAATTCCGATGAGTCTCTGTTGCTTCTAAGCCAACGCGTGATTTAAACCATTGCCGAGTAGCATCAACTAAACTAATTAAAGCAATTGGAGTGCCGCAAATATACGCAGCCAAAGTCGTCAAATCATCAAATGTACTTTCAGGTGCGGTATCGATGATTTGATAGCGTTCAAGGGCTTTGAGTCTTTCTTGCTCGTTCTCAGGGATCGGTGGGGCTTGCATTAGTGGCAATTTAATGATATGTAATTAAAAAATTGATTATACGAAGCTTCAATATTACATTAGTTTTTGTGAGACAGATAACAAAGCCCTGATATTTGCTGTAAAGCTTTGTCGCATTTCAGACGTTGATACCAAATGATGACCAAAAAATTTAATTTTAGCGGTCTTTATTTACGGCAGCTGACACCTTAAAATCAGGGCATGATTAACCAGCAAACACCTGATATTCCGCAAAGCACTTGGAGCCGTCCCATCGGACTTGGTTGGGACAAGCCTTACACTGTACGTTACGCCAGTAATATTGATGATGGTCCTTGGCACGGGATGCCCTTAGGTGGCTTTGGTGCCGGTTGCATTGGTCGTTCCTCGCGGGGAGATTTTAACCTGTGGCACATTGATGGTGGCGAACATACTTTTAAAACTATCGCCGCTTGTCAATTCAGCGTGTTTGAGTCCGCATCGCTAAAGCAAGCCTATGCTTTATCTACTCAACCGTCCTCTGATGGTAGCCTCCAAGCTTGGCAATGGTATCCCGAGGGGGAGTGGGGGAGTGGGGGTAAGTCTTCTGGGACTTATCATGCTCTTTATCCTCGGAGTTGGTTTGCTTACGAAAATGTCTTGGAAGCAAAGTTAACTTGTGAGCAATTTTCGCCGATTTGGGCGGCAAATTATCAAGAAGCGAGTTATCCAGTAGCGGTATTTTTGTGGACTGCTCATAATCCAACGGATGTACCAATTACACTCAGTATTATGCTCACCTGGCAAAATATGGTGGGATGGTTTACGAATGCGATCGCTACTCCTAACGTGCAGGTGCGCGATGATGGTAGTCCGGTTTATGAGTACCAACCGCGTTTGGGTGAAAGTCAGAATAATTACAATAAATTAGTTGAAGATTCAGAAAATATTGGTTGTGTTTTAGGCAGAGTATTGAATGGTGAAGTTACTGAAGGTGATGGACAGTGGGCAATCGCGACGCGGAAAAATCCGAAAGTCGAAATTTTTCACGATTCTAAATGGAATCCTAGCCTGAGTGGTGGTGACTTGTGGCAGAGTTTTGCTCAGGATGGTTCTTTATCTAATCATGTTGATGAAACTCCAGCGTTAGCCAACGAACAACTAGGTGCAGCTTTAGCGATTCGATTCACGCTGCAACCAGGAGAAACTTTGTCAATTCCGATTGTTTTGGCTTGGGATTTTCCGGTAACAGAATTTGCTCAAGGAGTTAAATACCACCGCAGATATACGGACTTTTTTGGTAGTAACGGTGAGAATGCTTGGGCGATCGCGACTACTGCGCTTGAGCAATACGAAAATTGGCAACAACAGATTAAAAATTGGCAACAGCCGATTCTCTCTAAAGATTTGCCTGACTGGTTCAAGATGGCATTGTTTAACGAGCTTTATGACCTGACGTGTGGCGGAACGTTATGGAGTGCAGCTTCAAGTCGCGATCCTCTGGGTCAATTCGCGGTGCTGGAGTGTTTAGATTACCGCTGGTATGAAAGTTTGGATGTACGGTTGTATGGGTCTTTTGCCCTATTAATGTTATTTCCCGAACTAGAGAAGTCAGTAATTCGCGCTTTTGCCCGCGCAATTCCGACTCAAGATGATACTCCTCGCGCGATCGGCTACTATTTGACAATCAAAGCTGAAAGTCCGCTGGCTGTCCGCAAAGCTAAAGGCGCTACACCCCATGATTTAGGCGCACCGAATGAGCATGTCTGGGAAAAAACCAATTACACCAGCTACCAAGATTGCAATTTATGGAAAGACTTAGGTAGTGACTTTGTACTACAGGTGTATCGCGACTTTCTGCTGACAGGGAAAGTCGATGTGGAATTTCTCGCCGAATGTTGGGAGGCGATAGTGGAAACTCTCAACTATCTCCAAACTTTTGACAAAGATGGAGATGGGATTCCCGAAAATTCGGGTGCGCCGGATCAAACTTTTGATGATTGGCGGTTGCTGGGAGTGAGTGCTTATTGTGGTGGATTGTGGTTGGCGGCGTTAGAAGCTGCGATCGCGATTAGTGAGGTTTTGTTACAGAATAATGCAGATCCGGTATTGGCGCAGCAAAAGGCAATCTTTGAAGGTTGGTTAGCCTCGTCGCGCCCAGTCTATCAAGAAAAACTCTGGAATGGAACATACTATCGACTTGATAGTGAAAGCGGTTCTGATGTGGTAATGACCGACCAGTTGTGCGGTCAATTTTACGCCCGCTTATTAGGATTACCAGATATCATTCCCGCTGACTGCGCCAAATCGGCATTGAATACTATTTATGATGCTTGCTTTTTGAAGTTTCACAATGGACAATTCGGTGCTGCTAATGGTCTGCGTCCTGATGGTTCTCCTGAAAATCCGCAAGCTACTCATCCTTTAGAAGTTTGGACGGGGATCAATTTTGGATTGGCGGCTTTAGGAGTGCAGATGGGGATGAAAGATCTAGCTTTTGACCTCACTCAAGCAGTGGTACGACAAATTTATGATAATGGATTGCAATTTCGTACTCCTGAAGCGATTACCGCCGCCGGAACTTTCCGCGCCAGTGTTTATCTACGACCAATGGCAATTTGGTTAATTTACGGTGTTCTTACTGATTTTACACCTTAAGATAGATGCTTTTTTCCCGGTTTTAGGGTGTTTTAACTAAGTTTAATACACCCGATTACGGTGTAATTTAAAGTTAAATAAATTAGGTTGCGAAGAGCAAATTTGTATAGATCTTTTTGGCATTTTGGCAACATAGAAATAATTATTACGATAAAATGCCAATTAATTGCTATCAAAGAAAATATATAAATTTTACATAAAGTTTAATTAAACATTAGATGAAGCAGGGGTGATTTGCTGACATTAATTGCGTTAATTAAAGAGGGCACCAAAAGATTAAGATAGTGTTGCGATGGCGATTGAAATGTGAATCAAACATTATTCTACAAGTGGAAAAGCTGTGAGCATCAAGCCGCAACAGAGTGACAGCAATCGACTCCGGTGACTACCAGCCCGACTCAAGAGTGATCGCAGCATGCAGCCTCTTGAGGATCGCCTTTGAAACTGCTTGCCGGTAATTATGACAAATCGACACAAATATCCTGACTAGAGGTTAGTGTATGAATCTTATCTCCAATACAGCCGTTCCGGAAAATCAATTGGCGGGCGGCGACTCAATGACAATTCAGACTGCAATCCTCAAGTTTTTGAGATTAGTGGAAGAAAATCTCGATTTAACTTGTGATTGGAGCCGAAATTGTCAAATTCACTCATTTGATTTGGGTGATGAGTTGTTTAAGTATGATTCACAAGAGACTGAAAATCACAATGATTTATACTTAGTTTGTCAGGGTCGCGTGCGACTTTTGAGTTTTGTGGCTAATCAGCAGCGAGAAGTATCAGCGCAGTTGTTGCAGACGGAAGAAACTTTTGGTTGTGATCAATTATTTACGGTTCTTCCATTATCATACCGAGCGATCGCGGCAAGTTCAGGCATGATAGTCCAGATTCCGCAATCTCAGCTAGAAGTGTGGTTAGCAATCCCAAAACTACAAGCTTTCTTACACAAGCAGACAAAAGAGCGTCAATCTTTGATTTTCTTCAAAACTTGTACTGAGTTATCTTTGTCAAGCCAGACTTTGGGTCAACTCTTACCTTACATAGAAGAAATCCGATTTTCGGCTGGCGCATCAATCAGCTCGATTCATGGTCGCTTTTGGCTGCGTGGCGGACAGATTCAAAATTCATCAAATCAATTGCAAATCGGGCAAAGCTGGGAATCTCCAGGTATCGACGATTGGCTTGCCGAAACTGATTTATTAGTTTATCAGTTACCGCCAGAACATTTGCCGATGGCTGCAGCTATTGCTCCCGATTTATTTAATCATGAGCCAGGTGAAACTCAAAAAACCGCCTTACCGCCAACTCGACTTCGCTCACAGGTAATTCGCGTCCCACCAAAAACCGAGCCGGAAAAACCCGAGAATGAGTCTTTGGAGGTAGAATTTCCTCAACCAACGCGTCGTCGCATCAAATCCTGGTTATGGCCAAAGTATCCTTTTATTGAACAGCAAAGTTCCTCCGATTGTGGGGCGGCTTGCTTGGCAATGATTAGCCAATATTGGGGTAAACGTTTTAGTCTCAATCGTCTCCGCAATCTGGCGGGAGTGGATCGGGTTGGGGCTTCCCTTAAAGGTTTGGCGCAAGCCGCTGAAGCTTTGGGATATCATGCGCGTCCGGTGCGGGCGAGTTTAAGTAAGGTGGAATTACAAGAAAACCCTTGGATTGCTCACTGGGAAGGAGTGCATTATGTAGTTGTCTGGCGAGTTAAAGGCGATCGCGTCTTAATTTGCGATCCAGCAATTGGTAAGCGATCGCTATCTCGCCAAGAATTTAAAGAAGGTTGGACAGGATATGCGCTGCTGTTGAATCCGACTGAGCGTTTAGATGCAACCAAGAATGAACAGCTTTCTTTAAATCGATTCTGGAGTGCATTTTGGCCTTATCGCTCAGTTTTAGGGCAAATCATCCTGGCTTCGGTGCTGCTACAAATTTTTGGTTTGGTGACTCCTCTGTTTACTCAGATTATTCTCGACCAAGTGGTGGTACAGAAAAGTACTGCGAGTTTGAATGTCTTTAGCATCGGCTTGCTGATTTTTAGCGTTTGGCGTTTGGGTTTGACCTCAGTGCGTCAGTACTTGCTGGATTATTTTTCTAATCGCATGGATCTGACTTTCATCAGCGGTTTTATTAGTCATACGCTGATGTTACCGTTGCAGTTTTTTGAATCGCGCCAAGTAGGCGACATTATCACCCGAGTCCAAGAAAACCAAAAAATCCAGATTTTTCTGACTCGTCAAGCTGTCAGCGCTTGGTTAGACTCGCTGACAGCGGTTTTCTATGTCGGGTTGATGCTCTATTACAACTTTCAACTTGCCATACTTGTGTTGGCGCTGATTCCGCCGATTGTGATTTTGACAGTGATTGCGAGTCCTTTCCTGCGCGGAATATCGCGAGAAATTTTTAAAGAATCAGCCGGACAAAATTCCGCAATGGTAGAGATGATGACGGGGATTTCTACCGTCAAAACTGTAGCAGCTGAGCGCGAAGTCCGCTGGCGCTGGGAGGAGAAGTTCACCAGCATGCTGAATTCGCGCTTTCGGGGTCAGAAGTTGGCGAATGGTTTGCAAATTGCTAGTGGTTTGATTAATGCCTGTGGAAGTACAGCTTTACTATGGTACGGTGCGAGCCTGGTGATTCAAGACCAGCTAACTATCGGTCAGTTGGTTGCTTTTAATATGATGATCGGTAATGTGATTGGTCCGGTTCTGGCGTTAGTCGGTCTGTGGGATGAGTTACAAGAAGTTTTGGTGTCTGTGGAACGGTTGAATGATGTGTTTGCGGCGGAACCTGAAGAAAGTCCTCAGAAACCAATGCTGTTACTACCACCGATTCGCGGTGAGGTGCAGTTTGAGAATGTGACTTTTCGTTACAACGTGGATGAAGATCAGAATATTCTCCAAAATATTTCTTTTCAGGTGAATGCTGGACAAACTGTGGCTTTAGTTGGTCGCAGTGGGAGTGGGAAGAGTACTCTGGTGAGTTTAATTCAGGGTTTGTACCAACCGACTAAAGGCAGAATTTGGCTTGATGGGCACGATTTGAGCCATGTTTCGCCGCGATCTTTACGCAGTCAGTTGGGTGTTGTGCCGCAAGAGTGTTTTCTGTTTTCGGGAACGATCTTAGAAAATATCAGTTTATATTCTGATGATTTTACTCTGGAACAAGTGGTTGAAGCGGCGAAGTTAGCTGAGGCGCATGCTTTTATTCAGGCGTTACCTATGGGGTATAACACTCAGGTGGGAGAAAGAGGTTCGAGTTTGTCGGGTGGACAGCGCCAACGGATTGCGATCGCTCGAGCTGTGTTGCGACGTCCACGAATTTTAATTTTGGATGAAGCGACCAGTGCTTTAGATACAGAATCAGAACGTCGGTTTCAAGAGAATTTATCTCGGATCAGTCGCGATCGTACTACTTTTATCATTGCTCACCGTCTCTCCACAGTCAAAAATGCCGACACTATCTTGGTGTTAGACAAAGGTATCGTTGTTGAGCAAGGCTCACATGTGCAACTCATGGCGCAGCAGGGTCTGTATTACCACTTGGCGCAACAGCAATTAGATTTGTAATTACTCCTGCATCCATCCGAGGAGCAATTTCCGCTCCTTCAAGCAATTGATCACCCAAAAGTGATGCATTGCCAAGCTTGATGAACACTGATCCTATGTGATTTAGATCATTGATAAAACTCAAAGAACGCAAAACATATTGTTACCCGTAGATATCGTGGCTTTTAATATCACATTAAGCAACGCTATTACGCGATTGACGAGCTTGCCAAAAACCGGAGAATGCCATAATCATCAAGGTTTGTAGAACCGATGCAATCTCTCAAGATAAATAAGTCTATATAACTCTTTATACATGGCTAGATTTATTATTTTTGGTTTAAAAAAGGGGGAAAATAAAAAGCTGCACATTGTGTAAGTAGGGCACTATCCGTATTAATATAGAGTTGGCATAGAAAACTGCCAATTTGGCAGGTTAAGTTAGGAAATAAATTAGTATAAGTACGGAGGTTCTTTAGAAAAAGAAAAATCGAGATCTGATGCCAGTCACGCTCAGTTTTCCGAGCAGATACTTAGCAACTCCTTACTTTTAAGATAATAAAGATACACAAATACAACCAGGGTAAGTTAGGTGACAGAGGAGTTGGAAGCATTTCCAGAGCAGGAAAACCGCATCTACCGTGAGCCACAGGTCGAGTTTAAAATGCCAATAAGTGAATGAAAACCAGAGATTTCTGGGTGTTGCACAGACTAAAAATAAAACCGTAAAAGTTATCTTAGTTGAGATGACTCTCAATGCTTGTCAGGGTGAAATACTAGCCCTAAATCAGACAATCATTGCGGAACTGTGCAACCCCAGTTTTTGATTTTGGGTGGTTGTCGCTCCTAACTTGATTGGCAAATCAGGTGAATCAAAAGCAGTTAACTGAACTAAAGGTTCGCTCATGGAAAATATCATCAGGTCTGTTGCAGTGGAAACTTCAAATTTAATAGAGATTCTTCAGATTGAAATTTGTGATTTAGATTTATTTGAGGATTCGCCTCCCGAGATAGCCGCAATTTATGGAGGTGTAGCCACAGCAACTAAAAAACCAGCTGCATCTACTAATCGTCCTCAACCGGTAGCAGCGGAGATTAGTGGCGTTACCAATACGCAATCGTGGTCTTCATCTTTACAATCAGTTTTAGATCAGCCGCCTTCAAACTTGCCTAATCGGCTTTTAATCGGCGGAATGGCTTTTTGTACGGTATTTGGGGCTTGGGCTTGGGTCGGCACAGTAGATCAAGTCGGTCAAGGTCGAGGACAGTTGATACCCGAAGGTGAGGTTTACAAGATTCACCCTGTTGATGTTGGCAAAGTTGTCAATATCGCGGTGAAAGAAGGTCAAGAGGTCAAAAAAGGTCAGGTAATAGCGGAACTCGATAGAGAACTTGCCGCGAATGAAGTTCAAGGATTACAGCAGCAGATAGCCGCTGAACAACTTCAGTTAAGTCAAACCCAAGGTTTAATTGACCGCACTGCGCTAGAATCAGAAACTCGCTCAGCAATAGCCAAAGCGGAGGAGAAAGCAGCGCAGAGCGCTATTGCCTCCGCTAATGCCAAGTTATCGGCAACTCGGCAACTGCTAGCTCAACTGCAAACCCAGCTAGCATCTAATGCTGCTCGCCGCAAACAGTTAGAACCACTGCTATCTAAATCCAAAGTCTTACTCAAGCAAAGGCAGGCAGAAGTCACAGCTTTTCATGCACGGCTTGACCGATTGGCTCCACTTTTACAACAGGGAGCGATCTCTCGTGATTCGGTGTTTGAGGCTGAACGAGCTTTGCGCTCAAGTGAGACAGCGATGACTAAAAACGAGTTAGAAGAAACTCCCGTAACTCGCGATCGGCTGTTTGAAGCAGGACAAGCTGAGGCGACTAGTGCGCGGTCAATCACTCAAAGCCAAGGCGAATATCAACAAATTATCACTGAAATCAACCGCTCTCAAGCAGAGTTAGCCCAAAAGCAAGCTTCATCTCGCGCCTTGGAATTAGCCGCACAACAGAAGCTTCAGCAAATGGGAATGGAAATGAGCCAGCTGAAAGCTAAAATTGCGGAAACCCAAACTCTACTGAAAACGGCTCAGGCAAGACTTCAACAGCGATATCTTTATGCACCGACTGATGGGATTGTTTCATCGCTCAACGTCCGCCGCACTGGTGAAGTAGTTCAGCCGGGACAAACAATTGCGGAAATAGCACAACATGACGCACCACTGGTTTTAACGGCTTTTCTGCCTAACCGAGAAGCTGGTTTTGTGAAGATTGGCATGCCAGTCAAGATTAAATTAGATGCTTACCCATATCAGAGTTACGGAGTCATCTCTGGTAAGGTGACAGCGATTTCACCAGATGCCAAGGTCGATGAAAAATTAGGTCCAGTTTATCGAGTTGAAGTAGCGTTGGAGCGTAATTACGTTATGGAAAACCATCAAACTGTCAAATTCAAAGCAGGTCAGACAGCTACTGCAGAAATTATTGTCCGCAGCCGGCGCATTGCTGACATGTTGATTGAACCAATCAAGCAATTGAAAAAGGGCGGGATAAGTTCTTAGAATTTTGCCGCACCATCAATTAAATAGATTTCCTTAGGTGCATTGGTCAGAAAAAAATCTGGCTAAGAACTGGAATTTTCCACATTAATGGGAGAAACCAGAAGAACTACCACAAGTGAAAACAACGGCTACGACTTCACACACAATCACCAGTAAAAACCATGAATCATAACATTTCTGGGTTAAATGGCAACTTAGGTAAAACCATGAATACTGAACAATTCGAGCAGGTAGTTGAAGCCATTATTGCTGGAAAGTATTCTTGGGCTTGCGTTTTGCTCCTGCGATTTGCTGGTTACAATCCCCTACATTACATTCCCTACCGCACATACAACCGATTGCTCAAAGAGAACACGCAAATGCTGAGTTTAAAGGCAGACTCAGATGATCTAAGTATGAGTAGTCAATCTGCTAAACACCGCTCTAGTATTCAGTCACAAAACTGCTTAGGTAAAATCCAAGATTTACCTTATTTAGAAACTGCGGGTAAGCAAAAGTCGGAAATGCGTGGTGGTAATTTTGAGTATTCATTGAAAGACAAGTTAAGAGAACACGCAGCAATGGAATTGGAGTTGATTTCTGAAAATGATTCAGAATTGTTCTTAATATTCTCTAAATCTCCTTGACTTTTTCTTGTCCACATAATCGAACCACATTAATAGCTGTCAACTAGCAGTTTATGAGAGATAGTTGAATCATGCCGTGTTATACATTCGCGAATGCATAACACGGCAGATTTTTCTGTGTAATAAGTCATAGCATTAATAGATACTTTTGTCTACAGCTAATAGATAAATATTGTAATTTGAATTTGTGGAGCAAAATTTGCATACAGTGGCAACATAGCTGGGATGAATTTAGTTACAATGTCCTCATCGCCGAAAAATTAAAAACTTGCCAAAATGGCAACATAAATCTATTTACTTTATTTAATTTAGATAAGTAGCTCACAATTCCATCGGCAGGCTTATTATGCTTATTTCTGACTTAGAGCATCTAGCAAGCGTTTCTCAGACCTCAACTATCAGCGGCGGTGTTAGTAAATCAGTTTCCTTCAGCTTAAACAATGGAGTACTTTCTTTGAACGTTGACGGTAACAACATCTTGGAAAAACCACTGACCGATGTAGCCAGCGAAGGAATTAGCTTTTCTGTAGGGGATTCGCTGGGTTTACAGGTAAGTAGTAATTCTAGCAGCAGTAGTGTTAGAAGTTCTTACACTTCTGGAAGTGCGTTAGCTAAAGGTTTCTCTATCGAATTAAAGTCGTCAGCAAGTAGCTTTTAAAATTAATTAAGGTGGCATAGTTAAAATTTCCACTGCATTCTAGCTAGAAATCAATTCTGTTAGACTCTAATTTTTTTCAGAGTCTAGCAGGTTTTTTTTGCAAATTGCTATTCTGGAGTTACATAATATAATTGCCAAATTGGCAACCGGGTTTGATTTTCTGTGAATATAATATGACTGAACAAAATCAATAAGCAGGAAGTGTAATGATAATTTCCGAACTAGAGTTTTGCGAATCAATCACTGAATCAACTAGCGCCCAGTTAGAAAAGAGAGACAGTATTTTTATCACAGATGCAGTCACTGGTGGCGCTGGTAGTAGCGTGGCAGCTTACATAAATGTTCTAGCTCAAGCTCTTGGTAAATATACCAAAACATATACTGCTAGTGGCTCCTATGCCCTAGTTTTACCAAATGGTGGTACTGTAGCTCTAGCTCTTGGTGGTGGTTTAGCGGTTGCCTACACTCCCCCTTCACCTTAATTCGCATAAATAGTTCATAACATAGCTCAATTAACTCAAACTATGTACTAGACCCTATTACATAGTTTATAACTACATACAACAGTTCCTGCTTAGTTTATAAATATAACAAGCAGGTTTTTTTATGATTGATTTCATCAAAAATGAGTTTGGTTTTTGATAAAATTATCAAAGTCATACACCACCATAGTTTCAACTAGTTTCTTCCCAAAATCGCACTTATTTTTGAATAAATATGCCAAAATGGCAACAAAACAAATCGCTCTTGTTTTACCTTATATATATCAGCTAGAAGAAATTTGATAGTTGATTCACATTCAATTTGAAGGAGAAATTCGATGATTATTTCAGACCTAAACTACTTAGAAGTTGCAACTGAAGCTAACAGCGTTGAAGGTGGTACCGGAAGCAGAAATCTAAGCTTTAACACTACCAACACTTTTGCAACAGTTGTTTCTACTCCCGTCCTCGGCGCAGGTAACTCAGCTTCTTACGGCGGCTACGCTGAAGTAGTTGTTCCTACTGGCGTAACCGCAAATAGCTACACCAAGACTGACGGTCAAGCTAGTGCCACTGTTAATGGTGGTTCATATTCTCAAACCGTTGGCGTTGCTGTCGGCGTCCGCACTTGGTAAGATTTGATCTCTCTGAACGTGAGAATGAATACTATTGATTCGTTCTCTCATAGAGTGATTTTATCTTCACCTTTGGTCGTACTGCATTAATTCGATTCCTCCCAATCGGAATTAACTAGCACTACCAGCATCAAAGTTGAACTGATAAAAATATAGGGAACTCAAAATCTACATGAGTTCCCTATACTTTTTTATTGTCAACATTAATTAGATTTTTTCAACGTTGGCAAAGTGGCAACAATGTTAAGGTTTAATCTATTAAATTATTAATATCAACTCAAATAAAGTTGACTTTAAAAAAAGTTTCAGCTTGTAGGAAAAATTCGATGATTATTTCTGATTTAAACTATTTGGAAGGGGCTGTTGAAGTAGCTAGTATTCAAGGTGGTCGTGGAACCAAAAGCCAGAGCTTTGACGTCAGCAACTTTTTTTCCACACTTGTCAATACTCCCGTCCTCGGTGGTAACTCAGCTTCTTTCAGTAGTTCCGCCCAAGTAAGCGTTCCGTCTAGTTTCACAGCAAATAGCTACACTCAGAGTAATGGTCAAGCCGTTGTTGTTGTTGGTGGTGGTTCTCTTTCCCAAAGCGTTAGCGTTGCTGCTGTTCAAGTCGTTTCGCCTAATCACTAATAACACATAGAGAAATTCAAGTATAGAAGTTGCTGTTTGTTTTCAAAACTCTCAGTAATTTATACTGATTTTTGATGTATAGATAACGATTAAAACTTTTATAGACTTTTAATCGTTTCTATATTATTAATTTATTTGTCTGGCGATATAAATTAGTAAGCGCCGCTGTGATAACATGTTTGAGCAATGGTTTGCTGCTGAGATAAGTTATATGCTTCTTACATCTTAAATAAGATTAAACAATCAGATCAGAGGTTAAGAATTATGGCTAAGCGTAAAGTGATCATCAAACGTATCGTTTCACCTGATGGTACAATTATTGCCGAATCCAGAAGTGAAGTGAGTGTATCCGGTGATGACGATGGCACGGTTGAGCAAACAGTCTCAGTAGAAGTTTCTGTTAACGGTGCTTCTAGTAATACTATTTCAGTATCTAGCTCGTCTTCTACAAGCAGTGGTTTTGTCAGCACTTACCTTTAATGGTGGTATCTATGCTTTAGATGCGGGTGTTGCTGCAATTCAAATTAGCCCCTAATTAACAAAAATAAACTGCTGTGAGCAAAAAAGCTTTCTCAGCAGTTTTTAGACATTAGTCAATAAAATACAGGAAAAAATAAAATTTTTTAGTAGTTTTCCTACTTTTAATCGCTGGTTAAGATATAAGTTTGGTGGAGTGAATACTTTTGACCGTCGAGCAAATAGTAAGTTTGTATGAGTGAAATTTCCCAAATAGCTATCGAGCCAGAGATAATTGTTGAATACCTTAAAAGCGATCTGAAATTAAAAGAGATCTGGCAAAAGATTTTATTTAAACGAGTAATTGAGGAAGCTGCGAAGCCAAGAGGAATAACTGTCACTAATGAAGAAATTCAAGCTGAAGCCAATAAACAACGCTTAGAAAAGCGTTTAGAGAAAGCTAATGATACATTAGCATGGTTAACAGATCAGTTAATTAGTCCAGAAGATTGGGAAAACGGAATCCGCAATCAATTATTATCCAAGAAATTATCAGAGGTGCTATTTACTCAGCGAGTCAAACAGTTTTATGCTCAAAATCGCCTAGACTTTGAACAAATTGTCTTTTACCAAATTGTTGTTGCTAATCAACATCTTGCTCAAGAAATTTGTTATCAAATTGAAGAAGGTGAAATTAGTTTTTATGAGGCGGCTCATATTTATGACATTGATGATAAACGCCGACAGCAATGCGGCTATGAAGGAAAGTTTTATCGTTTCCATCTTAAACCATCTTTAGCCGCTATTTTATTTACGGCATCACCTAAAAAAGTGCTCGGTCCAATCTGCAACGAACAGGTTTACAATATTTTCATGGTTGAAGAGTTTATCGCCACCGAATTAACAACTGAAAAGCATGATGAGATTCTCAATCAGATGTTTCAAGAATGGTTATCTGCTGAGTTGAACTATCTATTACATACCTCCTGAAGGTAAAATGAGCAAGCAGATATATTTCTCAATGGCGTTTTGGCAAAGTGAGAAGCGCAGAGAGGCGCTGAGGGAACGCCGAGGTACGCAGAATTGCTCCGCGCTCCTCCGCGCTACCTCTGTGTCCCTCTGCGTTAAAAACTCCCCATCTTCTGCGCCTGCTGACTCCATTGTTGAACTTGTTCAATCGCCGGACACAAGTCTCGTCGTTGCAAGGTTGCTACTTGCAAGCGCATAATTTGTTTGTGCAGTCGATGAGCGGGAATTTGGGCAACCCCGGCGACGGAAGCAATCCCCGCATGCAGTAGCAGTCCGCAATATTGCAGTCCGACTCCGGGAATTCTTGCTAAATCGGCTAAGGCAACCCATTTGTTAACATATTGAAGATGAACGTGCAGTTTGTTGGCTAGTGCGACTTTGGCTGCTGGTGTTTTTGCTTGTTGAATTAGCTCAATGGTTGTGTTAATACCGGCAGAATACAGTTGCTTTAGCTCTTGGTCAGTCAATCCTGGCAATTGTCCAATTGGCCAATTAGCAGATTGTGTGCGGTTGACCTTCGTTTTGGGTTGAAGAGGCATAGCAAAAATCAGTAGACGCTACTGATAATATTTTGACAAATAGAGGAGAGGCATGATGGATAGTGTTCAAGCAGAATTTAATTTAGTAGATACACTCCGCCATCGTCGACAGCGACTAGCTCGTTTGATCGATTTTCCGGTGATTCTCTGGTCAGGTACTGCCAGTCCGCGTAATTTTCCGGCGAATGTCTTTCCTTTTCGAGCTTCTTCTCATTTTTTGTATTTTGCAGGTTTGCCTTTAAGGAATGCCGCGATTCGTCTGGAAGCCGGTGTACTTGAACTGTTTATGGATGACGAGCAGCCTGGGAGTGCTATGTGGCATGGTGAAGTGCCTCATCGCGATGAAATCGCAAGGCAAATCGGCGCTTCTTCTGCTTGGACGATGAGTGATTTGGAATCGCGCTCTGTTGATGCCGCTACTATTGCAGTTCAAGATTTTCAAACTCGATGGCAGCAGTCTGATATTTTACATCGTCAGGTGTTATCAGCACAACATTCAGGAATTGATCGCGAATTAGCTCAGGCGATCGCTACTTTACGCATGACTCACGACGACGCTGCGATCGCTCTTGTGCGACAAACTGCTGCTGTGACTGTTGCTGCTCACAAAGCGGGTATGGCTGCTACAACGAATGCCAAAACGGAAGCTGAGGTGCGAGCTGCGATGGAGTCCGTTATTAGTGCTCATAATCTAAGTTGTGCTTATAACAGTATTGTTACCGTCCACGGCGAGGTTTTGCATAACGAGCAGTATCACCACCCCTTGCAATCAGGTGATTTATTGCTTGCTGATGTTGGGGCTGAAGCGCAAATGGGTTGGGCTACTGATGTCACCCGGACTTGGCCTGTTTCTGGCAAGTTCTCGGAAAGAGCAAGAGATATTTATGATGTGGTGTTGGCGGCTCATGATGCTTGTATTGCTAAGGTTTATCCTGGTGTCGAGTATCGGGATATTCATTTGCTAGCTTGCAAAACTATTGCTGAAGGTTTGGTAGATTTAGGTATTTTGCGTGGGTTGGCAGAAGATTTAGTTGAGATGGATGCTCATGCTCTCTTTTTTCCCCACGGTGTCGGTCATCTGTTAGGTTTGGATGTTCATGATCTTGAAGATTTAGGAGATCTTGCGGGATATGCACCGGGACGCCAACGTAGCGATCGCTTTGGTTTAAACTTTCTCAGATTGGATCGGATTTTGCATCCGGGAATGTTGGTGACGATTGAACCGGGTTTCTACCAAGTCCCAGCAATTTTAAATGATGCTAATCTGCGGTTGAAATATCAATCCGTAGTCAATTGGGAACGCCTCGCTGAGTTTGCGGATATCCGGGGAATCCGGATTGAAGATGATGTTTTAGTGACACCAACAGGTAGCGAAACGATCACAGGTGCCTTACCAACTGAGGCGACCGCGATTGAAGCCCTGGTTTGTGGCTAAAAGCTAGAAGTTAATAGTAATACTTTTTTCTTCAAGTGTTAGCTCTTGGTTTTTATTTAAAACTAATGGTTTTAATTGTCATAATTACAAATACATACTTAGGTACATAGCAATAAAAATTACCTTAAAAAATGTATTTAAGTAACTCCTATTTCCTAAGTACAGACATATTTAGGTATTTATTGTTATGATCTATCGCAAGCGGTGTATTACATATCAGGGTATTAATATACAAAGTTACCGCAATTTGTGTATTCAATTTCAGCTATAAATTGGGATAAATAGCTATCAATCGTGTGTGTCAACGGCTGAAAATATTCAGATCATTTTTTTTACTCTCAGCATCTAGAGAGTCAGCTTTATTTAGCTAAGAAATAAAATTTAAAACCGCCCTTTATCATTTTGCCAAAGTGTAAAAAATTTATGATGAAGCGTGTACGTAACCTCATCCTACGGGAGATGATGCAACTTCCCGTGCTGCAAAATATTACGGAGTTAGCTTACTATGAAGCATTGGAAAAACACGCGCGTGATTTACCACAGCTTTCGGCTGACGATTCTTTACTGATAAAGGAGATCACGGCGAAAGGAGCTTTTATTACCAATGAAGAAAATCTGTCAATTCCGTCTACATCTACGATTTTGCAGTCAGCAGAGAAATTATTGCCCAGACTTCGCGAAAGCCGTGTAGATAAAGATGATATTACCATTCATGCGACATCTGCCCAAATTATGGATTATCCAGAACTGTTTCTGTGGGGACTAGAAGAACGTCTACTAGATATTGCCGAAAATTATCTTGGTCTACCAGTGGCATATCACGGGGTGTATTTTCGCCGAGATATTGCTAATCAAATCCATGATAGATCCAGGCTGTGGCATGTTGACATGGAAGATCGCCGGGTGCTCAAGGTTATAGTTTACTTAAATGATATCAACGACGAGTGTGGTCCATTTCAATACATTTCTAAGCCTTTAAGCGCCTTGTTTTGTGACTCACTTAAATACTCTTATGGCTACCTGAAAGATGAAACTGTGCAGTCAGTCATACCTATATCTGATTGGCAGTCATGTGTTGGCAAGAAAGGCACAGTGATTTTCGCTGATACGGGTAGTGTTTTACATCGGGGCAAGATTCCCCTGGAATTAGACAGATATACCCTATTTTTTGATTACACCTCTAGGCAACCAGAGCGTAAATTTTATTGCAAATCTTCCTTACCGATGGATGATTTACGCAAACTAGAGAAGCAACTTTCCCCAAGGCAAAAAGAATGCGTTTTTTGGCGAAATCCGAAGAACTGATTTAGACTTTGCGATCAAGACGAATCGCTTGTTCAATGGCGGTTTTTTCTCGGACTCTTTGGGCATAAAGTTGTAGTGCAGTGGCATCACAGCCTGTGAGAATCCGCAGATCATCCAAATTCATGCCTTTGCTCAACATTTCGATGCACCATGTTTGTTGTGCTTGCTCAATGCGTGGTGGCTGTGCTGCTGGTGTTAGCAAGTCTACAGTCAGTTCTTGCCATATTTGCCGGAGATCATTTTCTGATAGTGGTTGGTCAGTTTTGACAAACAAACAAAGCTGAGAATCTTTGCGGCTTTTCAACCACTGAGTTAAAGGATTGCGTGTATGAGAACCATAACGTTTACCCATAATCCATTGATTAAGAGGGACTTGGCGAACTAAGCCGGTAACGATTTGCAATTGCTGATGGTCGTCATCGGTTTGGAGGTGCTGACGCTCGCTCTCCGCGATTTCCCCTGGAGTTAGTCCGGCCCCAAATAACACATACATTAAGGCATATTCTAAAAGTCCGTGTTTTTTAGCACGTTGCAGAATCTCATGCACTAGGGAGGCGGGTAGGTCTTGGGGGAGGGGGTGAGCTATGACAGTATCTTGTATAAATAATGTGACTAAATTATTGATAAAATCGTCGCGGTCTTGCCAAAGTTTGTGAAACTCAGTTGTAAACTTAATTACTGCGTATCCGATTAACATTGCATGCAGTGTACTGGCGAGTTTTTCGGCTGGTAGATGGGTGTGCAAATGTCCGCTTTGGATTGCTGAGAGAAAATAGGTGGCAAGATCATGGTTAACTTGTGTCAAACCTCGACCCAACGCCTCTCGATTTTGAGTTGGATACTGTCCGGCTTCACCTATAAGCGATCGCACAACTTCCGGAATGCGTTCTAGTGCGTCTAAGAAAGCATTTGCATAATCTTTAATTGCTTGGTCTGGACGCTCAGTTTGACTTGCCTGCTGAATCAGAGTTTGACCAAAACTATACACCGCCGCGTCTTCAATCACTGCCAACAGCAATCCATGCTTGTTGCCGAAAGTACGAAACAAGGTGACTTCGTTGACTTGCGCTAATTCCGCAATCTGCTTAGTTGTGGTTTCGGTCACACCAAAAGTGACAAATAACTCCAGCGCCGCTTCGATTAAACGCTGGCGAGTGGGATTTCGAGGTAAAGACATAAAAAATATGCAAGTACCACTTGCAAAAAAAATCGCTTGTTGTTAAGATAAAGCAAGTAACGCTTACATCGATTCTACTGTAACTGTTTTATAAGTTATTACTTATCGGGACGGGTTGCTAAGAGCGTTGATTACTGTCTTAACTCATTAAGGATTTTATGACCGCAAATTCGCTTAACCCTGCCCGCGAGGGTGAACCTCAAGCCTTGAATTGGACTAACGTCTTATTTTTCGGATCGATCCACGCACTGGCTTTATTAGCACCTTGGTTCTTCTCTTGGTCGGCGTTGGGAGTAATGATCTTTCTTCACTGGCTATTCGGTAGCATCGGGATTTGCCTGGGATTCCATCGCATGTTAACTCATCGCAGTTTTCAAGTCCCAAAGCCATTAGAGTATGCAATTGCCGTGATTGGGAGTTTAGCTTTGCAAGGTGGTCCAATTTTCTGGGTAGCCGGACACCGACTGCATCACTTGCATACAGAACATCCCGACAAAGATCCTTATGCTGCTAGCCGAGGTTTCTGGTGGAGCCACATGATGTGGTTATTTTACACACAAAGCGAATTTTTCGATTACGAAGTTTATAAAAAATCAGCCCCTGATTTAGCCAAAGACCCATTTTATCGTTGGCTTAATAAGTACTACCTCCTACTTCAAATTCCTTTAGGACTGTTACTATATGCTGTGGGTGGTTGGCCGTTTATAATCTACGGTATGTTCCTCAGAGCAGTGATCCTCTGGCACAGTACCTGGTTAATTAATTCAGCTTCCCACATCACTGGCTATACCACATTTAAGACAGAAGACAACTCTCGCAATCTTTGGTGGGCAGCACTTCTGACCTATGGCGAAGGCTGGCACAATAATCATCACGCTTATCCAAATGTCGCCAAAGCTGGTTGGCAATGGTGGGAAATTGATATGACTTGGTGGGCGATTAAAGTTCTGCAGACGCTAGGTTTAGCGAAACGGATTGTTTTACCTCCAACCACATAAGTTAATAAATATTTAAAAAAAGAGATCCGCCCTCGTGACGGATCTCTTTTTTTATCTTGTTTAAATAGGTAAGTGGATTTACATAAAAATACTTAATGCCGACTCCCAAGTCTCAAATGCACCCATAAATTGACTCGCCTGATATTGCTCGATTCTTTAACAGGAGCCTATTTGTTACATATTTATTTGTTATACCGCATCACCGCAATCAGAGATTCTGCCCTGACTAAAATAGCTTATCCAAGATAAAGCCAGGGCGGAAGTAGATTTTTAACCTTTAAAAATTGCCTTCCGGCGTTTCAGGTCAGCCATCATCCCTTCAGAAAGACCCTGATTATTACCAAATAAGGTATTTACTACTATCGCCGCTCCCAATTCAGTGTCTTTCAAGTTAGCACCTCGGAGGTCAGCATAACTGAGATCGACACCGTACAAGTTAGCAGCGTACAGATTGGCTTTGTCAAGATTGGCATGTCGCAAATTAGCATGATGCATTTGCGCCCCACTCAAGTTAGCACCACGTAAATTAGCCCGTGATAAATTCGCACGTTTTAAATCAGTATTACTTAGATTCGCGTCGCTGAGGTCAGCATCTGATAAATCAGCAGTATTGAGATTAGCACCCAATAGATTTGCACTCTTGAGCGAAGTTCCGAGCAATTTAGCAGAGGTGAAATTAACGCTGATGAGGATGGCATGGGACAGTTGAGCAGTGTTCAAATTAGCACTGCTTAAATCAGCACCACTGAGAACAGCTTCAGTTAGGTCAGCAGCGATCAGATTTGTTTTGACTAAATTGGCACCGCTTAAGTCAGCACCCGGCCAAACTACACTGCTGAGATTGGCACCAGCGAAATCCTTAAGTGGATTAAGACGGACTTTTTTCGCTAGTTCAGATAAATCGTCTGTATCTGACTCAACAATTGTTTGAATCAGGTTGAGGAGTCTTTGTAGAGACTTCTCATTAGGCGTATTCGCGATTTTCTTGCTCTCCATAGGATTTTGGGGTATGCTCTTTTACCCATAGGGTAATAATTTTCTCAATCATTGCTCTCTTGTTACGACTGAGAACTCTAGGCTTTTGTTCATCAGTATGGGGGGAACCAACGACAGAAATAATTTTTTGTTGAAAATCCTCAGGTAAGACTTCTAATGTCTTCAGCAGCGAGTCATCAGTTTCCAGAAAAGTTGGTCGGATTACGGAAGCAGCGTTATGCAACATGTAGTTAGTCTCCAGTGTTAGGTTTGCTCAAGCAATAGCATAGTAACTAGGATACACAATTACTTCTCCAGGTAGTGGTATATCTAGGAACTTTTATTGTACATAGGTAATCAGTGTAGGCTAAATAAAGATTCGGTCAAGATTGTCGTAGTTAATGGATTTATGTAACTTTTATCACACTTGTTTGTGTGTTGGAGCTTCGTGGGCACAAAGATTACTTGGTACAAGTAGGATTCAAAACGACTAAGCTGTTATATAGCGCCTGAAAATTCAGACGTATTACTACCTGAAATTAAATCTATGTTTGATGCACTCGCTGACCGTTTAGAATCTACCTGGAAAAAACTGCGGGGTCAGGACAAAATTTCCCAATCTAACATCACTGAAGCTTTGCGGGAAGTGCGTCGCGCCCTGTTGGAAGCTGATGTCAATCTTCAGGTAGTCAAAGAATTTATTGCCGAGGTTGAAACCAAAGCACAGGGGGCGGAAGTTATAACTGGTGTCAAACCAGACCAACAGTTTATCAAGATTGTTTATGATGAACTGGCGCGAGTCATGGGAGAAACCAATGTCCCTTTAGCGAGGGCCGATAAATCCCCGACAATTGTCCTGATGGCAGGATTGCAGGGAACGGGTAAAACTACCGCTACCGCCAAATTAGCCCTGCATTTACGTAAATTAGAGCGTAGCTGCTTGATGGTAGCGACAGACGTTTATCGCCCTGCAGCTATTGACCAATTGATTACCCTAGGTAAACAAATTGACGTTCCCGTATTTGAGATGGGAAGTGATGCTGACCCTGTAGAAATTGCTCGCCAAGGTGTGGAAAGGGCAATTGCCGAGGGTGTAGATACAGTCATTATTGATACGGCAGGTCGATTGCAAATTGACCGGGACATGATGGCGGAGTTAGCCCGAATCAAGCAAATCGTCCAACCCCACGAAACACTTTTGGTGGTGGACGCGATGACGGGTCAAGAAGCCGCCAATCTTACCCGCACCTTCCATGAAGAAATCGGCATTACTGGCGCAATTCTCACTAAATTAGATGGCGATAGCCGAGGTGGTGCAGCGCTGTCGGTACGGCGAGTTTCCGGCGCACCAATTAAATTTGTTGGTGTTGGGGAAAAAGTCGAAGCACTACAACCATTTTACCCTGAGCGGATGGCTTCGCGGATTCTGGGTATGGGTGATGTGTTAACTTTGGTCGAAAAAGCCCAAGAAGAATTTGACCTCGCTGACGCCGAGAAAATGCAGGAGAAAATCCTGAGTGCAAAATTCGATTTTACTGACTTTGTCAAACAACTGCGTTTGCTGAAGAATATGGGGTCGTTGGGAGGAATTATGAAAATGATTCCGGGAATGAACAAAATCTCCGACGATCAACTGAAGCAGGGAGAAACCCAGTTAAAACGCTGTGAAGCGATGATTAACTCCATGACCCTCAGTGAACGCAAAAACCCTGATGTGTTAGCTAGTTCACCTAGTCGGCGCAAACGGATTGCCAGTGGAGCCGGTTATCGAGAGGCAGATGTGTCAAAATTGGTGAGCGATTTCCAAAAGATGCGATCGCTCATGCAGCAAATGGGTCAAGGGGGAATTCCGGGTATGGGCGGAATGTTTGGCGGTGGTATGGGTGATGCCTTAGCTGGTGGGGGTAATCGGAGTGCAGGTCCAGGATGGCGAGGTCATAATAGCGGTGGTGGCGGGGCGATGAAGAAGCCGAAAAAAGATAAAAAGAAAAAAGGCTTTGGTAATCTGTAATAAAAAGATACCCGAATCTGACTATTGACTTTTGAATACTGGTAAAATGATGTATTCGGCATTTAAAATCAGAAAGCAACACTCATAGGACTATTCCTTCTCATGATCAAACTGCGCTTGAAGCGATTCGGTAAAAAACGGGAGGCGAGTTATCGTATTATCGCTATTCACAATCTATCTCGCCGTGACGGTCGTCCTTTAGAAGAACTGGGATTCTATAACCCCAGAACTGATGAAGTCCGTTTAAATATCCCCGGCATCGTCAAGCGACTTCAAGAAGGCGCTCAACCAACCGATACCGTGCGTAGCATTCTCAAAAAAGCTAATGTTTTTGAACAGCTCAGTGCCCCAACCACCCCTTAACGCCGTTTCCACTACCACTGCTATCCCAGATTATATTGGGTTGGTGCAGTTTCTGATGCAACCCTTTTTAGAGTCTCCTAAGTCTTTGAGCGTAGATTGCGAAATTTCTAGCAGCACAAAAGCTTGGATTCGCGTCGCTTTCGCCGACGCCGATAAAGGCAGAGTATTTGGTCGAGGCGGACGCAATATCCAGGCAATTCGGACTGTAATTGCCGCAGCCGCCCAAGCACATGGTTCGTCAGCATATCTTGACATTTATGGCAGTAGTGCCCAAGGTCGCGAAGGAACGTTTGACGAAGAAGAAGATCGACGCGAAAGTACATCACCCCCGAGAGCATCAGTGGCAAACATTCCCCGACCAGTAACTAAGCCCCGCACTCGCACAGTTTAAATTCAGGTCAGAAGGGGTTAGTTTCATCAAAACTAGCCCCCTAATTGAGATTTAGGACAAATTAATGGATGATCAATAATTGCAATGGCAGCATCAATAATTCAACTGCCGAACATTGAAAGTGCTCTAGCTCTAGCCGGAGAACGGGAAGAAAACCTCAAAACCCTGTCGCGGCAAACAGGAGCTAACTTAGTATTGCGAGGACAAGAATTATATATCTCTGGTACAGACACGCAAATCAGTTTGGCTGAAAACTTAGTGCGATCGCTCAGAGATTTGTGGCTCAAAGGTAAAAATATCTCCACTACCGATATTTTTACCGCAAAAGTTGCGCTAGAGAGTGAACGTCAAGGCGAACTGCAAGACTTACAACGAGATATTCTCGCCCGGACTCGCAAAGGTGAAGAAATCCGCGCCAAAACATTCCGCCAACGTCAGTATATCGAATTCTTACGCCATAGTGATCTCACCTTCTGTAGCGGTCCCGCCGGTACTGGAAAGACATTTTTAGCAGTCGTTGTCGCCGTACAAGCCCTGCTAGCCAACAAATTTGAGCGCATAATTCTCACCCGTCCAGCGGTAGAAGCCGGAGAAAAACTCGGCTTTTTGCCCGGAGATTTGCAACAAAAAGTCAATCCCTATCTCCGTCCACTGTACGATGCCATCAACGAATTCATCGATCCAGAAAAAGTGCCGAGTTTAATGGAACGCGGCGTGATTGAAGTTGCCCCCTTAGCCTACATGCGCGGACGTACACTTAACAATGCTTATGTAATTGTTGATGAAGCCCAAAACACTACACCTTCCCAGATGAAAATGGTGTTAACTCGCTTGGGATTTCATTCCCGGATGGTGATTACAGGTGACATTACCCAAACAGACCTACCATCTCACCAACCATCGGGATTAACAGTAGCATTGAGAATTCTCAAAAATGTTGAAGGCATTGGCTTTTGCGAATTCTCTCAAAAAGATGTTGTACGCCATGCCTTAGTGCAGCGGATTGTTGCTGCTTACGAAGAATATGACCAATAGGATTTAAAATTATGACTGTAACATTGAAGGAATTTTTAGAAGCATGCGCGAGCTTAGGAACTCTCCGCTTAATTGTAACTAGCAGTGCAGCAGTATTAGAAGCACGCGGCAAAATCGAAAAGCTATTTTATGCCGAGTTACCTAAGGGAAAATACGCAAATATGCACACAGAGGGTTTTGAATTTCACCTGAATATGGATAAAATTACTCAGGTTAAATTTGAAACCGGAGAAGCTAAACGTGGCAACTTTACCACCTATGCGATTCGCTTTTTAGACGGGCAAGAACCAGCTTTAAGCGCATTTCTCCAATGGGGTAAGCCAGGAGAATACGAAGCTGGACAAGTCGAAGCTTGGCAGGCTTTGCGGGATACGTATGGGGAAGTTTGGGAGCCGATTAAGGAATAGGGAATAGGAAACAGTACTTTTTAAAGGGTCGCGTAGTCAAACAAAATACGACGGCTTCAAATCTCGTAATTTTAAGCATAGGGTTCCTATTCCCTGTTTCCTTTTAAAATTCGGTAAAGGCAAAGACATCATGAGTACCGCCGCGTAGGACGGATTCTACGTGCTTTCCTTGTAAACGCTTGCCGAGTGTCAACTCTAACGCGCCCCAAATAGCACCTAGAGTATAAGTACATTTACGCTCGGAACCTTGAGGTTCGCCAGCGGAACAAAAGGTTTCTGAGGTGTAAACTTTGACCATGTCGCCTTCTTGAACAATCTTATCGACCATGCACAGGCGTGTGCCGTCTTTACCTAAAGCTGAACCAAGTTTTTGAGCAACAACCTCTAAGGATGCGGATGTTCCGACTAAATCTAATTCTCTAGCTAGATGTTTACCACGAGCACGACCAGCAGAAATTAAAGCGATCGCTGTGGCTTTTTCTCCTAAAGCATCTTCCATGCCGACGACTGCCGCTTTGAAGCAGGCAATACTACTGAAATCTCCGAGGATTGGGCGTGTCATAAATGACTTCCTACAAATAAAATTAATGGGTGTTGATTAACTGACTAAGGGTGCGAGTTTGGCAACAATCCGTTTAATTTCGAGAAATAAAATGCCTTGTTTAACAGCGGAACTAGCGAGAACGAGTAAGACTGCATCGATTCCGCAGCCAACTAAGACGCCGTAACCTTTCTCACCTTCAACGACGATGCGGTCAATACTTCCGCGTGCTAGTTCACGTCCGATACGTTCGCCTAAAGAAAGCATAGATGCAGACATTGCTGCAGTTCTTTCTTCGTCCATTTCACCTGGCAATACAGATGCTAAAGCTAGACCATCAGGGCTGACCAAGGCGATACCTTGAACATCAGAGGTTCCACTGACGAAGTTTTGCAGCACATCTTGAAGCATGGAAGCGTTAATCATAATTTTCTCGCGAATTGGTGATTGGTTAGGAGGTTCTTCGAGGGGTAATACTGGGGAAATGGGATTGCTTGGTTCCGGTGGCGTAGAAACTTGCTCAAGAGCAACTTTGAGTCGTTTGAGAAGATTGCCCAAATCCATAGGGCGGATACTGCTTAATGCAGCATTGGGGTTTGCATTAATTCGATCAGGGTGATCATCGCGGCAAATACCGAAGAGCGATCAGTAGCATTTACAGCGATAATGGGTGGTCGAGTAGATTCATCTGTTAATCCTAAAGCGATCGCAATGTCGGATGGTGTCCAAGCATCTGGA
>Ga0209512_1000441_pt1 | contig 69002 bp, 57 predicted proteins | sample frozenSSSSmetaG_FD_184142 | JGI IMG/M metagenome (GOLD analysis project Ga0209512, IMG submission 184142) | Glacier valley bacterial and archeal communities from Borup Fiord, Nunavut, Canada, to study Microbial Dark Matter (Phase II) -... | ecosystem: Environmental > Aquatic > Freshwater > Ice >...
TTTTGACCAATTCTGACAGGATGCCTGATGAAACAGAAAAAATTCTTCAACGTTTGTTTATGCAAACTCAAACGGAAGGAGTCATAAAAGACACGCTTTTGTTTTTACGATACTGTACCGCTCTTTTATCAAACATAAACAGTGCTGGTAATGTGGTTCTGGATTCTCCAAAAGAATACTTGCAGCAGTATTCAACAAAATTTTACCAGATTGATCGGTATTACCGAAAATCTATTGAGCAGTATCAACAATTGGAATGGAGTATTATTCCCATCGAGGAACAGTTGGAAGCCTTGAAATCAAGGATTGAAAACGGGTATACTCGTTTCACTTACCAGCTAAATCATGAATGGTTGGAATGTATGAAAGCTACGAACTTTGACTATAGTTCCATTGAATGCTTTAAACAGTACGACTTTTTCAATAACTGGATTTTACCTCAGAAGAAGAAAGTGGCTGTTATTATTAGTGACGCTTTACGATATGAAGTTGCACAAGACTTGATCAATGAGCTACATAAAGACGACAAAAATGTTTCGTCATTGACTTATCAACTCTCATCTCTACCATCCATTACCAGTATTGGAATGGCCAACTTGCTGCCTGGAAATGCTTTAACTTACGATGGTAGTATTACCATAGACAGCGAAAAGCCAATTGGTATTGATCAGCGCGATAAAATCTTAAAGAAGCAATCCGAAAAATATACAGCGGTTTCTTTTGATACGATACAAAAAAGCACAAAGCAGGACAATCGAGAATTATTTAAAGCAGATGTGGTGTATGTTTACCACGATATCATTGATAAAGAGGGACATAAAGGAACTGAACGAAATACCTTTTTAGCCTCAAAGAATGCCATACAGGAATTGGCCAAAATGGTCAAACTGATACATGGCGGTTTCAATGTAACTAAAGTTTTTATCACAGCCGACCATGGCTATCTATACAACGATTCAGATATTGAAGAAGCCGACAAGAATGAGATGGAAGATACCGATATTCTTGAATCCGGGGCTCGTCATTATATGACTAAATGTGACCTTCCGGTGACTCTTGGCAGTAAGATTCCATTAAAGAAGGTGAGTCGTTTTAATGATCCTTGGTATGTGGTGATTCCAGATTCCGTGAATCGTTTTAAGAAAGCCGGTTCCAGGTATCGTTTTACCCATGGTGGTGGCAGTTTGCAGGAAATGGTTGTGCCTCTGATTGAAAGTACACGAAAGGAAGAAAAGATTCAACGCAAAGTCAAACCACTTTTGCTTAACCACAACCTGACCATCGTTTCAAATAATCTGCGTTTTCAACTGATTCAGGAAAATCCGATTTCTGCTTCTGAAAAAGAATGCACCTTGGAAATAGGTATCTACAATGAAAGCACATTGGTTTCAAATACGATGACAGTAACAATGAACAGAACAGGAGAACTACCTGCTGATAGGGTGTTCTTGATTCCTTTAGCCTTAAATACAAAAACATCAAGCTCTGTATTGAAACTAAAGATTTTTGATAAGGAGGATATGCTGAATCCACTGATTGAAGAGAGTGTAAAAAATAATACGTTAGTAGAAAGGGATTTTTGATATGGATCTAAACGATAAGATTTTAAACTGTTTCGAAGGCAAGGTAGTACGAAAAGATCTAGCTTCTATTGTGAAGGGTAATCTTCCGGTTCCTACCTATGTGGTTGAATATCTACTTGCCCAGTATTGCGCTACCGATGATAAAGAGCTCATTGCTGAGGGTATTGAACAGGTGAAAGAAATTATCCGGAACAATTATGTTCACCGGGCAGAAGCAGAATCAATCAAAGGTCGCATTCGTGATCAAGGTCGATATCGAATCATTGATAAAGTAAGCGTTGAGCTGAATGATAAGTTGCTCAATCAATACGAAGCCAGCTTTGCGAACCTGGGACTTAAAGGCATTCCTATTTCGGACGATGTGGTACAACGAAATCCAAAACTTTTGAGTGGCAATGGGGTTTGGTGTATCATGACTATGGAATACAATCATTCAGATACTGCAAAATTGCGTTGGGATATTGAAGATATCAAACCGATTCAAATATCATCTGTAAATATTAAGGAATATTTAGACTCTCGCAGCTCTTTTTCTACCGATGAATGGATTGATCTTTTGATTCAAACACTTGGTATGAATCCCGAAAACCTCAACAAAAGAGGCAAACTTATTCAACTCTCCCGATTGCTCACTCACGTAGAAAACAACTTTAATTTTGTAGAACTTGGACCAAAAGGTACTGGTAAATCTCATGTTTTTCAGGAACTTTCCCCTCATGGAGTGTTGGTTTCTGGTGGTGATGTAACCTCAGCACGGCTGTTTGTAAAGTATTCCGGAAATAAGGAAATTTTGGGCTTGGTTGGTTATTGGGATATTGTTGCATGGGATGAATTTGAGCATCAACCTGGCAAGCGCGTTGATCCGGTGATGATTGACACCATGCAGAATTATCTGGCCAATAAATCATTCAACCGTGGAAAAGGATCTCATGAAGCAACAGCATCTATGGCATTTGTCGGTAATACCAAACACACGGTTTCATATATGCTTAAAAACTCCCATTTGTTTGAATCTATACCGGATGCATTTATTAAAGGTGCATTCCTGGATCGAATTCACTTGTATAGCCCGGGATGGGAAGTTCGTGTGTTGAAAAAATCTTCCTTTACCAATGGCTTTGGTTTTATTTCCGATTATCTGGCTGAAGTGCTTCACGAACTACGGAAACAAGATTATTCCAACTACATTAGTGACTATGTCAAATTTAATTTGTCGATATCTGAACGTGATCAAACGGCCATTCGTAAGACATTCTCTGGATTGATGAAGCTGATTTATCCTGACAAAAAAATAACAAAAGAAGAGGCTTTTGAATTAATAGATTTTGCCACTGAAGGGCGCAAGCGGGTAAAAGATCAGCTGTATATAATTGACGAAACATTCAAGACTGAACCAGCGATATTTGACTACACGTTAGTTTCAAGTGGAGAGGTTGTGAGCGTGGAAACGCTTGAGAAGCTCAATATGCCTTCGTTATTTCCAAAAACAAAAGTTCAGGAAATTCATGTTAAAGATGATACTAATCCTGAAGTGACAAGTTTAGCTGCTTCAGTATCTGCTAAACGTCCACGGATCATATCCCAACCGCAAATTAGGACTGTTTCAATACGTGAGAATCAAACTGGAATTTCTTTTAAGTCTTTATTTGGAGATTACATTCGAGGAGCAAAAGAAATCACCATAGAGGATCCTTATATCCGTATGCCTTACCAAATCCGAAATGTGATGGAATTCCTCAGTTTGGTTGCAAGCCAAAATGAAACTGATGAAGATATTCATGTACATCTTATCACCTGGAACATAGAAGAACGTACACCCGATTCCATTGATGCATTTGACGAGATACAGGAATCATTGTCCGACTCTGGCATCAACTTTACTTATGAGTTTAAAGATTTTCATGATCGTAAAATAATTACTGACACTGGTTGGACTATTTCCCTTGGTAGAGGACTTGATATTTTTGAGCCACGTAAAGGGTATTCGATTGAGGATTATTTGCAGGAGAAGAGAAGGTGTAAGGACTTTTCGGTGACGTATATGAAGCAGAATAATTGAAGAAAAAGAAGCTATGTTAAAAAGTCAATTGATTAATAAGCCAACTATTGGTGGTCAAAATTTATCAGACGAAGTCATTTTGTCAATAAATAGGGAAAACCTAAGGAAAAAAGGAATTGGGCTTTTATGTACCAAAATAATAATGGAATCTATTGATTATTTATTATTACCAATCCTCGTTTGTGGCAAAATTGGCTTTATAAATAGTTTTGCTGAAATCGTTATAGAAGCAAACTATGATGTAATTAAAGGGGATTTTATAAATAAAGATTCATTGGTAAATGTCTCAATCGACGGAAAATGGAATTGATAATCATTGATGATGTGATGGCACTCGCTGTAAACAAGGAGGATGGAAACAGGTTCTTTGTCTTCATAAACCAGATCTATGAATCAACCTCTTTTGTCATAACGACAAACAAGTCACCAGCTGAATGGGCAAAATCACTCGATGATGAGACCCTTGCAACTGCTCTTCTCGACAGACTATTATACAAATGTCAGCTGGTCCAATTGCAAGGCAAAAGTTACAGGATGCAAAACCGAAAAACGATCTTCAATAATAACGAATGAATAAATAATTATATATCTTTGTTAAGCAGTCACTGCATCATTGATGCCAAAAATACGATATTACTAATGCCAAATTCACTGCATCTCTAAATGCCGAAATCACTGTACTTCCAAATGCCGTTTACAATTGATGAATAACAGACGCCCAATGGACCTAAAAATATGAACGGTAATATCGTTATCGCAAACCGAAATTGTTACACCCTGAGCTAACTTATCCAAAAAGGCCTCGTTACCGAGTATAGGAGTCGGGTTGTTAATATTTTGTAATAAAATCTCTATGGCTCTTTTTGCATCAACCTCGGCAATTTTATTGAATTTGACGGTGTGTTCCAATAAAATTTGCTCAATAATTGGATTGGAAAAAGGACGATTGTACACACCCAATTCCTTGTTGGTTTTAAAGGTCCAACCCATTTTGCTAATCTATTCCGTAACCGGTCTTTCAACCCCTTTTAGTTCTGATAAGTTACCCATAATTAGAATTCAATATTAACTGGATTTGCTTTTAATTTTCCGTCCTTCCATTTTTTAATTGGGTTTTGAATTGGAGTTATTTTTGGATTATTGCTTAATACATCTGTTACTACATAAATCCAATAATTATTTCCGATGCTTTGATTATAAATTTTATAAGCCAAAGCCCATTGAAAGCCAGAAACACTATAGTATTCTTTTCCTTTATTTTTAGAACTTTTTACTTCTATATAACTAAAAATTTCTTCATTTTTTTCTATCAAAATATCACAACCATATCCTTTTCTTTCTTTATCATTTAAATGAATTAATCTGTAAATATCACCATCGATACAGCTAAACTTTAATTCATTCTCTAATTCACTTATCAGGTTGCATTTTTTAGACCATTTCATTTTAAGATTTTTCCATACTATTCTTTCTCCTCTGTATCCAATTTTATTTTTTATATCCTGAGGGAGTTGATTATCTGTATATGATTTAGTTTGTGTATCGATATCATCAATATTATCAGAACCTTTTTCATCATTTCCTGAAATTAAGTTTTCACCATTTTTTTCATCAGAACTAGGTTCATCATATGACACATTCACTTCAGTATTATTAAAACCACTAAATTCAATTTCTTCAGGTGTTACATTATTTAAATCAGGAGCATTATCCAATTCTTCTTGATATTGTAATCTTTTTTCATCATTCAATTTTTGCTGCAATATTGATTTATAGTCAAGACCTGTTTCTTTACTTAAACGAATAAGTTCAGCAGCTTCTAATAACTCATTCCTTTTATCAAGTGGGAGCTGATTTAGGTATTCTTGTTCGGCTTCGGTTTTAAATATCAATTTATTTATCAATATTATAGCTTCATTTGAATCAATTGTATAAAAGTCAGCAAGATCTGAAACTGTTATTTCAAAGGGACGAAATTTTTTGCTTTCTTTATTATAAACCCAAGCTGAATTTCTGAGTTTTATTAAAATATGGCTTGAGAAGTATGCATATCTATCATAGTTTCTATACCACCAATATTTACCACTAAATAATTTAACCTTGTCTGAATCATATTGTATAAAATCTAATAACACATTCCAAATGAGTAAAGAATCTTTTATAGAAATTTCATTCTGCTGAAACAAATCATTTAAACCAAAGAGAGTATAATCATGTATAGTTTCACCATGATGCCAAGTAATCTCATCTGAATTATAAAAAGAAATTCGTAATTTTTTCTTCTTTTCATCTGATAAAACAGGACTTAATTCTAATATTCTAGGGTGGCATTTCGCACCACATTTTATAGCGAGATTATGTAATATATCTAATGAAACTGTACTATAAACTGTATCATTTAGAAAATATACCTTTTCTGTAAAACGAAAATACTCTTTTAACTCATCACTTTCAATGTAGCAATTAGAAGCCCTTCCCCAATAATTAGTTGTTGTTTTTAAATCAAAAACATAAAAAATAAAAATTTCATTGTTACTAATCATTTCAACTATTTCAGACTTTACCGACTCACTACCTTTTGAATAAATATCCAGTATGAATTGCATATGTTCAAAATGTTTTTCTAATTTGACTTTTGATTTTACATCTGCTTTGTATAAAGGAATTATTTGTTGTCTGATTTGGTCAACGTAATTAGGTTCTTTTATGCCTAATTTTTCTCGTATAAATTCCAATGCAGGTTTAGTAGATATCACTTCAGGGTGGACAATATCATAAGTCACTTTCTTTTTATCTGAAGATAAAAATACTTTAGGTTTCCCATTTATATCAAAAGGTTCAGTGTGTTTCCCATTTAATAATCTAATAATTGGCTTTTTGCGTAAAATACCTACTTCTTTACCTCTCCCTGTAGCATATAAAGATTGTTGTTTATTTAGAAAACCATAAAATGACCGAATCCATGTGTTTGGTTTAGATTCAAAAAATTCTTTCGTTACAACTTTTGCAAAATCCTCAGGACCATATTCCTTTATAGACAGCTCTTTCATTAAGTAATTTCTTAGCTGTGGAGTCTTGTCAATTGTAATATCAGAATTAATCCAATAATCAATTTTAAATAGTTTTTGGAGATCATTTTTTGAGGCAAGTATTTGCTTTAATTCTTTACCTCTGATAAGACCAACTTTAGAACGAGAGGCCAATAAACTACTATCGTTTGCTGGTAAATATTTTTTTTCTGAAAGAAATTCTTCTTTTAGGGTGGCAAAAAAACTTTGATAAACTATTTCATTTTTGTTACTCGATGAATCAATAGGTAGGTGATTGAGTATATTAATATCTATGAGCTTATTTGTGCTGAGATATTCAAGAACATCTTTAAATAATTCAATTAATTCCTTTAATAATTGGATATTCGTTGGGTCTTGAAAATTTACATTATCTCTTGCTGGTGTAGTAATAAAAGGCGCATGAATCATAAATTTTAGAAAAGTTTCATACCCCGTTTCAAAGAAAACGAATAATTTGGAACTCTCAGCCTTATTTATATAAGGAACTCCTTCAATTAAATCTTGCTTGAAGGCAATTGATAATTTGGGTTTGTTTTCTAACGATGCGAATGAAGCAAGTTTAACCTCTTTTTTAAAGTGTAAATAATGATGGGGTAATCCGTCTGAATTGATAATACATTCATAAGCTAAATTATTTTCTTTGGGGGATAGACTCCTCTCTTCCTTATATATTAATCTTGATGAATTATCAATTTCAATTTTTATTTCTTTTAGGTTCTTTAAAAATAACAAATTGGAATATTCAAGTTTTCCTAACTTTTTCCGTAATAATTCAAAAATATCCTCATTTGTTATCTTATTATTATAAAAAGGCAATATTATGCATGTATCAATAAAATTATTCTTATCGGACAGCAATTCGGGTAGTAAAAGTTCTTTTATTTTAAAATCGTATATGCCAGATTGTATTTGAGGCATATTAGTGATAGCATATACAGATTTGAATCCAATGCCAAATTTTCCGATTTTATCTTGATCATTTATTTTGTCACTATCTTCTTCTGCAATATTTGTAATTCCAGCAATATCTTTTAATTCAAATGACCTTCCATTATGATTAATCACAAATTTTTCAGGAAAAAGGGAAAACGATATTTTTGTTGCACCCGCATCCTCAGCATTTTGAAGAATTTCATAAATAAAGTGTGTGCTATCGGAATAAAGTTCAGTAAGAATTTTTAATACCCCTGTTTTATTTAACTTTATAGCATCATACAATAATTTTCTATCGGCATATATTTCTTCAAATGTCATATCATGTATTTTTTGGACAAATTGAGCTCCAATCACATTTTTGGCAATTGTGGTGATTTGCTATTCTTGGAAACTGATTTGATATAATTCCATCAATACCACTATTCAACAAATTACGAGTCTCTCTAATCTTTGCATCAGATACATCTACTTCAATTCGTTTTGTAGCTTCAGCGCTAGCGTCGATATAGTGAAGATATGCTTTCTCAACATTACGTTGTAAGACCTCACGTGCTGCTATTGTATATAAAACTACCTGGTGTGCATATTTTTCCTCAAACTCGCTTTGCTGTTTACCTGTTTTGAAATCAATTACTTCCAGCACATTTTCATCACCATTTGCTCTTGTTAGCAAATCAATTGAACCTGCAATTAGCGCTTTATTATCAAAATCCATTTCAAATGCTTGTTCAGTTTTAACTGCAAGAGAGAAATCATCCTGAAATAGACTTAGATAGTTATTTAAACTATTAGCACATGACCTTTTCAGAACTTCCTCTTGCTTTTCAGCTGCATAGCGCATATAAAAATGAGCATCAACTAGTTCAATGATTCTCTCAGAAGTCGGTACCTCACCCGTTTTTTCAAACTCTTTATGTAATAAGTTTATCAGATTATGTACTTGCTTGCCATAACCCAACGCTTGAACCAATTCCGGATTAAAACCGTAGATAAAACGCATTTTATAATCATAGCTACAAGATAAGTAGTACGACAACTCACTATAATTTGTTGGAAATCGCACATCACTATCAAACCTGACAATATCACATTGCTCTCTTACTGTATGGTCTGGATTAGGCTGGCAAATAAAATAATTATCATCTATTTCGTTCCAAAAATCACACGCAGCTGTTTTTCTCTTATTACCTATCTTTATCCCAGGAGTTGTTAGAAATAAGTATTTTTTTGCTCTGGTCAAAGCAACATAATACAGCCTACGCTCATCAACTTCACTTCCGGCATAGCGTGCAAAGTCAATCTTTGTTTTGTCTAAAAAAGTAACTCGTTCGTGACCACCTCTATGATTAATCATCGAAGGCATAAAAACAACCGGAAAACCTAATCCTTTTGTTCCGTGAAGAGTTAGTATTTTTACTGCATCAATTAAACCCTCCTGACTGTTGGTGGCACCTTCATCATAATTATTAGATACAAAAGTTTCAACATATTCTACAAAACGAAGTATATCATTTTTGCTCAAATATGTTCTCGAACCTTCGTAATCTGAAATTGCTTGACTAAAACGGCCTAGGTTATATAATACTACATCATCTGCACTATCGTTGTGAAATGAAATTTCATCTAACCCAAACTTTGACAACAATTTGTAATAGAGCCCTTGGAAACTCAATCTCTTTTGAGCTTCACACCATTCAGTCAGTTCTTTAATTGCTTCTTTGAAATCACTAAACGTTATATTGAAAGTGACTTCTAATTCACTGTGAATGTCAGTAAGGCTATCATTAGGGTCGTTATCATCATCTTTTATACTCTCCCCAATATATTTCAAAACCCTTAACATAGCAGTAACTTCAGGGGCTTCCATTAAACCTCCCATACCGGAATATACAACATTGATATTGGCTTCTACCAGTCCATTTTTATAATGGAATGCATCAGATCTATTTCTAAACAAAAGAACTATATCTGAATACATCAACTTTCGTGGATTTCCTTTATCAATGTATTTTGTTCCGTATAATGATTTTATTTTATCAACAATCCATTGGATTTCATCTTCTTGTCTGCCAAAAGCAATTTTATATAAATCTCCATCATCTGTTTGAGTATCATTTGCAATGATTGCCTTATCCAGCCTTTGAGGATTAATTGAAATAAAATTTGCAGCACATTCTACAATACGATGGTGGCTTCTTCGATTCATTTCAAGCTTATGAAGGTTCACGCCCGAGTAATTGAGTTCAAAATCCCTGATATTACTTACATCTGCACCACGCCATTGATAAATTGATTGATCATCATCACCAACAACACATACATTTTCTTGACCAGAAACTAATCGTATAAGCTTTTCCTGAATAGGATTTACATCCTGATACTCGTCAATAGTGAAAAATTTATATCGCTCTCTTACTTTACCCAAGGCATATGCATCCTCTTCAAGTTTATCAACGGCTAAACGTAATATTCCTGAAAAGTCTAAGAATCTCCTTTCTTTAAGTTTAGCCAAATAGAGTGGTAATGACTGTTTGAATGTGTTACTTACAATAAGATCATCAGAAACACTTTCTTCCCGATAAAAGTCTACATCAGCAAGAAATGAGTTCAATGTCCAACTTTGCCATAACTGAGGATTATTAATTGCAAAAAACTTATTGTATTGATAACCACGATTTTTCAAAGAACGGTATAGTGCGACAAGTTGAAGGTCATACTTAATTGATACTGCAAATGCTTTCCGGCTGTTTTCATCCAACATATCATATGAACGATATTCAGGCAAGAATTCTTGCAATATCATAAATGCAAATGCATGGATAGTTCCAATATAAATGTCGCCAATATCAGGTTGTTGCCCAAGTAATTCTTTTATTTTATCTCGTACTCTGAATTTCAACTCTTCAGCCGCCGCTTCATTAAACGTCAGTGCTACAATTTCTGACGGCTTAGCTATTCCATTGGCTATTTGAAAAGCAATCCTCTCAGACACAAACTCAGTTTTTCCGGAACCAGCACATGCAATTATCTGAACATTGCCCTGAAGTAATTCGGGTTTGCTTTCAAATATTTCTTTATTATGAATAGCCATTGTATTACTTTGTTTTTGATTTTTCGTAAATTCCTAACGCAACAACATTTGCCTCTTGAGCTGGATAAATAAATTCTTTAATTATTCCATCTGATTCTAATTTTGCTAGTATATAACCGGCAAGTTCTTTCTTAATATTAAAGCATTTACAAAAATGATAATTCGGGTCGGGCTTTCCATCTTCAGTTTTACCGAAGTGCTCATCTGCAATCATTTCTATGGGATTTGAAACATCACGATTCCATATTAAAACGCCCTTTTGGTTTTTAATATTCTCATTATTCGATACATAATAAATAAAATTTGAATCAACATTTGCATCGCTAAAATATAAGATTGGTGATGGGTGTTTGAATAATTCATCAATTTGAACAGTACGTTCAATTAATCCACGACCTTTAAATTTTGCATTATTTAATAATCCTCTGCCTTTAAAGTGTTCAATCATCTCTTGACGTTTCTCTTCATTACCCGCAGCTATTTCATCTATCTTTTGTTGTTTAAGTTCTTCTGATAGTATTTCAAATGCTTCTGCTATAGTCTTTGAAACATTAGCACCTTCAAAATGCTCTTCTTCTAAATAATACACACTAAAATATTCATCAATTCCCTTTTTTGGTTTAGTTTTTGAAATACCCTCAAGTGCAAAGAATAATGAATTCCGAAAACTATAAGTCCAATCCAATAATGGTGTTGGGCATTTGTGGTGTTGTAAGTATCCAAGTACTGAAATTGTATTTATGGTATCTATGTGATTCTCTTCAAGAATGGATTGTATTTGTTCCTGATATTCAGTTTTCCCATTTTCTACCAACTTTTCTAAAAATGCCTCGTAGCTTTCTTCTGTATTAAATAGTTTTTCTTCAATCCACTTTCGTTGTAAAGTATTATATAACCTCCATGACGCTTCACCTTGACCTCTAAAAATAATATCAGATTTTTCTTTGAACTCTTCGTAAATAAAATCAAACTGCTCTTCCGTATCAATGTTGATTTGATCAAAGGATTTCTCTTTTTGTAAAGTGGATGCATAAGTCGAAATAAACTCCGAACTAAATACAGGAGGCATGGTATTTGACCCAAGTAAAGCAAGCATAAAGGCATTTACACTCGTTGAAATAGAATCTGGGTTAACCCGTCCATCAGGATAATTTTTAACTTTTAATAAATCATCGAGAAGTTCGATATTATTTATTTTTGTAACCCCACCGTTATTAAGATAGTCTTCCAGTAGCTTAATTTTAATATCAAGGTTTTCTATTATTCTTAACATATCTCTAATCTATTTTATACATAAACCCGTACTTTACACTTAGCAAATTGCATTTAAAGAATTGTGCAGCGCTTCATTCTTTTTGTCGGGCGAAATGTTTCGAACATCAGCCCAAAAGTGACCTTGTGGGATTTTAAAACCGGTTTTAGCAGTAAGTAATATTTGTCTTTCTTTTTCGTTAGGTTCACGTCCGTTTTCCTGAATAAACTCTTTAATGTTGTTTTCGCCTTGCCAGATAAAGTTGTCAGAAAGACGTTTGAAGAAAAGTAATGAAAGAATGTAGGCTTTGTAATCTTCTACTTTATCGCGAAGAATATAAGCCATTCCGAAAAGTGTACTACCTAATTCTTGTTTAGTGATCATATTTGGTTTTTAGTTTGAGAATCGAGATTTGAAATCTTATGATTGTTAGGAAATTTCTATTTTCATACAAAAATAAGATTATAAATAATGGAACAACTAAATATTAATAAAAATCAACATCTAAAAAAAAATGTGGAATATATTGTACACCACTTTCAGATACCTTAAGTCCTACTTTCAAGGTGTATAGATTAATTTTACTACTTTAATTTATTTTTCTTAAACAAACTAATATAATTGATTTTTATGGACTTTTGTAACGGGATGCTATACTTTTGAGGAGTTGTCCTTGTTTCAACAGTCTTACAACTTTAGGCTGACATATAAGCTATGTTTTATCCTTCATTAAGTAATTATTATTCAACTTAGATCTCCATTTTTACCTAAATATTTAAAACAAAAATCCCCTGCAATAATCAATATCACAGGGGATTCCCTTATAAAATATTACGACTTCTTACTTCGTCATCGCCTCCTGCACCGCCACAGCAACCGCCACCGTAGCACCTACCATCGGATTATTCCCCATTCCCAAAAATCCCATCATCTCCACATGAGCTGGAACACTCGACGATCCTGCAAACTGCGCATCACTGTGCATTCTTCCCATCGTATCAGTCATACCATAAGAAGCAGGACCTGCAGCCATATTATCAGGATGCAAAGTACGACCCGTACCGCCACCTGACGCAACAGAAAAATACTTCTTCCCTTGTTCGTAGCATTCCTTCTTATAAGTCCCAGCAACAGGATGTTGGAAACGTGTAGGGTTAGTAGAATTACCAGTAATAGAAACGTCAACGCCTTCTTTGTGCATCACTGCAACGCCTTCACGAACGTCGTCGCAACCGTAGCATTTTACGTTGGCACGAAGACCTTTGGAGTAAGGGATTTCGGTTACAACAGCAAGGTCACTGGTGTAGTAGTCAAATTGGGTTTGAACGTAGGTGAAACCATTGATACGAGAGATGATCATGGCTGCGTCTTTTCCAAGACCGTTCAGGATAACGCGAAGAGGTTCTTTGCGCACTTTGTTTGCTTTTTCAGCGATCTTGATAGCACCTTCTGCAGCGGCAAAAGATTCGTGACCGGCTAAGAAGGCGAAACATTTGGTTTCGTCGCGAAGCAACATAGCTGCGAGGTTACCGTGGCCGATACCAACCTTGCGGTCGTCAGCAACAGAGCCTTTGATACAGAATGCCTGAAGACCGATACCGATTAGTTCGGCAGCAGTAGCGGCGTTGGTGCAACCTTTTTTGATGGCGATTGCAGCACCCATTACGTATGCCCATTTTGCGTTTTCAAAGGCGATGGCCTGAGTTTCTTCGCAGATGGTATAAGGATCAATTCCTTTGGCTTCACAGATGGATTTTGCTTCTTCCAGGCTGGAAATGCCGTTTTCGTTCAATACCGCATTGATCGTATCGATTCTGCGGTCGTAGCTTTCAAATAATGCCATTGTTTAGTTCCTCCTTATATTATTCGTGACGTGGGTCGATATATTTAACTCCTTCGGCAAAGCGACCATAGTTGGAAGTTGCTTTTATCAGTGCTTCGTTTGCATCTACACCTTTTTTGATAGAATCCATGAATTTACCTAAGTGTACAAATTCATAACCGATTACAAGATCTTCAGCATCCAAAGCCATGCGGCTGCAATAGCCTTCAGCCATTTCCAGGTAACGGGTACCTTTGGCTACAGTACCGTACATGGTACCAACCTGGCTGCGTAGACCTTTACCAAGATCTTCCAGACCGGCGCCGATAGGCAGACCACCTTCTGAGAAAGCAGATTGTGTGCGTCCGTAAACGATTTGCAGGAATAATTCGCGCATTGCTGTGTTGATAGCATCACAAACTAAGTCGGTGTTCAGAGCTTCGAGGATGGTTTTGCCGGGAAGGATTTCAGATGCCATAGCAGCTGAGTGAGTCATACCAGAGCAACCGATCGTTTCGATCAAAGCTTCCTGGATGATACCGTCCTTAACATTCAGCGTAAGCTTGCAAGCTCCTTGCTGGGGTGCACACCAACCAATACCGTGAGTCAGACCGGAAATGTCTGATACTTCTTTGGCTCTTACCCACTTTCCTTCTTCAGGAATAGGAGCAGACGCGTGGTTTGCCCCTTTTTTTACACAACACATTTGTTGCACTTCGTGTGAATAAATCATCTTTAGTTATTTTTGTGAGAAAATTAGTATTTGAAATATTTCTTATCGAATTGATAATCAATACAATATATTAAATTTAGAGGCCGCTTAAAAGCAATGCAAACTTAGTGAAAAAATGGATATGGTGCAAATCAATTTGTCGTAAAAAGAGGAAAATTCTCCAAAAGATGTGTGAAAAATGTAACTAATAATCAGAATTGTGTAACACCTCAAAAGACAGAACCAACTACTTTTATCACACAAATTAGTATAAAAATAAAACGAAAGAAAATGAAAGCAAATCATCTTTATGTACTCTTACTAGCTTTAGTGTTGAGTGCGCCCACAGTTTTTGCAACCAGTTCAAAAACAACAAGTGAAGCTGCTGCCACTGAACCTAAGGTGGAAAACAAAATGTCTGCAGAAGAAGCAAGCAGATTGACTAAACGTGTGGAAGAAATTCGTGATATGGACAAATCTGAAATGTCCTCTTCCGAAAAAAAAGCTTTGAAGAAAGAACTGAAGGAAGCTAAAGAGAATATTCGCAAAGATGGCGGTTATATTGTTTTAAGTGCCGGTACAGTTATTCTGATTGTTGTTTTAATGATTATCTTATTATAATCGTTAAAAAACTCTTGTGAAAAAAATTAAAACGTTGATTCATAAACATATTTTAGGCCAGATTTCACTCATCTGTATGTTGGTTATCTGGCCTATAAATACTGTTTTATCCCATAATTATTTTCAGCAAGAGGTACATTATAAAATTCAGGCAACGCTTGACGACAAGCTGCACGAATTAAATGCTTTCGAATCGATTGAATACATCAACCATTCCTCGGATACGCTAAAGTTTGTCTTTTTTCATTTATGGCCCAATGCCTATTTGAATAATAAAACGTCTCTGGCAGGACAACTTTTTAGTGTGAAAGGGAAAATGAGGTTGTTCAACAATCCGGATTTAAAAGGTTTTATAGATTCGTTGGATTTTAAAATTGAGAATGAGCACGTTGAGTGGGCGCTGTTGCCCGGTCAACCCGATGTTTGCAAGATCCTTTTTAACCATCCACTCAAACCGGGTGAAACCATCCATATCACAACTCCTTTTCATGTAAAAATCCCCAAAGGAGTCACTTCAAGGATGGGTCATATCGGCGAATCGTATCAAATTTCCCAATGGTATCCCAAACCGGCTGTTTACGACAGGTCGGGCTGGCACGAGATGTCCTACCTCGATCAGGGGGAATTTTATTCGGAGTTTGGCAGCTACGATGTAAGTATCACGCTGCCTTCCAATTACATTGTTGGCGCAACGGGAGAGTTGCAAAATGCGAGTGAGCGGGAAATGTTGGATGCGCTTGCAGCTGATACTTCCTGGAAAGCCACCCTGGACACTGCAGGAACCAGTTTTCCAAAGTCGTCTGTTCAACTGAAAACCTTGAGGTATACCGAAAATCGGATTCATGATTTTGCCTGGTTTGCCGATAAGCGCTTTCATGTGCTGAAAGGTAATGTGGAGCTTCCAAATTCAGACAAAGAGGTTACGACGTGGCTGATGTTTACCAACAGGCAGGCGAAACTGTGGAAAAATGCCATTCCGTATGTAAACAATGCCATCCGTCTTTTTTCCAAATGGAATGGTGAATATCCCTACAAAAATTTTACGGTTGTTCAAAGTGCCCTCAATGCTGGCATTGGCATGGAATACCCTGGCGTTACGGTGATTGGTTTCATCGAAGATGCGTATGCGCTGGACCGGGTGATTGCTCATGAAATTGGTCACAGCTGGTTTTACGGTATGCTGGCATCCAATGAACGCCGCAATCCATTTATGGACGAAGGTATGACCAGTGCATTGGAAGTGCGGTATATGATGGAACAATATCCGGACAAAAAACTCTGGGAGGTCTATCTCCAAAACAAAAAAATGTCCAAATTTTTACATATTGAAAAAATGCCTGCACAGCGTATGCAGGAACTCGAATGGCTTATTCCTGCACGTTCGAACGAAGAGCAGCCGCTGAATTTAACGTCTACTGACTATAGCCCCTCCAATTATGGCTTGATGCTGTATGATAAAGCAGCCATAGGTTTCAACTATCTGAGGGCGTATCTGGGTGATTCACTGTACGATGCTACTATTCAGGACTATTTTCAACAATGGAAATACAAACATCCGCAGCCTGAAGACTTGCGTTATTCCTTTGAATCCCAGACCCGGAAAAATTTAGATTGGTTTTTTACGGATTTCCTAAATACCACCAAGCGGCTGGATTATGAAGTAGTTCGGCTGGAAGGCCAAAAGGTACTCGTTAAAAATAAAGGGGAACTGGTGTCTCCATTGGTAGTTTCAGGTGTAAAAGGCGATTCCGTTTATTTTGAGAAATGGGTGGATGGTTTTCAGGGGGAAAAATGGATAGAACTTCCCGAAGGAAACTATTCGGAAGTCAAAATCGATCCCAGGCATGTGATGCCTGAATTATTCAGACTCAACAACAACGTCAGAAGGAGTGGGCTGTTTCCCAAAGCGGATGCCGTTAAGACACAGCTGCTTTTTTCCATTGATAATCCAGATAAACGGACAGTGACATATATTCCTGCCGTTAACTGGAACAAAGATGACGGTTTCATGGTTGGCGTTGCCTTGCATAACGGGTTTCTTTTACCCAAACCGTTGGAATATTATTTTGTGCCTTTCTATACGTTTCGCAATCCGGGTTTGGCTGGGTTTGGAAAAATAGCCTACAACGTTACACCTTATAATACATCCCTGCAGAAGGCTACTTTTAGTCTGGAAGGGGTGCAATTTGGCGCTCCCGGCAATCAGCAATACCACAAAGTAAAAGCAGGAGTGGAGCTCCATTTCAGGCCCGGGAAGATGAATGATCCATTGTTGCAGAAAGCTTTTGCTTACTACATAGCGGCATCCGATCTTTTACAGATCGATCTTTTGCAGAAAGCGAAAATGAATTCCTACATCCAGCTTGGCTATTCACTTGAAAAAACTGGTAAAATAAATCCATATAGTTTGTTGACTTCCCTGGAGCTCAATAAATCGTATCAAAAACTGGGGGTTGAATTCAAGTATCGCCTCAGTTACTTTGGTCGAAAGGATGGCTTGGATATTCGGTTTTTTGCCGGAGGGATGTTGAAAAATTCATCCGAAAAACCATTTTATGCACTTGCTGCAGGCGGAAGAAGTGGTCGTGAGCAATATTTGTATGAGGGTTCTTATCCGGATCGTTTTAGTGCTTTCCCGAATACTTTTTGGTCCAGACAGATGACTGTTCAGGAAGGTGGATTGGTTTCGCCTGTGAATGAACGTCTTGGGTATAGTCAAAAGCTTATTTCATTATCTCTGACATCGAGTCTGCCTGGTTTTGCAAGTCGTCTTGCAGTAAAACCCTTTGTGAACGTCGTACTCAATGATCACGGTGCAAATGCAGAACATCCGTCTTTGCTTTTCTACGAAGCAGGCTTTAAAACGGGCATTTGGAACCTTTTCGAAATTTATGTACCTATTGTGGTCTCCGGTAATATTCAATCGATGACCGGTTCCATCAAGGACAGGATTCGGATAGTTTTCAGTTTGGATTCATTTAGTAAGATTAAGCTGTACTAAGTGGAGTGAATTTTTTAGCCAAAGTGTATAAAAAAATGTCTTTTAGAAAGGAATCCTGTCTTTTTCCTTTTAATATTTGAAAAAAAATGACGAAATTTGTGCGATTTTTGAAATCACTCAAACGTAATTTTTCCCACAAATAATATAGAACGAAAATGACAAAAAGTGCCTTACAAATTGCGCGTGCAGCGTACCAACCTAAAATGCCTCAGGCCTTAAAAGGCTCAGCTAAAATGGTTGAAGGTGATGCAACTCAATCTGTTGCTGATCAGGATGCCATCAAAAAACTTTTTCCGAATACCTATGGTATGCCTGTGGTTACATTCGAACCAGCTTCTGAGCCAAAAACCTATCAACCCTTCAATGTAGGTGTTATTCTTTCCGGTGGTCAAGCTCCAGGTGGTCACAATGTGATTGCCGGTATTTTTGACGGTATCAAAAACATGAATGCTGCTTCCAGACTTTTTGGTTTTATTTTGGGCCCTGCTGGTCTGATCGAACACAACTACATGGAACTGACCGCTGCCATCATCGATGATTATCGCAACACGGGTGGTTTTGACATTATCGGTTCTGGTCGTACCAAACTGGAAACAACCGAACAATTTGACAAAGGTTTGGTCATTCTTAAGGCATTAGACATCAAGGCACTGGTTATTATCGGTGGTGATGATTCAAACACCAATGCTTGCGTTTTGGCAGAATACTATGCTTCCATCGGCTCCGGTGTACAGGTAGTAGGTTGTCCTAAAACCATTGACGGTGACTTGAAAAACAGCATGATCGAAACTTCTTTCGGTTTTGACACAGCTTGTAAAGTTTATTCAGAAGTGATCGGAAACATTCAACGCGACTGTAATTCCGCTCGTAAATACTGGCATTTCATCAAACTGATGGGCCGTTCAGCTTCTCACATCGCTTTGGAATGTGCCTTGCAGGTTCAACCAAACTATTGCATCATTTCGGAAGAAGTGGAAGCTAAAAACCTGACTTTGGACGATGTGGTGAGCGACATTGCCAATATGGTAGCCAAACGTGCTGAAGCCGGAAACAATTTCGGTACCGTTTTGATTCCTGAAGGTGTGATTGAATTCATTCCTGCCATTAAGGGTCTAATCGACGAATTGAACGATTTCCTTGCGCATCATCAGGAAGAATTCAACCTGATCCGTCGCTCGGAACAACGCAATTACATCATCAAGATGATCAGCAAGGAAAATTCCGAAATTTATGCTTCCCTTCCCGATGGTGTAGCTCGTCAGCTTACGCTCGACCGCGATCCACACGGAAATGTTCAGGTTTCTTTGATTGAAACAGAAAAATTGTTGGCCGAAATGGTTGGCAACAAACTGGCTATCTGGAAAAACGAAGGCAAATATGTAGGCAGCTTCAACACACAGGTTCACTTCTTCGGATACGAAGGCCGTTGTGCAGCTCCTTCCAACTTTGATGCTGATTATTGCTATTCTCTTGGTTATACAGCTTCAAACCTGATTGCTTCCGGCAAAACAGGTTACATGTCTTTGGTTCGCAACACTACAGCTCCTGCCGATCAATGGATTGCAGGCGGTGTGCCCATCACTATGATGATGAACATGGAACGTCGTCACGGAGAAATGAAACCAGTTATCCAAAAAGCGCTGGTAGATCTGGATGGTGCTCCTTTCAAGAAATTTGCATCCAAACGTGCTGCATGGGCTACTCACACCGAATACATCTATCCGGGTCCTATTCAATATTTTGGCCCAACGGAAGTTTGTGACCAACCTACCAAAACATTGCTTTTGGAATGTGGTAAATAAAAATACTATTTAATAAAAAATGCCGTCTCAAGAGTTTTGAGGCGGCATTATTTTTATCCGGTAAGTCTTAAAATTAGTTCTTCAGCATAAACCCATAATCCCGATATTCCTTGATCACTTCATCCGGTGTCATTTGCTTTTCGACCCCTTTCAGGGAAGTGCTGGTTAATGGTAAATAACCGAACTGTATTCCCATCAACTGCGAAGATGTGTGGTAATTGTTTTGAAGTTCCGTCAAGCGCTCCTTAATAATAGTTGTGACTAGTAACCGATTGGAAACGGCCCAGTCTTTCAGGATTTCCCGATGCACGTTGGTCGGTGCTTTAAAAGTCATGTCAGCAGCTTTGCAGGCCATGCTGGGGATAAACATCATCACATCTGTAGGCGCAACAATGGTGCCCAGATAGGTGAGCTTTCCGGGTTGGATGGTGAAAGTCATTCCGCTTGGTAGGCTGTCTTTGCCAACCAGAATGCTATTGATCTGTCCGCTGTCGGCAGGTAATACGATGGCAAAAACGCTGTATAAACTACTGGCTTCATACTTTTTCCCGTTTTTCATGGAAATGGAAACCCGGCAATCTTTAAATCCCTCCAGATAAAACAGGAGAATGCCTGATTTTTTATTCGTTGAAAAGCTTTCTGCTTCAAGGAGGTTTTCGTTTTCTGCATAGGAGCAGCCGTTGGTTTTAAACGGAATATAGAGTTTGGTGGAAAGAATACAGGCAAAAATCAGGAGTGGTAGGATGAAAAGTGGATATTTCCAGAAGGAAACAAGCTTTTTGAAACGTTTGTTGAGGAATGAAAAAATAGTTGGAATCAGAAAAACCAAGGTTCCGATTAAGCCGATGTATAAAGTTGTCATTGGAATATTTTTGGCAAAAGTAAGGAAAATAATGGGATTAGAGCAGATCTGGTTACCTTCTTTTTTTGTTTATAAATATAGGTCAATATGGTAGTATTTAATACGATTTAGCTAAAAATAAAATTAATTGTTTAGATGATATTATTTGTTAATTTAGCGGTTGATTTAGTATTAAATTTTTATTTAACTAATCTGTCTGATGTATAAGGACAGTACTAAAAATTTTAGCCATGAAAAAACTTTTTCTTAAACTAATTCTTGCGTGTTTCCTTTTTTATGGGCAATCCATTAAGGCTTTGCCTTTGGTGCCAACCGTTCCTGCTGGATATTCCACGATGCCTGTCGTGATGAGTGGCAGTAGCCTTAGTAAATTGTTTGTTTACAATCCCTCCGATTTGATCGGCTTTAAAATGACTCAAAATGGCTGGATTCAAATTCCCATTCAGATTGACGAAAGAGATTCAATAAGCGGAGATGTGATTTTCAACACCTGTACCCCCTTTTTTAAAAGTTCAGTTCAACCCTTTAAATCCTTGCAATACTGTGATGCAAATACTTGGGTCGGAAATGACAGGAATGTTCTTTTTGATTCCGATGACGAGCTGGTATTCTTGGTTAAAGATGTTGGAAATGCATTAAACTCAAATCCAATACGACCTACAGGCGTAGATCCTGCATCTGGAGTAGAAATAAAAGTAACGTATAATGGTGGTACACCCATTGGCTACATCTATGTTTTTAAAAGAACGATAACGAGTTTAATATCTTCAGCCTGGAAAACGAATATAAACTACCAGTTCAGGCTGAATTCAGGCAATTACAAAACCACCTACAATCAGACCACCGGGCCAAATCCTGAAACTTCATACATCACCACAAAATATTACCACAAACATTTTTCAGATCGTTGGATTGAGGATGAATTATTTATTAATCAAACTGCAACCGCACATCTGAACATCATTGACCGAAATACGATTCGTATTCCATCAGCAGGATGTGCTTATACTGAACAAACTTTCGCCAATAGTTATGGTGCTTTTATGGTGAATAAAACCGGACCTATCCGGGCAATTCGTTCCTACATGGGTGATAATAACTATCAACTTTGCCAAAGGGATCATTTTCTTTACGAATCAATGGATTTCACACGGACGTATATAAGAGCTAGCTCGATCCAGAATCTGCAATTGACCTGGGATTATAATGTAAATGCCGGTTCTATGATTTATAACAACAATAACAACCATTCTTCCACCAATACCCTGGTAACATACAACAACGTAGCATACAAGGGTATAGTGATAGAAGGAACTCCAACCGGTTATAATAATTATGATAATTTTGTTGCTGGTCCGTTGGTGTGGGAGTTGATCAACTCGTATTCCGGATCTGTTTTTCGTTACCATAAAATCAATACCGATATCCCAAATTTCATTTCTTCTTCCTGCTTTAAAGATTTAATGGCTTCTTCGCCTTGTACCGGAGACCCAAACGATTGGGGGAACAGTGGTCTTTCTTTCGGTGCAATACCCTGCACGGATCCCAGATTCAGTACATACAATAAACTGGTACTGGAAGAATGGAATTTGTATCTACCCATGGAAACCACAAGAAATCAAGTGGATACATTAAAACTGGGCATGCAGGATCCGGTTCAAACGATCGTTTCTTCCGTACCGGCAGTGAATCCGTTGGCTTTAGATTATGCCCTGATTCCCATGGTGATGGAAGGTAGTAAACTGCCTACTCTAAATACTTGGTTACCGGATGAGATTATCGGTTTTAAATATCAGGGTCAATGGGAGCAAATTCCAATACAGATAGATGAGAAGAGAATGATGCAAGCTTTTGAAATCTACAACCTGTCAGAATCCTATTCTAGTTATTATCCAGATTATTTATTGCTCGAATACTGCGATAAGAATACCGGTGTTGGCGAAGATTATTATCCTAAATTTGATTCGGACGATGAACTGGTCTTTATGTTGAAAGATGTTGGTAACCTGGCAGGTACGAATATTAAACCAATTGGGGTTAATAATTCGATCCCCGGTGTTAAAGTAACGATCAGTGGTCATAATGGGGAAGTTGGTTATATTTATCTTTTCAAAAAAGGTACTGGAAGTAATTTAATCCCTTCTGCAGGAAAAAGTTATGTGAACTATCATTTTGAATTGGAATCAGGAGATACTACTCTTGAACATTATAACCAGGATACCGGATATTATAATTTGGAGAAATCTTATATTCAAACACCCTATTATCACAAACATTTTTTAAATCGATGGGTGGAGGATGACTTATTTATTTCAAAGGGAGATTATACACCGGTCGATTTAATTGACAGGCAAAGAATTTATACGCTGATTACTGCCACTAAAAATGAATCAGACGGGAGAACAGAAAATACATTTTCTGATGACGAAGGTGCTTTTCTGGTTAATAAGTCGGGACCCATCAGGGGTATTCGTTCATACGTGGGTGCTAACAGTGGACCTTATACACAACAAGATCATTTCATGTATGAGTCATCAGAAGAAAGACATCTATATTTGAGGGTGCATTCAATGTCATATCTGGTATATGGCTGGGATCACAATCCTGCTGCCGGATATATGGTATATAACAACAACAACAATATGCCTAATGTTAATGTTAGTACGGAAAATGGAATTACCTATAAAGGAATATGCATTGACGGGGGATCTTTAAATAGCTACTATCCCGATAACTTTGTTACGGGTCCTCTTAACTGGGAGTTGGTCAACAGTCACTATGGATCCATTCTCAGGCATAACACCATTATTTCAAATATTAGAGCGGATTCTTTAATCATAAACTCATTATTCAAAGATGCCATGAATCCTGTTCTTCCTCCATCCACAGGAGATCTCCACCATTATGGCAGCAGTGGAATAAGTACCTATTGTCAGTTGCCTAATACAGATCCGTCACTAGTGGATCCATGTAGAAAATTTGAACTCAAACAGTGGAATGTCTTTCTGAAACCTGAAACGACGCTGGATGACGCCGCTGAAATTCGTAGTTTAATTGATAATCCGGTTGCGGTAGGTGTGACTCCCTGGAATCCGTAAATAGTATCTTTTTTAAAGAGAATAGCCCCCTAAAAGTTGTATAAAAATTTTTGGTGGGCTATTTTTTTTTGAGACTACCAATGCTACCTTTCATTATTTAATCTCAATTCGTTTGGCCGCCATCATAATTGCCTCCTTTTTGAATGGTTAGAACTTATTTTAAAGTGAATTTTTTGAAGTCAATTAATCGCATCACATCCTCAAGTTGGTTTATGGATCGGATGGATAGTCCTAAGGGGATGAATTTCCCGGAAAGTTTGACTTGATTTAGCTGATCCTTGATGGAAGAATCGATGGATAAATCAAACAATCCATCCAACTGTTTTTCTGTAAAGTAGAAACCTATTTTAAAATAATATTCCCAGATGGAAAGCCAAAAAACGGTCTTTTTTTTAAACTGAACCTTACAAAGCCAGGATTTTCCGTCGTTGTAATACCGCCATTCATGGGTCAGACCGACTTTTTCATCGATCGTGTCCATTAATAACGTGTTGTAAATTGGATATGCGTCACCCAAAGCATATTCCAAAACAATACTTTCCGGAGCGATTTCAGGATTGTTTAATAGAGGTTTTTCCATCGTAATCAATTGTATAACTGACTGATAATATAGTTGCATATATATAATAAAATTAATGAAAAAAAGTTCGCTTGCTCATCGGAAAAAAAACAATTTTTGACTTAATTTGTTATAAAATTCAAGTTCATTCGTCTTATACTTTTACCTGACAAATCTGATACGTTCAACGCCATCTGAATTCCCTACATGAAACATTACACTGGCTTGATTGCCCTTTTGCTAATTTTCCTGACAACGACTCAGGCGCAAGAAAAAAAGAGTGTCGAAGCGATTCGAATTACTTCACCATTAAATATCGATGGGATTCTGAATGAGGCTGTTTACAGTCAGGCAATCCCGGCAAAAGATTTTGTACAACTTCAACCTCAAAATGGTAAACCAGCTTTAGAACCTACTGAAGTCTTTTTCTTTTTCGATCAGTCAGCTATTTATGTAGGTGCTCATATGTACGACAATGCCCCGGACAGTATTTTTAATTTTCTTTCAGAGCGGGATAATATTGGGATGAGCGATTATTTTGGCGTTTACATCGATCCATTCAATCAAGGTCAATTGGCGTTTGGTTTTTTTATCAATCCATCTGGTGTTCAGGTGGATATAAAAGCATCCAAAAATCCTGGTGGAGGTGATAATGAAGAAAGTAACTGGAATGCTGTTTGGGAGAGTAAAACCAGAATGACCGACAAAGGTTGGGATGTAGAAATGCGGATACCGTATTCTGAACTGAGGTTTTCAAAGAATACAGGAAGTGTTTGGGGGCTTAATATGTTTCGCAATACCAGACGTTACGCGTCAAATACGTCGTGGAGTTTGATAGACCGGAAAGTGGAAGGGTTTATTGACCAGCAAGGACATCTGTCCGGAATCAAAGATATTGATCCGCCTGTGAGGCTATCTTTTTCGCCGTATTTGGCCACCTATGTCGAAACAAAGGATCAGAAATCCGACTTCCTGTACAAAGGTGGGTTGGACCTAAAATATGGCATCAATGAGAGCTTTACGCTGGATATGATGTTGATTCCTGATTTTGGGCAAATACAATCCGACGACAAGCAGTTGAATCTGTCGCCATATGAGATTTATTACAGCGAGAAAAGACAGTTTTTTACAGAAAGTACGGAGTTGTTTCAGCGTGGAAACATTTTCTATTCCCGTCGCATTGGAGCAAGTCCGAAATTTTCAGATATAGCCTCGGCAAAAGACAATGAAAACCTGGATTACAGTCCCAATGAAACACAACTCATTAATGCGACCAAAATCTCTGGCAGAACCAGCAAAGGGTGGGGGCTCGGAGTTTTAAATGCGATGTCGCTGCCTTCGTATTCCAAAATTAAAAACACCGAATCGGGAGCTATTCGGAAAGTCCTCGTGCAGCCTTTTACCAATTACAATGTTGCCGTCCTGGACAAATCCCTGAAGAATAATTCCTACATCAGTCTGATCAATTCCAATGTTTCGATGGCGGACAATTTGTTTCGGGCCAATGTTACAGCCACCGAATTTCAACTTCGGAACAAAGCCAAAACGTATGTTTTAAATGGAAAAGGAGCCATTAGCGTCCGGGGTGAAAAGGAATTGGAAAGTGGCTATTCCGGCGTTCTTGGTTTGAAAAAAAACAAAGGAGATCTGCAGTTTGGAGTTGAACAATCACTTTATTCAGATACCTATAACCCCAACGATTTAGGGTACTTACAAAATAATAACAGTGCTTTGACTTCGCCCTGGATTTATTATCAGATCATCGAACCGTTCGCTGTTTTCAGAGAAGTGAGCGGTCAACTTTGGTGGAACTACATCCGAGTTTACAACCCCGGCGTTTTATCTTCCAACAAGACGGGTTATCAATTGGATGCCCAGTTTAAAAACAATTACAGTGTCAATTTCAATGGAGGATATCAGACGAAAACATTGGACTATTTTGAACCCCGGGTTAAAGGCCGTTTCTATGAAAGTCCTCAAAACTTCTGGTGTAATTTCAATTTAAATACAGACTGGAGAAAGCCTGTAAATTTCTATTTTTATTACGGATTGACCAGATCTCTGCGAAAAAATCAATTTGCCAACATGGGAGAAGTGTCAGCAAATTGTCGGGTTGGTCAGCATTTTAAAATAAATTATAACCTTTATTTCAACAATACAATCAACGATATCGGTTATGTGGATAATAACTCCGCAAACGACTCCATCCATTTTTCCAAAAGGAATGTACAGACACTTTCCAATGTGCTGTATGCCGAGTATGTCATCAACAACAAAAGTAGCCTGAGCCTTAGGGGACGGCATTATTGGTCGGGTGCCAGGAATAAAATTTATTACCTCTTGCAACAGGACGGCTCACTCTTGACCGATCAGACCTACACTGAAAACCAGGATCAGAATTACAATGCTTTTACCATAGATATGACCTATCGATGGGTCTTTGCTCCTGGTTCGGAGCTGGTCGTTGCCTTGAAAAACGCAGCGTATACTACTCAGAATAAGGTGGTTGAAAACTATTGGCAAAATCTTGGGGATTCCTGGTTAAATCAGGGCACCAGCATATCCCTGAAGATTTTGTATTACATCGACTACAACAAGATGGTGCATCGAAAATAATTTCTGACCCTTTAGAGCTACTTTATAAAGTGAATTGCAACCCAGTCGTTTTTAGTTACAAATCCCTGATAAGTAAGTCCCAGCAATTCTGCTTTTTCCCTCATGGCAGGTATATCGGCCTGGTAGAAGCCACTCATATACAACACAGATCCTGTATGCATTTTTGCAACGTAGCTGTCCAAATCCTTCAAAAGAATATTCCGGTGGATGTTGGCAAATATAAGGTCGAAATCACCGGTGTTTTCCAGTAAGTCTGCACCGCCAAGCAGTATTTCAATATCCGTTGTGTTGTTTAAAATGCAATTATCCAACGCATTGCGAACAGCCCATTCATCGATGTCAATGCCCTGAATGGGGGCAGCTCCTTTGAGGGAAGCTAGAATAGCAAGAACAGCAGTGCCACATCCCATATCCAGAAAAGACTTGCCTTTTACATCCAGTTTAAGCAGCTCACCCAGCATCATGCCCGTTGTTTCGTGATGACCGGTACCGAATGCCATTTTAGGATTGATCAGAATGTCGTAAGTTGCAGCAGGTACATTGGTTTGAGTAGAGCTATGAATCACACAATCCTGATTGATCACGATGGGTTCAAATTGGTTGGCTTCCCATTCCTCATTCCAGTTTTTATCCTGGATAATTATTTTTGTAACCTGAATGGATGAACCAAAAAGCGTTTCCGGTATTTGTTTTCCAAGAATGTCCTCGTTAAAAAGGGTCACCGGAATATAGGCGAGTAAACCATCTTCGCACTCCATGAAGCTTTCAAAACCGGATTCACCGAGATTTGCGGATATAACGTCATTAATCAGTGTGTTAACTGGTAAAATGTGCAGATGCAACTCAATATAATTCATGTGTATTTGTTAATTTTATTCAATGGGAGTAAACCTTTTTCAAAAAAAAGTATCTTTGTAATAAATAAACTTAAATACTTTGGTTTTTTGGGTATATTTAATGATTGCAAAAGTAAGTTTTTTATTAGAAAGAATCATCTAAACTCGATAATTATGAAAACAAGATGGATTATTTTACCGGCTTTGGCATTGCTTATACCGGTTTTGGCACAAGCTCAGTCCTCCAGTTATGAAGATGATTTGTATTACAACCCCAACAAGGTAGAGGTTGAGGCACCTCAAAAAGAATCATCCAAAGTCAGGGAAGAAAGTATGCAGGATGAATCTGTCCGTGTTCACGACAATACAGGCACTTTGAGACGTAACGACATACGAAATGTGGACGAATACAATCGTCGTGCACCACTTGATTCAGAGGCCGTTGCTGAAAATGTACCGGATTCAGTGGATGAAAATGGTCAGCCTTTTGAATATGCAGAACGTGTACGTCGTTTTCATGACCCTAAATTCACGACTCATATTACAGACAATGAATATCTGGATATCTACATTGAAGATGGAGCTGACGTGGATGTTTACTACGTCGATAATAATTCAAATGGTTGGATGAGTCCTTTCTACTTCGATAATTTTTACTATCCAAGATATGGCTATCGTTGGAACAATTACAACATGTATTACAATCCTTGGGGATATTCATCCTGGGGCTATTACGATCCATGGTATGCCGGTTCTTATGGTTGGGATTATGGTTTCTACGGTGGCTATTATGGTTACGGATATCCTGGTTATTATGGATATGGAGGTTATAATTACGGTGGTGGTCACCATCATGGAGATATGGGTGAAGGCGGTCATTCACGCAACAACAGATTGAATTCAGATCAACGCCGTTTCCTTTCAAACAATGGTTCAGGCCGAACTACAACAACAAGAAATGGCATTTCAAGTCGTGCTACTTCTCCCTCTCGTTCTTCATATGGAACTTCTGCCAGGGCTAACAGCAGCACTTCGACCAGATCCGGTTCGGGCACAACAACCCGATCCAATGCTGGTACAACTACGCGTTCCTCCACCGGTACAACTACCCGTTCAACGACAGGTACAACTACGCGTTCCTCCACTGGCACAACTACCCGTTCAACGACAGGTACAACTACGCGTTCCTCCACCAGTACAACTACCCGTGCAACGACAACAACAGCCCCGGAAGCAACGACAGTAACACGTACATCCAGAAGCGGAAGTTCTTCTTCCGAAACAAGAAGCAGTACTCCAACTGAATCAACTACCAGAAGTACCTACACACCTTCATCATCATCATCTTCATCATCAAGAAGCAGCTATACGCCATCTTCCTCTTCGTCGAATTCCTCTTCGTCGGGCAGCAGTTCCAGCTCACGCAGTAGCGGTGGAAGCAGCAGTAGTGGCCGTCGGTAATGTTTTGGACGGTTTTGTTTTGAGTAAAAAAATAATATTCTAAATTATGAGAAAATATATTTTATTGAGCAGCTTGATGGTTGCTTGTTCCGCGGCTTTCGCACAGCAAGAATTTGATGCTCTTAAATTTTCTTTAAGTGACATCAATGGAAGTGCCCGTTATGTTTCCATGTCAGGTGCCTTTGGCGCTTTGGGAGGTGATATGACGTCTTTGAGTATGAATCCTGCAGGTATAGCTGTCTATCGTAGCTCTGAATTTACCATCACACCTGCCTTTAGCAATGCTTCTTCAAAATCTGTTTTTGGTAAAATAGAATCCAGTGATTCAAAGAAAAATCTGATGATTAATAATTTTGGGTATGTAGGTTCTTTTCGTACGTACGACGAGACATCCATATCAAATTTTAATTTTGGAATAGCTTACAATAAGATTAAAGATTTTAACCGAAATGCCTTTATCGTTGGTGATAAGCAACCTTTTTCCTTATTGGACAGAATAGCCGGAGATGCAAACAATTCCAGTTCTAATTTGTTGGATGCAGCATCTGCCTCCAAATTGGTAAATAAAATCGGAACCTTGTATCAATCTATTTTAGGAGATGGTGAAACGGTCAATAATTCCATGTATTCGATGGAAAGTGGAAGTATTGGCGAATGGGATTTTTCTCTGGGTGCCAATTATGGTCACTATCTGTATCTTGGGATGAGTCTGGGTATTCAGAGTGTTGATTACGAACTTAAATCAATTTATGGGGAAGATTTTAGTGAAGGTGGTTCCATGGAGTTAAGAAACGTTTTATCCACTCAGGGCGCTGGTGTTAATTTTAAAGTAGGAGCAATCTTACGCCCTGTTCCTGAACTGCGTTTGGGCTTGGCTGTACATACCCCCACCTATTATAATCTGACAGATATTTATGGAATGTCTATGGGATCTTTTGGAGTGGAAAATCCTGAACCAGCAATTTACGAACCAAACGATGGTTCTACCGATTACAGGTTGGAAACTCCGGGAAAAATTTTATACAGTGCCGCCTATCAGTTTGGTCAAAAGGGTTTCCTGAGTCTGGACTGGGATGTGGTTGATTACCGCGAAATTACCTTGAAAGATGCAGATGGATTGCCATATGGAGATACAAACGGTTGGATTGATGAAGATTTCAGGGCAGCGTCCAACGTACGACTGGGTGGTGAATATCGACTCACAGACAATGTAAGTTTAAGAGGTGGTGCTGCCTGGTATCAGAGCCCGGTTAAAAGTTCGGTTGAAACAGGCAATATTCCAATAGCTACAGCAGGAACAACACCTCAATACAGTATTGAAAAAGATACCTATTATCTATCTTGTGGTATTGGTTACCGTACTGGTGCTTTTTTCCTCGATGCAGCATTGCAGCAACAAATGCGTAACGAGCATTTCTACAATTACTTTGATGAGTCAAGTAATCTTTCGAAGTATTCGAAATTAACCACAAACAGAAACAGTCTGATCGTTTCCATGGGAGTTAAATTTTAGGCAACAGTTCTTCCAGTTTTAGAACTTCATCACGGTACTGAGCGGCTTCGAGAAAATCGAGCCGCTTTGATGCTTCATACATAGCCTTTCTGGCTTTATCAATGGTCTTTTGAAGCTGCGTTGGGTTCATGTGTGCAATTACAGGATCGGCCACCATGCTGACTGTAGTAGGCTCAATATACGCCTTTTCTTCAACCATTTTTGAATGACTTCCAAGCGAAGAAGATGTAATTTCTTTGTTGAGGGCAGTAGGAGTGATGCCGTGCAGTTTGTTGTAAGCCCTCTGTTTATCCCTGCGTCTGTTGGTTTCATCAATGGTTTGTATCATGCTTCGCGTCATCTTGTCTGCATACATGATCACTCTTCCATTCAGGTTTCTGGCAGCACGTCCTGCCGTTTGAGTCAGTGAGCGGTGATTGCGAAGGAAGCCTTCCTTGTCCGCATCGAGGATAGCAACCAAGGATACTTCAGGCAGGTCAAGACCTTCACGCAGCAGGTTCACACCAACCAGCACATCGTAAATGCCCAGTCGCAGGTTTTCCATAATTTTAACACGGTCCAGGGTTTCAACATCGGAGTGAATGTAGCTGCATTTTATACCCAGATTTTCCATGTACGAGGTCAACTCTTCAGCCATTCGCTTGGTGAGGGTAGTCACCAGGACACGCTCATTTTTTTCGGCACGTATCCGGATTTCTTCCATCAGGTCGTCCACCTGGTTTTTGCTTGGTCGAACTTCAATTTCAGGATCCAATAGTCCAGTAGGCCGAATAACCTGTTCAATGATGACGCCTTCCGATTTTTCCAGTTCATAATCTCCAGGTGTGGCGCTGACATAAATCATTTGTTTTTCAATGCCTTCAAATTCGTCAAAACTCAGCGGCCTGTTGTCCATAGCTGCCGGCAGGCGAAATCCATATTCGACCAGATTCATTTTCCGGGCATGATCTCCGCCCCACATGGCGCGAACCTGCGGCAAACTGACGTGGCTTTCATCCACAATCATTAAAAAATCCTTGGGAAAAAAATCCAGCAGGCAAAAAGGTTTGTCACCCGGGCTGCGTCCGTCAAAATAGCGGGAGTAATTTTCGATGCCAGAGCAATGGCCGAGTTCGCGAATCATCTCTACATCGTAATTGACGCGTTCAAAAATTCGTTTGGCTTCGTAAGGCTTTCCAATGGAATTGAAAAATTTAACCTGAAGGTCCAGATCGAATAAAATTTCCTCAATGGCCTGTTTGGTGCGCTCTTTGCTGGCCACAAAAAGATTGGCCGGAAATATTTTGAATTCGTCGTATTTGTTGAGAGTTCTGCCGCTTATTGGTTCGAGGTCTTCAATGGAGTCAATTTCATTTCCCCAGAAAATTACCCTCAAAATGGTATCTGCATAGGCCAGATAAATATCAACGGTATCCCCTTTGACGCGAAATGTACCATGGCTCAGGTCCACTTCGTTTCTGGAATAGATGCTATCGACCAATTGACGCAAAAAGACATTCCGGTCAAGCATTTGTCCACGGTGAATGTCGATCACTGTTTTGTTGAAATCTTCCGGATTACCGATACCGTAAATGCACGATACGGAAGAAACGATGAGCACATCCTGTCTGCCTGAAAGCAGTGCCGAAGTAGCAGCAAGTCGCAGTTTCTCAATTTCCTCATTGATGGCGAGGTCTTTCTCAATATAGGTATCGGAAGTTGGCAAATAGGCTTCCGGTTGGTAGTAATCGTAGTAGGAAACATAATATTCCACGGCGTTGTTTGGAAAAAAACTCTTGAATTCGCCATAGAGTTGTGCCGCTAATGTTTTGTTGTGGCTGAGCACCAGGGTGGGGCGCTGGATTTCTTTCACCACATTGGCAATGGTAAATGTTTTACCTGAACCGGTTACGCCAAGCAATGTCTGAAAAGGTATCCCTTGATTAATCCCTTCAGTCAGCTGCTTAATGGCTTCCGGTTGGTCGCCGGTAGGTTTATACGGAGAAATGAGTTCAAACATTATATTGGCAGTTTTGTGACCTGCAAAATTACAAATAATCACATTAATGGGGCAATAAATTTCAAAATAATGCTTTTCTTTGTGTAATTGAACTTTAATAAACGTTTAGAACAAACGAACTTATGATTTGGAATGAAAGCTTTGAGTGCATGGGGCGTGAAGAAATGCGTGATGTGCAAAACAAACGATTACGGACGACCATAGAACACGTCTATCACAATTCGCCTTTCTATAGGGCTAAAATGCAGGAATTGGGCATAACTCCGATGGATATTGAAACCATTGATGATTTGGTCAAGCTACCTTTTACCACAAAAACAGATTTAAGGGATCAATATCCTTTCGGTTTGTTCTCTGTGCCCATGTCAGAAATTGTCAGGCTTCATGCTTCCTCAGGTACTACCGGCAAACCAATTGTTGCAGGTTATACCCGTAAGGATTTGAGCACCTGGTCGGAAGTGATGGCTCGTACTTTTGCTTCGGGCGGATGTTCGCGAAACGATATCTTTCAGATTGCCTATGGATATGGTCTTTTCACGGGTGGACTTGGCGCTCATTACGGTGCTGAAAACTTAGGTGCATCTGTGATTCCGATTTCATCCGGAAATACGGAAAAGCAAATACAATTGATGACCGATTTTGGTTCAACTGCTTTGTGCTGTACACCTTCCTATGCCTTGTATTTGGCTGAAGCCATTGAAGACAGCGGTGTTCGGGATAAACTCAAATTGAAAGTGGGATTTTTTGGTGCCGAACCCTGGACTCAGGAAATGCGTAAGGAGCTGGAAGAAAAATTAAAAATAAAAGCATATGATATTTTTGGACTGACCGAAGTGATCGGACCGGGAGTTGCTTATGAATGTTCACATCAACATGGCATGCACATATGTGAGGATCATTTTTTGCCCGAAATCATCAATCCGAAAACCTTCGAACCTGTAGCTCCCGGTGAAGTAGGTGAGCTTGTTTTTACCACCATCACCAAAGAGGGTATGCCAGTGATTCGTTACCGCACCAAGGATTTAACCAGTCTAACTTATGAGACTTGTTCTTGTGGACGTACAGCAGTGCGGATGCATAAAATTATGGGTCGCAGCGACGATATGATGATTATTCGTGGGGTAAATGTTTTCCCGACACAAATAGAAAGTGTTCTGATGGAATTTGGAGAAACGGCTCCACATTATCATTTATACGTGGATAGAGAGAACAATACAGACACCTTTGACGTTCATGTAGAAGTGCGGCCAGAGAATTTTACGGACGATATGAACGCCTTACTCAAGCTCCAGAAGCGGATTGAGGCTCGCATTCAAAGTGTTGTTGGAGTTCATGCCAGTGTTAAACTGGTAGAGCCACGCTCTATTGAACGATCCATTGGTAAAGCTCAACGGGTCACAGATAAACGCAATCTTTACAAAGACTAGAATATGCCAACGATTATTAAACAATTATCCATTTTCCTGGAAAATAAGACAGGGCGGATTACCGAGGTAACCAAGTTGCTAGGTAAGGCCGGCATAAATTTAACGGCGTTCAGCATGTCTGAATCCGCTGATTTTGGTATTATGAGGGTGGTTCTTTCCGATCCGGAGACTGCTCATAAAATATTGATCACTCATGGTTTCACGGTGACTTTGTGCGATGTTGTCTGTTTGTTTGTTCCCAATAAACCCGGAACTTTATCAGAAGCATTGCTTATTTTGTCTGAACACAATATATCAGTAGATTACATGTATGCTTTTGCTATGGATGATATGGCAAGGGTAGTCATACGTCCAAGTGACGTCAATCGTTGTGTGGAAGTGTTGCAAAATTCCAACCTGAAGCTGGCAAAGGCCAGTGATATGTACTATTTTTAGGGGTATCTGTCGGTGAAAATCGTCGTTTCGCTTGAATCTAAGGCAATTTCAGTTAAAAATGCTTGTTTCTCTTCGCTTATTGAGAGGGAAATATTACCTTTGCACGTCTTTTTATAAGTATGAAAGGACTTGAATTGCCCGAACCTATGAAGATGAAATTTCTTTTGTTTGCTTTACTGAGTCTTAGCCTGGTTTCTTGCTCAGGTTATCAAAAGCTTCTTAAAAGCACCGATTTCGAATTGAAATGGACCAAAGCCAATGAGTTTTACGAACAGAAGAAATATTCAAAAGCAATAACTTTGCTGGAGGAACTTCAACCGATTCATAAAGGCACAGACAGGGCTGAACAAACGCTTTTTATGTTGGCTAATGCGTATTACAACAAAAAAGATTATGTTTCGGCTTCGCACTATTTTGAAATTTATTACAAAACATATCCAAAGGGAACTTTTACCGAAGATTGTCGTTTTCTGAGTGGTAAGGCTGCTTATATGGATTCACCGGATCCACGATTGTCACAGGAAGAAACGGTGAAAGCTATGGATCAGCTTAATGTATTTCTTGATTATTATCCCGAAAGTGATAAGAAAGAGGAAGTTACAAAAATGTTGACAGAGCTTCAGGATAAACTGGTTTACAAACAATTGCTGAATAGCCGTTTGTACTTCGATTTAGGTAATTATGGGGGTAATAATTATTTGTCTTGTATTATTACAGCAAATAACGCATTGCTTGATTATCCTGTTTCAAAATATCGCGAAGAGTTGTCGTTTCTGGTTTTGAATGCCCGTTATATGATGGCATCGCAAAGTAAAGAAGAATTTAAGGCTGATAGATTCAAGGCTACAGTTGATGAATATTACAGTTTTGTCAATGAATTTCCTGAAGGAAAATATAATAAAGAGGCTGAAAACATCCTCAAACAATGTAAGAAAAATATAAAAGAATAAAAATAAAAAACATGGATTACAAGAAATCAACGATTCCCAACACGACCATTACACGTGACATGAATGCTATGTGTGCTGATACCGGCAACGTGTATGAAACAGTTAAGATCATCGCTAAGCGCTCCAATCAAATCAGTGTTGAAATGAAGTCTGAACTGGAAAAGAAATTACAGGAATTTGCTTCTTACACAGACAACCTGGAAGAAGTTTTTGAGAACCGTGAGCAAATTGAAATCTCTCGTTTCTACGAAAAACTGCCTAAAGCTACTTTAATTGCAGCTCAGGAATACCAGGATGGTAAAGTGTATCACAAAAATCCTCTTAGGGAAAAATTAAAGAAATAAGGTATGATTCAGCGTATTCAGAGTCTTTATTTACTCCTGATTACCGCTCTATTAATTGCTGTATTATTCTTACCTTTTGGCGTTTTCCAGACGTCTCATGGAGCGTTCGAATATACAGCATTTTCTATTGGCGGGGATGCAGGTAAATTAGCAATGCCTATGTGGTTTTTGCCAATACTATCTATCTTGAGTGCAGCGCTAGCTTTCGCTACGATCTTTTTATTTAAAAAGCGTAAGATTCAAATTCGTCTTTGTCTGCTGAATTCCTTATTGATGGTATCGTTATCTTTGGTTGTTGCCGTCATCCTTTTCCTGTTTAAAAATAATTCACCATCCGATTTTACTGTAGGTTTCGGATTACCAATGCCCTTGATTGCGATCATTCTGAATTTTATGGCTATCAAAGCTATACAAAAGGATGAGTCACTCGTGAAATCCTGGGATAGAATGAGGTAAAAAAACATAATCTCAAAAAATAAGGCTGCGTTTCAATAGAAATGCAGCCTTTTTCTTGAGGTTCAGAAATGCTATTATTTGGAATAACCTCCAAGCTGGAATAAGAAGTACACCTTCAGTGAAACGGCCTGTAAATTGGATGCTGAAAAGTTTTCCGGGTCTACGGTGTCATTAAACAGATTGGTAAGCATATAGCAGTAGCGGCCTTCCAATCCAACGACTGAACGTTTTAAATGGAATTCCAATCCAGCTCCTCCAAGAATGCCATACTGAAAGGGGTTATCAACCTGCAGGCCGTGTTGTTTCATAGCTGCTTCTGGCAGCGGATCTCTAAGCTCTTCACTTTCTGAATACAGATAAGTGAATTTTGGACCGGCATTCAGAAACAACCTGGTTGTTTTAGATCCAGTGTATGCATGCATCAGAAAAGGTATTTCGATGAAATTCAATTTCCTGGCATAGGTATATTCAGAGGCTTTTTTAAGTCCATAAAAATCTTCTTTCCATCCGGATTCAAAGTAATTGAGGTCTATCTGAAATCCAAAATGTTTTTCGCTGATGTATCTGAGAGTGACACCACCAGTCTTTCCCATGGTATAAAATTTGTCCACCGATTTTGGAACCAGTGTTATTGTTGACATGGTTACTCCGGCACTTGGACCAACGTATAATTCGCTGAGCGTATTGTATTGTGCCCAGCTCAGGGTACAGGATAAACTTAACAGACCTGCTAAAAGTATTTTCTGAAATTTCACTCGTATATAGTTCTTAATGATTTAATAGTCGGATTACTGAAACTATTGAAGTGGTAAAACTTCAACAGTATTGTCCCGGGTATAATGTACGATGTAAAAGACCTGATTGAATGATCCATCGATCGCATTGTTGGAATTAAACTTGAATTCGTTCTGTAGAGGGGATATAACAGGGATGTGATCCATGTTGTCTGATTTTTCAAACACCATTCTTGGTATAAACCAGGCAGCAATGTCGTAACCCATCATTCCAAATTTGGGATAGGAATTTAACATACTATTGCCAAAGGTTTCTGCAAACTTGATCTGGAAATTGCGTACATTTTGTTGTTGCTGGTCTACATAAAAATTTGAATAGATGTAGGTATCCAATTCGTAAAGCCTTTTTTGATAGCTTTTACTCATGGCTTGCCAATCGGGGTAACCAAACAGACTTATTCTTTTCCCGGGATTGGCATTTAGAAAGGCACCCAGTCTGGTAACCAGTTGGTTTGTTTCATTAAATGTCAGGGATGTGGGTATAATGTTGTTTACCTGATTGTCATTCAAGGCATTAGATAAAGACTCAAGCTGTTCATCGTCATCTGCTTCTGTGTAGGAGATGCCCAATTTTTTAAGTTTACTTTTGATTCTGGGAATCAGGATGGTTTGAACATCCGATTCATCCCTTCCGGAATTCAGGAAAATAATGTTTGAATTTCTCATTCGTTTAACACAATAGTCCGAAAGTTTTTCATACAGAAAGTTGTGGGGGGTGTTCGTCTGAAAAATAAAGGAGTTGTTGTCCAATTCGGGTATGCGTGAATGAAAAGGTAAAATAAGAATTCTCTGATTTTTTTTTGCCCACTCAGCCAGTATACTAATTTGTTCAGGGGTAGAACCGCCTATGCAATAGTCCGTTTCTTTCAATTTGCCTGCAATGATGGCGTGTTTGATATAATCGGTCTCTGTGCCTGCTTCCAGTGCTTGAACTTCGAAGGAAAGTCCCAGACTTTTCAGGCTGTCCACTGCCATCAATAGTCCTTCGTAAAATTCGATGTATTTGTCATTGGTTCCTGGTGTTGCTGAGGCAAATGGCAGGAAAACAGTGATGCGGGGTATATCAAGCGATTTTTCAGCACTTTTTTTTCGCTTTTTATCCTTGGACAACATTTTAATGGAAGAAGCATCCTTGCTGATGACTATTTCCTTTTCAGTGGAAATTTTGGTGATTTTAACCGGAATCATCAATGTTTGACCTACTTTGAGTCCATCGATGATAAAAGGATTCATATTTAATATTTCTGCTTCGGTGGTTTCAAATTTCTTACAAATGGAAAACAAGGTTTCCTGTTTTTTTATTTCGTATTTGTAGTAGTCCTTTTCAAACAACTTTACAACGGGCACATCCTTGATTTGAGAGACCGCATCAAAGGATAAGGTAAACAAAAGTAGAAACAGAATCAGTATGCTTATTTTGTTTTTTTCCATTTGACAGGAGGTTTAGGTCAGGCAAAAGTACATGAATTTTGCGAAGAAAATGTATCTTTGATGGATTTTTACATCAAAACAGGACAATGCAAAGATTTATATGTTTTCTGTTGATGGGTTTGTTCACTGTAAACGTGTGTATGGCCCAGTTTTCGGCTGTTGGAGGCTCAAATGGAATACCTTTTGTCTATCAACCCTCAACAAATACGGGGCTTGACAAGGTTTTTGTTTTCAATGGACTGGACAATGCAAAGATATCCTATGCAGTGAGTAATCCCTCCGACTGGACTTGGTACCGGTACGCTGAAAATCCGGAAACGGCTGTTGTAGTGGCTAGTGAAACCACTTCTTCGGAGACTGTTTTAAGCAATGTGGAGGCAAATTGTGGTTACATGGTGGTATCGGGCGAATCCAAACATTATATCTATGTAGTGGGTTATACCCCCTTCAACTATACTGAAATTCGGTTTAAGACGGATGGAGATGTTTGCAATAGTTTGAATCTGATTGTTTTAACCGATGAACAAACGTTGGATTATTATACCACTAAAGGTTTGAAAACGAAATTAAGCAGGCAGCATACCCTTTCGTGGAACACCCTGGAGTGGAGTGCTACCGATAAGGCCTATAAAACGATTCCACAGACTTCAACGACGGGTAATCTGGCTTATTGGTCTGTTAATGCTCCTTTAACTGATACGTATTTTACCGTTAGCGGAGATCAGTTTGCCCAATTTTTCGGTACAGCTACCAGCTTTAAAAGTGGATTGTATCAGGCGGTCGCTGTAAAAACAAATGCTCAGGCCGAAATGCAGGAGCGGAAAGCATTAAATGAACTGGACAGGGTTTCTGCAACAGGTGATTTAAGGGGGTCGGCTCCGTTGGATATTCAGTTTAAAAGCAATCCGAGTGATGCGGTCCAATTAAATGAATGGTTAATTTACGAAACGCCTGAAGTTTCAGAAAAATTTAAAAAACGGATAGATGCAGATATTTCGTATTCATTTGAACAGGCCGGCTCTTTTCTGGTAAAGCTACTTGTCAGTAATTCTACCTGCAAGGATTCTGCTTCGTTTAGCCCTCAAGTTTCCATTTCGTCCTTGAAATGTCCGAATTTTTTTACCCCAAGGTCTACTCCTGGCGAAAATGATGAATTCAGGGTCGCTTTTCAGTCCATTGTTTCATTTAAAGGGACTATTGTGAACCGGTGGGGAAATGTTCTTTTTGAGTGGTCGGATCCTGCTTTGGGTTGGAATGGAACGTATAAAGGCAAGGCAGTTTCGCCTGGTGTGTATTTTTACCTCATTGAAGCCAAAGGCTCTGATGGTATAGTTTATAAAAGAAAAGGTGATATTAATTTATTAGAATAGAATGATGAGAATTTTTAAAAGATCAGTTTTGGTAATTTTTGTTGGTTTGTATGTTGGATCGAGCGCTTTTGCAGTACCCGTACTACAGAAAAAGAAATCAAAAAAAACGACCAAAGTCACTGTTGTCCAACCAAAAACAACCTTGGAAGAAACTAAATTGAGGAATGAAAGAGAACCGATATTTGCCATCACTCCTGAAATGCCGGATGAGATAAGTTTCTGCGGCCAAATCATAGATTTACGCAAAACGGACATGCGTGAACGTTTTGACAGGGAAATGCTGGCTATGATGTATATGCATTCCTACACCATGTTGATATTAAAACGAGCAAATCGATATTTTCCTGTTATTGAGCCTATTTTGAAAGCCAACAATATTCCGGATGATATGAAGTATCTGGCATGTATTGAAAGTGGTTTGGATACCAGAGCGATATCGGTATCTAAAGCAATCGGTATGTGGCAGTTTATGCCTGAAACAGCCAAGCAGTATGGTATGGAGGTGAGCGATGATGTAGACCAACGGTACGATTTTGAAAAAGAAACGGCAGCAGCCTGCCAATACCTGAATGAATCCTATGCCTTATATGGAGACTGGCCCTCTGCAGCCGCTTCCTTCAACATCGGAACCGCCAGGATAACCAAAGAATTGTCCAGGCAGGGAGAAAAATCGAGTTTAAATCTTTGGTTGGTTGAGCAAACATCCCGTTATGTATTCCGGATTTTGGCTTGCAAGGAATTTATGTCCAATCCTCAGAAGTATGGGTTTTACCTTAAAAAGGACCAATTGTATATGCCATCTGTTTGCAAAGATACCATCGTGACCGGAAAGGTTGCCAATTGGGTCGATTTTGCCAAAGCTCAGGGAATTGCATATTACGATTTGAAAAATTACAACACCTGGATAAGAAACGATAGCTTGGTCAATGTGGAAGGAAAGCCCTACAGAGTAGTGATTCCTTTAAAAGAAAGTCTGTATTTTGATAAAAAGAAAATCACCGTACACCAGAAAAATTGGGTGATTGATGCAGAATGAGTATGAAAGAAGAAGAATCTGTTTGTGTATATGGGGCACGCGTACACAATCTGAAAAATATTGATGTACAAATACCTCGTGATGCGCTGGTAGTGATAACCGGCCTGAGTGGCAGTGGTAAATCCTCGCTGGCTTTTGATACTATTTTTGCTGAAGGTCAGCGCCGGTATGTGGAGACCTTTTCCTCGTATGCCAGAAACTTTTTGGGAAGTCTGGAAAGACCTGACGTGGATAAGATAACCGGATTGAGTCCAGTCATCTCCATTGAACAGAAAACGACGAATAAAAACCCACGTTCTACCGTTGGCACCACCACGGAAATCTACGATTATCTGCGTTTGCTGTATGCAAGGGCAGGGGAAGCTTTTTCCTATGTGACCGGTGAAAAGATGGTGAAATATACCGAAGAGAAAATCATTGAACTCATTCTAAATGAATACGAAGGGCATAAAGTTTTTCTTTTAGCTCCAGTGGTTCGCACCCGTAAAGGTCATTACAAAGAACTCTTCGAATCCCTTCGCAGAAAGGGTTTTCTGAATGTTCGCGTAGACGGGGTGATCCGTGAAATTATTCACGGCATGAAACTGGACCGGTATAAAAATCACGACATAGAAGTTGTCATTGATAAGCTGATGGTTGCAGAAAAAGACCTGAAACGCCTCAAACAAAGCCTTCAGATAGGGATGAAATTAGGTGAAGGCGTGGTTATGATGCTTGACAAGGACGGTGAAAACTTAAGGTATTTCAGCCGGCGACTGATGTGTCCAACATCTGGAATTTCCTACAACGAACCTGCACCCAATAATTTTTCTTTCAACTCTCCACAAGGTATGTGTCTGCGTTGTAAGGGACTTGGTGTGGTCAATCTGGTGGATATGGATAAAATCATTCCCAACCGGGAACAAAACATACACAATGGAGGAATCATCCCACTGGGCAAATACAGGGATTCCTTGTTGTTCTGGCAAATTGAAGCCATTGCGGATAAATACGAATTCACCTTAAAGACGCCCATCAAGGATATTCCCGATGATGCATTGGATGAAATTTTGAACGGAACTGAAGAAAGTTTGCATATTAAAAACCATTCTCTGGGTAGTTCCAATTATTCTGTTGAATTTGATGGTGTTATCAAGTACATTACCATGCAACAGGATGAGGATTCAACCTCTGAAGCGCAAAAATGGGCCCAGCAATTTATTAAGACCGGTGTTTGTCCTGAATGCAATGGTGCTCGTCTTAATAAGGAGGCTTTGCATTTCAGAATGTACGACAAAACGATTTCGCAGCTTTCCAACCTGGATATTTCCGAACTGAAAGAATGGCTGGATGGTTTGGATGAGCATCTTTCAGAGAAACAAAAATTGATTGCCACCGAAATAGTAAAGGAAATCCGTTCCAGGCTGACTTTCCTGCTGGATGTGGGTTTGAATTACTTGTCATTAAACAGAGCTTCCTCCAGCCTTTCCGGCGGGGAAAGCCAGCGCATACGGCTTGCCACTCAAATTGGCTCACAATTGGTCAATGTCATGTATATTCTGGATGAACCCAGCATTGGTTTGCATCAAAGAGATAATTTCCGTTTAATAAATTCTCTGAAAACGCTCCGGGATTCCGGAAACTCTGTGATCGTGGTGGAACATGATAAGGACATGATGCTGGCATCCGATTACATTGTTGATTTAGGCCCCAGAGCAGGCAGGCATGGGGGAGAGGTCGTTTTCTCCGGCACTCCTGAAGATATGTTGAAAGCCGATACGCTTACTTCTTCCTACCTCAATGGCAGGCTAAAAATAGAAATCCCTAATAAGCGTCGTCCGGGAAATGGGAAAACCATAGAACTGAAAGGTTGTCAGGGAAATAACCTGAAAAACGTGGATGTCAGTTTTCCACTTGGCAAACTGATCGTTGTAACCGGTGTATCCGGTAGTGGAAAGTCAACCTTGATTAATGAAACGTTGCAACCCCTTCTGAGCCAGTATTTTTACCGCTCCTTGCACGAACCATTGGCCTTCGATTTAATCGAAGGAATAGACAACATCGACAAAATAGTCAGTGTAGACCAGTCTCCCCTTGGCAGAAGTCCGCGATCCAATCCGGCTACGTATACCGGAGTTTTCTCCGATATCAGGAGCTTATTTGTAAACTTGCCCGAAGCAAAAATCCGTGGTTACAAACCAGGTCGTTTTTCCTTCAATGTCACTGGCGGTCGTTGCGAGACTTGTCGTGGAAATGGGTATAAAACCATAGAAATGAGGTTTTTGCCCGATGTACTGGTGCCTTGTGAAGATTGTCAGGGCAAACGGTACAACAGGCAAACACTCGAAGTTCGTTTCAAGGGAAAATCGATTGCAGATGTACTGAATATGACCATCAATGTGGCTGTCGATTTCTTCGAAAACCAACCACAGATACTCCATAAAATTAAAACCCTTCAGGATGTTGGTTTGGGCTATATTCGGCTTGGTCAGCCTTCTACAACGCTTTCCGGAGGTGAAAACCAACGTGTGAAGCTGGCTACAGAACTGTCTAAACGTGATACCGGTAAAACCATGTACGTTTTGGACGAACCCACCACCGGTCTGCATTTTGACGATATACGTGTGTTGGTAGGCGTTTTAAACCGATTGGTTGACAAAGGCAACACGATCATAGTCATTGAGCACAACCTGGATGTGATTAAAATTGCAGATCACATCATTGATATCGGTCCCGAAGGTGGACGACTTGGTGGGCGGATCTTGTTTACAGGTACGCCTGAAGACCTCATCAAGGAACCCGAAAGTCTCACGGGACAATTTTTAAAAGAAGAACTTTACCCTAAAAAATAAGAATGGCAAATCCTGTAAGTTATTTACAAGTTGACAATTTAAGCAAATCTTTTGGTGATTTGATCCTGTTTAAAAACTTGTCTTTCGGTATAGCCGAAGGACAGCGTGTGGCATTGATCGCTAAAAATGGAACAGGAAAAACGACTTTACTCAATATTATAGCCGGTTTAGAAGATTATGAAGCAGGAACGGTGGTATTCAGACGTGATTTAAAAATCAGTTATCTGGAACAAGCGCCACATTATCCTGAAACGCTGACTGTGCTGGAAGCATGTTTTAATTCTGACAATGAAATTATTCGTACCATTTCCCGGTATGAGGCCATGATGTTGCGGGAAGAAGCGCAAAAACCTCATCCTGAGAATGAAACGTTGGAAGAATTGCTTCACCTGATGGACTACCACAAAGCCTGGGACTACGAAGTCCGGGTGAAACAAGTTCTTTCTCAGTTGAAAATCAAGGATTTCGATCAGCCGATTCAGCATCTTTCAGGAGGTCAGCTCAAACGTGTGGCACTGGCAAATGCACTGATTACGGAGCCCGATTTGTTGATTCTGGATGAGCCCACCAATCATTTGGATCTGGAAATGATCGAATGGCTGGAAAGCTACCTGACACGATCTGGAGTGGCTCTGCTGATGGTGACGCACGACAGGTATTTTCTGGATCGCGTCTGCAATGTGATTCTGGAAATAGATCAGGCAAAGATGTTCAGCTACGCGGGAAACTATTCCTACTACCTGGAAAAACATCAGGAACGCATTGAAATGTCCAATGCAGAACTGGACAGAGCCAATAATTTGTTCCGCAAAGAACTGGACTGGATGCGCAGAATGCCTCAGGCCCGCGCCACAAAAGCTCGTGCACGCATTGATTCATTTTATGTTCTCGAAGATAAAGTTTCCCAAAAACGGGTGGATGATTCCATCAGTCTGAATGTGAAATCCTCGTATTTAGGTTCCAAGATTTTTGAAGCCAAATACGTTTCCAAAGCCTACGGTGACCTGAAACTGCTGGATAATTTCTACTACAATTTCGCCCGTTTTGAAAAAGTGGGCATCGTTGGTAAAAATGGTACCGGCAAAACCACTTTCCTTCGCATGCTGATGGGGGAAGAAAAGCCGGACAGCGGTTCCTTTGATGTTGGTGAAACTGTCGTTTTCGCCTACTACAGCCAAAACGGGCTCAAGTTTAATGAACAAATGAAAGTGATTGATGTTGTACAAGATATCGCCGAAGAAATTGACCTGGGCAATGGTAAAAAACTGTCCGCCTCTCAATTTTTGCAGCATTTCCTTTTTACACCTGAAACGCAACACAACTACGTTCACAAACTTTCAGGAGGTGAAAAGAAAAGGCTTTATTTGTGTACCGTCTTAATGACCAATCCGAACTTTTTGGTACTGGATGAGCCGACGAACGACCTTGACATCATGACCCTGAATATTCTGGAAGATTATTTGCTGAATTTCAAGGGTTGTGTGTTGGTGGTGTCCCACGACAGGTATTTCATGGATAAGATTGTAGATCACTTGCTGGTGTTTGAAGGTGATGCCAAAGTGAAGGATTTCCCCGGAAACTATACGCAATACCGTGATTGGGTAGACGTTAAGGAAGATGAGGAACGTCAGAAAAAACAAGCTGCTAAAAATGAAAATAAATCGTTGGCAGCAGCTCAAACAAATTCGGCTAAAAATGTTAAACCCCGCAAATTGTCCTACAAAGAACAGCAGGAATTTAAAAACCTGGAAAAGGAAATAGAAAAACTGGAAGCGGAAAAAATTAAAATTGAAGCAATACTGAGTTTAGGAGCATGTACCGGACCTGAAATTGAAACGTATTCCATCCGGTTTTCAGAACTGGGAAATCTCATCGATGAAAAAACCATGCGTTGGATGGAACTAAGTGAAATATAAGTAAATATGAGAAGTTTTGCATCAGACAACAATTCAGGCGTTCATCCCTTGGTGATGGAAGCCATTGCAAATGCCAATAAAGCTCATGCTTTGGGCTATGGAAGTGACCAATGGACAATAGAAGCTATTCGAAAATTCAAGGAAGTTTTTACACCCGACTGTGAACCGTTTTTTGTTTTCAACGGAACTGGAAGCAATATTATAGCTCTGCAACTTATCACCAGGCCTTTTAATTCCATTCTCTGTGCGGAGTCCGGCCATATTTTCGTGGATGAATGTGGTGCTCCTGTCAAAAGCACCGGTTGTCAGATCTTTCCAATTGCTACTAAAGATGGAAAATTGACACCTGAACTGATTTCGCATCGCCTGCACGGTTTTAACGATCCGCATCATTCACAACCTGGAGCCATTTATCTTTCCCAATGCACCGAATTGGGTACGATTTATACGGTAGATGAATTAAAGGCAATAACCGCACTTGCCCATCAGTACGGTTTGTACGTTCATATGGACGGTGCCAGGTTGGCCAATGCTGCAGCCGCTCTAAATGTGTCCTTAAAGGCTATTACTGTTGACTGTGGCATTGATGTACTGAGTTTTGGAGGTACTAAAAATGGGTTAATGATGGGTGAAAGTGTGGTTGTTTTTAATCCGGAATTAGCTGAAAATGCCAAATACTTTCGGAAACAATCGGCACAACTTGCTTCCAAGATGCGCTACATCTCTGCACAATTTTCGGCTTATTTCTACGATGAACTTTGGTTGACAAATGCTACACATGCCAATGAAATGGCTAGATTGCTCTATACCGAGCTGAAAAAATATCCGGAAATTCATTTCACCCAAAAGGTGGAATCAAATGCCCTTTTTCTGACGATGCCCCGTAAAATGATCGATAAACTACTTGAGAAATGGTTTTTCTATTTCTGGAATGAGGAAGCCTGTGAAGTCAGGCTTGTGACTTCGTTTGATACAACAAAAGAAGATGTTTTGGCCTTTTTGGAAGAAGTAGAAAATTGCTATAAAAACTAAAATGATATGAAATTTCTTGGAATTATTCCTGCCAGATATGCATCCAGCCGATTTCCCGGTAAACCATTGGTTGATATTGGTGGAAAAATGATGATACAACGTGTTTATGAGCAGGTAATGCCCTGTCTGGACGAAGTTTGGGTTGCGACGGACGATGAAAGAATATTGAAAGCAGTTGAAAGTTTTGGTGGTAAAGCGGTAATGACTTCAGAAAATCATCGCAGTGGCACAGACCGTTGTTTGGAAGCTTTTCAGAAAATAGGCGGAGATCATGATGTGATCATCAATATTCAGGGTGATGAACCCTTTATTCAGCCTGCGCAAATTGAAGCTCTAAAAGCTTGTTTTTCTTCCTCCGCAAAGACTTGTCTGGCTACTTTGGTAAAACCTTTTACTGTGGAAGATGGATTGGATGCACTGTTAAATCCAAATTCTCCCAAAGTAGTACTGAACAAACAAGGTGAAGCCATGTATTTCAGCCGTTCAGTTATACCTTATTTAAGAGGTATTCCTCAGGAAGAATGGTTGAAGCAAGGCCATTTTTACAAGCATGTAGGTATTTATGCCTATAAAACGGATACTTTGGCAGAAATTGCTGTTTTGCCACAGTCCCCAATGGAATTGGCAGAGTCGCTGGAGCAATTACGTTGGTTGGAAAATGGATATCATATCCAGACAGCCATCACAAACATTGAAAATCTGGCAGTGGATACGCCCGAAGATTTGGAAAAAATCCGTGTTTATCTCGAATCAAAGTTTTGAGGAAAGCCTAAAAATGTTTTAATTTAAAAAACTGTATATTTACTGAATAGTTTCTTACAGGCAATATTAATGCTTTGTAGCCGTTGATAAAGTAAACATCAAAAAGGTCTCAACAATGATACACAGGAGCGCACAACTCATCCAACTTCCAAAAATATTTGATGACAGAGGCAATCTCTCCTTCATCGAAGCACAGCGACATATTCCTTTTAAAATTGAACGTGCTTATTGGATTTATGATGTACCCGGTGGTGAAAAAAGAGGAGGGCATGCATTTAAAACCGGTGAAGAATTCCTGATAGCTCTTTCAGGAAGTTTTGATATACATGTTGATAATGGCTCTAATTCAGAAATTTATCCTTTGAACCGTTCCTATATGGGCATATACATACCGGAAAAGAATTGGCGTTCAATGGAAAACTTTTCTACCAATTCACTATGTCTAGTTTTGGCATCAACCGTTTATGATGAAGGCGATTACATATTTGAATATTCTGATTTTTTAAACCAAATAAAATGAAGATGTTACCTGGATTGGATGATTGCCGTTTGATCGAATTGCCCAGAAACAAAGATAGGGCAGGCAATTTAACGCCCATTCACCAAGGGGTAGATGTACCTTTTGAAATCTCCAGGGTTTTTTATATATACGATGTGCCTGGTGGTGAAGATAGGGGAGCACATGCTCATAAGGCCTGCCATCAGTTTATTGTTGCTGCTTCTGGAGCTTTTGAAGTGGAATTGAATAATGGTGAACAAACGCGTACAGTTTTACTCAACAGACCTTATTACGGTTTATACGTACCACCGGGAATCTGGGCTCAGGAGCAAGGTTTCTCCTCAGGTTCGGTTTGTTTGGTTTTTGCCTCAGACCCTTATATAGAAGCGGATTACATTAGAAATTTTGATGAATATAAAAAATTTATCGATGACCATCGTTGAAATATCATCCAAAGAGTACGACCTGCAGTTTGGAAATGATCAGATTTTTTACAATACAGCAGCATTCAACGCATTGAACAAAAGTAAATGTGAAGAGATTTTTCATTTGATGTTCAAGGATAAAAAAAATAGATTGGGAATTGTTTTGGGTCTGAAAAAAAAATGCCTGATAAGCCCTTTTTCAGCCCCTTTTGGAGGATTCTCTGTCATTGATGAAAAGTTGTCAGTACAACATATAGAAGATGCAGTGGACGCATTAAAGGAATACTGTGTGTTGAAAGGTGTACAAGGTTTAAGCATTACGCTGCCCCCTTTGTTTTATAAAGAGTCTTTTTTGACCAAAGTTCACCACGTATTACTGCAGAAAGGTTTTAATATGGAGTCTTTGGATTTGAATTATCTATTCCATCTTGAAAATTTTTCTGAAAAATACTATACTGAAATTATTGCCAGGAATGCCCGAAAAAACCTGACTATTGCGTTGACCAAAGAAATGTCCTTTAGAGAAGGATCTTCTGACGAGGATTTGATGACAGCTTATCAGATCATCAAAATGAACAGATTATCAAAAGGCTTTTCATTGAGTATGACAGCAAAAGAAGTGCAGCAAACATCAGAAATTGTGAAAGTGGACTCTTTTATCGTGTCTTATGAAGGTGTGGATATAGCATCTGCTATCGTTTATCACGTTACAAATAAAATAGTACAAGTTATTTACTGGGGTGATTTGCCTGAATATGCTTCCAATAAAACCATGAATTTTTTGCCCTATAAGATATTTGAACACTATCACCAACAAGGATACGGTGTAATTGATGTTGGTACCGCAATGCTTGACAATAAACCCAATTATGGATTATGTGATTTTAAAGAATCCATTGGTTGTTCGATTCAACCCAAATGTGCTTTCACAATGAAATTTTGAAATTAATAGCTAAAAGTCACTCCGATAAAATATTCTAGGATGAAATATCTGGACTTGAAAAAAATTAATGATTCATTTGAACCCGAAATTTCTCATGCCATTCAAAGGGTTTTAGACTCAGGATGGTATCTTCAGGGAGAAGAGGTGAAAGCCTTTGAAGCGGAATTTGCAGCTTATTGCGGCGTATCCAATTGCATTGGTGTAGCTAATGGACTGGATGCACTGACATTGATTTTCAATGCCTGGCTTGAGCTTGGTGAATTGCACGAAGGGGATGAAGTGATAGTTGCTGCCAATACGTATATAGCCAGTATACTATCCATTACAAGAAATAATTTGAAACCGGTTTTGGTTGAACCTGATACAAAAACATTTAACCTTGATCCAGCTCGTATTGAGGAGGTCATTACCTCAAGGACAAAAGCTATACTGGTGGTTCATTTGTATGGTCAATGTTCAGATATGGAGGCTGTTAATTCCGTTGCTTTAAAGTATTCGCTTAAGGTTGTGGAGGATTCAGCTCAGGCGCACGGTGCGCTTAGTCAAGGCAAGAAAACAGGCAATCTGGGAGATGCCGCAGGCTTCAGTTTTTATCCGGGAAAAAATCTGGGATGTCTGGGTGATGGTGGATGTGTAACGACAAACGATGCACGTTTGGCTGAATGTATCAGAGCTTTGGCCAATTACGGATCAGAAATAAAATACATAAACCTTTACAAAGGAATCAATTCCAGACTTGATGAAATACACGCAGCAGTGTTACGGGTCAAACTTCATCGCCTGGATCAGGATAATCTGTATCGTAAAGATCTGGCACGTTATTATCTGGATCATATAAAAAATGCTGCCATTGTTTTACCTGAAGTGAAAGACTGGGATGCCCATGTTTTTCACGTTTTTCCGGTCATGTGTGACGACAGGGATGCGCTTCAGCTTTATTTGAAAGAAAACGACATTCATACAATGATACATTATCCATTACCACCCCATAAACAGGACGCGTTTGTTGAATGGAACCATTTAAGTTTTCCCATTACTGAAGATATTCATAAAAAAGAATTGAGCCTACCTGTTTCACCGGTTTTTACACTCAGCGATGCTGCTTACGTCTGCAATTGCATAAATAACTTTAAAAAATGATCATGAACCTGATAATTAGAATTTTCGCTTCGTTACGAAAGTCTTTTTATAAAAAGCTATCGGATAATTATCGTCAGATGTCGGGTGAACCCATTTTACATCAGGCATTGATGATCAAGGGTGAAGGAAAAGTGATTGTCGGGGAAAAGGTGCAAATAGGTTTTGAACTTTCAGCTGGGTTTTGGAATACGTATGCTTATTTTGATTTAAGAGGAGCAAATTCTCAAATAAATATTGGAGATGGTGTTATTCTTAACAACAATGCTTCATTTAATGCGGATGGAGCTACAATTGATATTGGAAAGGGGACGGTGACTGGGATGAATTTATCGATCATGACCAGCGACGGGCATGGCCTTTCTCCTGAAACAAGGCATACAGGGTCATTTCCGCGACTTTCAGTTTCAATTGGAGAGCAAGTTTTTATTGGTGACAATGTGATGATCATAAAGGGTGTAACTATTGGTAATCATTCTGTTATCGGTGCAGGGTCGGTAGTCACTTCTGATATTCCTGAAAATGTTATTGCTGCAGGAAATCCTTGTAGGGTGATCCGTTCATTGTGCTAATTTTTTCAGATGGAACAAGCAAATACAACTTCCTATAAACAAATTGCAAAATCCACAGGGATTTTTGGTGGGTCGCAGTTTTTTATCATTCTCATCGGTATTGTACGCACCAAAGTACTTGCTGTTTTTCTGGGAACTGAAGGGATTGGACTCGTTGGTCTGTTTCAATCTGTCATTGATTTGGTTCGTTCCATTTCCGGACTCGGCTTAAGCTTTAGTTCGGTAAAAGACATTGCTGAAGCAAATAACACCAACGACCAAAAAAGAATTGCTCAAACCGTTACCGTTTTGCATCGTTGGTTGTGGTGGACAGGTATTCTGGGATTGCTTCTAACCATCTTGTTTTCAGGCCAGCTGAGTGATTATATTTTTGGTGACAAGTCAAAAGTCTGGCAAATTTCTTTACTGTCATTCTGTGTTTTGACAAGTACCATTTCTTCAGGCCAGATTGCACTTTTACAGGGTTTGCGACAAATCCAGAAAATGGCTAAAGCTTCCTTTTATGGCGCTTTAGGCGGGGCCGTTGTGGCCATCATCATGTATTCTATTTTAGGTGTCGATGGCATAATCCCTGCATTGATTGCAATGTCTGTTATAGGACTGTTTTTTTCATGGTGGTTTGCCCGCAGTGTGAAGTTAGAAAAAGTGGTCATGACAGCTCGTGTGGTATTCAACCGTGGAGGAAACATGGTCAGGCTTGGACTTTTCACCGTGGTTTCCGGACTTCTATCAACCCTGACACTTTTTTTGATTAAAAGTTTCATTCAAAATGAGGGTGGTATTGAATCTGTTGGTCTGTTTCAATCTGTCTGGTCTGTTTCAAATTTATATATTGGTGCAGTCCTGACTTCCATGGCCGCCGATTTTTATCCACGTTTATGCGGATTAAATGACAACAACCTTGATTTTGTACGTTTTTCCAATGAGCAGACACGTTTCGTACTTATTATTTCTTGTCCTTTAATAATAGGCATGTTGCTTGTGGCATCACCAGTACTGACTATCTTTTATACTTCAAAATTCCTGATTGCGGTAAATTTATTGCGCTGGCAAATATTGGGGGCCTTTCTGAAGGTTTTGGTTTGGCCCATTGGTTTTATATTGTTGGCAAAGGGGAAAGGTTTTCGGTTTTTAATTGTTGAGTTTGTCTGGGTTTTCGTTTACTACCTTTCAACACGTATTTGTTGGCAATATATAGGACTCAATGCTGCCGGTGTTTCTTATGTCATTGCCTATCTGGTCTATCTTCCGCTGGTTTATTTTATGATAAAGCCATTGTGTAAATTCAGATATGAAACAAAAAACATTATTTTAATGCTTGGTTTCTTATTTTTGACTATAGCCGCTTTTTGTATTTCTGCCTATTTAAATGGCTGGATTTCTTATTTATGTGGTGGTTGTACCCTCGTCATCAGTGTTTTCTGGTCTGGATATGAATTTAATAAGATTATACCTGCCAAAATGTGGGTTTCAAAATTAAAAAGCATTTTTATAAAACGTATCGGATGATATTACAACAATATCCGTGCAAACTGCCAAAGGCCACGACAACCTTTGCCTTCGTACATAAATTGAAATCGCAGTAGACAGTTGGCCCTTATTTTCCTGGCTTTTGGCAGTTGAGAAAGGGCTTTTTTGAGGTATTCCTTTCCTAGTTCCATATGTCCTTCTTTTCGCAATTGTGCTGCGATGGAACAGATCTTAAAACAAAGGGCACGTTGTTGTCGGTCTCTTTTGCTTCCTTTCTTTTGCTTTTCAATACTTGCCTTGATTTTCATCAGGGAGGCGTACATTTTTTCATGATCGGCAAAATAACTGTTACCACTGATGGAATCTGTGTGAAACGAAACTTCATACAAGGGTTTATCCTTAAACCATTCCAGGTCGTTAATCTGAAGCAGTGTCCTGAAACCGAATTCCATATCCTGCCAACGTTGAAGTTCCTCATCCCATGGGCCTATTTGCTCCAGAACAGTTCTTTTGATGCAAATGCTGTGTGTTGGAATTAAGGTGTCGAAAAGATGATCAGCCGGGTCGTTAGATATATATTTGGGCCGTATGGAGCGGGTCTCGTCCGGTAGTTTGAGGTAGGAGGTATATGCTACTGCTGATGGATATTTATCAATAATCAATTCTCCGACAATGTTCGAAATACAGTCATCATACATGATATCATCGGAATCAAAGAAAAGAACATAATCTCCGTTGGATTCTGCAAAGCCAGTATTTCTGGCCGCATTGGCACCCTTTTTTGTTTCTTGCAGAACTTGGATGTTAAAAAAAATACCGTTAAATTCTTCTTTAAATTGATGACATATTTCCAGGGAATGGTCCTGGGAATTGTTGTCTACAAGTATTAATTCAATGGGTCTGTATATTTGTTTGACAATAGACATCAGTGTCTTTCTCAATAGATCTTCACGGTTGTAAATCGGAATGATAATTGAAATCAGTAGAATATTGTCTGGTTTATTCATAGTTAATTAATGATTTTAGACAAAATTACGATAATTATGCAATAAAAGGTACGGAGCGTTTAAATATTGGCTGTATCTTTGGCATAACATCACCCTTTTAGGTTTCACTCTTAGACAAGCTATGAATACGATTCCTTTGGTTTCCATCCTGGTCACAACCTACAATCAGGAAGAATATATTGCTCAAACTCTGGACAGCATCTTAATGCAGCAGTGTTCGTTTGAATATGAAATTATTATTGGAGAAGATTGTTCAACTGACAGAACCAGAAACATCTGTTTGGAATATCGGGACAACTATCCCGATAAAATTGTGCTTTGTTTGAATGAAAAGAACAAAGGGCTACTGGATAATTATTTTGATGTCTTTCTTAAATGCCAGGGTGAATTCATTGCTGATTGCGGGGGAGATGATTACTGGCTTACATCACATAAACTCCAGGATCAGGTCGACTTACTCATAAAATACCCCAATGTAAGCCTGGTGGCCAGTAATTGGCTGATGTTGCATCAAAAAACAGGATTGTTGGAAAATGGAACTTCCCATGTGTCCGAAGATTGGTTCAAATCTGATTGCTTTGGTAAAAAAGCGGTCAGTTCCTATTTGAACGAAACTATAATACCCAGAGTTGTACTGGCTTCATCCTGCTTTAGAAAAGATTTGGCTTTCGAAGCCTATCACAAGCACCCTGAATTATTTCGCTCCGAAAGTGTTACCTGTGAAGATATGCCATTAACCTTGTGCTTGTTGATGAAAGGACCTTTTTATTTTCAGAATGAAACCTTTATGGTTTATAGAGTTCTGGAAAAGTCTTTAAGTCATTCATTCACGGTGGATGAATATATGAAGGGATTTGCTTTTAAAACATACAAGCAAGTAGTTGGATTGGCATTGACGCTGGGTCTTCAGACTGTTGAAATTGATTGCTACATTCAGAGGTGGGCCGGGCATTTTGCCTTGCATGCCTTTTTGACTGGCAATCATCATTTGTTCAGTGAGCTGATACGATTCTTGGATGAAATTAACTTTCCACTCAAAGCAAAACACAGGATTCTGAAATCCCTCATGTTCGTACCAGGGCTTTTTCATATCACAAAGTGGCTATATATCAGTATCAAACATCTTGCATTGAACTAATGAAAATGAAAAACAATAAGTTGTTGTTTGTATGTCCATCTTATCCGTCCATAGGCGGTGTGGAAACTGTAACAAGCCTATTGGTGGACTTTTTTCTCCTGCATGGTTTGGATGTTTCTATTTTGGTGTCAAGTTCGGATGCAATCAAAGGTGGAGTTCTTGATAAACATTCGGCGCTGATGACAGTCATGAAAAATGAACCTCATTCCAAGGAAAATCTGAATTTCATGGATGATTTCATTAAGGACAATAATATTGCCTGTGTCATCAATCAGGGACTTTTTTCCGAAATTCATGATAGAGCTTATTTACACAAGGATGTATTGTTTATCAATACGTTACATAATTTCCCATTTTGGGAACTTGAAATTTTTAAACTTAAATCGCTTTCTCAGTTATTAGAAAGGGAAAAAAGTACCTTCAACCGTTTTAAAGTTTTAGTGCGTTTTGCGCTCAATCATGTCAAACCCGGATGGTCTCATCCATCCATTCTTTCGTTTTACAAAAAGCAAATTGAGGCGGTTTCCTATTATGTTGTGCTGGATCCTTCCTATAAAAAAACGCTGGAAAAAAAGTTGTATGGTGGAGTGGAACAAAAGAAAATAGTAGTCGTTCCAAATCCATTGATTTTGCCTGAACAGACTTTTTCTCCCAAAAAAAAGCAGGTCATCTGGGTTGGTAGGTTGGCTGCTGCTCAAAAGCGTGCAGACCGAATGCTGCGTATCTGGAAAATGATACAATCTGAAGTTCCGGAATGGGAATTATTGATCATTGGTGATGGAGATCAGCGCGAAGCGTTGGAAAAAATGGCATCTGACTTGCGATTGATCAATACTCGCTTCATGGGATATCAAAAAACGGATCCTTTTTATGAGTCGGCGTCCATCCTTTGTCTGACATCCTCTTATGAGGGTTTTCCCATGGTGTTGCTCGAAGCCCAGAGCCACGGTACCATCCCTGTTTCCTTTAATTGTGTGGAAGCCATTGAGCACATCATTGATACTGGCAAAAATGGCTTGATTGTTGAATCGTTCCATGAAGATCGTTTTGCAGAAAAATTGTTAAAACTGATCAAAGATGAGTCGCTTCAAACGGTGATGAGTCAAGAAGCAAGAGTAAAAGCATCTGAATTTACGCTGGAAAAAATAGGGCAGAGGTGGCTGAACTTACTGCAAATTGAAAAATGAAATTTCCGGAATAATCCTTATCAAAGCACATAACCTTAATTTTGTTTTTCAATGATCACATTCAGCTTATCAGAGAATTTATCCCAGGTATTGCTTGAAATAAAAGATTGAATCTTCTTTTTGTCAATGATTGTTTTTTCATTGAGAACTTCATCTAAAAGCTTAATCAGAGAATCAAAGCTTTTATAGACATAGATTAAATCCATGTCGCTCATGTCTTTAAATGCGCCGACTGAAGGCCCGATAACGGTTGCTCCACAGGATAGCGTTTGCATGAGGGCTCCAGAACTAAGAACGGTATCATCTTTGTAGGTAAACAAAACTGTTTTGGATCTTGCAATCAATTTTTCCAGAGAATCTGAATCAATGGATTGAGCCTCCAGGTTGATGTTTTTGGAACTGTATCTGAAAAGTTTTTCCTTATAGTCTTTGTCGGGGATTTTTCCAACAATCCTGATCTTATAGTTGCTAAGCAAACTTTTCTCATTCAGGTCATTGAGAAACTCAAGAATGCCTTTATAGGGCTTTATTGTCCCCCATATCAGTATGTCAATGTCTTTTATTGTTGACTCTGGTTGAAAATGTTCTATCATCTCGAAAGGGTGATCTATCATAATAACCTTTAATGCTGGGTCAATATTTTTGATGTATGCAATGCCTTCCTTTGAATGAGTCAACAAAACATCCGTTTTTTTCAGTACGTTTTTCAACAGATAGATAGAAAGTCTGTTTGATTGGTGTGGTTTTTTGTTGTGCAACAGATAGATAACCTTGACCCCCCGGATCCGAATCAATCCCATCAGGAAAAAATAGAGGAAAAATTTAAAAAAGCCATACTTTCCCAAAGCAATATCTTCTATCCAATTGAAATAGATATAATCTGTTTTGGAGATGTATTTGAAAATATCAAAAAACAGACTGCGGGAAGGTTTCTTATCCGTTTGAACCATCTCAAAATGCTTTGACATGGACTTGTATAGATTCCATATGTACGGATTTGTATCCGTGTCTTTGCTGAGGTAGAGGATGTTTGGATAAATATACATTCGTTTCATGATCTGTCTTTCTTATGATAATTTAGAACATGTTTGGTCTTTTGAGCGTGTACTCTAATTTGCTGGTTCTTTGACCGATTATTTTTGCTGGGATACCTCCGACAATTGCCATTGGAGGGACATCTTTTGTTACAATGGCTCCCGAAGCTACCACAGCTCCCCGTCCAATACTGACTCCAGGAAGAATGGTACACCTGCTGGCTATCCAAACGTAATCTTCGATCAGTACATCGCCGCCCTTTGTTGAATACAGGTCATCGTTGGGGTTGTGTTCTAGTGTCCAGATATTTGTTTCCTGAGCAATGTCCACATTATTTCCAATAGTTAGAATCCCACCACGACCATCCAAAAGCACTTTTTTATTGATGTTTGTATGATTTCCAATATGAATTTTTTTTGGACTACGTATCTCTACATTTCTCATAAAGCAGGTTCCTTTACCCACATGCCCCAAAAATAGGCGAAGATAACATGATCTGATAGTGTGAAATGGTAACCCCATTATTCCCGAAGTAATAAAGGACCAAAGACCAATCTTATATTTTATTACTTGTTCCATCTTGTTTTTTGAATGTAGCTGAAAAATAACAAAGGTAACTTAGTCTATATAAGTCAAATATAAAAAGCGATGGATGCCTGCTGAATAGGTTGAATTCCATGAGCTTTTTTGCCACTCTGAATTTAAAGGCCAAAAGTCTGCACAAACCCAACGATTGAACTTTTCTGAAGACCCTGAATATCTTAATTTGTTCAAGCATTTCCTCCGATTGAAAAGTAGGGTAGGTGAAATATTTTGAAACGGCACAGAGGCTTTTAGTCAGAAAATTTTTACTAAAATCCAATCCGTTGTGAATAAGTGGATTATCTATGTGAAGTACACGAATGTTATTTTGTTTTAATAAACAACCCATGATGGTGTCGTCGTGTCCATACCCTTCTTGATCTTCAAAAGGAAATTTTAATACAATGTCCTTTTCCATCAATAAATTAAATGTAATCAATGATTGATAGGGGTTTCTGTTTCTAACGGAAGCAGGACGGTTTTCGCGTTTCTTTCCATAATACCAGCGTAAGCAGCGGTCAGGAGATGGCTTCTGCTGCGCATAACACATGCTTCCCACAACAACCTGAGCCTGATTCATTGCTGCAATATAGCGGTTGATGAAGTCATCGTTATTAACAATCTCCGCATCACTGTCAATCATCAGGAAATGGGGGTATTGAGCCATTTGGACCAACTTATTCCTGGTTTGTGGCACACCTTCATTCTTTTCTGATTCAACAAAACGGCAATTGTGACAATTTTCAATGTTTCGGTTCTCAGCTTTAAATAAGGTGGAAGCATCATCCAAGACAAGGATCTCATAAACAAAACCGGCCTTATTGCATTGCATTGCAAGGTCCTTCACAAGCTTTGTGCAATTGTAATTGCGTTCTGGTATTAGAATGGATAACATGTTTAAACTACTTTAGGTAAGCAAAGGTAAAATTAATTTTCAATCCTTCAAATCTCCAAAATATACCTTACTTTTGTATCAAAACCAATGATTATGCAGCTTCTCGAAAATTGCGACCTAAAAGATAAACACTCCTTCCACATGGAGGCCAAAACCCGCTATTGGGGAGAGTTCGAATCACCCGAAGAATTGTGTACTATTTTATCTGATTTGACCTTTAAAAATTTACCACTTCTGGCAATTGGATGTGGCAGCAATATGCTTTTTACAGCTGATTATCCTGGTCTTATACTGCATTCAAACATACGAAGCATCGAACCCATTCGGGAAGAAGGCTCATCCATAGAAGTACGTGTAGGCTCAGGTGTTAATTGGGATGATTTTGTTGCATACGCTGTAGTTCAGGGCTGGTGTGGCATTGAAAACCTATCCGGTATACCCGGCGAAGTGGGGGCAAGCCCTGTTCAGAATGTAGGCGCCTATGGATCGGAGGCTAAAGATTCCATCGTGATGGTTGAGGCGCTAAATCTTAAAACACTGCAAATGGAACGCTTCTCAAACGCTGATTGTCAGTTTGGGTATCGCAACAGTATTTTCAAGAATAAGTTAAAGAATCAATTTATTGTTTGCTACGTAACATATAGATTATCAAAAGAATTAAAAGCAAATATAAATTATGGAGATTTGGCTGGTCGTGTTCAGAAAAAGGGAGAAATTTGTCTTCAGAATATCCGCCAATCCATCCTGGAAATTCGTGGCGAAAAACTTCCTGATCCAAACAGCGTAGGTAGTGCAGGCAGTTTTTTTATGAATCCTGAAATACCTGCTGATCAATTCCAGGTTTTAATACAACGTTTTCCAGAATTGCCTAACTGGCCTTTAGAAAGCGGAAAAGTCAAGATTTCTGCAGCCTGGTGCATAGACCAGGCCGGTTGGAAAGGGAAGAGTCTGGGAAGTGCAGCTGTTCACAACCGGCAGGCATTGGTTCTGGTCAATCCCGGTCATGCCACTGCTGTTGACGTCATAGAGCTATCAAACCGGATTATTCAGGATGTAAAGACAATGTTCGGTATCAATTTGCATCCCGAAGTTTTGTTTATTTAAGCACTAAACCATGAAGCTTACTTTTTTAGGTACCGGCACATCAACAGGCATTCCGCAATTACTTTGCAGTTGCGCCGTTTGTAGGTCTAAAGACCCTAAAGATAACCGTTTACGCACTTCCATATTCATTGAAGATCATGAAGCGTCCATTTTGGTGGATTGTGGTCCCGACTTTCGTCAGCAAGCCATACGGGAACATCTTCGCCAGATTAGTGCTGTTATTTTAACGCACGAACATTACGATCACGTAGGGGGGATGGACGATCTTCGGCCTTTTTGTTCCTACAAAGAGCTACCAGTTTATGGATTCAAACGAGTTTTGGACAAAATGAAAGTTATTTTACCTTATAGTTTTACCGAAAATCCATATCCGGGAGTGCCCCTTTTCAAAGTTTCACACGTAACGATGGAGCCATTCGCGATTAATCACCTGAAAATCATTCCCATTGAAGTGATGCATTATCGTTTGTCTGTTTTGGGATTTCGAATTCAAAACATGGCCTATCTGACCGATTTCAATCAAATAGAATCCTCTGAAATTGAAAAATTGTACAAGCTTAAAGTATTGATTGTTGATGCTTTAAGGCCGGCAAAACATATTTCGCACAACTCTCTGCAACAGGCGCTCGATTTAATTGAGGCGGTTAAACCGGAAAAGGCCTATCTCATACACATGAGTCACGACATGGGTCTTCATGCGGAAATAAATCAACAATTGCCAGAAGGTGTTGAGTTTGCTTATGATGGCTTAAAGATTGATCTATAAAAAAAACGAATCGGGGCTATCTGCATACCATTTTTTTAGTATTTTTGTACAAACTCTAAGAAAATTTTAAAAAAATATACTATTAAAATCGAACCTATGAAATTCATTGCATCAAGTTCAGCTCTCCTGAGCCATCTTCAGGCTATAAGTCGAGTAATAAACTCAAAGAACACCTTGCCGATTTTGGATTGTTTTCTATTGAAAATTGAAGGTCACAAGCTTACGGCAACGGCATCAGATACGGAAACAACATTGGTTACCAATTTTGATTTAATTGAAGCCGATGGTGACGGTGCTTTTGCCATTCCATCAAAAACGTTACTGGATTCTTTGAGAGAACTTTCTGAGCAACCTCTCACCATAGACATCGATGAAAATAGCCTGGAAGTGACTATTTATTACCAAAATGGTAAATATAAATTTATAGCCCAGAATGGTGATGAATTTCCAAAACTAAAAGAACTGAAAGAAAATAGTAGCAACCTGGAGATACCGGCATCGGTTTTATTGAAAGGAATCAATACCACGGTGTTTGCTTCTGCTGATGATGAACTCAGACCAGTGATGAACGGTGTTGTTCTGGATATTACCACCGAAGATGTCACTTTTGTAGCATCCGATTCCCACAAGTTGGTTCGATTGAAAAATTCCAGTGTGCACGGAGATCAAAAATCCATGCTCATTGTGCCAAAAAAACCAGCCAACCTGCTTCGTGCCATTCTTCCCAAAGAAACCGGCAATGTGATCATTTCGTTTGATGACAGCAATGTGGTGTTCCGTCTTTCAAACTATACCGTATTTTGTCGTCTGGTGGAAGGTCGTTTTCCCAATTACAATGTAGTGATTCCTCAGAACAATCCATATAAGGTTTTGGTGGACCGCATTTCTTTCCTGAATACGTTGAAGCGTGTAGCCATATTTGCAAATCAGTCCAGCAGCCTGGTTAAAATGGTGATTTCCAACAATAAAATTGAACTTACTACACAGGATATTGATTTTTCTACTTCGGCAGAAGAAACCATTTCCTGTCAATACGAGGGAGACCGCATCACTATCGGGTTTAAAGCACAATTCATCATAGACATTGTTTCCAATTTGAATACCCAGGAAATTGTACTTGAATTGGCCGATCCATCCCGTGCAGGCTTGTTCCTGCCTTTACAGAATGAAGAAAATGAAGACTTGCTGATGTTGTTGATGCCTATGTTACTCAACGATTAGTACTGTTTTTTTAAATACAACAGCAATCCCACGGTTTATCGAGCTGTGGGATTGTCCATCTTTACACATCAGTTATTATGCAATTGAATCTTAAAAATCCCCTTGTCTTTTTTGATCTGGAAGCTACTGGCATCAATCCCAACAGCGACCGGATTGTCGAAATATCTTACTTGAAAGTACTTACCAATGGTCAGGAAGAAACCAAAACGTATCGGGTAAATCCGGGAATTCCAATTCCTAAAGAATCTTCTGAAATACATCACATTTTAGATGAAGATGTAGCGAATTGTCCCACTTTTAAGGAAATAGGAAAACAAATTGCCAAAGACATTGAGGGCTGCGATCTGGCCGGTTTCAATTCAAACCGTTTTGATATACCCATGCTGGTTGAAGAGTTTCTACGCTATGATATAGATATTGACCTGAGCAAACGCAAATTCATTGATGTTCAGGTGATATTTCACAAGATGGAACAACGTACACTTACTGCAGCCTATAAATTTTATTGTGGCAAGGATCTGGATGGTGCTCATGGGGCTGAAGCAGATACACTTGCTACGTATGAAGTGCTGAAATCACAACTGGACTTGTATCCAGATTTGCAAAACGATGTTCAATATTTGTCTGAGTTTTCTTCATTCAACCGGAATGTCGATTTTGCCGGAAAAATTGTGCTGAACGATCAGGATGTGGAAGTTTTCAATTTTGGAAAATACAAGGATAAACCTGTCGAAGAAATTCTGAAAAAAGACACTGGTTATTACGGTTGGATGATGCAGGGTGATTTTTCGCTAAATACTAAAAATGTACTGACACGCATTCGTTTACGATCTTTAAATAAGTAGTTTATGTGGAAAGGTAAGCACATTTTATTGGGTGTATCAGGCGGTATTTCGGCCTACAAAATACCTGAATTGATTCGTCTATTTGTGAAAGCGGGCGCTGAAGTGCAAGTTGTTGCCACCAAAAATGCGCTCGAATTTGTAACGAGGCTCACACTCGAAACCGTTTCAAAGAATAAAGTGTATGTAGACCCATATGAAGAAGTAAACACCTATTCTACAGAGCACATTGCCCTGAACGACTGGGCTGACTTTTTTATAATAGCACCTGCCACTGCCAATGTGATAGGCAAATTTGCAGGAGGTATTGCGGATGATGCTTTGTCTACAGCTTTTCTGGCTTTCAATAAACCCGTATTTGTTGCCCCAGCCATGAATTCGAAGATGTACGGACATCCTTCCGTTCAGAAGAATATACAATATCTCCGTGAAACAGGCGTTCATTTCATTGAACCGGCTGTTGGAGAACTGGCTTGTGGAGATTTTGGCAAAGGCAGAATGGAAGAACCGGCAAGCATGGTAAAAATGCTTTCAGATTTTCTTTTCGGACAACAACCCTGGTCAGGTAAAAAGATTCTGATTACTGCCGGACCTACCTTCGAGAAGATTGATCCCGTTCGTTTTATCGGAAATTATTCCTCAGGTAAAATGGGTTTTGCTTTGGCAGAAAGTTGTGCAGAAAGAGGAGCAGAGGTGCTTTTAATAGCAGGTCCTGTTTCAATGAATGTTCAACATCCCAATATTAAGCGCATTGACGTGGAGTCGGCCGCTCAAATGTTTGAAGCTGCAACATCCCGTTTTGATGAAATGGATGCAGCCATACTTTGTGCAGCAGTGGCCGATTTTACGCCGGCACAAACGTATGAACACAAGACCAAAAGAGGGGATGAAGACCTTCACCTCGAGCTAAAGCCCACCCAGGATATTGCATCAGCTTTGGGACGTGCCAAAAAAGAAGAACAGGTGTTGGTTGGCTTTGCCCTGGAAACGAACGATGAAGAGCAAAATGCTCAGTCTAAACTGGAACGAAAGAATCTGGATTTTATCGTTTTGAATTCTTTAAACGATGAAGGAGCCGGTTTCAAACACGATACCAATAAAATAACGATTCTAAACAGGGATGGGTATCGTTTTCCTTTTCCATTGAAACCCAAAAAAGAGGTTGCTGAAGATATTTTAAACGTTTTGTCTGATTATTTATTAAACAAATAATCGTAACAATCCAAAAAAACGCTGCATGAAGAGTAGACGACTATTATTTTTAATCCTTGTATGGGCATTCTGTCATTCAACACTAATGGCTCAGGAGCTGAACTGTAAAGTGCAAATCAATACCGAACAGATAGCAGGTACGGACAAAGGAGTGTATGAAAATCTGAAAAATGTCGTTCAGGAATTTATGAATTCTCAGCAATGGTCAAATCTGGAGCTTAAAAATCAGGAAAAAATTGAATGTTCCCTGCTTTTTATCATGAAGTCACGTGAAGGCAACAATCTCACCTGTGACTTTCAGATTCAATCATCCAGGCCAGTTTATGGCTCCACCTATATCGCTACACTTTTAAATACGAAGGAAGAACTCACCTTTGAATTTCAGGAAAATCAAAACCTGACCTACAACGCTTCTTCACTGGATAATAACCTCACTGCCACATTGGCTTTTTGGTCGTACGTAATTTTAGGACTTGATTTTGATAGTTTTGCCAAACTGGGTGGTACCCCGTTTTTTCAAAAGGCACAGGAAATAACGTCCATAGCCCAGGGCAGCCTTGGCGATAACTGGAAGGCTCAGGAGGACAAAAATCATTGGGGATGGATTAGTATTTTGGCAGATGAAAATCAAACGACCATGCGCGTATTATCCTACAATTATCATCGTCTGGGACTGGATGTCATGTATGAAAAACCGGAAGAAGGCCGCAATCAAATTACAACCGCATTGGCAACAATAAAAGCTGCCAAGCAGGCAAAACCCCGTTCACCACTTTTGTCCAATTTTATGGATACCAAAGCGGATGAACTGATTAATATTTACAGTAAAGCCTCCGTTCAGGAAAAACAATCGGTCTTTGAACTGCTAACGGATGTATATCCAGCCTCAGTAAATCGTTTGGAGGCTATTCGAACCAAAAAATAAACGGTATGCTTCAAAAGCTCTATATAGAAAATTATGCATTGATAGATCGTTTGGAACTATCTTTTGACAAAGGATTCTCGGTAATCACCGGGGAAACAGGAGCAGGGAAATCCATTCTACTGGGAGCCTTGTCACTGATTTTAGGCCAGCGTGCTGAATCTCGTGTCATTAAGGAAGGCTTTGACAAATGCATTGTTGAAGCTGAATTTGACGTAAAATCATACGGTCTGGAGTCTTTTTTTCAACAAAACGATCTTGAATTTTCACCCGTAAGTTGTTTGATCAGGCGTGAATTGTACAGCAATGGAAAGAGCCGGGCTTTTGTAAACGATTCACCTGTTTCGCTTTCCGTTTTAAAAGATCTGTCAGCTCACCTCATAGACATTCACTCCCAACATCAGAATCTTTTATTGGGAAATGATGTTTTTCAATTGAACGTGGTGGATGCTGTGGCGAAAAACCCGCTGCTCCAAACTAAGTACAAAGCAGCATATCAAAATTACAAGGAGCTGCAATCCGCTTTAAAAAAGCTGGAAGAGATAGCAAAAAAGTCCAAGGAAGAGGAAGACTATTTACGCTTTCAGTTCACTCAACTCGAGGAAGCTCATCTGAGTGAAGGTGAACAACAAGTACTGGAATCCGAATGGGAAATGCTGACTCATGCAGAAGAAATAAAACTGGGGCTGGGTAAGATTTTCAGCCTTTTAGATGAAGAGGAGCATGGCGTGAATGTCTCTTTGAAAGCGGCGTTAAATCAAGCCGATAGTATTCAGAAAGTGTATTCCAGATTAGTGGAACCACGTGAACGCTTGCATTCCTGTTATCTGGATATGAAAGATCTGGCCGGAGAGATGGAGGTGCTTCTCAATGATATCGATGTGAATCCTTTAAGGATGGAGCAAGTCAACGACAGAATGAATCAACTCTATAGCCTTCAACAGAAACATCGGGTTAAAAATACGGACGAGTTGATTGTGCTTCGCGAAGATTTAGCAAAAAAGCTTTCAGTGATCGATTCTTTTGAGGATGAATTGGCTGAAGTACAAAAAAAACTGAAAGAAACCGAAAACCAAGCTCAAATTCTAGCAGATGAACTTTCAGAATCCAGGTCAGCTACCCGAAAGCCCATTGAAATAAGGCTAATTAATCTGTTGGTGCAATTGGGAATGCCCAAAGCTGCCTTAAAAATTGAACAAAAAAAGAAACCAATGGATTCGGATGGACAGGATTTGATTAGTTTCTTGTTTTCCGCCAATAAAAATGCAGCACTTTTGCCCATCAATCAAATTGCATCTGGTGGGGAAATTTCCCGCATCATGCTAAGCATAAAATCTCTGATAGCCGATTATACCAGCTTGCCAACTCTTCTTTTTGATGAAATCGACACTGGCGTTTCAGGCGAAATTGCTCATAAAATGGGACAGATCATGAATGATATAGCTGCAAAAAGACAGGTGATTTGCATCACCCATTTGCCACAGATTGCAGCAAAAGGAGATTTTCACTATAAAGTTTACAAAACAGAACAAAACGATCGTAGCATTACAGCAGTTAAACGTCTTCAAGACGATGAACGGTTGCAGGAAATCGCTCAGATGTTGAGCGGAGCCAATGTAAGCCAGGCAGCTGTAAGCAATGCACAGGCCCTTTTGTTCGAAAATCAATAAATAAAAATATGAACACACTTTACAACAAAAACCCGCGTAGTAACTATGGTCCACGCAAATCTTCCGAAAGTAGCAATGACTTTATTTTCGGTGTACGTGCTGTATTAGAAGCCGTTCTCGCAGGTAAAGACATAGATAAGGTTCTGGTAAAAAAGGAACTGGAAACCGAATTGACCAAAGAGCTCTTTGATGCACTTCGTGGAACACGTATTCCCGTTCAAAAGGTTCCGGTTGAAAAACTGAACCGCATAACGATGAAAAACCACCAGGGCGTTGTGGCTTTTATTTCTGCCGTAACGTACCAAAGTCTGGAAGATATTGTTCCAACCCTGTATGAAGATGGTAAAACACCCTTTATCGTATTACTGGATGGTATCACCGATGTCCGTAATTTTGGTGCTATCGCCAGAACCTGTGAATGCGCTGGTGTACATGCCATCGTAATTCCCCAGACCGATAGTGTCAGTGTCAATGCCGATGCCATGAAGACCTCTGCAGGAGCCTTGCACACCTTACCTGTTTGTCGCGAACGTTCCATCCGGGATGCCATCATCTTTTTAAAGAACTCCGGTGTCAGAGTGATAGCTGCCACTGAAAAAGCGTCAGACAGTTACACAAAAGCCGATTATTCAGGACCGGTAGCCATTGTTATGGGTGCTGAAGATACGGGTATTGCCAATGAGAACATCCGTATTTGTGATGACCTGGTTCAAATCCCCATTCTGGGAAAAATAGGTTCCCTGAATGTTTCGGTAGCAGCAGGCATTCTGATGTATGAAGCTGTAAAACACCGTTTAGAAGTTCAAGAGTAGATTGATAAATAAGACAGAATGATTGAAATATTGATTGATGTCTTGCGAAATACCCTGATGATCACCTGTTTTGTACTGGTGATCATGCTTTTTATCGAGCTGATCAATTTGTTCACGCAAGGCAGCTGGAGCAAATGGCTTGGTAAATACAAACCCCTTCAGGTGGTGATTGCAACTATCTTAGGTTTAATACCGGGATGTTTTGGAGGTTTTGCTGTTGTTGGTATGTGGACGCATGGAGTTATCAGTTTTGGGGCTCTGGTTGCCGCTATGATCAGTTGTGTCGGTGATGAGGCATTTGTTATGCTGGTACAAATGCCGGAAAAAGCATTTTTTCTTTTTGGTATTCTATTGGTTTTAGCCATTGTTATTGGTCTTTTGATTGATAAACTCGGTATAAAAATAAAACAGCCTGCAGAAATGCAACACCATTTGGTGGTTCATGTTCACGAAGATGTTTGCACACACGATTTGTTCAAAGAATGGAGAACCAATATCCGGCAAATGTCTGTTACCAGAGGCCTGCTCATATTAGGTTTAGTGCTTTTTATATTGGCAATGTTAACCGGTTTCTTCAATCATGAGCAGCATCAAGCTGTGAATCAGGTGGCTCAGACTGCTAAAAAAAGTTTTAGTCTGCCTTTGGATGAAGCATGGTTCAACAACATTTTCCTCATTCTGGCCCTGATGGTATTGGTCACATTTACGTTTGTCGATGATCACTTTTTGAAAGAACACCTTTGGAAACACATCATTAAACAACATGTTCCAAAAATTTTTCTGTGGACATTTGGTGCTCTCCTGATGATTCATTTATTGATGACTTCAGTGGATATGACCAACTGGGTGGAAAAGAATCAACTCTGGGTCCTCCTTTTTGCAGTCTTAATTGGAGTTATTCCCGAATCCGGCCCGCACCTTGTATTCATTTCTCTTTTTGTAGGCGGAAGTATTCCCTTTAGCATCCTTCTGGCAAACTCAATTACACAGGATGGCCATTCAACCTTGCCCTTACTGGCAGAATCCAAACGGGGCTTTTTAGCCGTAAAGTTTATTAATGTCTTGATTGGTTATACAGCAGGTTTGATGGGATACTGGATGGGTTTCTAATTCTAAATTTTTAATACAAATCCTATGCGCAAAATCATTTCAACCAATCAGGCACCAGCCGCCATTGGCCCATACAGCCAGGCTATTGAAGTCTCCAATATGCTCTTCATCTCTGGCCAGATACCCGTAAATCCCGAAACCGGTCAAATTGATGCTGAGGACATCACCGGTCAAACCCAACAATCCTTTGCCAACCTCAAAGCCATTTTAGCTGAAGCCGGTTGCACCCTCAGCAACGTCGTCAAAACAACCGTATTTCTCACCGACATGTCCCACTTCGAAGGCATGAACGCCATTTACGCCACCCAATTCACCGACGATTTCCCAGCCCGCTCCACCATCGCCGTCAAAGCCCTCCCAAAAGGAGCCCTGGTTGAAATCGAAGCCATTGCGGTAAAATAGAAATTCTTTAAACTTTCTCCCCTAAATATTGAAAAAAGTTCCACAAGCGTACAATCCTAACTGGTAAAGACCCCATTTAGAGCAAGACTCCTAAACAACCCGTAAAGCGAACAGCGGAAAACGGCAGGGTCGACTGCGACTTCGAGACCGACCGCCGTGAACGCGCCGAATCCGGCAACACAAAATATCGACGGCACGTAGTGACTAGATTTTTGTGCCGGAGTCCAGCGTTCACAAGGCCGGACGTAATGTCATTAAGTTAAGGATATAACTAATTGAATATCAATATAATAACTTGTTTTATTGAGATATAATTAGTATATTTACTTGATAATCAAATACTTAATATCATGCAAAAAAACGTCTGAATTAA
>Ga0209512_1000443_pt1 | contig 68927 bp, 68 predicted proteins | sample frozenSSSSmetaG_FD_184142 | JGI IMG/M metagenome (GOLD analysis project Ga0209512, IMG submission 184142) | Glacier valley bacterial and archeal communities from Borup Fiord, Nunavut, Canada, to study Microbial Dark Matter (Phase II) -... | ecosystem: Environmental > Aquatic > Freshwater > Ice >...
AAAAGCTACCTCAACAAAATTAAGATTATTAAAAACCTTTACACCAAAGGAGCCAATACCGCCAGTGAAATCTGTGCTGAAGTTGGAATATCCTTACCAACCGTCAATTCGCTGCTGGGCGATTTGATGATAAGTGGAGAAGTCATCAAACAGGGACGCGCCGAATCCCAAGGAGGCAGAAAGCCTGATTTATACAGACTGGCGCCAGATGCTTTCTATGTGCTGTCTGTGGATCTCTCCAAGTTCAACATGAACCTAGCGCTCTATTCCTGCAATCAAACCATTGTAACGGAAAAAGAAAGCCATAAAATCAGCCTGGACAACGAGAAGGAGACCTTTGACCATATCTGTGAGCTGATCGAAGCTTATCTCATCAAGACCGGAATTCCTGAGGAAAAAGTAATAGCCATAGGGTTTTCCATGCCGGGTTTAACGGATTCTATTGGGGGAGTAAATTATACTTACCTGAGATTTGGCAAAAACACCCTTCTTGAAAATCTGGAAACAAGATTTTCTAAAAAAATATTCCTAGAGAACGATGCCAGGGCAATGACTCTGGCTGAGTTTAAATTCGCTACTGATCATCATTACAAGAATGTACTTGGCCTCTTCATCGGATGGGGAATAGGCCTAGGCATCATCATAGACGGCAAACTATATCAAGGCGGCTCCGGTTTCGCCGGTGAGTTTAGCCACTCTCCTATTTTCGAATCTAGAGATGTCTCCTGTATTTGTGGTAAAAAAGGATGTTTGGAGGCTGTAGCTTCTGGTACCGCTATCGTCAAAATGGCGGAGGCAGCTATCAAGCTCGATAAAGACAGCATACTAGCCCGAATGGCAAGAGACCAAGAAGGAAGTATCGAACCAAGCCTAGTCGTAGAAGCGGCATTGTCCGGTGATCAGCGAGCGATTACGATTCTCTCGGAAGCAGGCTTGGATTTAGGACGTGGGATTTCCATGCTTATCCAGGTGCTAAACCCAGAGTTGATCATCATCGGTGGGTCTGTAGCCGAAGCCAATCAATATTTGATCACCCCGATCCAACAGGCATTGAATATCTACAGCATGGCCAAATCACGCGAAAAATCACAACTCGTACTGTATCAATTAGGTGAAGATGTAGGCCTTTTGGGTGGTGTGGCCGTAGTAAACGAACAACTATTCGAAGATGTAATCAATCGACTGGGGTAAATCTCAGCTTTACTATTAACCAAGCGAATGAAAAATCATATCCTGCTTCTGGAGAAGCAGGATAGCTCATCTGCGCAAAACCACCCTAAACCTGTTACTAAAAAAAATCAGATAAAGTCCTCGCCCTTCTTTTTGGCATTGGATACGAACTCGCGGAATTTCTTCTCTGCATCGAGCTTACAAATAAGCAGCACATTATCGGTCTCATTTACCAGATAATTATCGAGGCCCTGTACGACCACTAACTTGCCACTATCCACTTTAATGTAGCTGTTTTCAGTATCATATAGAATCGCATTTGCATCTACCACATTGTTGTTTTCATCCTTTTCTCTCAGATCATACAAACTATTCCAGGATCCCAAATCCGACCACCCAAAATCACCAAGAATTACATAAACATGATTTGACTTTTCCATGACTCCATAGTCTATGGATATATTTTTCAATTGAGTATAGGCGCGTGATACAAATTCAGCCTCTTTATCAGTGCCGTAGATATCCCTTCCTTCCTCAAAAACTTCTGCCATATCCGGCATATGCTTTTCAAAAGCATGGATAAGACTCTTGGCTTGCCAAACAAACATCCCTGAATTCCAGACAAAATCCCCGCTTTCCATAAAAGTCTTAGCAAGTTTTGAGTTCGGCTTTTCAGTGAAGGTCTTTACCCGAAATGCATGTGCCCCTGGCTTCTCTATGTATTGAATATAGCCATAGCCCGTTTCTGGCCTGTTCGGCTGAATCCCCAGAGTAATTAATTTCCCCTCCTGAGCTTCTTCAACAGCCTTATTTAATATACGAGTAAATTTCCTCTCCTGCAGAATCAGATGATCTGCCGGAGTGACGATTATAGTGGCTTTTGGGTCTAATGAATGAATTCTGTACGTAGCATAAGCGATGCAAGTCGCCGTATTTTTCCGCATGGGTTCGGTAAGGATCTGATGATCCTTCAATTCCGGTAATTGCTCTTTGACTAGCGGAAGGTATTTTCTGTAAGTAATGACGACAAACTGCTCAGGTTCGGCAATATCTGCAAAACGATCAAACGTCATTTGCAAGAGCGTACGACCTGTTCCTAGAATATCCAAAAATTGTTTTGGCCTCTTTCTTCGACTATAGGGCCAAAATCTGGAGCCAATTCCTCCGGCCATTATTAGAATATAGGGTTTATCGTGCATGTCAAAAATTAAACAATTCCTTCTTTCATCAATTCATGAATATGGACAAAACCTGCGATTTTATCCCCATTCATTGCCACGAGTTGAGTGATATTATGATTTTTCATCATATTCAGTGCACGAATGGCGTATTCTTGGGTTGAAATAGATTTAGGATTTACAGTCATGATGTCAGCGGCCTTGAGCAAATGAATGTCGAGTGATTTTTGTAGCATTCTTCGCAAATCTCCATCAGTGATAATTCCTTTTAAATTTCCCTCCACATCCACTACCGACGTCGCTCCAAGCCTTTTACCGGATATTTCAAGAATTACCTCAGCCAATCCCGCATTTTCAGAAACAATTGGGATTTCATTTCCTCCCAACACATCTCCTACTCTAAGATACAACTGCTTGCCCAAAGAACCACCAGGATGGTATTTAGCAAAATCCTCAGAGGTAAAGCCTCTGGCTTCGAGTAAGCAAACTGCCAAAGCATCTCCCAGAGCCATATGGGCAGTGGTACTGGTCGTTGGAGCCAAATTATGCGGACATGCTTCTTCCCCTATACTTGCATTCAACACATAATCAGCCTGCTCAGCAAGGTAACTTTTAGTGTTACTCACCAAGGCCACGAGCTTGGAACCAAGTTTTTTGAGCAAGGGAACCAGAACTTTAATCTCTGGTGTGTTGCCACTTTTGGAAATGCAGATGATAATATCATTTTCCAGTATCATCCCCAGATCACCGTGTAAAGCGTCTGCAGCATGCATAAAAAGTGCTGGAGTACCAGTAGAATTAAGCGTGGCAACAATCTTATTGGCTATAAGTGCACTTTTCCCAACACCTGTAATTACCACCCTGCCATTGGAAGTCAAAATATGCTCAACACAGGCTTCAAAATCACTATCTAAAAAATCAACAAGATTTAACACTGCCTGCGCCTCGTTTTGCAATACTCTCGTGGCTGTATTTCTAATATTTTTAGCTAAATTCAATTTTACCTGCGTTTATAACTAGTTTTGGACCTGGGTATAAATGTAATAAATCATTCCTGTTTACAGGCTTTAGTTACCCTTTTAGCCCCCTAACAAGTGGAAGAAAAAGTAAAAGCAGATCTTAAAAAAATCTTTGGATTCAGTCAGTTCCGAGGAAACCAGGAGTTGATCGTGGATAACTTGCTTAACAAACGAAATACATTCGTCATAATGCCTACGGGCGCTGGCAAATCTTTATGCTATCAATTACCCGCCGTAATCAAGGATGGGACAGCTATAGTCATTTCTCCTTTGATAGCTTTGATGAAAAATCAGGTGGATCAGTTGCAGGCTTTGGGAATAAATGCTCATTTCCTCAATTCTACTCTGAATAAATCTGAAGCAGCACGCGTCAAAAGTGAAGTTCGTAGTAAAAAGACGAAACTACTATATGTCGCCCCGGAGTCTTTGACCAAGGAGGAAAACGTAGAGTTTCTCAAATCTGTAGAACTCAGTTTTGTAGCCATTGATGAAGCACATTGTATATCAGAGTGGGGCCACGATTTCCGTCCGGAGTACAGGAGAATCAAATCAATAATTGCTCAGATAGCACCTGATTTACCGATAATAGCACTGACAGCCACTGCTACACCAAAAGTACAGCAGGATATACAGCGCAATCTTCAGATGGAAGAGGCAGATTTATTCAAGTCTTCTTTCAACAGGACCAATCTTTTCTATGAGATTCGTCCCAAAGTAAAGAATGATTCGAAGAAGGATTTGATCAAATTCATCAAGGGGCACAAAGGGAAATCTGGAATCATCTATTGCCTCAGCCGTAAAAAAGTAGAGGAAATCGCACAGCTGCTAATTGTAAATCAAATCAACGCAGCTCCTTATCATGCCGGCCTGGATTCCTCTGTTAGAATCAAGACTCAAGATGATTTCCTCAATGAAGAATTAGATGTAATCGTAGCAACAATTGCATTTGGGATGGGAATTGATAAGCCTGATGTGCGCTATGTGATTCATTACGACGTTCCAAAATCTTTGGAAGGATATTATCAGGAAACTGGTCGTGCTGGCCGTGATGGACTAGAAGGGCATTGCCTCATGTTTTACAGATATGAAGACATCGTAAAGCTTGATAAATTCAACAAGGACAAACCAGTTACCGAACGGGAAAATGCTAGAATCCTCTTGCAGGAAATGGCAGCGTTTGCAGAAACAGGTGTTTGCCGAAGAAAATTCATCTTGAATTACTTCGGAGAGACTATGAATGATGACTGTGGCTTTTGCGACAATTGTAAGCGAGCCCGAGAGACTTTCGAAGGAATGGACATGGTCAGCATTGTTTTAGAAGCAGCCCAGCAAACCAACGAGAGATTTGGTCTTGAGCATCTAGTCAAGGTGATCATAGGCGAATCAACTGATTACGTGGTGAGTTATTCGCATGACAAACTTCCAGTCTACGGAAAGGGAAAAGAAAGCACAGAGAAAACCTGGATAGGAGTAATCCGTCAGGTGATGATTCTCAATATGCTGGAAAAAGACATCGAAAGTTACGGTGTGCTGAAAATCACTCCTAAAGGCAAGGATTTTCTTGAATCACCTTTTGAAATCAATCTCTATAATGATCATGATTTCGCAGCAGAAGTACAGACAGGGCAGGCTGAACTAGATATCAGTGCAGGCATCGCATATGATGAAAAGCTATTCGAACTGTTAAAAGCAGAACGAAAAAAAGTCGCGCGCTCCAAAGGTCTTCCTCCTTACGTCATCTTTCAGGATCCTTCTTTAGAAGAAATGGCTACAGTATATCCAACCACACGTGAGGAGCTAGCTCAGATCATAGGAGTTGGTATGGGAAAAGTCGTTAAATTCGGGTCTTCATTCTTGAAATTGATCGCGAATTACGTAGAGGAAAACGAGATCGAAACCGCTTCAGATGTCGTAGTCAAATCATCAGGAACGAGATCTAAAGTAAAAATTTCAATAATCCAGCAAATCGACCGCAAGATTGGTCTGGATGAGGTCGCTGAGAACCTCAACATGAGTTTAAGTGATCTTCTTCACGAGATAGAGCAGATCATTTATAGCGGAACTAAACTAAATATAGATTACTACATAGAGAGTATCATGGATGAAGATAGGGAGGATATGCTCCACGATTATTTCATGAACGCTACGAGTGATCAGATTAAAGCAGCCTTAGAAGAATTGGAGGATGAAGATTTTGCAGAAGACGAATTGCGAGTCTACCGAATCAAATTCATCTCTGAGCATGCTAATTAACTTGAACTGAGTCAATGAATATACTCTTATTAGGAAGTGGAGGCAGAGAACATGCTTTCGCTTGGAAGATCGTACAAAGTATCAATTGTACCCAATTATATGTAGCCCCAGGCAATGCCGGCACAGAAAACATAGCTACCAATGTCAACATCAGCATCACTGATTTTGATGCAATCCGAGATTTTATCACATCAAAAAATATAGGTCTAGTAGTCGTAGGCCCTGAAGAGCCTTTGGTCAAAGGTATAGTTGATTACCTATTGACTCAACCAGAAACTTCCGAAATCCCAGTGGTAGGACCGTCTCAACTCGGAGCTACACTAGAAGGAAGCAAGGACTTTTCTAAGCGCTTTATGCAAAGGAATAATGTCCCGACTGCAGCCTATGAGACCTTCACTGCTGCACAACTGGAAGCAGGTTTAGCCTATTTGGACAAACAAAATCTTCCTATAGTATTGAAAGCAGATGGACTTGCCGCCGGAAAAGGCGTGCTGATCTGCTTGACGCTGGAGGAGGCAAAAACTTCCTTGAAGGAAATGCTTTTGGATAAAAAATTTGGCGAAGCATCTTCCAAGGTGGTGATTGAAGAATTTCTTACGGGAATTGAGCTTTCTGTATTTGTGGCTACTGATGGGAAAAACTATAAGATTTTGCCAGAGGCGAAAGACTATAAACGCATCGGGGAAGGCGATACTGGATTAAATACCGGAGGAATGGGAGCTGTAAGCCCTGTGATTTTCGCAGATGAAGCCTTCATGGCCAAAGTGGAAGAAAAGGTAGTGAAGCCTACCGTGGAAGGCCTAGCTAAAGAAAATATACCATACAAGGGATTCCTGTTCATTGGCCTGATGAATAACGATGGAGAACCACAAGTGATTGAGTACAATGTACGCATGGGTGATCCGGAGACAGAGGCAGTATTACCTAGAATTGAAAGTGATTTCTTGGCCTTGCTTCATGGAATCGGCACGGGGACTCTGGATTCTTATGAATTGAAAATCTCTCCTGATTTTACCACTACAGTAGTAATGGTAAGTGGTGGTTATCCTGGTTCTTACGAAAAAGGAAAGGTCATTTCCCTCCCAGAATCTGCCGTAGGTGCAGAGATTTTTCATGCTGGCACTGGCAGAAATGACAAAGGTGAATTAGTCAACCAAGGTGGTCGGGTAATAGCCGTGACCGGTAGAGGTGAGTCCTTACAAGAAGCGCTGAGTAACGCATTCACAACTGTAAAAGGAATCACTTGGGACCAGGCTTATTACCGAAAGGATATCGGAATGGATATTCTGAACTTAATGTAATTAAACCCAAAACTAACCAGGGCTTTGCCCCTGTCTATATATTATGTCTGGATGTAGCACATGCTCAACCTCCTCAGGAGGAACCGGAGGCTGCCAAAGTAACGGCAGTTGCGGGACGAGTGATTGTAATAAAATGAATGTCTTCGATTGGCTATCTCACATGGGAATTCCCGAGGTGGACAACTTTGATATTGTCGAAATAAAATTCAAAGGAGGAAGAAAAGAGTACTACAGAAATGTAGATTTTCTTGCCTTAAATACTGGTGATCCAGTAGTCGTGGACGTACCAAACGGACATCACATTGGCTATGTATCACTTCAAGGCGAACTTGTTCGTCTGCAAATGCAAAAAAGAAAAATCAGGGATGACGATGAAATCCTGAGAATATACCGTGTTGCCAATCAAAAAGACATGGAAAAATGGGGTGAAGCTCAGAACAGAGAGATCCCTACACTCTATAGATGTCGCCAGATTGTAGATGAATTTGGGCTTAAAATGAAAATGTCTGACATCGAATATCAGGCTGATAATTCCAAAGCTACCTTCTATTACTCTGCAGATGATCGGGTTGATTTCCGTGAATTGATCAAAGCACTGGCGGGAGAATTCAGAATTCGCGTAGAAATGCGCCAAATCAGTCTTCGTCAGGAAGCTGGCAGGCTTGGAGGAATCGGAGTTTGTGGTAGAGAACTTTGCTGCTCTACATGGCTTGTTGATTTCAAAAATGTAAGTACTTCTGCTGCCAGATATCAGAATCTTTCCCTGAATCCAGGGAAACTGAGTGGTCAGTGTGGAAGGCTTAAATGCTGTCTAAACTACGAGTTGGACACCTACATGGATGCGATCAAAGATATCCCAGCCGTGGAGCGTCCGCTTCAAACTGAATCTGGCCCAGCCAAACTTCAGAAGACGGACATCTTCCGCAAGCTGATGTGGTTCAGCTACAATAACGACAACGACTGGCATAGCATCACTTGCGAGCGCGTGAAAGAGATTCAGGCACTGAATGAGAAAGGCATTAAGGTCTTTACGCTTACCTACAACGAAGCTTCTGAGATCGAAGATTTAGCAGCTAAGTCAACTCGTGAATTGGAGCTTTTGGATAAGAAGTTTGCTAACTCAAGTCCAAAGCGTAAGAAAAAGCCTCGTCCACAAAACAGGACTGCTGGAGACAATCGTAATCAACAGAATCCAAACAAACCGGCTCCAAAACCAGCTCAACCTGAGGCGAAACAGAACGCTCCTCAAAACCAGAGACCTGCGGGAGAGCAGCCGAAAAAGCGTAGAAATAACAAGAACAGAAATAAGCCTAGAAATCCTGATGCAAATGCAGGACAGGCTCCAGCAGCACCTCAACCGCAGCAGGCTAAAGAACCGAACGCAGCTCCAAAAAGGCAAAATGTGCAAAAGCCAAAACCTACTGAAGGCAACACAGGGAATGCTAATGCAGGAGACGCTGCTCCAAAACCACAGGGAAAGAAGAAATTTCCACCAAGAAAAAACCAAGGGCCTAATCCAAATAAACCTGGGAATGAATAAGGTAAATTACTGCCTATTTGTATTACTAATCCTCGTAAGTGGGGCCTGCACAGACGGGCGCATTTATGAGGATTTTAAAAGCTTACCGAATCAAAACTGGGGCGTCTCGGACAGCCTTATTTTTGATCTTCAGGAAGTGGAATTGATCAATACTCCGGATCTGGTGGCAGTGAAGTTTAACGAGGATTATTCCTTTTCCAACTGTTACATTAGAATCATCAGCAAGGATTCGGTAGGTGTGATTTTAGATAATACGCTGGTGAATCTGATTTTATTCGACCCGAAGTCCGGCGAGCCACTGGGAGAGGGATTTGGTAATTCGTACACACGCTACGACACACTTCCTTTCCTATTTGATCAGAATACCAAAAGTGTCACGCTCTTACAGTATATGCGACAGGATCAATTATCAGGGGTAGAAGCAGTGGGGATCAAGATTTTGAAGTAAGGTTCTTGTAGCATTCAATTTCATGAATTAACAAAAGTTACCCTATGAATTATGGCTTGAAAGCTGCATTCTCTGTGTTACCTCGGTGCTCCCTGCGGTTAAAAAAGCTATTTCAGCTCTTTCTGAAAACAAAGGCTATTCTCAATCCCTATGTATTGCGCATAATTCGGGATGATGGAATAGCCTTTGTTTTTATATAGGGCTACAGCCTCTACCTGCCTTTTGCCAGTTTCGAGCACACAATTTTTATAGCCTAGTTCGGCAGCCCACTCTTCCAACTCAGTCAATACATAGGAAGCAAAACCCTTTCCCCTAGCCTCAGGCTTGGTAAACATGCGCTTCACTTCCATAGTATCCGCATCAAATTCCTTGATCGCGCCACAAGCTACAGGAGCTCCATTTTCAGAGCAAACCACCACGTTATTTAACTTTACAATCGTATTGAATTGATTGTAAAAGTCATGCTCTCGTCCGTCCTTCTCTGCTAGATAGGCATCCAGCAGCTTTACCAAGGCTACAAAATCAGGATTGGAAGAATCTGTGCGGTTGAGTGTGATCATGGGTTGAAGATAAATGAAAAGACTTGGTTATTCTGAAATCTCGGTAAGGCCTTCCGCAGAATATTTCGACAGAAAAAGGACTTTGAGACTTCTTTATCTATGTGGGAAACCAAGAACTAATTTATATTTCAGAGCACTAAAAATAAGAAAAAATTGAGGACGCTAAATGTTTCTAAATTTGGATGATCTCTTCACAGACCACGGTAAATCTAAGGAATTCTTATCTTGAAGCATAAACCTAAACTAAGACCCCAAATGATTAAAAACCGACTTCTAGTATCGATTCTATCATCTTTCCTTTTCATAAGTACTTTATCCATCACCTTAGGACAGTCAACAGCCTATAATCAATTTGTTTATGGAGACTTACTGCCTGATGCTCCCGAACTGGCTGCAAGAGGGGATTATTCTGTAGGTGTACAGACCCTAGATTTAATTCATAAAAACCAGCTCGACATTCTTAATTACGGTAAAGGTGCAGACTCACTTTACAATAGACCTCTGAAAGTAGAAATCTGGTACCCCGCAGAAGTTGGATCTAATGAATTGATTTATTACGATGAAGTAATGGGACAGAATGGTTCGCCTACCAGACCTATAATCCCTTTCACTTTTCTAGGCAGAGCAACAAGAAATGCAAAACCTGTCACCACAGATGGTTCTTTTCCATTGGTGATCGTATCTCATGGATACACAGGCTCTAGGTATTTAATGACTTACCTCACAGAGAACCTTGCTTCCAAAGGCTATGTAGTAGTGGCTATAGATCACACAGAAGCAACATTCAGAGACGCTGCTGGATTCCAAAGCACATTACTAAACCGTTCACTTGATGATCTCTTTGTTCTCAATGAAATGGCAAGACTTTCACAGCAGAACGATTCCTTTTTAAAGAATTTAGTAGACTCGGACAACACCGCTTTGATCGGTTATTCGATGGGTGGCTATGGGGCAGTTAATGTGGCTGGAGCAGGATACAGTCCTCAGGCATCTCAACTATTTGGAGGCATGTCAGGCGGAAGTAAAGCCTTATCGAGACGAACTATGGGTAACCCTGAATTTGAGGCTTCCATAGATCCAAGAATCAAGGTCATCGTAGCTTTTGCTCCATGGGGCATGCAACGTGGAGTTTGGAATGAGGAAGGTCTAGCTGGTATCAAAATCCCTTCTCTATTCGTAGCAGGAAGTTTGGATGATATCTCTGGATATGAAAATGGTACCAAAGCGATTTATGAAGGCGCTGTCAACTCAGACAGATACTTGCTTACCTACATCAATGCTAGGCACAATGTAGCGCCAAACCCGGCGCCAGCAGAAGCTCTTGAGAGAAACTTGAGTATCGATGAATACTTAAGATATGGTGATTCTGTGTGGGATATGCGTAGAATGAATAACATCAACCAGCACTTTGTCACTGCATTTCTGGGCATTCACTTGAAAGGCAAAGAAGACTTTAAATCCTATTTAGAAGTTGATGAAAATGCAGAAAAGAAAGAGTGGCCTGGATTTAAGCCTAGAACTTCTGTAGGCCTAGAGCTAGATCATAAATCGGCTAATTAGGTAAAATTACAGCTAAGAAAAGAGATCTATTCTAATAGGAATAGACCTCTTTTCTTTTCACCATTATATTAAAACTTGGGCATTCTAATAAAGGCATTTATTCCTAAAACCGAAAGTTGTACATATCTACCATCGTGCATTCAGAGCAGGACTTGAAGGCCTTTTTTCGCCAAAAAAATCAAACCTTTTTCATCAATCTATAGAGTTCGTCCTTGTATTGCTTTCCTATAGGAATAAGTCTCCCATTCAGCTCTACATGCGAATCTGCCACAGCATCAAGTTTTGAGAAGTTGACCATATAGGATCGGTGAATTCGAATAAATATCCTTTGGTCTATTTTTTCACAAAGCTTATTCAGAGGACTTACTACCAAATAAGATTGCTGAGCAGTGATTATTTTACAATAATTCCTTTCTGCTTCCACCCAAAGTATATCCACAAGCATGATCTTGATCAACCTGTTTTGGTTTCTGATAAAAATCCTGTCCTCATGAGCAGCTATCGATGATTCCATTGAGGAAAAATCTGAAGGACTTTTATTGATTCTTTCTTCTACCAAGGCGATTGTTCTTTCTAGATTCTGCTTGGTAAAAGGCTTGGAAATAAAAGCAAAAGGGTGTGTCTCTTTAGCTTTTTGAAAAGTAGCATCATCCTCGTTTGCAGTCAGGAATATCAATGGAATATCGATGAACTTATGTATTTCATGGGCGGCATCAATCCCACTGGATTTCCCCCTCAGCTGAATGTCCATCAAGATTATATCCGGCTTAGTCTCCAGTGCATGATGCACTGCCTCTTCTGCTTTGGTCTCTATTCCAGTGACTTCATAACCAAGATTACTTAACTGCAAACTGATATTAGCTGCAATTATCATATCATCTTCTACAATCAGAATTCTAGTTGCACTCATGCTGCTTTATTAAGTGAAAATTCAAAAGAAAATGCAGTACCAGAGTTATTCACCAAGGTCATTTCCCCGTCCAATTGACGCGTTAGTAGGCTAATTAACTCGCTTCCAAAGCCGGTACCCTTTGTCGTGGAATTTTCCATGATCCCGACGCCATTGTCAGAAACTTTCAAGAAAAGATTACCATCTCGTTCATTCAAGCTAACACAAATTTGACCTGTATTATGTCTAGGGAAAGCATATTTAAGAGAATTGGATATCAGTTCATTTACTATGAGCCCAATTGGAATTGCTACATCCACGTCCAATTCCAAAGAATTCATTTCCGTAGAAAAATCAATCCTTTCCGAAGCATCAAAAGTATCTAGGATAAATTTACCCAAACCTTCAAAAAACCCCTTCATTTCCACCTGCTTCAGATTACCTTCTTTATACAAGCTCAGATGAATCATTCCCATGCTTTGGACTCTTGTATAGGTTTCTTCCATTACTTGCTTGAACTTTGGATCTTCGATTTTAGCAATCTGAAGCGTTAGCAAGCTTGAGATGGTTTCCAGATTATTTTTTACTCGATGGTGGATTTCCTTAAGTAGAAACTCTTTCTCCTCATTCTTTTTTTCCAGTAGTGTGCTGTACTTCTTTTTTCGCAGGAAGACTCGATAAAGCAGAAATAAAAAGACGACTAGAGTTCCAGCAAGTGTCAGATAGAAAACCTCAAGGATCCGATTTCTACTCAAGTCGGCTTCCTGAAGCTTAATGGTATTTTCCTTTTGGGCTACATCCATTTGAGTCTGCAATAAGGATATTTGCTCCTCTGCCTCTGCAGTAAAAACATCCCTGCGGAGTTCATCAGATTTCCTTGAAGCAGTAAGGGCTTTTTGAAATGACTCGGAACCCTCATAGGCTTTACTCAACTCCTCATAGACCAAACTCAAATAAAATTTATCCCCAAAGTTCTCAGTTGCTTCAATAATACTAGTCTCCAAATAATCGGATGCCTTTAAGAAATCTCTTGACGCATTACTGACTTTACCCAAAGCCAAATAAGACCTCATAATCATAAAATCATTGTTGAGCAATTCAGCATAACGTAGCGCCTCTAAGCCTGATGTATGGGCATCGGAAAAATCACCCATTTTAGCTTGTAAATTCGCTAGCGCAATAAAAGTATCGCTCAGATTATTATAAAAACCATAGCGCTCTCCCAATTGCACTGAATGCTGGAAGTAGTCTAGTGCTTCCTTTGGCCTATCCAAATCGACCATGTATTGCCCTACTAAATGGAGCGTAAAGTCGTAATCCAGATCCTTAAGACCTCTTTTTTCAAATATCTCGAGTGATTTCAGCCCATAGTTCAACGCCGCGTCAAACTTACCCTGCTTCCAAAAAAGGTTACTCATGTCGGAATAAGCCATGGCGATGGCTTTGCTATCTCCATACTTTTCTCCAATCTCCAAGGTTTTGGAAGCGTAGACAAAAGCTTCGCCGAGCATTCCTTTTCGCTCGTACACATATCCCAAATTGGTATACAATAACCACGTTTCTCTTTCAGGGATTTTGAGAATAGCTTCTCTGAGCACATTCTCAGCGAATTGCAATTCCTCCATTCGCAGCAAAATAGCTCCCTGAGAAACCATCAGCTTGCCTTCCCAATATTCATCTCCTATTGCTCTAGCTCCTTCTAATCCCTGCTCTATGTATTCCAGCGCTAGCTTGAGATTACGGGTATGATAATAGTATCCTAGATCATTTAGAACTTTCAATCTAAGTGTGGAATCTCTTTGTATCCCTGCTACAGCATTTTCTAATTTCTCAAGGTAATCCGATTGAAAATCATCTGTTTCTACAAAAACCTCTTGGTACTGGAAAAATCCATTTATCCCTTGGATTTGCGCAAACCCAGCAGTGGAAATCAAAAAAAAACCTAGGAAAAAAAAATGCTTCATTCCTAAATGTAGTAATTAGATAGACTTGAAGATCAATTTCTTGTATTTAAAACATGCCCCGGGAAATATTTCCTGTAGATGGGACAGTAATAGCATACGTTCATACCAGTTCATTTTTAACATTGCTTGAAGAAGTACAACTTACTAGGATTAAAGACAATTCTGAAGTTTCACATTTTATATACTACACCTATGAAAAATGTATTTTTCCTTGGATTGCTCCTACTCACAATTGGATGCACTACCAAATCACGCTATACACAACAGTCTCCGGAGATTGACACGGTTAAATCCATAATCGGAAATTATGTCAATGGAGAATGGGATGAATATGCAGCTCACTATGCAGATGGAGCTACCATATTTTTTAATACTACAGAAAATAACCCTTCCTCTATCCAAGAAATCATTGCTGGCCAAAAACTAACAATTGAGCCACTATCCTCTTACTCATTCGTAAGAGATAAAGACGAACTTGAGATGGTAGAGACTGACGAAGGGGAAACATGGGTGAATTTCTGGGGTTTATGGAAAGGGACAATCGCAGCAAGTGGCGAAACTTTTGAAATGCCAATACATATCACGTCCCAGTTTGTAGATGGAAAAATCGTAAAAGCCTATGGCTACTGGGATAGCACTCCTATGACACTTGCACTCATGGAATTACAGCAAGCAGCAGTGGAAATGGAGGAAACAGAAATTCCACGCTAAAAATACCAAACAAAATTTTTTTATTTCCAGGAGGAGCTTCATCGTAGTAATTGAGCTTTCCTCCTGGAATCATTCTTTTATTTTTCAAGAGCACATAAACCCAGCTCCAAAAACATTCATAGGCTAAAGACTCTGCTGTTTTTGAAAGAACTTTTTACAACAAATCAAATCCTTTTCGCATCGCGAAACTCTCTCTGATCCAGCCGGCAAGTCTTGCGCTTTGCGCAAAGTCAAGCGTCTGCTGTCCATCGGAGTATGCTTTCTCCGGAACTTCATGAGATTCGTAGATAATCCCGTCTGCGCCGGACATCACGCCGGCTAGTGCCATCTGAGGCACATAGGCACGAATACCTATCCCATGCGAAGGATCCACGATCACCGGTAGGTGTGATTTCGCTTTCAAAATTGGAATAGCATTCAGATCCAAGGTATTTCTGGAAGCTCTTTCATAGGTTCTGATTCCTCTTTCGCAAAGAATCAACTTTTCATTTCCTCCAGAAAAAACATACTCGGCGGACTGCAAAAGTTCCTCGATTGTTCCTGAAATCCCACGCTTGATCATCACAGCTTTATCTACTTTTCCCAGTTCATCGAGCAAGTTGAAGTTTTGGGAATTTCTAGCGCCCACTTGATAGACATCCACGTACGGATACATTTCTTCGATTTGGGAAGTTTGCATCACTTCGGTAACTATCTTAATTCCAGCTTCGCTGGCGATCTTATGCCATAGCTTCAAGCCATCCAATCCCAAGCCACGGAAAGCGTACGGGCTACTTCTAGGTTTGAATACGCCACCACGCATCATCTTGATATCATTCTCTACACAGTGCGCCACTACAGCACGGATTTGCTCTTCCGTCTCGATGGAGCAAGGCCCGGTGATCACTGCCATTTCTCCTTCTTTGATGAAAATCCCGTCGCCCAAATCCACGGAAGTTGGCTTGGCTTTCCACTTTTTGGACACCAACTTATACTCGTCAGAGACGATGTGAATATCGATAATACCGTCCATCTGGCCGATTTTACGGATATCGAATTCCTTTTTACCGATACCAATCAGATAAGAACCCAATTGGGTTTTTACTTCTGTGGTTTTATAGCCTACTCCATTGACCTCAAGGATCAATTTGTCTTTTTGGCTGTCGGAAATATCGGGTTGAAGTTGGATAATCATTTTTAAGTACGATTTATGAACTACGAATTACGAGGCACTTCAAAGTGTTGAGGCCTAATTACAAATACGATGTTTGAGGAAGAGAAATTTTTCAATATTTGAATATTTCAATTTTTCAATTAACGACTGATTGAATGTATTTCTGAATGTCTTCGCTCAGGTTTTTAGAATCTTTTACTGTCTTGATGAAAGCCGAGCCAATGATGGCGCCGTTACTATAATTCGAGGCGGTGGTGAAGGTCTCCGAATCGGAGATCCCAAAACCAATCAGCCTAGGATTCTTCAGATTCATCGCTTTTACACGCTCAAAATAGGCAATCTGCTCTTCGCTTATCCCCGTTTTCGCTCCTGTGGTACTGTGTGAGGACACCATATAGATGAAGCCGCTGGTGTTTTCGTCGATTTCACGAATACGCTTTTCGCTGGTTTGTGGTGAAATCAAGAAGGTATTCACCAGACCATACTGCTCAAAAAGCTCCTTATAATCATCCTGATATTGCTGCATAGGCAGGTCAGGCAAAATCAAGCCGTCCACTCCTACCTCTTTACATTTCTGGCAAAAAGCTTCCATCCCGTACTGTATGATTGGGTTCAAATAACCCATCATCACTACTGGAATGTGGATTTTGGCACGAAAGCCTTTCAGCTGATCAAAGATTTTTTTGAGAGAAATCCCATTTTCCAGTGCAATCATATTGCTATCCTGAATCGTTGGACCATCAGCCACCGGATCAGAATACGGTACCCCAATCTCTATAATATCTGCTCCGCCAGCCTGTGCAGCTTCCATGATCGGGATGGTATCCTCCAGCGCCGGAAAACCAGCAGTGAAGTAGATCGACAGCACGCGAGCTTTTTTGGTTTCAAATAAGGTATGTATTCGGTTCATTTTGCTTTGATTGGAAAATTGAAAGATTGAAAGATTGGAATATTAGGTCGAAAGGTTGGAGTGTGGTAAGGCTGGAAAGTTTTGAGACTTCGAACTTGATCATTCGACGTTCTTCATTCGAAATTAATTTCATTAAATGCTCAATTCTATAAATCACGTTTGAGGTTCAAAACAATCTCGTAAATCGTCAATCATAATTCCTAAATCAATAACCACCCCATTTAATATAAGTATCCAAATCCTTATCGCCTCTTCCCGAAAGATTGATTACGATCACATCTTCTTTGGAGTATTTGATCATATTCAACGCATGCAGCGCATGAGCTGACTCGATTGCAGGAATAATTCCTTCCAATTGACTGAGTTCAATTCCCGCTGCCATGGCATCCTTATCTTCTACAGCCACGAATTCCGCTCTTCCCACATCAAATAGATGCGCATGAACTGGCCCAATTCCAGGATAGTCCAAACCTGCGGAAATAGAATGTGGCTCCACAACTTGCCCGTCTTCCGTTTGCATCAGGATAGTTTTGGATCCATGCAAAACACCTGGAGTTCCAAGAACAGTAGTCGCTGCTGATTTACCAGATAAAACACCCAACCCAGCCGCTTCCGCTGCCACTAACCTTACTTCAGGAGTATTATAATAATGGTAAAAAGCACCCGCAGCATTTGATCCTCCACCTACGCAAGCGATCACGATATCAGGATTTTCTCTACCTTCTTTTTCTTTCAGCTGCCATTTCATTTCCTCCGAAATCACGGATTGAAATCTCGCTACCATCTCTGGATAAGGATGTGGCCCCACCACCGATCCGATGATGTAATGTGTGTCCACAGGATTGTTGATCCAAGCACGCATGGCTTCGTTGGTCGCATCTTTGAGCGTCTTCGAGCCTGAAGTAGCAGGAACAACTTTTGCTCCCAAAATCTTCATCCGTTCCACATTAGGATGCTGCCGCGCGATGTCAATTTCCCCCATATAAACGGTGCACTCCATGCCCATCAGCGCACAAACAGTCGCCGTCGCCACACCATGCTGACCAGCTCCAGTCTCAGCAATGATCCGCTTTTTGCCAAGCTTCTTTGCCAAGATGATCTGCCCAATGGTATTGTTCACCTTGTGAGCACCAGTGTGACAAAGATCTTCGCGCTTGAGATAGATTTTGGCACCATACTTTTCCGAAAGTCGGGAAGCAAAATACAGCGGTGTAGGTCTGCCCACGTAGTCTTTCAACAAACCTCTGAATTCATCCTGAAATTCCTGTGAAGCCATGATGGCCTCGTAGTTTTCTTTCAGTTCTTCGATATTCGGATGCAGCATTTCGGGGATGTAAGCTCCACCAAACTTGCCGTAAAAACCCTTTTCATCTACTTTGATCATCTCTTGTTGTTAGTTATCGGTTGTTGGTTTTTCTTCCTGACCAAGTAACCTTTTCTTAAAACTCTTCAGTTTTTCAATATTCTTCAATGCTGGCTCGACCTCAAACTTGGAGTTTAAATCCACTCCTTCCAGCTGTGGCACTTTTGCAACCAAGGCCAAAACTTCGTCCGCACATGACTCATCCAATCCTCCACTGAGCAAAAATCCCTTGTCAAAAGGATAGGATTCCAATACGCTCCAATCAAACTTCTTCCCAGATCCTCCATGCGCGACGGTGGCTGTATCGAAAAGAAACTTGCTGATAAATGGCAAATATCCCCTCAATGAATCCCAATCAATCGTGTCTTTCACAGAGATGACTTTCCAGATTTCCTTTTTCGTTTTCTGTGCCAAAGCTTCCACAAACTCCACCGACTCTTTGCCATGCAATTGAATCGCTGAAAGCCCATATTCATCAACCTTCATCAGAATTTCGGCTACACTTTCATTGACAAACACGCCCACCTTCCGAAGGTTTGTCTTTGGCAACGATTCTGCATTATTTACAAAGCGAGCAGACTTGGAATAGAAAATCAACCCCATCCAATCCGGAGCAATTTCCCGCTCCAATGCTAGGATATTCTCCCGCTCACGCATGCCACAGACTTTGATTTGCATCTGTATCTTTTTAGTTTTTCGATAGATCAGGCGTTGTTCAGCGCTGTTTCTTTCGCCAGCAACTTCTTATACTCTTTGATAAAAGTGTAAGCTGCTTGTTCCGGACGAGAAGATTTCATGAAATTCTCACCAATCAAGAAACCATCGAATCCTGCTTTTTTAAGCGTCACCAACGTCTCTGGCGAGGAGATCCCACTTTCGGATATTTTCACAAAAGATGCAGGAATGTGACTCACCAATTCCATAGAGATATCAAGCGATACGTCGAAAGTTTTAAGGTTACGATTATTCACTCCTACGAGATCCAAGTCATCACAGAGACTTCTGTCCAATTCTTCGCCGTCATGCACTTCCATCAATACTTCCAGCCCAAGGCTTTTTGCAAAAGCAGCCAATTCTTTCAATCTAGCCGGTTCAAGAGCTGCAGCGATTAACAGAATACAGTCGGCACCTATAGATTTTGCTTCGAGAATCTGGTATTCATCCACCACAAAATCCTTTCTGAGAATCGGACAAAAGTTGAACTTTCGCGCCTCCTTCAAATCAGCATTGCTACCTCCGAAGAAATCTGTATCCGTCAAAATCGATAAGGCTGAAGCTCCAGCCTGCATGTAACCAATACTTACAGCTTCCACTGATGCAGCACCATTGATCAGTCCTTTGGATGGTGATTTTCTTTTGAATTCAGAGATAATCCCTGACTTCTCAGGATCACACACATACTTTTTCATGGACACCACTCTCCCTTCGAAAAAGGGGCTTTTCTCCAAAAGTTTCACTGGAACCAAACTGCTTCTCTCGGCAACTTCAATGTGTTTTTGAGCAATAATTTTATCTAGAATGTTCATATGATTTTATGCTAAAGAGACACTGGTTTTAGGATTGACAAGACCTTCAAATACGTTCAACGCTTTGCCTGAAAGCAATACTTCTTCAGCTTTGGCGACAGCATCTGAAAAAGTAAGTCCTTCTTCTGCAGTGACCAATGCCGCTGCTGAATTAGCAAACACTACAGCGTTTTGACTCTTGGTACCTTTTCCTTTCAATATATTTTCAAAGATTTTAGCAGATTCTTGAATAGTGTCCCCACCTCTTATTGACTCTGCTTTTAGCTTTTCCAGACCCAAATTCTCTGGCTTTAAAACTTTTTCCCCTTCATTGGAAATCATTTTAAAATCCCCTGTCAAAGAAATCTCATCGTAGCCATCTAAGGCATGAAGTATGGAAAATCTACCCTGCATTTCCTGATACAGATAGCCATAAAGTCTTGCGAGTTCCAGACTAAATACACCCACCAATTGTTTACTCGGAGAGCTTGGATTTACCATAGGACCAAGCATATTGAAAAAAGTTTTTACACCTAAATCTTTACGGATCGGGCCTACATGTTTCATTGCTGGATGAAAAAGCGGCGCATGCAGAAAGCAAATTCCAACTTCATCAAGACTTTGACGGATTTTATCCATGTCACTGGTAAATTCATAACCAAAGTATGCCAGCAAATTTGAAGAGCCGCAGATTGAAGAGACGCCAGTATTCCCGTGTTTGGCAACATTCTGACCAGCTCCGGCTACTACGAAAGATGAAAGTGTAGAGATATTAAACGTGTCTTTACCATCTCCGCCAGTACCACAAAGATCCATAGCATCATATTCAGCTATTTCCACAGGAATGCAACGCTCCAGCATCGCATCTCGAAAACCTGAAAGCTCCTCTACGGTAATACTACGCATCATATACACAGTCATAAAGGCCGCAATTTGACTCTGATTGTAGGTGCCGGAAGTGATGTTTTTCAATACTTCACGGGCATCTTCTCGGGTAAGGGTGCGGTGCTCGATGAGATGGTTTAATATTTCTTTCATCTGTTTGTTTTTTGATTTTTTAGGTCAGATATAATGCGCTTAAAAGCAGTCTTCATCTTAACTTGATCTGTTAAAGAAAAATTTCTTAAGCTCATTTCATGGTTGGGGGTATTGTTTGGGTGATCCTATTTCTTAGCTTTCCATCCAGTTTTTGATAATCTGGACTCCATTTTCAGTCAAAATGCTTTCCGGGTGAAACTGCAATCCACGTACATCATATTCTTTGTGTCGAATCGCCATGATCTGCTTATCCGGTGTTCGCGCGATCACTTCCAGGTCTGGAGAAAGGGTATTCTCATTGATAACCCAAGAGTGATATCTGCCAATACTAAAAGTATCGGGAACGTCTTTGAAAAGCAAGTCTTCTTCTACTTTAACCGTAGACGCCACACCATGCAGCACCTCCGACAGGTTAGTCAGGTCACCACCAAAAGCCTCGCCGATAGCTTGATGTCCAAGACAAACTCCTAGGATAGACTTGGTAGCGGCATATTTTTTCAAAAGCTCAGGCATAATACCCGCATCTTCCGGGACACCTGGTCCTGGCGAGAGTATGATTTTATCGTAGTTCCCCACATCCTCCAAGCTGATCTTGTCATTTCGAAAGACATCCATGTCTGCTCCGTAGCCAAGTTGGCGGACGATATAGACCAGATTATAGGTAAAGGAATCGTAATTATCGAGGACAAGTATTTTCATTTTAATTAATTGAAATAGTTGAAGATTGAAAGATTAGAATATTGGAAAATTGAAAGATTATCCAGAGTTACCCTCCTTTCCTTTTTCTATCTTCAAATTCATTTAGGTATTTGATTAATCCTTTTAATTCACCTGACATATCAATTAATTCCAGGTAGTTTTCTTGGTAAGTCTGTTCATCTATTTTTCCTGCAGAAAGCAACAAAAACAACTGGCTACGGAGCTCTCCCGCAGATCCTTTTGATATTTCTAAATAGCGGATAAACTGGCGATTTCGATTGTATTCAAAACCTTCCGCTATATTATTTGAAACCGAAATTGCAGACCCTATTAATTGATCTTTGGCACGATAGTCTTTAGCTAATTTTTCTGACTCCACTAGTTGATATATTCTCACCCCTATTCTGATAGCGTGTTGCCAAACGGGTAAATCTTCAAACCGCTCATATTTTGCCATAATTTTTCAATATTAAAATCTTGCAATTTTCCAATCAGATGGCCTCCGCGGTGCGAAGTGCAACTCTCAGCGCTTCCAACTTATTGGCGACTTCCTGCAATTCGGATGGAATGGTAGATTTGGCAACAACACCTGCCCCCGCTTGAAATCTAAGTTGATTGTTTTCTGAAACAAAGGACCGGATCAATATCGCGTGATTGAAATCTCCATTGAATCCCAAATAACCGATAGCTCCACCATAAAATGTTCTGGAAACGTTTTCAAGCTCATCGATCAATTCCATCGCTCGGTATTTTGGAGCTCCCGAAAGTGTCCCTGCGGGAAATGTATCCGCTACGAGTTGAAGTGGATTGGTGTTTTCTGGCAATTCCCCCGTCACTTTGGATACCAGATGAATTACGTGTGAATAGTATTGAATTTCTTTAAAAACATCCACGGTGACTTTTTCAGAAGATCTGCTCAGGTCATTTCTCGCCAGATCTACCAGCATCACATGTTCTGAGTTTTCCTTTGGATCATCGTAGAGCTTTCTGGCAAGCTTCGCATCTTCTAGATCATTACCCGTTCTGCGAAAAGTACCTGCAATTGGATAAATCGTTGCTTTTTTATCCTTAACCACAATCTGAGCTTCTGGGGAACTTCCAAAAACCTTGAAGGAGCCATAGTCGAAGTAGAATAAATAAGGAGAAGGATTGACAGATCTAAGCGCACGATACACATTGAATTCATCCCCTTTGAAAGCCGTACTAAATCGACGTGAAAGGACAATCTGAAAGACATCTCCTTTGAAACAATGCTCACGGCCCTGATTCAAAATCTTTAAGAATTCCTCGTCTGTATAATTTGATTCTTCTTCACCTATGCGCTGGAAAGAGTAACTCGGAATGTTCTTGTTGGTAAGTAGACGTTCAATCTCTTCCATTCTTTCCACATTTTCCGCTCCAGCTACTCTGTGCTCCAGCAGATGCAATTCATTTTTATAATGATCTACTACGATTACATTTTGGTAGACCGAATATTGCATCATCGGCACTTCTGTGGGAGTCGTGTTCTTTAGATTAATATCTTCAAAATAGGCTACCGTATCATATTGGATGTATCCAAAAAGACCATTTGAACTAAATTTAAAATTGTCGGGAGCTACATCAAACTTGCTACCGAAGGCACGCAAGCACTGCATTAGCTTTTGATTAGAACTCACTTCATATGACTCTTTTTTGCCAAAAGGTAGGTTCTCGACCACCATACCATCATTGAAAGTGAATGTAGCCAGAGGATTAAAACAGATATAGGAATAGCTGTTTTCGTGTCCATGATAGTCTGAACTCTCAAGCAAGATTGGATTGGCAAAGCGATCTCTGATCTGCAAATAAATGCTTACCGGCGTGATCGTATCTGCCAATCTCTTCCGGTAGGTAGTTAGTATGGGAAATTTCACTTGAGTCATTTTGTGGATTTTTATAATGAAAAAAGGCTTACCGGAAATCCAGTAAGCCTTTTATACTATGTCGTAACGCAAAATTAAATGCAGGGGCTTTCTAAACTTCCTTTTGGAAAGAGTAAGAATGCCACCACCAGTTTTTGTTTGCGATTGTTTTCATAAGAGTGAGAGCAAATTTAGAAAGGGATTGTTAAGTACAAAGCATCTTTTTGTTTTTTTTCAAAAAAATCGAATTGTTATACTCAATCCTTTAAAACTTACTGAGTATAAAACCGTGAAAACCATTAGGTTCAAAAAACAACGTTATGAGATTTTTATTCGCAATTGTTGCACTTTTACTTACCTCAAGTGCCTATTCCCAAAGCAATCCTACATGGAGTACACCAGCTCATCAGATAAAGTACGGAGATGAAGCAGGAAAGCAAACCAATCTAAACATAGATCAAGGGTACCGCTTTGCGGATCTAAAAAGTGAATCTACAGAGTTGCGCTTTTTCTATAATAAAGATGCGCAGAGCATTCACAATGCAAGAATAGTCGATAAACAAACCAACGAGGAAATCGCTCGAGGTAAAGGAAGCTACTTTTTTGGAACTGCACGATTTGAATTCAAAGACGGTGAAACAATCAAGCTAAAAAGAAAGCGAAATGCCAATGGTTATGAAATAATCGGCCCATACGGTGTGCTTTTTAACGTGAAGAATCAAGGAATTGGCTATGCAAAGACCTACGGAGAGAAGGACTTCCTCCTTCAAGCATTTTATGTATTTGACAGAGTGAAAGAAACCCTAAGCCCATCTGATGAATACTATCAAGTCTACACTACCTCTTATTATTCCTCCAATTAAAGTCAAAAATGATTGGCTATTTTTATGAAAAAAAAATTATGGCAAAGGCATTTCCACAATATTTCAAACGAGTTTTTGACGATTACCAAGTATTAGTACAAGTAGATTCTGACACATTTACTGGGATTGAATTGATCGTTCATCCCGACGGAAAAATAGAAAAAACAGAAATGGAGTTTGACGAGGATATTTTTGAGGATCTTGCAGAGGATGAATTCATCCATTGTAATGTCCTGGAATTCCAGATGCATCTTGCGAAAACGAAGTAATTTCAAATTTGAAATCTCAAATTTGAAATTAATGTTCCTCACTGTCAGCGCTAAAAGCGGCTGATTCTGCAATCCGGAGTAAGATTATTGGAAAGAATAATTTTCTCCTTACTTTTGTCCCGGCGGCACGACCAGCTCCTGCTGAATCCCCCAGGTCCGGAAGGAAGCAAGGGTAGGTGGTTGAGCGGTGCGATGCCGCTTCTTTTTTGTCCTAAATTTTTTATGGAAATCAATTAACCATATGGGACACGAACTCTACAAAACCTCACTTCACCCTCTTTAGCTATAGAGACTTTCTTTTTCAAATTGGCAATTGCTCATTGAATTTGATCATTGACAACACCTTCAATCCCGATAGTTATAATGACGAACTGACTCAAAAGTAGTCAAAACACTACTCATAGCTCACCACTAACTACTTACAATTTTTCTCTTCACCACTTCACACCAACTTTTGAAGTGTTAATTCTTCAATGTTTTTTGCCTCACCTCTCCAATCAGGTTCTAAATCTTGATTTATCTTCTAACTTTGTTTTCACAATCAAATCCATTTGGAATCATGCTTTTTAAATGGCTTTTGCCCTGTTTTTAAAGAAAGACAGGAATAACAAAACCTGAGAAAAGAGGTTTCCATACCTATTAAACAATTTAAACATGAAATTCTTTATTGACACAGCCAACCTAGATGACATTCGCGAAGCTTATGACCTAGGTGTTTTAGACGGTGTAACAACCAATCCTTCCCTAATGGCCAAAGAAGGCATCAGTGGGGACGAAAAAGTAAGAGCTCACTACAAAGCGATCTGTGAAATCGTAGATGATAAAGTAAGTGCTGAAGTAATCTCTACAGATTACGAAGGAATGATCAGAGAAGGTAAAGAACTTGCGAAGATCGATGACAAGATCGTAGTGAAAATCCCGATGATCAAAGACGGTGTGAAAGCGCTTAAATATTTCAGCAACGAGGGAATCCGTACAAACTGTACATTAATTTTCTCTGCAGGTCAAGCTCTTTTGGCGGCAAAAGCAGGAGCATCATACGTATCTCCTTTTATAGGCAGACTAGATGACATCGGTTTTGACGGGATGGATCTTATCGCTCAGATCGTTCATATCTATGGCAATTACGGATTTGAGACTGAAGTTCTTGCAGCGTCTGTAAGACATACCATGCACTTATTGAAATGTGCTGAAGCTGGTGCTGACGTAGTGACTTGTCCATTGAAAGTAATCACTGGCTTGTTAAATCATCCACTTACCGATTCTGGTTTGGCAACATTTTTGGCAGATCACGCGAAGGCAGCTGGAAAATAACACATGAAAGACCGGCTACTGTCGGTCTTTTTTTAATTCCCCCTATGTATATTATCAAAGTAAAAGGCAAAGCGAAAATCCCTGATTACATACAGATCAGAGATGAAAACTTTGTATTGGTTGCCTATTTCAGGGCCGATAGACCCTTGAAAAAAATAGAGAAATTTGGTCTGGAAGGAAAGGAAGAAGAACTTGAAGCGTTAATCAAAGGTCTTCCTTTTGGGAAATTGCAAAAATTAGAATTATAAGAATGGACTTCAGTACTCAACCTGTACTTCAGGTAAACCAGGCGACGATCTTTCAGGGAATAGACCCTATACTTACCAATGTGAATTTTTCGGTAGAGCAGCACGAATTTGTGTTTCTAATCGGAAGAACTGGTAGCGGCAAAAGCTCCTTATTAAAAACACTCTATGCAGATCTTGAGTTAAGAAGTGGAAGTGCTGAGGTAGCAGGATTTAACCTGGAAAATATTAAGACCAAAGAGATCCCATTTCTAAGAAGGAAAATCGGGATCATTTTTCAAGATTTCCAACTCTTCAATGATCGCTCTGTAGCTGAAAATCTAGCATTTGTCATGAGAGCCACAGGTTGGAAAGACAAAGCAAAAATCAATGAACGAATGGCTGAAGTACTGCTTTTAGTAGGGTTAAATAATGCTTCTAGCAAAATGCCTCACCAATTATCCGGCGGAGAGCAACAACGTGTAGTGATCGCGAGAGCTTTGCTAAATGAGCCATCGATTTTACTGGCTGATGAGCCTACTGGAAATCTTGACCCAGATGTAGCAGATGGCATCTTCAAACTTTTCCAAGAGATTAATAAAAAGGGAACTGCTATATTAATGGCAACCCATAATTATGATTTACTTCGTAAGTACCCATATCGTGTATTAAAATGCGAAAATGGAGAGCTACTGGACAGTCAAACACATGACGTGTCTTATGGTTCTACTTATTAATATTTCTTGTCTTAATCAACCGGAATTGCAAATGCTACGTTTGTAATTATCCAAACTTCCCAAATATGAAATCTACCCTACTCTCAAGAGCTTTCTTCTTTGTAATTCTAAGTGGATTACTTTGGAGCTGTAACAAAGACGATGATAAAGATCCTGTTATCGACGCTGAACTCACGCTAGAAGAAGAAATCAACAATTGGATTTATGATGTGATGGATGAAGTTTACTATTGGAGACTTAATCTAGGCACTCCAATCGCAGCGACTTCTGACCCTACGGATTACTTCAAATCCTTACTCTACACTCCTACAGATCGTTTTTCAGTAATTTATCCAGATTATCAAGAACTGATAAACTCGCTGAGCGGAATTTCTTTAGATCCCGGATACGAATTTAAATTGTACAGAATCCCTGATTCCGACGACGTCTACGCTGAGGTTCTTTATGTAAAGAAAAACAGTCCGGCTGCATCTAAAGATTTAAAACGTGGTGATGCGATTGTAGCTATAAACGGAAAACAGATAACTGTAAATAATTATAGAGCGCTTCTGGATGAAACTGAAACTACACATACTATTAAACCATTGCGATATAGCGACGAAGCTGGAGCATATGTGGCAATGGATGATATTTCGATTACACCAGTGGAATTCTCGGAAGACCCTAATTTTCTTGACACAGTATACACGATAAATAACCAAAAAATCGGATATGTGATTTACAACTTTTTTGCCCCAGGCACTGCTTCGGACAACACAAAGTATGACAATGAAATGGATGCTATTTTTGCCAAATTGAAGGCAGAAAATGTAAACAATTTAGTATTGGATCTTCGCTACAATGGTGGTGGGTACGTATCCTCTGCCGTAAATCTAGCTAGCCTAATAGCTCCCGGAGTTACTAGCTCTGACATTTTCTCAAAAACCAAATACAACAAGTTACTTGCTTCAGAAATACCCGCATTGAGCAGCGTGAAAACCGCGTTTTTGAATAAAGCTCAAAACCTTGGCAATACCTTAAACGATAGCCGTCTCTATGTTCTAACCTCTGGCGGAACAGCTTCAGCATCGGAATTAATTATCAATGGACTAAAGCCCTACATGGATGTCTTTCTTATAGGTGCTGTCACTTACGGTAAAAACGTAGGTTCAATCGCGATTGAAGATGAAAAAAATCCTGACAATGCTTATGGCTTGTTACCGATCGTAACGCAAAGCTTCAATAGTTTGGATCAATCGGATTACAGCACAGGATTCACACCAAACATAGCTATCAATGAAAATACTGAGAGACTTAAATCATTGGGAGATGTAAATGAGATAATGCTCAGAACAGCCATCGAGCAAATCACAGGTGTCCCTTCATCAGGGAGATTCATCAAAATAGATCGAGAGGAAGTAGCTAATACACTTGATAAGAAAATTAGGACTGGGAAGATGATAGAATCTCCCATTATAAAATAATCTCCAAGCCCCGACATTCGGGGCTTTTTTTTACTCTAATCGAGCACTAAATTTTGGTTTTCACAAATTAATTGAAGAGATTATGTTGCTTGATCACTTAGAGTCAAGGTAATAACAATCTATAACCACTTACATATGACCATCCCAAATCAACTTTGGAAAAAGCCTGTACTATGTGCAGGAGTCCTGCTAGCGTCTCTTGCTTTCTCTTGTCAGCAGGAAGCCGAATCGCCAATCACCGGTGATTCAATGGAGTTTGTTGGATACAAATCAGGAGACATTATACCTGGGAAGTACATTGTTACTTTTCAACCTTCGGAAATAAATTTCCGGAAAGATTTATCTTACGTTGCAACTCAGGATGCTATGCGTAAAACAAGTTCTGCGCTTTTGGCAAAGTATAGAATAGCCGAAGAAAACTTGACTTATGTCTATGGAAATTCTATTCAAGGTTTCGCTGTCACTCTATCTGATGAGCAACTCGAATCCATCTCCAAAGACCCATCAGTAAAAGGAATAGAACCTGATCGCATAATTGCACTAGCACCACCATCAGGTAAAAAACCAGGAAATGGTGGAGGAGGAGGATCTACTAGTCAGCAAACTCCTTACGGAATTACCAGAGTAGGAGGAGGAGCAACTTACTCAGGCTCTAAAAAGGCATACATCATCGATTCAGGAATTGACTCTTCCCACCCAGACCTAAATGTGAATATCACTGCAGGATTCAATGCTTTTTCAAGTGGAAGAGATTCAGACCTTGCCACAGATGGCAATGGCCATGGTACACACGTATCAGGAACTATCGGAGCAATTAATAATTCAATAGGCGTAATTGGTGTGGCTGCTGGTGTGACTGTAGTGCCAGTGAAAGTATTGGATTCTAGAGGTTCTGGATCTTATTCAGGAGTGATTGCTGGAGTGGATTATGTTACAGCAAATGCGAATTCAGGTGACGTAGCTAATATGAGTTTGGGCGGCCCTGTATCCTCAGCATTAGACGCTGCAGTTGTTGCATTAGGCGGAGCTGGAGTAAAAGTTGCACTTGCTGCTGGAAATGAATCAGATGATGCAAATAATCACTCCCCTGCTAGAGCTAACGGAACAAACATTTATACTGTTTCAGCCATAGACAGTTCAGATAGATTTGCATCCTTTTCTAACTATGGCAATCCTCCAATTGATTTTGCGGCCCCAGGTGTAGGAGTGCTTTCTACCGTACCAGGAGGCTATGCTAGCTATAGCGGAACTTCCATGGCATCACCACACGTATGTGGGTTGTTGATCTGGGGTACTCCTGGAAATGGAGGAATTGCTATCGGAGATCCAGACGGCAATTCAGACATCATAGCTATTAGATAAGCTTCTAAAGACTATTCAAAAGGTGATTCATCAGAATCACCTTTTTTTCTCATTATCAAATTGTTAAGTTTCTCTATTTCAAAAGGTTCCTTTAGAATTGCTGTTAAATTTGAGATTCAACTTTGAATGTCATGGAAATTGCAGCTAGTTTTTTACTTATTCTATCTATTTACTTTCTAGGTTGTCTTGCACTCGTGCAAGAGATAGTAAGACCAAATCGGCAGTTGATTATAGAAGGCAACACAAAAAAAGGGCAATGGGTGACTAATTATCCAAAGATCATCTCGTTGAGCTTTGGCATCTCTTTACTAACAACCTTCATCGCGTATTACCTATTTCTTAGGTAAGAAAAACACATACAATTCTTACACAAAAGGCTTCTAAATAATACTTGGAAGCCTTTTTATATTAATGTATCCGTTACCTCAGGCAAAATGGTTTTCGCCCTTTCTAGTAAAAAAAAAGTGTATACATACTACCAGCAAAGCATCTTTCCCCTATTAAAGTCAATGATGTTCACATTTCAATTCCTGACAGAAAGGCAATTTTTTAATCTTTCAATTTTTCAATCTTCAATTTCTTACCTTTGCCGCTTCACTTCCAATACTTATGATTTCAGTAGATAATGTCGCCGTCATACACAGCGGTTCCACACTCTTTAGTAATATTTCTTTTGCCATCAACGAAACCGATAAGATCGCCCTTATGGGTAAAAACGGTGCTGGTAAATCCACGCTCCTGAAGATTATTGCAGGTCAGACCAAACCTAGTTCTGGTTCTGTGTCTGCGCCAAAGGACTTTATTGTGGCTTATCTTCCACAGCATCTACTGACTTCAGATGATTGCTCAGTGATGGATGAAACTTCCAAAGCTTTCGCCAGCTACCTCTATATGAAGACGGAGATAGAGCGAATAAATGAGGAATTGACCGTGCGAACGGACTACGAATCAGATGAATATTATAAGTTGATTGAGCAAGTTTCTGAGTTATCTGAGAAATTCTACGCCATCGAGGAAGTGAATTATGAAGCAGAAGTTGAAAAGGTATTGATTGGATTAGGTTTCGAAAGAGCTGACTTGACACGTTCTACTTCGGAGTTTTCCGGAGGCTGGAGAATGCGAATTGAGCTGGCGAAGATCCTTTTGCAAAAGCCTGATTTGATTCTTCTGGATGAGCCTACCAACCACTTGGATATTGAATCGATTCAGTGGCTGGAAGATTTTTTATTGAACAAAGCCAAAGCAGTAGTCGTGATTTCTCACGATAGAGCATTTGTGGATAATATCACCACGCGGACTATTGAGTTGACTATGGGTCGTATGTACGACTACAAAGCCAAATACAGTCATTACCTAGAACTCAGAAGAGAACGTCGCGAGCAACAACAAAAGCAATACGAAGAGCAACAGGCTGTCATTGCCGATATACAAGGATTTATCGACCGATTCAAAGGCACGTATTCCAAAACGCTCCAAGTGCAATCCCGCGTGAAAATGCTGGAGAAAATGGATATCATAGAAGTCGATGAGGTAGATAGCTCTGCCTTGAAACTCCGCTTCCCTCCTTCCCCGAGATCTGGTAACTATCCAGTGATCGTCGAAGACATGAGCAAAAAATATGATGAGCATGTTGTGTTCAAAAATGCTTCCATGACCATAGAGCGTGGCCAGAAAATCTCTTTTGTCGGTAAAAACGGGGAAGGTAAATCCACCATGATCAAAGCGATTATGGGCGAGATTGAGTTTGAAGGTAAATGCGAATTGGGTCACAATTCCATGATCGGATATTTTGCTCAGAACCAAGCTTCACTTTTGGACGAAAACTTGACGATTTTTGAAACCATAGATTACATAGCTGTAGGTGAAGTTCGGACGAAGGTGAAAGATATTTTGGGAGCATTTATGTTCAAAGGAGATGATATCAACAAGAAAGTGAAAGTCCTTTCTGGTGGAGAGAAAACACGTCTGGCGATGATTAAACTATTGCTAGAGCCGGTGAACTTGCTGATCCTCGATGAGCCTACCAATCACTTGGATATGAAGACCAAGGACATCATCAAGGATGCGCTGAAAGCTTTCGACGGCACTTTAATCATTGTATCTCACGATAGAGATTTCTTGGATGGTCTGGTGACCAAAGTATTTGAATTTGGGAATAAGCGAGTGAAAGAGCACTTCGAAGATATTAACGGCTTCCTTAGAAATAAGAAGATTGAGAATTTGAAGGAAGTGGAGAGGTAGTCGGATGTCGGGTGTTTGGTGACCGATGTCGGATGCCTGGGCGCCGCGGCGGCTCGGATGTCGGATGAAACGAACTCCGTTAGAAATTTAGATTTCCATGTTTAGAGAAAAATACACGAAAATGTTTCTATTCTTCGATCGACACCTGACCTATCAGGAGTTTTAGTTCTCTATCCGTTAGTGAGGACTTTTCTGATTTGTCATAAATATCCAACAAGTAAATCTTGTTTTTGACAAGCTTCACAAAAGTGATTATTCTAGCTCCTCCGGATTTCCCTTTTCCTTTTGAAGATATTACTAAACGTATTTTAAAACAATCTTTACCAAGGGGCTTTCCTAATGTGGGGTTTTCAAGTAATTGAGTGACTAACGACCTCAAATCACCTTTCACTGACTTATGTTTCTTTGCGATTTTCTTAAGACTTTTCTCAAAAGAATCTGTCACTAAAACCTCAAAGCTCATTTAGAACATCCACTATGTTTTTAAGCTTTTTTCCATCTTTCTCATGAGCTTTCACCTCTTCAAATGAATTCAAAATGCGCTCAATCATTTCGCTTTTTGACTGCGTTTTAATAGAAATCAGCTCCAAATCAGCCAAATCATTTAAAATACTTTTGACTTTAGGATTTAATATCTGGATAGTTATTGATTCCATTGCGTGATTGTTTAGCTACTTACAATTTACGGAAATCTTCATCTAAAGATCAAACCAGGCTAAAACAAAAAACAGCAGTCGTTAAACTGCCGTTTTTTGTTTTGAATTATACATCGGACATGCGACATCAATCACCTGACTATTCTACACCCCAAACACTCTAGGTAGCCAAAGTGATATTTCTGGGAATAGCATGATCAGAATCAAGGCCAAGACCATTGCCAAATAGAATGGCAACATGGGTTTCATGATCTTTTGTATAGTCGTATTTGCCACCCCTACACCGATAAAAAGAATTGAGCCCACAGGCGGAGTACAAAGTCCTATACATAGGTTGAGGACCATCATAATTCCAAAATGAACTGGATCCACACCCAATGCTGTCACTACTGGAAGGAAAATTGGAGTGAAAATCAGTACTGCTGGAGTCATATCCATAAAAATCCCCACAAAGAGCAACAGTAAATTGATCATAATCAAAATCACAAAAATATTGTCACTTAATCCCAACAGCGCATTGGAGATATTTTGAGGAATGTCCTCGCTCGACATCACCCAAGACATCGCCATTGACGTCGCGATCAAAAGCATCACTACTGCTGTAGTCTCAGCTGCCTTCAATAATACCGAAGGCAAGTCCTTCGCCTTCAATTCTCGATAGATCATAGACAAGACCAGGGAATAAACCACGGCAATAGCTGAAGCCTCAGTCGCTGTAAATACTCCTCCGATGATCCCTCCAATGACTACTATCAACAAAAATAAGCTTGGTACTGCTTGCCAGAATGTCTTCAAAATCAATTTAAAAGAAGAACCTTCTCCAGCTGGAAGTTTATGAACTCTCACCATGATCGCCGCTGTCACCATCAACAACCCACCGACTAACAGCCCTGGCAAATACCCTGCAACGAATAGTGCCGCAACGGAGACTCCACCTGAGGCAAGTGAATAAACGATCAACACATTGGACGGAGGAATGATCAATCCAGTCGTAGAAGAAGTGATATTTACGGCTGCTCCAAGTTCTTTAGGATAACCTTCTTTCTCCATTCTTTTACCAAGGATACCCCCCATAGAAGATGCTGCAGCTACCGCTGAACCTGCAATCGCACCCATGAGCATGGCTGCAATAATATTTACGTGTAGCAATCCGCCTCGCATTCTACCAGTAAGGGCTTTAGCAAATTCAATCAGACGGTTGGCTATTCCTCCTCGATTCATTAGTTCTCCTGCGAGAATAAAAAACGGAATTGCCAGCAAGGAAAAACTATCTAATCCCGTACCCATACGCTGTGCGATGGTTGTGATTGCCGGCATAGTTTGAACTGTCACCATCAACGTTAGCATACTGGAAAGACCAAGACTCCATGCTACCGGCACACCAATCCCTAAAAAGAAAAGAAAGGAAATCACTAATATTAATACGCTTAAAATCTCCATTACACGGTAGCTTTTATACTTGTCAAAAATTTAATGGCCACTAGTTGGTAGTAAATCACCAATAGCCCGCTAAAAGGGATAATAGCGTAGATATACGCCAGAGGAATCTGCAGTACCGCTGATCTCTGCTCTAGGACAAAAGTCAAGTAAACAAGATTTGAGCCTCCAATAACCATTACCACCAAAGCAAAGGTCAAAACACAGCAATTAATCAAAATCATTAATTTATCCTGCGCTTTATCCTTCAGTTTAGTAAGGAGAATATCAATGGCTAAATGCTCATTTTTCCCTGCAACATAGGCAGCTCCCAGCATTCCTACCCAGATCAACATATAGCGTGAGAGTTCATCTGTGAATGAACTTGGACTTTGAAATACATAGCGAGAGACCACCTGCCAAGTCACATTGACCACCATGAGTGCCATCAATACGACCAGAAAATTGCCAATCCATTTATCCAGATTTAGCTTGGTATGGGGTGAAAACATAGGTTAATATTATTGGGTTGTTGATTATTTTACTGCGCGGATTTGCTCCACTATTTTATAGATTTCTGGCTGCTGAACTTTCAAGTCAGTGTACATAGACTCCACTGCCGCACGAAATGGCTCCTTGTCTGGATAGCTGATCGTCACACCCGCTTTCTCCAATTCCCGTAAAGATTCCGCCGTAGCCTCAGCCCAGATTTTATATTCGTAGGTAGCTGATTCATCTGCTGCCTCTTGTAGCCATTTTTGCTGTTGCTCACTGAGGCTTTCCCACACTTTGGTACTCACGATCATTACATCAGGCAATGCTGTATGCTCGTCAATGCTATAAAATTTACAAACTTCGTAGTGCTTGGAAGTATAAAGACTCGGCGCATTATTCTCAGCTCCATCGACGATACCTTGCTGCAGCGCAGTGTAAAGTTCTCCATAAGAAACGGGTGTAGGAGAACCTCCAAGGCTTTTCACCATATTGGAAGCTGTATTACTTTCCATCACTCGGATCTTCAAGCCAGCAAGGTCTGCAGGTGTCTCTACAGGTTTGTCTTTCGTGTAAAAGCTTCTTTTGCCGGAATCGTAATAGCAAAGACCTCGAAGAAGGTATTTCTGGGGATCTAGTAAAAGCTTCTTGCCTATTTCACCTTGCAAAACGGAAAGTTGATGTGCATCATCACGAAAAAGGTACGGCATTCCAAAAACCTGCATAGTAGGAGCAAAACCTTCTAATGCAGCAGAAGATACTTTTGTCATGCCCAAACTTCCTATTTGAAGAAGTTCTACAAGCTCACGCTCGGACCCAAGTTGTTGATTGGGATAAATTTTTACGACCATTTCGCCACCAGACTTTTCCTCTACTTTTTTGGCCAAATAAAGCATGGCCTCATGCACAGGATGGGTCACCCCAAGACCGTGACCAAGCTTAATGATCCGCTTAGAGGAAGGCCCCTTACAGGAAGAAACCGAGAAGACGAGAACTAGGATGGAGAGAAAAAAGAGTTTGTTTTTATTCATGGGTTTAATGAAAATTGAAAGCTAATAGCAATAATAGCCCTTTCTACACTGTGTTTTTCTAAGAATTACGGAATCGATTTATGAGTTCATACTATTCCCTCAGCTAAATGATGTTTTATTAAGGGAAATTCAATTTTTAGAAACTTATCTTTGATTTATTTGAGCATAAGCAAATCTTAAAATACCTTTCATATTCCTATCATGAAAGCAAATCTTCATATCATCTTTCAAAAACTCATATTGACGAATTCAATGGGGATTTTTAAATCTAAAACTCTCCTTCGCAATACTAAACAGAAAACCGTACTTTGCGCAATCGGTTGCATAATTTAATAATTAATCCCTATGAACCATAAAACATTACAGATTCATCCAAAAGACAATGTTTTAGTAGCCTTACAAGATCTAAAATCAGGAGAAAACATAAGTTTTTCCGGAAATTCCATAATCCTAAAAGACGACATCCCAGCTAAGCATAAGTTCGCAATCCATGACTTAAACAAGGGCGATCAGGTCTATATGTATGGAGGAATCGTAGGCAAAGCTCTTTCAACTATCCCCTCTGGCGGCGTGCTTAGTACTCAAAATGTAACGCATGAAGCGGAGGATTTTGGTCAAAAAACAGGCGATTACCAGTGGGATGCTCCAGATATCAGCAAATTCAAAGGCAAAACTTTTATGGGTTTTCACCGACCTGATGGTCAAGTGGGAACTGGAAATTACTGGTTGGTAATTCCTATGGTTTTCTGCGAAAACAGGAACGTGGACATTATCAAAGATGCCTTTATAGAAGAACTTGGTTTTGGCAAACCAAATCCATTTAAGAAAATGGTAAGAGAAATGGCTAGCCTCTATAAGTCTGGTCAAAGCAATTCTTTCGATACGGTTTCTGTAGAAACGCTCGTAGAGAAGACTGAAGAAAGACTTTTTGAAAATATAGACGGAATCAAATTCCTAAATCACCAAGTGGGCTGCGGTGGCACGAGAACGGATTCTCAGGCACTTTGCGCACTTATCGCTGGCTATATCAACAATCCGAATGTAGCCGGAGCGACCATTTTGAGCTTGGGCTGTCAAAATGCTCAGTCTTCCTACATGGAAGAAAAACTACGCCTAATCAATCCTGATTTCAAGAAAACTTTGATCATTCTTGAGCAGCAAGTAGAAGGAACCGAGCAGCAATTACTTACTAGAGCTATCAAAGAAACCTTTGTAGGCATGGCTGAAGCCAATACACAAACCCGTCAGCCTGCTCCTCTGAGCAAATTGGTAGTAGGTCTAGAATGTGGTGGCTCGGACGGTTTCTCGGGAATTTCTGCTAATCCAGCTGTAGGCTATGCTGCGGATTTGGTGGTTGCCTTGGGCGGAATCGCAATATTATCTGAGTTCCCTGAGCTTTGCGGGGTAGAGCAAGAATTGATCAACCGCTGCGTTTCGGATGAAAAAGCTGAGCGCTTCTCTTCTTTGATGCGTCTATATGCCGCAGCAGCAGAAGCGTCAGGATCTGGTTTTGACATGAATCCTAGCCCTGGAAATATTAAGGATGGTCTCATCACAGACGCTATGAAGTCTTCTGGAGCCGCCAAAAAAGGTGGTACTTCACCGGTAACTGATGTGCTTGACTATGGAGAATATGTAAACACCCCAGGTCTGAATTTGCTTTGCACTCCTGGAAATGATGTGGAAAGCACTACGGCAATGGCTGGAGCGGGAGCAAATATGATTCTTTTCACGACTGGCCTAGGCACTCCTACAGGAAACCCGGTGACGCCTGTGATCAAAGTTTCCTCCAATCACAAACTATCCGAGCGTATGCCTGATATCATCGATATCAACACAGGTTTTGTGATCTCCGGAGAGAAAAACATCCAGCAGATGGGCGAAGAAATCTTGGAGAAAGTAATCCGAGTGGCTAGCGGCGAAGAGAAATCCAAAGCGATGATACTTGGCCAAGATGACTTTATTCCTTGGAAACGAGGCGTTTCGCTTTAAACATGATCTAAAAAGGGAAGTTCGACTTCCTTCTCTAGTTCTGAAGATCTATAAATGGCTCGGATCAGCTCGACTGATTTTCGAGCCATTTTTCCTTCTACCAAAACTGGCTCATTTTTCTCGATCGCATTCAAGTAATGTTCCCATTGGGCTTTATGAAGTGCATGGCCGATAGCCATCGGATCTGCAGCACCTGAGCCCGTAATAGTATCAGCTATAATTGGCTCGCTTTCTTCTCCTTGAATACTCCATTGAATCAGCTTTCCTGCTTCCAATACTGCAGACCCATTTTTTCCGAAAATCTCTAAACGCTCTGGCAAGCCTGGATATAAAGCTGTAGAAGCAGTAATATTCCCCAAGGCTTTATTTTCAAAAGTCACAAGTGCAGCACCTAAATCCTCCCCTTCTATAGGATGAAGCGCAGTTTTTACTTTTGCAAAAACTGACTGCACATCACCCATGATATCAAGCAAAAGATCAATCGTATGAATGCCCTGATTCATGAATGCTCCTCCACCATCGCCTTCTAGCGTACCCTTCCAGGGACTTCCGCTGTAATATTCTGGAGCTCTATACCAGTTCACATGCGCATTACCCATCAGAAGCTTTCCGAATTTACCTTCTCGAACTGCAGCTTTGAGTTTAAGATAATCAGCCGAAAATCGATTCTGAAAAATAACTCCGAGCTTCACACCATTTTCCTCACAGGCATCAATTAACTGATCTGCTCTGTTTAGATTTATTTCAATTGGCTTCTCTATCAACAAGTGTTTACCAGCTTTGGCTGCTAGTAAGCCCGCTTCCATATGATGTCCACTTGCGGTGCAAATACAGACAATATCGAGCTCGGGGTGAGTCAAAAAAGCGGAGATATCGGAATAAGTATCAATGCCAAATTTCTCCTTAGCAGCCTTAGCCCTCTCGGACGAACTGCTGCAAAGTGCCACCAATTCAGCATTTTCAATTTCACTGATTGCATCTGCATGCTTTCCAGTGATCGCACCAGTCCCTACGATTCCAATTTTTAATTTCCTCATGAGTTCAATTCATTTTGAAGTTCGGACCAGAGCTTCTCTGAGATCGGCACCCCATTTTTAAGATTTTTATTTCGGGTTTCTAATGTATTCTCTCCTGGGTAGCGAACCGATTTCTCTCCAAAAGTTGAGGAGCTTTTCAGGTCTTCAATTAATGCATCCGATTTAGTTTCTATCCATTCTGTGAGTTCGAGTTTGGTTGGGTCAAAGCAAAGGAAAACTTGCGAAACAGCGCTTTCATGACCTGATTTCCCTACTTCGAAAGAAGCATTTCCGCCAGACAGCACGGCTGCGAGCAAATCCAAAACCATGCTAAGCCCTGAGCCTTTCCACAAGCCGATCGGTAATCCAAGATGGTTATTGATGACAGTTCCAGGGTCTTTGGTCAGATTTCCTTCATCGTCAAAGCCTGCCTCATAATCCATTTGCTCACCTTTTGCTTGGGCTATACTTAGCTTCCCGTAGGCAAACTGCGTGAAAGCCATATCCAAAACCACTGGACCTTTTGCTCGGGGAATCGCTATCACAAGCGGATTATTTCCAATTTTAGGTTCGCTGCCACCCCATGCTGGCATATTGGGAATCGTATTTGTGAAACAAATACCTATGCATCCCTCCTCCACAGCTTGCCAACCAAAGTTCCCACCGCGCATCCAGTGATTGGTGTTTTGCAAGGTGACACAGCTAATTCCGAATTCTTTGGAAAGCTGAATAGCGCGATTCATGGCAAAATCTGCATTTAGATTCCCCACTCCCTCCTGACCATCCCAGCGTTCAAACATGGCAAGTTGGCTCAAAGCGGCAGGTTCCTTGTCTGGATTAACCAAGCCTTTTTTGATAAAGTCCAGGAAAAGGAAGAAACGATTTGCGCCATGTGAGCGCACGCCATCCAGGTCAGCCTTTGCAAAAAGAAGAGCACATCGCTGCGCCCGCTCTTCTGCAAATCCATACTTAAGTAATATTTCCTTCAGCGTGGTACTAATTTGCTCGAAAGGAATGTGAAGATCTATCATTGAAAAACAGGGTTCTAAAGCGAGATATCCTCTAAGATAAAATCAATGATCAACTTTTGCCTGATTTACAAAAAAACTATTTAGCTAAACAGACTGAACAACTATTGAAATAACTTAGACACCTCTCCTTAATTTACAAAATCAGATCATCGGTACAGCTCGCTTGCATAATTGCAAAGCCAGTCCCCATGGGTCTTTCACCATTACTAGATGAGAACCATCAGGTAAAATATCATCAGAAATCACTTTTGCTCCAGCTTCTACCAATCGATCTCTATCGGCATTTGGATCATCTGACACCAGCGCTAGATGAACTACCAGAGGATGTAAAGTCGCAAAGTCCAAAGTTTCTCCCTTTGGGTTTGAGTAAATCTCAATCATCACCGTCCCGCTATCATCTGCCAGAAAAGTCATGAACGGAGATTCTACCATTTTCTTTACAACTTTCAACCCGAGATGCTCCTCGTACCACTTTGAAGCTGCCGGTGCATCGCTCACATTGAGCGCAAAATGTTCAAATTTCATATTTTATTGTTTTATAAATTCAATAAGTGGGAACAGAGTCATTTTCAAAATACTTTCTCTAAAAAGTCAAATATAATATTCACATAAGGTTCGAACCATAAATCATTACAATTCCTAGACACGGTGATTTGGATTGAATGGGAGAAAACACTTCTAGTTTTAATGTTCTGGAACCAACCTTTTTGTAAACCAAGCCAAGCATCATCCAAATTGAAATAATAATTTTTTTCATATCCAAACCAGATTTGAAACACATCGCATCGTCGCCCACTTCAAAGGTATTATTGTAAATCAGAACATTTTTGGATTACTCCACATCCAATCCATCTCCATTCTGTGAATAACAAGGATTACGCACATTTAGATTCCGGATGATGACATCTTCGCTCATATGTGGATGGACATTCCTCCACCTTTTGCATTCACAGCTTCGATTGTAGCTTTGAAAACCTCGGAGTTTTTGAAAATTCCGTCTCCAACTCCGCCATATTCAGTGATCTTTTTCTCAAAATCAGGAAAGCTTGTTTCCTTCACTTTTGGCATGTCGAATTCTATTCCCTCGTACATGCTTTCCAGTGTTTGCTGAGCAAAAGATGGCAAAACAAAAGAAAATAATAGGAGCAAATAAATAGTTTTGAGTTGTATAGGTTTCATATTTTGGATGTTTGTCAATAAACAACAGCTTATTAAAAAGCCTAAATAAACATTTGCACCAAAAACTCGGTAGACATTTGAAGAGCCTAAATACAAATAGTATGAGCAATCGATTGCATATTAAAAAGTTCATAAGAAATAAAAAAACATTCTCTTATAAAAATTGTAATTCAGATGAATTGTAAAACAATCTCGACATTAAATCACAGTAAATCTACCATATTCAGGATTATAAGCTAAAGATATGTTTAGCAAAATAGCACTATATTGCGCAAACGATTACATCGATAATTATGAGTATAAAAATAGAAACGCGCTATTCGTCACACCCTGAAGACTTCAAAAGTTATGCGACGGAAGAAATCAGAGATAAATTTTTACTAAACGAGATTTTCGTCCCTAATCAGATCACTGGTACCTATACTATGGAAGATCGGTTGATCATCGGGGGAATTCATCCAGTCGACCAACCACTTAGGCTGGAAACTATTGATCAACTGAAAGCTGAGAACTTTCTGGACCGAAGAGAAATCGGAATAATCAATGTAGGAGCTTCTACCACAATTGATGTGGAGGGAGAATCTATCACTTTGGGACCTAAAGAAGCGCTTTATATCGGCAAAGGAGTTAAGGAAGTAATGTTTCATCCGTCAGCAGAAGGAGAAACTTATTTGTATTTCAACTCTGCACCAGCTCACACATCTTACCCTACTCGCAAGATCACTCAAGCAGATGCCGAAGTGGTCACTCTTGGGTCTTTGGAGAATTCTAATCATAGAACTATTTATAAACTTTTGGTCAATTCGGTAGTAGACACCTGTCAACTTCAGATGGGAATGACCGAATTGAAACCTGGATCAGTCTGGAATACCATGCCTGCCCACACACACGATCGCAGAATGGAGGCATATTTCTATTTCGATCTTCAAGAAGGCAATGTCGTCTCTCATTTCATGGGGCAACCAGATGAAACACGTCATATTTTCCTAAAAAACCATCAGGCAGTCATCTCTCCTGCATGGTCCATTCACAGCGGGGCCGGCACTTCCAATTACACTTTTATCTGGGGAATGGCTGGTGAAAACATGGATTATGGAGACATGGACCCCGTCAAGCCTTCTGAATTGAGATAAAATGAATTCGACATGGATATAAAAACAGTAGATATCTGAACATGAAACCAAATTTTGAACTAGCTGGAAAAATAGCCTTGGTCACAGGCGCTACTCACGGCCTGGGAATGGCAATGGCTAAAGCTCTTGCACATCAAGGAGCGACATTAGTGGTCAATGGTCATACTCCTGAAAAAATGACTGCCGCTCTTGAGTCTTATGCTTCCGAAGGCATCACTGCTCATGGATATTTGTTTGACGTGAGTGACGCTAAGGCAGTCAATGAATTTATCAGTAAGATAGAAAAGGAAGTAGGCGACATCGACATTCTAGTGAACAATGCTGGGATGATCAAACGCGTTCCAGCCCTGGAAATGGATCCTGAAGAATTTCGCCAGGTGGTAGATCTGGATTTGGTCTCCCCATTTATTATGGCACAGCGGGTAGCCAAAACAATGGTAAAAAATCAGCAGGGTAAAATCATCAATATTTGCTCAATGATGAGCGAATTAGGTAGAAATACTGTCAGTGCTTACGCTGCAGCAAAGGGCGGACTAAAGATGCTGACGCGTAACCTGGCTACTGAATGGGCTAAATACAACATTCAAGTAAATGGAATTGGCCCTGGCTATTTTGCCACAGAACAGACAGCGCCAATCCGAGTGGATGGTCATCCTTTCAACGATTTTATCGTGAACAGAACTCCTGCCGGAAGATGGGGAGATCCTGACGATCTAGGAGGCACAGTAGTTTTCCTGGCAAGCGAAGCGAGTAATTTTGTCAATGGCCAGATAATATATGTCGACGGAGGTATATTAGCCACTATTGGCAAGCCTGCGGGTGAGAAATGATAGCTAAATGCAAGACTAACCCAAAAACCCAATCTAACCTCTAGGCAATGAAAAAAAATAGAGCAACTATTCATGATATTGCTTTAAAGCTAAATATCACCGCATCAACTGTTTCGCGGGCATTAAATGATAATCCAAGGATTTCAGACGCCACCAAAAAAAAGGTTCTGAAAGTTGCCAAACAAATCAATTATCAGCCTAATCATATCGCTTCAGCTTTACGAAGTGGAAAAAGCAAACTCATTGGAGTGATTGTTCCGACTGCAAACAGGAACTTCTTCTCTTCTGTAATCAGGGGAATTGAAGAATTAGCGAACAGCCTCAACTACAAAGTCATAATTTCTCAATCCTATGACGATTTCGATAAGGAAGTACAGACCGTAGAAGCACTGCTCAATGCCCGCGTGGATGGCATCATTGCCTCTATAGCCAAAACCACGGAGAATGTGGATCACTTCCAAAAAATCATTGAAAAAGGGATACCATTAGTGCTTTTTGACCGAATCACTAATTTGCTAGAAGTAAGTCAGGTAGTTATTGACGACCACTACGGCGCATACCAGACGGTCGATCATTTGATCAAAAACGGATGCAAACGAATAGTACATTTCTCGAGCAATCCTCGGATCAACATCTACCATGAAAGAAAAAGAGGCTACGAAGACGCCCTCAAGGACAATGGAATTGAAGTAGACCCGAAACTGATTACCTTCAGTAATCTTCAACTAGAGGATGGCAGAAGGATCATGCAGGAAATCATAGATAGCAAAATTGATTTTGATGGGGTTTTTTCTTCCTCAGACTATTCTATCATGGGAGCTTTGCAAGTGCTGAAAGAAAATGGCTACAAAGTACCCGAGCAGGTGAAAATCGCAGGGTTTGGAAATGAACCTTTCACTTCTTTCACCGAGCCTCCTATCACCACAGTAGATCAGAAAAGTATTCCCATGGGGAAAATAACAGCGGAGTCATTTTTCGAATTATTAAATGCCGGATCGTCTTCGCCAGTAGCCAAGAAAACAATTTTAAAACCAGAACTAATCATTCGGAAATCATCTATTAATAACTCTTAACCAGTATTCCCGAAACCTACTTACTATGAAAACTCTTTCAAAATCCGACTTCAACATCCAGCCAAAGCCTGTTAAAATCCTTCAATTTGGAAACGGTAACTTCTTACGAGGATTTACCGATTGGATGGTAGAGAAAGCAAATGAAGCGGGGGTTTTTAACGGTGAAATTCATGTAGTGCAGGTTCATAGTAAGTCTGGAAATGACACAATGAAAGATCAGGACAACCTGTTTCACGTCATTGAGCAAGGCTTGAAAAACGGAGAATTAGTACAGGAATACCAGCTGATCTCTTGTATCGATGGAATCACAAACGTTTTTGAAGACTATCAGAACTATCTCAAATTGGGCGAAAATCCAGATTTGAGATTCATAGTTTCCAATACCACAGAGGCAGGAATTGTCTTTAATCCAAATGATACTGATGCGGAAGCTATTTCGCAGACATTCCCAGGCAAGCTGACAGCCTTACTTTACCGTCGCTTTCAGGCTTTAAATGGAGACAAATCTATGGGTTTGGTTTTCCTTCCCTGTGAATTGATTGAGCAAAATGGTGAAGCACTCAAAAGCTGCATAGACAAGTATGCTACACTGTGGAAGTTACCTATGGCTTTCTCCGAATGGATAGATTCATCATGCACATTCTGCAATACCTTGGTAGATAGAATCGTCCCTGGTTTCCCAAAGGATAACATAGATAAGATCCAAGAAAAGCTGGGCTATGAGGACAAGCTGGCTGTAATGGTAGAGCCCTATCACTTTTGGGCGATAGAAGGTGGGGACTCTATCCGAAATGAGTTCGCATTGGACAAAGCCGGATTGAATGTGAAATACGTGGATGACCTGACGAGATTCCGCACCCAAAAAGTACGAATCCTAAATGGTGGCCATACCGCTATGGTTCCTTATGCTTATTTGAAAGGACTTCGCACCGTGAGAGAATCTATTGAAAACCCTGAAATCGGTAGTTTCTTAAGAACAGCAATATTCGAAGAAATCATTCCTACACTGGATATGCAGGAAGACGAATTGAAAGCTTTCGCAAATGATGTGTTGGAGCGCTTCGCAAATCCATTCATTGTGCATGAACTGAAGTCGATAGCCCTGAACTGCATTTCCAAATTCAAAGTGCGTGTACTCCCATCTCTACTGGCTTATCATGAGAAAAAAGGAGTTTGGCCAGCCAACCTGATTACTGCTTTTGCTGCGCTTTTAGTATTCTACAAAGGTGAATTTAATGGAGAAAAAATACCTGTTAATGATGATCCAGCTGTTATGAAGCAGTTTCAAGAAGCTTGGAAATTGGCTTCTTCTCGAGAAACCGTCAATACCTTATTAAAAGAATCATCATTCTGGGGTGACGATCTGTCTCAATACAATGGACTGGAAGAAGCTGTCACAAATGCAGTAGATGAGCTGATCAGCGCTTAATTCACAGTCCTATATTTCGACAAATCAACCGAACTTTCAGTCCGAACAATCTTGAATTTTTCGAAGAAATAATTTAGACGGTATAGTAAAGGGCGTGTGCCTTCCTGTCCTCTCACTTCTATGCCTAGATTATAGCCACAATTGTCTAAATTGTTTTTTTGAAGCCTACCTATCTGCCCGAAACACCAACTTATGAAATTTCCTCATCTGCTTTTCTGTGCTTTGCTTTCAACAGCTATTTCATGCAATTCCACCACTGAAGAAAAACATGAAAGTCAAAAGGAAATTCTAGCCGATCAAATGGAAACCCATCTCAAGACTGAAGTGCTTGACAAATGGTATCCTATGTCTATGGACACGGTAGATGGCGGCTTCCTGAGCAATTTTTCTTTCGATTTCAAACCAGGAGAAAAGCAGGAGAAAATGATCGTGACTCAATCGCGTCAAGTTTGGACAAATTCAAAAGCTTCGCTCAAATATCCAGAAATCGATTATTACAAAACCGGAGCAAAACATGGCTATGAATTCCTGCGAGACAAAATGTGGGATTCTGAAAACGGTGGATTTTATTGGTTGGTAGACAAGCAAGGGAATCAGACAGGTGACCCTCTGAAAACAGCCTACGGAAATGCATTCGGGATTTTTGCACTTGCTGCATATTATGACGCCTCTGGAGATAAGTCAGTCTTGGAATTTGCAAAAGAAGCATTCTACTGGCTCGACGAGCATGCACATGATTCCATAAATGGAGGATACTATCAGCACTTAGATCCTGAAGGCACTACTATTTCCCGTCCTACTTCTACTCCATCCACCTCCGACCTAGGCTATAAAGATCAGAACAGCTCCATCCACATACTGGAAGCTTTTACAGAACTCTACCAAGTTTGGCCTGATCCCTTGGTTAAGGATCGACTGGAAGAAATGCTTCTTCTTATCCGTGATAAAATCGTGACTCCAAAGGGCAACTTGACACTATTTCTCTATCCAGATTGGAGCCCAGTGACTTTCGTAGATTCTACAGAAGAGGTTATTTTGGCACATCATAATCTCGATCACGTTTCTTTTGGGCATGATGTTGAGACTGGTTTTCTGATGATAGAGGCATCAGAGGTTTTAGGCTTCGAGAACGATACGACCACCCACCGAATCGCCAAAAAGATGATCGACCATGCGCTGGAAAATGGCTGGGATGAAAGTGTGGGTGGATTTTATGATGAAGGCTATTATTTCCAAGATGGTTTTCGAATCACACATGACACCAAAAACTGGTGGGCGCAAGCTGAGGGAATGAATGCATTGCTATTGATGGCGGAGCTTTACCCAAGCGATCCTCATGACTATTATGGGAAATTTGAAAAGCTTTGGAATTACACGGATACTTACTTAATCGATCATGAAAATGGAGACTGGTATTCTGGCGGATTGGATAAACAACCAAATTTAAAGACTGTTGACAAAGGCAATATCTGGAAAGGAATCTATCATCATTATAGATCTTTGGATCACTGCATAGTTCGATTGAGGGAAATGAGTGAGCAATCTGAGTAGTCTGTAAGGATTCAAAAGAGAAATAATAAGTCAACTCTGTGTCTGTTCGAGCGAAGTCGAGATCAAGTTTAATTACACAGGACTTCGACTTCGCTCAGTCCGACAGCTCTAAAGTCCTACCAAGTCATATTGACTATATAATGTCAACCTTTGCTGTATTAAAAGCCCAAAATGAAGAAAATCACTTTTGTATATGATCCGGAAACGGAGCAGGAAAAGCTAGACGAACTGTTGGGAAGGCTTGACCCGAAACCCGAAAACCACCTTTCTTTAGTTGAACTCAAGTTAAGTGAGTATTCTTCAGATGATTGGCTAGCCTGCTCGCTCTCAGATTCTCAGCTTAAAGAACTTTTTGAAAAGCTTAAAAACAGCGATATCAACATCGGACTCCTTCCTCACCCAGAAATGGAGCAAGGAAAAAAAGGCTTTGGCATCAACACAAATTTTGAGAAAGCTTGGGAGGAAATACAGCAAGCAGAGAAAACTCCGGAAATCGATCTAATGCAGGTGAATGAGCAAGTAACCTTCAATTCCTTGGTCGTCGGCACCTCGCTAAGTATCCTTTATTCAAATTCTGCCAGCAACTTCTTCGAGGGTGTTAAGATTAGATTTACACAACTTCTGAAGCTTTTCCGAAGGGTAAAACTCAAGCCTTACACCATCAAATACAAAAATAGCAGCGATGAAGAACAAACCATCGAAACTGCAGCGATGGGCATTCTGGCTGTTGCACACTGTGAAAGTAACCTGATTTTTCGAAGGGTAATCCAGGAATCCGGGCTAGATGATGGCCGAATTCACTTATTGATTTTGGCACCCAAAAGTTTGTTTGCACTGATTCAATTTGGACTTCAGAATTTATTTTTCCCTATAAAAGGAGGTACACTACCACGTTTTGTTGGATATATCTCTACTAGCCAAGCTGTGATATCTTCTTCTGAAACCATACAGTTTGCACTAGATGGTAAAGAAGGTGAAGAACAAGAGCTAACCATTAATCTAGTCGAGGAGAAGATCAAGCTGCTTCCTGGCGCATCAATAATCGAAGTAGAAGAAAAAGATGGGCCAGCAGAAATCAACGCCAGATCACTTCCCACTGGAAGATTAAAGGAGGAACTGCTTCACTCCTACCTGCCTTGGGTACGTCACGCCACTTCAGATGAATTTAAGGACTTATTTTCTCTCCTGAGAAAAAACTCACAGACCAGTTCGACCTATTTGGTTTTGATGGCCTTGTCCACCATGATTGCTACTTTTGGTCTCTTTGGGGATTCGGCTCCTGTGGTAATTGGTGCGATGATTTTAGCTCCCTTGATGGGACCAATTATTTCCTTGGCCATGGGCGCCCTTCGTCAGGATAGCTTATTGATCAAAAACAGTTTGATCACCATCTTTTGGGGGATTATTATCGGTTTATTCTTCTCAATTCTGATTTCCCTGATCACCCCATTAGAAGTACTGAATGATCAAATAATAGCTAGAATACGTCCAAACTTGCTAGACCTAGGAATCGCTGTGGCGTCGGGAATCGCAGGCGCCTATGCATACTCCAAGGAAGAAATCAACAAAACTCTGGCAGGAGTAGCAATTTCTGTAGCCTTGGTGCCGCCATTAGCAGTAGCCGGCATTGGAATTGGCTGGATGGACTGGGGAGTTTTTGGGGGCGCGATGCTCCTGCTAGGAACCAACTTGGCAGGTATAGTAATGGCTGCTTCATTGACATTTCTACTACTTGGATTTTCGCCATTTCGCCTTGCCAAAAGAGGCTTGCTAATCAGTCTTGGAATTCTGATCGTTATCGCCTTGCCACTTGGGTTGAGCTTTAACAAAATGGTAGAAGAGAACATCATCATCCAAGATCTAAGCGGACAAGAAATCCCTCATGGTTTGCTTCGTGAAGTCAAAGTGATTCAAATGCAGCCGCTAAAACTTTCAGTCACCATTCTCTCCGAGAAAGCACTGACAGAGCAAGATTTCAAAGAAATCAGAGCGGAGATCGAAGAGAAAATCGGAAGAGATATCGCACTGGAACTGACTCTAGGCGTGAGGCTAGGCGATATTGAAAACTAGCTTTTCCAGGCAGGAATAAGATCACAATACCAAAATCCATAGGTAGCTGGATCTTCTTTTTCCTTAGAAAAACACTGATCGCTGTCATCTTCAGTTTTTGGGGCTTCATACTTTCTTAGGACAATTTCTCCTTTTTCAAATTCTATGGGTTTGCTGAAAATCGGGCCATCATACACGAACGTATGAAACTCACCATTTTCTCCACAAGGGTCGACATTGGCAGGAAGATCTTTTAAAAAATCCGCATCAATCACTCGCCCTACAAAGCTTTTATCTAGGTATTTCTCATTCACGCAAGTGGTGATCGTCTTGAAACCCAAATCCAAAAACTCATGGATAAGTTTATCGGTGGATTGTTTCCAAAGCGGAAAAACAGCTTTCAGATCTAATTCAGTTAATTTATTCTCACGATACTGTCGTAGATCTTCCAAGAAAATATCACCAAAGATCGAGGCAGTAATCCCTTCCTTCTTCAAGTTGGAAAGTGTATCCCGCATGGTATTTTCATAGACTTCCATCGATGGCATATCAGGAACCTCCATTTTCACCACCGGAATTCCTATACTTCTTGCCTGCAAATCAAGCAAGTCAGACCTCACTCCATGCATAGAAATCCGCTGGTATTTCTGACTGATGCTGGTAAGCAAACAGGCAATTTCAAATTCCTGAGATTGCTGTAATTTATGTAAAGTAAGCGCAGAATCTTTACCTCCACTCCAATTCATCACTGCTTTATGTGCTGGTGTAATCAAAACAACTATTAATTAATGGTCAAAAAAATGCCCTATTCCGGCAATTAGCTTGCTAAAATAGGGCATTTAAAAGTTACGAGTTACTATTCTTTAACACGAGTAAGCTTCATCTCCCCTCTCTCCGACTTAACAACTATTTCATCCTCTGAGATTTGCTCTCCATTATGTGTGAAAGTCCTGTCCTGAAAAGCAAAGTCATAGCTGAATTTCTCGCCTTCAACCTTACCATTTTTCAACGCAATCTCACCCATTTGGCTTCCGATTGTTCCAGTGACAACTCCCTTGTCAACTTTATAATTAAATATTAACTCCATCTCACCCTGAGGCCCTGCTAGCGTAGCAGCCCATTTCCCAGCAATATCACTTTGAGCATAAGCAGTCATTCCTGCCATCAAAAGCACAAAGCAAAGCATTGCTATTTTCTTGAAATTCATATGTTGTTAGATTAATGGTTATTGATAACAAATTTGAATCTAACTTAACTAGATTCCGAGGCGAATTCAAGCTAAAAAACACTAACAACGAGCTATTTATAAAAATAAAAAACCGGATACAAATCGCTTTGTATCCGGTTTAAATTGGTTGATTGTTGGTTATACTTATTGCTTTTTCGGCAACTCTTTTCTTGGAAGCATCTCGTCTCTTTGTGCTGTATTGTATACAAAAGAAGCGATGACTACTGCCATTTGCTTCAAGTCATCAAGCTCCAATCTCTCGAATGTATCCATGTTCGTGTGGTGCGTACGCGTACGGTATTCGATAGGATCCTGGATAAACTGAAAACCTGGGATGCTCAAGGCATCAAAGCTCTGGTGATCTGTTCCGCCAGTATTACTGATGGTGATAGTACGATCATTTACGATATCATCCAAAGGCATAAACCACTCGTTGAAAATCGGCTCAACGGCTGCATTTCCCTGAAGATAGATTCCGCGAACTTTTCCAGTACCGTTATCAATATTGTAATAAGCAGAGATCTTCTCGTGCTCAGGCGTCAATTCCATAGTTTCACGATCTCCGAAATGGTTTTTCACATATCCTCTAGAACCGTGTAGTCCTTGCTCTTCACCGCCCCAAAGTGCGATTCGTACTGTTCTCTTTGGCTGAAGACCTGTAGCTTTCAAAATCCTTACAGCTTCCATCATCACGATACAACCAGCAGCATTATCTGTCGCGCCGTTTGCTCCATGCCATGAATCCAAGTGACCACCAAGCATTACGATTTCTGATTTCAAGGTAGGATCAGAACCAGGAATTTCTGCAATCACATTGTAACCTTGCAAATCATCGTTTCTATAGCGAGTCTTCACCTCAGCCTCCAACTCTACTTGCACGCCATTTTCGCTCAATCTAGCCATCAGGTTAACGTTCTCAGGTGCAGTTTCCAATTCTGGAATCCCAACTGGAGTACCCTTGACATAGTCTCTAGGGCTACTGGTGAAAAGTGTACCGTGACGACCGTTAACACCTTTAACTATCAATGCAGGGCCTTCTGCATTGATGAACTCGTTAATTTTTTGAGACAAAGCTCTTGCCGCTCTTAATTCAGCCATTCTATCAGGAGTGATACCACTAGAGCCACGTGGAGCCGGGTGCTCCATACCGTGCAATTGCTCAGCTGTATATCGCTCAGCATCCGCTTCAAAAGTAGGTTCTTGAGTGCCGGATGGTTTTATTGCGACGATAGCACCTTTCAATTTGCCTTTGTACTTAGCAAAATCTTCTTCAGTTTTGATATCAACGAAAACAACCTTACCACTAACCTCTCCTTTTGTGCTTTCTGTCCAAGCTTTTGGGATCGCAATGAAAGGCATGTAATATGGCTTGGTCATCGCGATGTAGCTTTTTTCCATTTCCCAGCCACGACCAAATTCACCCCAAGCTTCGGTTTTAGAATTCGCCAAACCCCAATCTGAAAGTTGCTTCACCGCATATTTTGTAGCACGCTCATAGCCTTCCGAATTACTCAACCTCGGTCCAGCTTTGTCCACCAATTGAAATGCGATCTCTTCGACCTTAGAGTTCTCTAAACCTTCTTTTTTGATTTTCTCGATTGCCTCAAGCTCTACTTCCTGGGCAAAAGTCATCCCGGCTAAAAGCAGCGCCGGCAGGATTAATAATTTTCTCTTCATAAATATTAGGGTTAGGTATTGGTGCTATTTCAATGAATTTTTGTCTAAAAATAAATTTCAGGATGAAATTAAACCAAAAATCAGGATCATAATGGCTATTCATGTAAAAATCAGTCACTCCTAGTGACAAAGGCAACAATCAGTTTCCCGCAGGAAGCATATTTCGAATAGCAGAAATTTTCCATTGCTCTTTCTCAGAAACTACCGCAAACGTACTCCACATTTTACGAACAGTCCCATCTTCATTCTTTATCTCGTAGCGAGCATCCACAAGCGCAACATTAGGATTCAAAAATCGGATTGACTCTACTTTCAATGTTCGGTCACCAGGATTTGAGGTGGAACTCTCCATCATTCCTTGTACCGCTTGAGCGATACCTTTCCGCCAAACTCCAGAAGAAACCAACTGATCAATATCCTTCGTCAAAATCTTTTTCAACAATACCGTGTCTTTTGTATCCCGTGAAGTAGAATATGAGCTGATCAGATTTATGATATCCTGAGAAGCATTTTTTGTTTCCGAAGTGTTTTGGCAAAAAGCTAAGGAGGTGATGAAAATGGAAAAGAAAAGGAAAATGAGGTTTTTCATGGGTTTTCAGTTTGAAGTAATTTACACTTTTCTGAAACACCTTACAATTCGAGCTTCTGGAGAAGCAGCACCTCTGTGACCTCTGCGTGACCTTTGCGCACTCTGCTGTTCAATAAAATCACAAAAAAGCCACCCATTACTGAGTGGCTTTAAGAATATTTACAGTAAGTAAGATGATTCGAAAGTCCAGCTTCTGGATAAGCAGGACAACTGTGAAGTTGTATCGCTTACTGATCTTCTCCGCGAAGTTTGATTACTGAACCATCTAGCACATCTCCGATTCGGATTTGGCAAGCCAAACGTGAAGTAGGAAAGTACTCTGGAAGATTCTCCAACTGATCCAATTCTGGATCTGTGGCTACTCCAAGTTCGTCCTTGCCTTCCAGTATTTCGATGTGGCAAGTACCACATAGCGCCATACCTCCGCAGGTAGCCAATATAGGATATTCGTATGCTTTGAGGATTTCCATCAGGTTGAAGCCCATGTCATCTGGCGCTTCGCAATCTTGACGATTTCCTTCTTGATCTTCTACAGTGAAATTAACCATGCTGCAAAAATAGTATTAAAATGAATTTACACCATTAACGGTTGTGTATTTGAAGCTCAATTTCTGATCTGGATACACATATTTGAAAGCAGAATGCATCATGATCGCCGCTTCATGGAATCCACAAAGGATCAACTTTAACTTACCAGGATAAGTATTGATATCTCCGATCGCATAGATTCTGTCCACTCCAGTAGAGTAATCACGTGTATCTACCTCAATCGCATTTTTATCAATGCTCAATCCCCAATCCGCAATCGGCCCAAGCTTTGGACTCAAACCGAATAAAGGAATCAAATAATCCGCTTCAATCTTGATCTCTGCTTTGCTTTTATCTATAAAAGTCACCGTATCCAACACACCGTTTCCTGATACTTCTTTCAAATTGGCAGAAAGAATCAAGTCAATTTTACCTTGATTAGCCAAGTCAAATACTTTAGAGGCTGAATCGGGAGCTCCACGGAAAGTCTCGTTTCTGTGAACCAACGTTACTCTTTTGGCAACTTTTGAAAGGAAAATAGTCCAGTCCAAAGCGGAATCTCCACCACCCGCAAGAATCACATTCTTATCACGGAAGGTCTCAGGATTCTTCACCATATAAGTAATTCCCTTTCCTTCGAATAGCTCCAAATTCTCTACCACTGGCTTTCTTGGCTCAAAACAACCCAAACCACCAGCGATGATAATCACCTGTGCGTGAACTTTTGTTTTGTCGCTAGTCGTCACGATGAACGATCCATCTTCCTGCTTGTCCAAGTGATCTACGCGCTCGCCTAGCGTAAAGGTCGGAGAAAATGGCTTCGCCTGCTCCATCAGATTGTCCACCAAATCCTGCGCATTCACTTCCGGATAGCCCGGAATATCATAAATAGGCTTTTGCGGATAAATCTCCGAAAGCTGACCACCTACTTGAGGCAGGGCATCTATGAGGTGACAGCGCATTTTCAGCAAACCAGCTTCGAATACTGCAAAAAGGCCTACTGGGCCGGCTCCGATAATACAAAGGTCTGTATGGATCATGATGTATGAAAATTTGGGGTGCTTCCCCGAGTTAAAATTTCAATATTGTTAATTACTTATTGATCAAGTGACTCTCCATTGAGATTTTGGTAAATCGTATTGAGAATCCGCTTAAACTCTTCGAAATCATGGGTACTCAAATTTTCCCAAGCTTTCTCTCTTATCTGAAGAATCTCAGGACGCAGTGAAGTCACTTTGGAAACTCCTGTTTCCGTCAAATGCAACTGAAAACTACGTCTGTCCTGAGGGTGTGGCACTCGCTCCACATATCCTTTTTTGCAAAGCAAATCGATAATACGCGTAAGGGTAGGATGGTCTTTAAAAACCAAATTCGCCAGTTCAGTCTGACTCAACACATCATTTTCAGACAGGTTTTTCAGCACCAACCACTGATCAACAGTCACATCAAAATCTCCTGATTTGAACTGCTGTTGAGCATATTGCTTCACCTTTCGGGCCGTGCGGTCCAATAAAAATGAATACTTAGAATATTGCTCCTGTGTCATACCAATAGTTAGTGTGACAAATATATAAAAAATCTGACTCAGGAATACAATTCTCTATTATTTTTATAGGGTTTATAGGTTTATGGATTTCAAATTTGAAATTTCAAATCTCAAATTGGGCAATTTCTTAGTATCCATATTTCCCCTGCCACTTCGCACTCAGGTATCTTCTCAACTCATTTTCCCGTGCATTTTCTCCTGGATCGTACAGCTTCAATCCTTTGATTTCGTCAGGTAAAAACTCCTGAGCAACAAAATTTCCGGGGAAATCATGGGAATACTTGTACGCTTTTCCATAATTCAAATCCTTCATCAATTTCGTAGGTGCGTTGCGAAGATGAAGTGGAACGGAAAGATCTCCCTTCTCTCTCACCAAAGCCTGAGCTTGGTTGATAGCCATGTAAGCCGCATTGCTTTTCTGAGAACTAGCCAGATAGGTTACACATTGAGAAAGAATAATTCTCGACTCCGGATAGCCTATGATCTTTACAGCCTCAAAACAATTGGTGGCTAAAAGCAACGCATTTGGATTGGCATTCCCAATATCCTCTGAAGCCAAAATCACTAAGCGCCTTGCAATAAACTTCACGTCCTCTCCCCCTTCGATCATCCGAGCAAGCCAATAAACGGCTGCATTTGGATCAGAACCGCGGATTGATTTGATAAAAGCTGAAATAATATCGTAGTGCTGCTCACCGGATTTATCGTAAAGCGCCACTTTTTGTTGAGCAATCTGCATCACTTTTTCATCGGTAATCACACAGGGATTTTCATTGATCCCGTCGATTACAATCTCAAGCAAATTCAACAACTTCCTACCATCTCCTCCTGAAATCCGCAGGAGTGCATCCGTCTCTTTGAGTTCCACTTTGATTTTCTTCAAATCCATATCCTGCTCCAAAGCCTGATGAACCATAGCTTCAAGCTCAGATTTCCCAAGAGAATTGAGGGTAAAAACCTGACACCTGGAGAGCAATGCTGCATTGACTTCAAAGGAAGGATTCTCCGTAGTAGCACCAATCAAACGGATAACTCCCTTTTCCACCGCACCCAAAAGTGCATCCTGCTGGGATTTATTAAAGCGGTGAATCTCATCAATAAAAAGTACCACTCCTTGCTGAAACTTCGCTTTTTCGATTACCTCCCGTATGTCTTTCACACCAGAACTGATCGCACTTAAGGTATAAAACGGAGCTTTGATTTCATTCGCGATTATATTGGCGATGGTCGTTTTTCCCACGCCCGGAGGGCCCCAAAGGATCAAAGAAGGCACATTGCCAGTTTTGATGGCTTTAAATAAAAATGACTTGGGAGAAGATAAATGCTCCTGTCCGATCAGATCTTCCAATCGGGTTGGGCGCATGCGTTCTGCAAGAGGGGTGTTATTCATTTTCTTTAGTATCAAGATATTAGACACAAGACTCAAGACAAGAGAATTGAAAATCAATGTGCTGAGACAAATCTAACATCTAGTGGCTTGAATCTTTTGTCTAAATTTTTCCAACCCTCTTCCCAAACTCTTCCAATTCCCCATCCCCAAAATCTAAATGAGTAACAAACCTCACCAAGTCTGGACCAAATTTGACAGACTTGATTTGTTGTTCATCAAACTTCTTCATGAACTCTTCCGGAGTTAGTCCTTCCAATCTGGCAATTACAATATTCGTCGCTACGGGGAAAACTTCTGACACAAAGGACAGCTTCAATAGCATAGCTCCCAAAGCTCTAGCTCTCGAATGATCTGCTTTTAAACGATTGACGTGATTATCCAACGCATAAATACCTGCCGCCGCCAAGAATCCAGCTTGTCTCATTCCTCCACCCCATACTTTTCTGACTTTCCTAGCTCGCTTGATATCTGATTTGCTACCCAAAAGCAATGAACCTACAGGACAGCCCAGCCCCTTACTCAGGCAAATCGAAATCGTATCGAATTGAGCACCCCAGTCAGCTGGACTTTCGCCGGTTTCTGCCAAAGCATTAAACAATCTAGCTCCATCCAAGTGCAATTTCAATCCATTATCATCACATACTTTACGGATGGGCACGATTTCATCCAGCCTATAAATACTTCCTCCGCCCTTGTTCATGGTGTTTTCCAAAGAAACCAAAGTAGTCTCAGGCGCATGCACATCGTCTGGATTGATTGCTGCTTTGACCTGATCCGCAGTGATTTTCCCCAAATCTCCCTCAAGTAACTTCACCGATGCCAAAGAATTTGACATGATCCCTCCGCCCTCGTAGAGGTAGATATGGGAATATTTATGACAGATAACTTCTGTCTGAATTCTTGTATGAAGTCGGATTGCTATCTGATTGGTCATTGTTCCAGAAGGACAAAACATAGCTGATTCCATCCCAAAAAGTTTAGCAGCTTTCTCTTCCAGCGCATTCACCGTTGGGTCTTCGCCAAAAACATCATCACCTACAGGCGCAGAAAACATCGCTTCCTTCATTCCCGCCGTTGGGCGAGTAACTGTATCACTTCTTAAGTCAATTATCATTTCTTGAAATACTTAGATTTAGAACTTTTTGATGGGGCCAAAGTTTTGATGGCTGCGGCTGCTTCGATGGGTCTATCTGTCGCTAAAATATCTGCTCCTTTCTGCACAAAACTCGCATACAACTGATCTCCACGGGCAACGGCTCTTCTGTCAAGGTTACCTAGAACGCCTAAAATGGTGAATACTCCTTTTTCGTGTAAAGCCTTATTGAACTCTTGTGGACGCTCAGCTACTCCGGTAAAAGCTATCACTCTTGTCCAAGGAATGCCAGATTCTTCCATACGTTGTATTTCCTCCACATTCCGGATAGTCACCGAAAGCATCAACTCAGGCGCCATGTAATGCAATTTTTTTGCTGCGGCAAAAGAATAAGTGATCAAGGCTGCATGAGCTTCTGATTCCGTTTCCCGTACCGCTTCGATGATTTTTTCATAAGGAACCGACTGCTTGATATCAACTGTCAAAAGCGCTTTTCCCTTTGACCAAATCAGAGCTTCTTCCAAGGTAGGAACTTTGAAATCAGTAACATTTCCGTCTTCATCTTTCAGAAAAAGGGTCTGGATCTCAGCGTAAGTCGCATTGCTAACCAGTCCTCTGCCGGTGGTCGTACGATCCAATTTATCATCGTGCATCAGCACTAATACTCCATCTTTGGTCATGGCCACGTCCAACTCAATAATCGTCGGAGTGTATTTCAACACATTGGCAAAAGTCTCGATAGCATTCTCAGGAAATCCCGGATATGGCCCGCCCCGATGAGCAGAAACCATCGGAATGCGATCCGAAGTCCAGGAGTAAAACTCTCTAGCTTCTTCTACGCTGCTTAACTGAATGTGATTTCCAGCCGTTTCAACCGTCGCTTCTACCGCTATTAATTCCTGCTGCTCTGCTGGCTTTTGGCTACATGACCCAAAAATTAAAAGCAGAAGCGGGATCCACAAAAACTTATTCTTCATCCTTCTTTGAGTCTTTTTTGAATATAAAATCGAGGCTAGAACTTCCCTTTTTGTAAATCTCCTCCATATCGCCAAGTTCCAGATTCAAGGCACGAGTAGATATTTGTATTTCAATCATTGACAAAGCCAAGGCGATAAGCAAAGACCCCATACTTCCCACAAAAACCCAGTTGGCAGCTTCAGTAAAACCATGAAAAAGCAAATACATACATATCACACAAAGCAAAAAGCTAAAAACGCCTGAGAGTTGCATGTTTTTGATCAGGCGAAGTCTAATGCGTAGATTATGAATTTGCTTTACTATAGATTCCTTGTCCTGGGCTTCCAAGTACGATTTGTGTAGCCCACGAATCAAGCTAGCTATGGCCAAAAATCGATTGGTGAAAGCAAGCATCAGAAGTGTGATTGCCGAAAAAAGTAAAGCAGGCGTTGAGAGTTGGAGTTCCATGGTCGAAAGTTAATAGATTAAAGATGCTTCTATTTCCCGAAAATGAAAAAAGCCTGCTCTTTTCAGAACAGGCAATTTTAAATTATATCATTTTAAATTCTTAAGTCACTTCTCCCAGCACGACCAACTTCTCCAGTGTAGGTGCTTTGGAACCACCTTTAGGTTCTATAGTGATGGCAAATGCTCCAGCTTGCGCTACAGCTTCCATTTGCTGTAAAGTCAACTTTTCACCTGAATTCACCAATCCTATTCCCACTGGCCCATCGTCTCCGATAGCCCATAGTTGGTAGTCAAACTCATCACTGAGATCATTCAGGTTATTCACAGCGATAAAGACTTCCTGTGCATTTTGATCCCAAAGCACATCGACTCTCGCGTCCTTTTGCATATCAAAACCTTCACCCTTCATCACCACTCGCTTGAAATCCCCAGCTATCATCTTGTCAAGCTGCGAGTCCTTTTGATCATATTCCTGCTTCACCTGATTTAGGTTATCGGCCATTACAGATTGATCCTGAAGTAAGGCCGTAAACTGATCATTTCTTTCCTCATACTTCCCAGCATAATAAAATGCTGCTCCAGAGGCAACTATTGCCGCGATAGACGCTGCTATCGCAAATGGCTTCCAAGGACTACTTATCGGCACTACTTTAGCATCAGCTGGTACAGCTGTTGGTTTAGGAGCCTCTTTTAGAATGAAGTCACTTTCTAGGGTAGAGAAAATTTTCTCCTTCACTTCCTGAGATGGCGCTACACCAGTCATATTATCAAAGGCGAACATAGTCTCCTGCAGATCATCCAACTCCTGTTGGATCTCAGGATAACGCTTCGCAAAGTCTATGACTTCCTCGCGCTCCCTCTCTGTCAGCTCTCCGAGAAGGAAAAGCTCCAGTTTACCTGACGATATGTATGATTGAATATCCACTAGATTCTTGCTGCATTTTTTTTCAACACTTGTATGGCCGCTCTCACCCTAGACTTGACGGTACCAAGAGGAATATCGAATTCCTCCGATACCTCAGAATGCGTATACCCTTTGAAGTAGATATACTCTACAATGAACTTTTGATCTTCATTAAGTTCGATCATCAGTTCCTTCACTCCGATACCGTCTATATGTTCTTGGGTGCCTGATTGGCTCTCCATTCCATATACGAAGTCATCTATTGTGTTGGTCTTACCGGATTGTGAAATTTCTTTGGAGCGAAGTTTATCAATGGCTGAATTACGACAAATATTGGCCATCCATGTATATAAACGGCCTTTGGATTCCTCGTAATGATCTATTTTTTTAGTGATTTTGACAAATGCGTCATGAAAAACTTCCTCTGCGATGTCCTTGTCAAAGACTATTCTGGAGATCACCGCAAAGAGAGCTCTGGAGTATTTGTCATACAAATACTCTGTGGTCTTTCTGTCTTTTGCCCTTAGTCCGGCGATGAGTTGTACTTCTTCCAAAAAAGCTAGTGGTTTGAAAAATTCTTCCTTAAAAGTAAAACACAAGACCAATTGTTTTAGGTCTTGTGTCTTTTATTTTCAAAATATTTATATCAAAGGTGAATTACCTCGTCATAAGCAGCGGCCGCAGCCTCCATAATTGCCTCTGACATGGTTGGGTGAGGATGCACGGTTTTGATTATTTCGTGACCAGTAGTTTCCAATTTGCGGATAGCCACGATCTCAGCGATCATCTCCGTCACATTGGCTCCTATCATGTGAGCACCTAGCAATTCCCCGTATTTCTTGTCAAATACCAGTTTCACAAACCCATCTTTTGCGCCAGCAGCAGATGCTTTTCCTGATGCTGAGAAAGGAAACTTACCGATTCTCAACTCATAGCCTGCTTCCTTAGCTTTTGCTTCCGTCATACCTACAGAGGCAATTTCAGGAGAGCAATAAGTACAACCTGGAATATTTCCATAATCCAAAGGATCTGGATTCTGCCCTGCGATTTTCTCCACACAGATAATTCCTTCAGCAGAAGCCACGTGAGCCAAAGCTGGGCCAGGAATTACATCACCAATAGCATAATAGCCTGGCATGTTTGTTTTATAAAACTCGTCAACTTTGATTTTGCCTTTATCTACTAAGATTCCAACGTCTTCCAAACCAACATTCTCAAGGTTAGAAACAACACCGGCAGCAGAAAGCACGATATCACATGTTAAAGTCTCTTCGCCTTTGGCAGTTTTCACGGTGACTTTACAACCTGCCCCTTTAGTATCTACCGCAGTCACTTCTGAAGAAGTCATGATGGTCATACCTGCTTTTTTGTAGAGTTTCTCCAAAGTCTTGGAAACTTCAGCATCTTCTACCGGTACGATTCTATCCAAATACTCTACTATAGTTACTTCTGTACCCATGGTAGCGTAAAAATAAGCAAACTCAATTCCGATTGCTCCAGAACCAACGACCACCATTTTCTTTGGCATCTTATCCAAAGTCATCGCCTCACGGTAACCGATGATTTTCTTCTTATCGATCTTCATAGAAGGAAGCTCACGAGATCTAGCTCCCGTTGCGATAATGACATTATCAGCAGCATAGACGGTTTTCTTTCCGTCAGCATCTTCAACTTCTACTTTTTTACCTGGCTGGATTTTACCCCAACCTTTGATCACTTCGATCTTATTTTTCTTCATAAGGAAGGTAACTCCCTTGCTCATTCCGTCTGCTACGCCACGGCTTCTTTTGACGATGCCGGTAAAATCAGCACTGGCATCCTTTACGGTAATGCCGTAGTCCGCAGCATGATTGATGTACTCAAAAACTTGTGCACTTTTCAATAAAGCTTTGGTGGGAATACAACCCCAGTTAAGACAAATACCACCCAATTCCGCAGCTTCTACTACGGCAGTCTTTAGGCCGAGTTGAGAAGCGCGAATAGCAGCTACATAGCCACCTGGTCCACTGCCCACCACGATCACGTCAAATTTGGTCGAAGACATATCTATTACTTGTTTTTTAGAACGAATTGATTAACGCAAAAATAGGCCTTTTGGCTTCAGAAAAAAATTTGGCTTCAATCACTATTTCAGGTTAAAAACCTGATTTCGGCAATCAGAGCATATGATTTCCAATCAATATTTCACCAGTCTACAGAAACGTCAAATTATATTTTAGATAAATGATATTTAACCAACGATTAACTAAGCACAGAATCAAAAGACAAGTGAAATCAATTTTAGAATCAAAAGTTTTAGCTTTTTTTCTAATTTTGGCCAAACAAAATTTTAAACTCCATGGGATTACTTTCAGGAAAAACGGCATTGATCACCGGCGCATCTAAAGGCATCGGAAGAGCAATTGCTATCAGATATGCACAAGAGGGCGCAAATGTCGCTTTTACTTTTTTGTCAAGTGTGGAAAAAGGTCAAGCGCTAGAAGCGGAACTGGCAGAATTTGGCATCAAAGCCAAAGGTTATAGATCTGATGCTTCGGATTTCAAAGCTGCCGAAGAATTAGTCGCTGCTGTAGTAGCGGAATTTGGCGGATTGGATGTTTTAATCAATAATGCCGGCATCACCCGCGACAACCTATTGATGAGAATGACCGAGGAGGCTTGGGACGAAGTGATCGGTATCAACCTAAAATCCTGCTTCAATACCGTAAAAGCGGTGAACAGAACCATGATGAAAGCTAAGTCAGGCTCCATCATCAACATCACTTCTGTAGTGGGCGTGAAAGGCAATGCTGGCCAGGCAAACTACGCTGCTTCAAAAGCAGGCATCATTGGCTTTACTAAATCTGTTGCTCTTGAGCTAGGTTCTAGAAACATCAGATGTAATGCAGTAGCTCCTGGATTTATCGAAACTGAGATGACTGCTGTTCTGGATGAAAAAACAGTGCAAGGTTGGAGAGACGGAATTCCTATGAAGCGCGGTGGCCGACCAGAAGAAGTGGCCGACGCTTGTGTGTTCCTAGGATCTGAGATGAGCACTTATATTTCAGGCCAGGTGCTTCATGTGAATGGTGCGATGTATACCTGATAATTTGAGATTAATAATTTAAGATTTGAAATTGATGCGGCTGGAGAAATTCAGCCGTTTTTTTTAGCCACAAAGAATGGGAAGTGACACAAATGAGAAATATAAAATAGTTGAAAATCTAAACGAGAGTTCATTAAAAATCAAAGGTTTACTCCAAAAGGAAAATTGATTTTAATTTCTGATCTAATAGCTCTTTCATATTAGCAGGAAATCTTCCAAGCTCTCAAAGAATTAAACTTTGCGGAATTGCTACTATTTTATGAAGTCGTAACACAGAGGCTAATAATAACCCTGTTGCGGACCAGTTACTTTCGGATGGATCAATTAAAATCTCTGAATCCTCTAACAACGCTGGAGTTTTACTAGAAATAAAGGCTACGACAATATGATCAAACTTCCCAATTGGTTCGGAGAGACAAAGTGCAGGTCTTACTTTTTGGATTGAAAAATCATCAAAGGGAAATGGCACCAAAACAATTCTGCCCTTAGCCTTTAAATGGCTTTCCGTCTTTTGCGCTGTATACATCTTCTTCAGGTTCATTTAAAAAATCAAAAGCTGGATTTCTAGATATGGTCTCTAGGTAAAGCTTCTCTTCTGAATTCTCATCCTCCTCAGAAAGTATCAAAACCCTAACCAGCACTCCCCCATTCAAACCAGTGTGCGCTAGTTTAATGCTTCCGTCTTCCTCCGTTCTAGTTCTTAATTCAATAGCTTTCATATGATTAGTTTTTTCAAAGGCCAAATGCCCCGGATAATGTCAGTCGGACGGGGAATTCCGTGAATCATAGTCCCCATAGGCGACAAACAATTCTCATGGGCATTTCATACACTGAATTTAAGAAAATCAATTACCAATCTTCTAGCCTTTAACTATTTATCCTCAAACCCACTCAAGTCAATCTTATAAAACTCGTATTCATCTTCTGATTTTTGCTCGGGTTTATTGATAAAAAAAGCTTCGGAAGTCACAAACCAATTTTCAACTTCGATCTCTGTTTCGAAGTCAAAAAAGTACTCTCCTAATGGCTTCCAATCACCCGAGTAGATGCTCAAAACATAGTGTTTGGAACGCTGAAATTTAGTTTCACCTGCACCTGATTCTTTGATTTTTGAGCAGCGGATAATCAGATCTCTGTATGAATCGTAAAGTAAAAATAATTGCTTCGAGGCATTTTTCTGCTGAGCCCAACTCGTGAAAATCTCTCCTATTGGCTCTCGCTACAGATAACCTTATCCAGAATAAATCTCTGACAAGATTGGCAATTTTATTTTTCAGCGCAATGCTAAACATGCGTTGGGAAAGAATGGTATTGAGCTGGTTTCATCATATTGGAAATGATTGAAAAATCAAACTCGAAGAAAAATAGTACTATTCTGAGAATACCAAGTAAGATAGGCAATTATTAAGCAAAGATCCTAAGGCAAATTTTTTATCACATTTATTTGATTTTTGGCATTTTTATTGGTGTTAAATACAAATTAGTATTTATAAGTTTTTAATCCACCCTCATCAAAGCTTGAAAATTCTAAAAAACAATATGTTTTTACCAACAACCAACCTTATAAAAATATGAAAAAATCAATTCGAGCAAAGCTAGGCATGATGACACTAGCTGGATCAGTTTTAATGGCTTCTTGCGTACCTACTATGGAAGAGCCGACACAAATTCAACAAGTTACAGAGTCCGAAGTACTGGCTAACCCCACTTCTTCTACAGACCTTAATGCTAGAAAATCAGTAGAAAAAAATTATTTCGAACGGTTTGCAAATCAATTGGCTCAAGTAGATGAAAACGGATATCCGACTTTTGATTTTCCAGCTTATCTCCCGGGTACGGGAACCGGTAATTCTAGTCATATGGGTAAAGCTTCTACTTTCATAAACCAGTTTGCATCGCCCGGAGAGAATGGCTTAGGGACTGTAGGTGCTCCAGTGACTCAATTTTATTCAGAACAATTAGAAGCATTAGGCATAGTAGTCGATAACCCCGAAGTCAGTTCGGTTACAACAGATGGAAAAGGAAATTCAGTATGGTTCAAAAACATCCAAAACACTATTACAGCATCAAGTGAAGAAAAAATTGATTTTGAAGCTGAAGTGGAAATTGTAGGTGGAACTGGAAAGTTCGAGAACGCATCCGGTGCGGGAACAGTTATAGGATATTTCAATCCTACAAATGGTCAAGGAATGAGCACGATACAAGGTAGGATAGAATATTAATTACACATACTTACATCGTAAAAAAGCAGTAATAACCAAAATGCCCCCAATAGCTTAACGCTTATTAGGGGCATTTTTTTTTGTGAATACGTAAGAGTAGATTTTGAAAAAGTCTGTAGTAATGTTGTTAACTCCCCAACCTAAGCAGCTAAAAAAAAAGCCTCGAATCTAAATCCGAGGCTCTTGAAACCTTTGAGGTGTCACCCTGAGCGAAGTCGAAGGGCCTCCTTGAAGGTTTTATTCAATTTAAAGATATGTACTTAAGACCTTCGAGGAGATCGCTAGTATTACTTGTCACTTTCCAGGAAAGGATATTTGTAATCCACTGGAGACACGAAGGTTTCTTTGATTGTACGTGGAGAAACCCAACGTAGCAAGTTGATCATAGAACCAGCTTTGTCATTCGTCCCTGAAGCTCTCGCTCCACCGAATGGCTGCTGACCTACTACTGCACCTGTCGGCTTATCATTGACATAGAAATTACCCGCTGCATTTCTCAGCTTTGTCGTAGCTAATTCTACCGCATAACGATCCTGGGAGAATATTGCTCCAGTCAAAGCATACGGAGAAGTCTGATCGACCAATTCTAATGCTTCTTCGAATCGCTCTGAATCATACACATATATTGTCAACACTGGACCGAAAATCTCTTCACACATGGTAGTGTACATCGGATCTTGGGTCACGATTACTGTTGGCTCGATGAAGTAGCCTTTCGACTTGTCATAATTACCTCCAGCTATGATTTCCACCGCAGGATTTGCTTTCGCATTGTCGATGTACTTGGCGATTTTATCAAAAGATTTCTCGTCAATTACTGCATTGATAAAGTTGGTGAAATCTTCTGTTCCTCCCATTTTCATGTCAGCAAGATCAGCGACTAAGCCTTCTTTTACTTCATCCCACATATTGGAAGGAATATAAGCACGGGAAGCAGCAGAGCATTTTTGACCTTGGAATTCGAAAGCACCTCGGGCAAGTCCTACAGCTACGGCTTTTGGAATTGCAGATTTGTGAGCGATCACGAAGTCTTTCCCACCAGTCTCACCGACGATTCTCGGGTAAGATTTGTACTGATGAATGTTCGTTCCGATAGTTTTCCAGATGTGCTGGAAAACTCCAGTAGATCCTGTAAAGTGAATTCCAGCGAAATCTCTATGCTTGAAAATCACTTCTCCTGCCGTTGGACCATCTACGTAAATCAAGTTGATCACACCAGCTGGAACGCCAGCTTCCTTGAACACTTGCATCAGCACATTTGCAGAATAAATCTGCGCATAAGCTGGCTTCCACACGATGGTATTTCCCATCATCGCAGCCGAAGTAGGAAGATTACCTGCAATTGCAGTAAAGTTGAATGGAGTCAAGGCGAACACAAAACCTTCAAGCGGCCGCTGCTCCAATCTATTCCAAACACCATTTCCAGAAACCGGAGGCTGTTGGGCATAGATTTCAGTCATGTATTGCACATTGAAGCGCAAGAAGTCTATAAACTCACATGCCGCATCGATCTCAGCTTGCATGGCATTCTTAGACTGACCAAGCATAGTAGCTGCATTGATTTTGGCACGATATGGCCCCGCCAAAAGATCAGCTGCTTTCAAAAAGATCGCTGCTCTTTGTTCCCAAGCTATGTTTTCCCAAGCTTCTTTCGCTCCCATGGCGGCATCGATCGCTTGCTCTACATGAGAAGCATCTCCTTCATGGAAATGACCCAACACATGCTGGTGATCGTGCGGAGGAGACATTATGTGTGTATTGCCAGTTCTGACCTCATCCGAACCAATGTACATTGGCACATCAACTTGCTGAGATCTAGCTTCTTTGAGCGCTGCTTGCAATTCTTTTCTCTCGGGACTTCCGGGAGCATAAGCTTTTACCGGCTCATTTACCGGAGCTGGAACATTAAAAAAACCTTTGAGCATAATATCTGGGGTTATAATTTTCTGATTGGCCAAAGATAACCAGAAGGTTTTATTGGCTGTTGAATATGAAGTAAAAGAACCCTAAAGTATGTCTTCTAGTTCTCTCAAATGTGAAATAGTATACGTTGGCGTCATTTCAATTGCTTTTTCAAGCGGATTAAAAAAGACCTGATCGATACCCGCTCCGTGTGCACCCTGAATGTCAGAGATAGGATTATCTCCTATCATCAAACTATTTTCCTTGCTTGCGCCTGCTTGCTCCATTGCATACTGAAAAATCCTCGGATCAGGTTTTTTATGGCCTGTAGTCTCTGAGGTCACGACTAATTCAAAATATTCATTTAAGCCGGATGAAGTCATTTTCTTCGCCTGACTCTCATCGAATCCATTCGTAATCACATAGAGCTTGTACTTTGGTTTGAGGTATTGAAGAATCTCGATGGTGTGTGGAAAAAGATGAGGTTTGCTAGAAGTTCGATGCATAAAATCTCCTTCTAACTCTTCCGGAATTGCTGGATCAATCACTCCTGCATGGGCAAATATCCGTGGAAATCGAGTTGTTCGAAGCTCATCTTTATGCATTTCACCCTTGTCGTAAGCAGACCAAAGCTTGAAATTCACTGCGTAAAATGAGTCTATAAAGTGCTGAGAGGATAAAACTCCAAGTTCTTCAAGTTTATAATGATGAAAGAGCTCGGAAAGAGATTCTTGGACATTTCGATCATAATCCCAAAGTGTGTGATCAAGATCGAAAAAAAGGTGTTGGTAGGTTTTCAAGGGAAATTAACGTCGGTACTGATTATTCTGAATTTTATTGATCGCAAGTTCGCGATTGGATTTTAGAATCTCGAAAGTGACCTGATCTTTGATGAGACTTGGGTCTTTTTGGATAAACTTAAAAATCTGCTGAATGATTTCAAGATATTCCTCAAGGATGTAGTAAAACACCCATTGATCCACCCGTCTACTACCCAGCAAACCCGCATTTTTAAGGTAAATCAAGTGTCTGCTGGTTTTTGTCTGGGTGAAATCCAGAATCAACTCAAAGTCAGAAATCGACAACTCTTTATTCACCATGAGCAAATGAAAAATACGCACACGAGGTTCCTCCGACAACGCTTTGAAGATTCTAAGTCCGTAGTTTAAACTGATATTTTTTAGCCGCATTAGTAAGTTTTAACGGAGTTTATGAGGGTAAAATAAAAAATCATCCGAAATTAGGGTAATATCGCATCAGAAATAATCATATCCGTCGTTCTGTAAAGACTTTTAATTTGTGAAGAATTCATTACTCCTTAGCGCCACATTCCTTTTCATAATAGGGTTATTTTTTAACTCTCTTGAAATGAAAGCTCAAGATGTGCAAGAAAAAAAAGTAATCCAACTTTCTGGAATTATCCTTAATGCAGATAGCACAGATGCTGTAGCTGGTGTAAATATTTACGTTCCGAAGAAAGGTCGAGGCACCAGTTCTGGACGATTTGGATATTTCTCCATGCCAGTACTTGAAGGAGATTCCGTTGTTTTCAGCTTTATCGGCTTGAAAAGACAAACCTTTAAAATACCTGATCAAGTTACCAGTGATAGAATTAGCTTAATTCTCACGATGCAAATAGATGAAATTGCCTTGGCAGAAATTGAAGTTATGCCTTACCCAACTGAAGAGGAATTCAAGCGTGCAGTAATTGCACTTAATGTAATAGATCCCATGTCGGTCTCAAGCGCAAATATGAGTCCCGAGATGCTCCTTCGCTGGGCTGAATCCATGCCAGCCTCTGGCAATGAGAATTTCAGATATTTCCAACAAGGGCAAGCCATCCAAAACCAGGATCTTTATGGCCCAAGAACGCTTAGACTCCTCGATCCATTCGCATGGGGACAGTTTATTCGGTCTATTAAACGGGGGGATTTGAAGAGGAAGGATTAGACTTAGCTTTATGTTTTTTTTATCTCGCGGCGGCGCAACGAATAATTGCGAATATGCTATAAGTTGTTCGCTACTCTTTTAATCCCATCTTTTAATAAGGCCTCATTGAAATTCAACAAGAGACCTAATTTTAACTTGGTTAGGCGCAAGTAGGTCATTAATTGCTTAGAATGGACAGGAGCTATGATTTGAACTGATTTAATTTCTACAATCACCTTATCATCAACTATTAAATCAGCTCTAAATCCATTTTCAAAAGTGATATCATCCCACTTGAAAGGGATGAATACTTGACTTGCAACATTAAGTCCAGACTTTTTCAATTCATGGAATAACACTCGCTCATAAATAGATTCCAGCAAGCCTGGCCCCAATTCCCGATGAATTAGAAATGCTTTATCCAGAATTAAAGTAGCAATATCATTCTCAATCTTTTCCATATTCAAAACAAAAACACGCTGCGCCGCCGTGTCGCCGCGAGAATAATTCATGTCGCTTTTAATCAATCTCTGGCAGCACCCACTCCTCCAATACACTTGGGAGTCGCATCATTTCTTCGATAGCAGCGATAGATCTTGGTGCATCACCTGAAAGGTTCACATTCCCATCTGCAGTGATCAAAATATCATCTTCGATTCTCACGGCTATTCCCCACCATTTCTTATCACAATTTGATCCAATTGGAATGTATATCCCTGGCTCTATTGTAAAAACAACTCCTTCTTTTAATGGATCACTGGTTCCGCGATCATGTACATCCAGCCCTATATGATGGCTTGTGCCATGTGGGAAATATTGATGGCTTTCCCCCTTTTTGATAATCCCAAGCTTCGCCAATCCCTCATCGATGATTTGACGACCTGCAGCATCTATCTCCTGAAAAGTGGCTCCTG